>WBZR01001691.1_pt2 | contig 12207 bp, 10 predicted proteins | sample 5204231 | NCBI WGS metagenome assembly WBZR01 (sample SAMN12412403, study PRJNA552823) | activated sludge metagenome | isolation source: activated sludge from anammox sidestream of wastewater treatment plant... | place: USA: Virginia | collected 2017-08
GTTATAATACTTGAAATCGGCGCTGTACGAAAATGGTTCGGTGAAGATGGTCTCTAACGAAAATGAGCTGAGTGAGAGAGAGCTTGAGATTTTACGGCTGCTCGCAACGGGGGCAAGCAATAAAGAAATTGCACAAAAGCTCTTTATCAGCACCAACACAGTAAAGGTACATCTACGGAATATCTACAGCAAAATTGGGGTGAGCACGCGCACGGAAGCTGCCATGCACGCGGTAAATATTGGCGTTGTCGAGCGATATCAACTTCAAGACAGTAATCTCGACGGGTTCTCTGGCGGGAGCAGCGGGTTGGAATCGCTTTCCCCAGCCGATGAGCCACTAAAGCCGGGACTGGCGGGATTAATTCAAAAATTCGCCTCCAGACCCTGGACGCTGATAACCCTGGCGCTAAGCCTCGCGGCGGCGGTCATTGTCCTCTTCGCGCTTATTAATGGAGGTCAAAAAAACTTACCCGAGAGCCAACCAACCGAAAGCAAAAGTATCAGCGCCAACCAGGAACTTTGGAGTGTGAAAGCCAGCCTGCTCACGCCGCGCACCCAATTTGCGGTTGTGCCTTACAAGGACAAGTTGATAACGATTGCGGGTTTGAGTAAGGCGGGCGCCAGCGGCGTCACCGAACAATATGACATCCAGACGAATCAATGGGTGGCGCTGGCTGAAAAACCGGTCAAAGTCTCCGGGGTTCAAGGAGTCGTGATCGAAGACAGGGTGTACATTCCAGGTGGAAAACTGGACGACGGCACGCTGACGGATGTCCTTGAAATCTATGACATCCTAAGCAACTCCTGGATTCAGGGCGCGCAATTGCCCCTCGCAATCAGCGATTACGGGTTGGCGGCGATAGGTGGGGAAGTGTTCCTGCTGGGCGGCTGGGATGGAAATGAAGTCGTGAAGTCGGTCTATGCCTATGACCCGGCATCAGACCGCTGGCAGCCGCGCGCACCTATGAGTGTGGCGCGCAGTCAATTCGGGGTGGTTCCGATAAATGGGAAAATCTATGTTTTTGGTGGGTATGACGGCAAAGATACGCTCGATACGACCGAGGTGTGTACCCCCGGGTTAGCCGGAAAACCGGATGCATGGAATTCGGGCGCAGCGATGCCGGAGGGCGATTTCGGGATGGGCGCAACGAGCCTGCTCGATATTGCCTATATTGTTGGGGGCGCCAATCATTCCAATAAGACATTCCCGATACTGGTTTTTTATACCAACACCGGAGAATGGCAATCGATTGAGCTGCCGCCCGATTTCGAACTGGGTGCAGGAATGGGCGTCACCAGCCAGGGTCAGTATCTGTATTTAATGGGGGGCAGTCAAGGCGACACCATCCTTCGGAACTTTTACGTTTATAAAGCGCTGATTACCACCTCCCTTCCATTGATTATTAAATAATGCACCCATACACACGCTTCCCCTGAAGAAGCGTAAAAAATACCCCAAATGGGTTATTCGAAACCCCTGGAAATGAACTACCAATGCCAACGGTAACACGATTGGGTTATTGATCTGATTCGAGTGCTGACATAAAATCACATTCAGAGGTAGTAGGTTTGAATCATTCGGATTAAACATAGCCTATCTTGATATTTTGAAAGGATGCCAAAATGAAAAAACTAGTCACAATTCTGATCGTTTTTACCATGGCTGCCGCAATCGTTGGCATTGCGCAGGCTGCCCTCCCGGGCGGGCCGTTCAGTTATGCGTTCTACTTACAGAACCTGGACACGGTGAGCACCGCTCGCTGTTCGTACCAGTTCTATAACACCGTTGGCGGACTGCAATACACCTCGCCTCAATTTGATATTCCGAAGGAAGACAATGTCGAGGTCTATGTGCCCGGGATCGGTGGGCTGACTTCTGGAACTTACTCTGTGGTCGCAAGCTGCGATAAGCAAGTTGCTGCGGTAGTCAACTTCAGCGATGCTGACAGCGGCGCCGCTCACAGGGGTATTTCGGATCCGGCGACTACCTGGTATGCCCCGGCTGTTTACGACAATTTCTATAATTTCTCCACAAACATGGTGGTTCAAAACGCCACTGCCTCGCCTATTAACATCACTGTTTACATCTATGCCCCGGGAAATGCCGTTCCTGTTAAGACACTAACCGCAAACAACGTGCCAGGTTATGCGTCGGTAGAATTTGACCAGGAAGGTCTGGCGGAGCTGCTTACGAACGTCTCCTACTCGGCGAAGATCGTGGGTACCGGAAACATTGCTCCAGTAGTCAATATTTATGGAAGACCTGCAAGCGCCGTTGCCCAGCAGCTTTACTCCTACAACCCCTTCTCTGCTGGCGCTTTGAAATTCTATGCCCCCTTGATCATGAATAATTACTGGGGCTACAACACTGCATTGACCGTTCAGAACGTGGGTTCATCCACTGCCAGAGTGCAGATGACATACTCCAATGGGACGACTGCAATCGTCAAAATTCCGACGAACTCGTCTTATGAAAGATACTCCCCGCTTGTGGTTCCTGCCGGGAATACGCTCTATTCTGTAAAGATAGAAAGCATCACAGGCGACGGCGTTACTACGGCTCAACCTGTTGTCGCATTTGTCAACCAGTCGAACCCAACCAATCGGGCATCTAGCTACACCGCTTTTGCGGCTGGATCGACCCGGGTTTATCTGCCAACCGTCTATAAACTGTTCTATCGCTACAATACCAGCGTAACCTGCCAGAACGTCGGCGCCTCATCAGCGACAATGACCATCACCTATAAGGGACCTGGCGTAGGCGCGCCGACTACTTCCCCGGCAGTTGCAGCCGGAAAGACGTGGGAATTCTACCAACTCACCGATCCATCACTTGCGTCTGTGCCATTGAACTGGAAGGGGTCGGCAGTGGTCTCCTCTGCTCAACCGATTGTCTGCGTTGTGAATGAAAATCAGAACCTGGCTCCGGAGATTAATCAGAGCAAAGACATGTTGTATACGTATGAAGGTGTCTCGCCCTAATAAGCAATATCTCCAGATGACATGATTTTTCGGGAGGTTGCTGGGGAAAGTCCAGTAACCTCCCGAATTTTGGAGAGACGAATGGTCAATAAAAATGCGTATTTGCTGCTTATTCTGATACTCTTTTTCGCGGCTTGCAGCCCATCTCCACAAACGCCGCAGATAACGAATCCTCCTGGCGCATCGCAAGAGACAGCAAATCCGATATTAAAACCGCTGGATTTTGGGGGGTATCCTTATCCGTTCACAGAAACAGAACCGCCCCTGCCCGAATATCTTCAAACACCGGTTCAGGTGCCTACGCCGAGCATGGACAAAGGGGTGGTGACCGGTTCGTTAAGAAACCTCGACGGCGGCGAGCCGCTGCAATTCCAAACTCTTTTTCTTGGGCAGAAAGTGTACTTGACGCCCGCGCCTGGCTATACCTATCACATTTTTCAAAACACATCGCCAAAGACTACCTCGGATATCAACGGCGATTTTGCCTTTGGAGATGTGCCGGAAGGCGAATACATCGTCATGGTCTGGACGCCGTTCGGGGCTTATGTCATTATGGAGAACGGAACGGAGTTAATGGTAAAGGTGAAACCCGGAAAGACGCTTGAACTGGGTGAACTGGACGCCGTTGACGTGATGAAACACACTGAAACTCCGTAGCTTAGACCGGGCAAACAGCATATCAGCCGCTATCATGCTTTGCGTTTGATTTGCGGATCATGTATGAACTGATCAAAGACCCTAAAAAACCCCAGATTGTATCCCCAAGCGCCAGAATAAGGCGCATCAAGATTGAAACCACAACCGCATTGGTTGTTGGCAAGTAGGGCTGCAACAATACCACAAGCGTGATATCTCTGATCCCCAAGCCGGCTGGCAGAAATATGATGAGGGCGCTGATGCAGCCGGCTGTCGCCCAGATCCACGTCGCTCTAAACAGATCCAGCGCATTCGGGGATTGCAAACTGGGCGACGATAATATCAGAATAATTGCGCCACCCAAAACCCAGGCTGCGCCATAAAGCAGAACCCAGGACAAACCTTCGAACAACCTTCGAAGGTTTGTTTTGGTTTTCGGCTGCCACTGGTACGCAAGATAGACTGCCAGCCCGATGATCAACCCACAAAGCAGGATCAGCACAGGTGATGGCAGGTTTTGGATACCGGCGACGATCAACGAAACGCCAACCAATAATAAAATAAACCATTCCAGGAAACTGGCGGTGATGACCGCGCCGCTCGAGAGGTCCTCCGAATCAGCGTACATGCTGGTTCTGCCGACCCATTGCCAGACCCCCCCAGGCAGCCGCCTCAGCATCAAGAAGCGGGCGTAATATTGCAGGTCATCCCAGCCCAACCGGTGCTGGTCGGCAATCAGCCGGAGCCAAACGACAAACTGGAGCGAGTGTGAGATCAAGCAGAGCAAAAGCGAAATCAGGCTTGGAAGCCAGTAATCTTGCCAGGGGACTTCTCTGGCGCGATAGCCGCTGTAGATCAGCAGAGCAATCATATACACAAACGCAGCGATGCTTAACACATAGCCGAACCATCGCCAGCGTTTTCTGATTTCTGTTATTCGATTAACCCAGGTTTGAGCGATGTTTTGAATCAATTTACCAGCTTATCTCTTGGTCAAGACGTAGACGCTGATTGGACCGCGGTGTAATGCATAGGAAATCTGCCGGTACGGGTACAAGAGCATGGAAAGAAAAGGGTCCGCCGCAAGCACGATCTTCTTCTGGCTGGGGAAGCGCTGGATCAGGCTGAGTTGAAAAGTCCCTTTTCCTCCGATAAAGGTTTTGTCTTCAATTATCTTGAAACCGGAGAGTTCACACAACTGCTGAATGTTTTCTTTATTAAAGAGAAAGAAATGCCGAGGCACATCCCAGCCGATCCAGGAGGCGGAGAAAAGATAACGGTCAAAACTCGTTAAATTTGGGATCGAAAAAACCAGTAGACCGTCTTCTTGCAGCAATTCATGGATCAATTGAAAAGCGCTGCGCGGGCTGGGCAAATGCTCCAGGACATCCCACAATGTAATCACCCGATAGCGTTCTGGATGCCCTGCGAGATTTTCAATCGATCCGGTCAGCACGTCCAGTCCATTCACCTCACGCGCAATCTGTGCGGCTCGCTCCACCAGTTCAATCCCCTTCACCTGCCAGCCGCGGTTCCGGGCGCTCACTAAAAAATCGCCCGTCCCGCAACCGATGTCTAACAGTATGCCTGGGTTTCCTGCGTATTTTTCGATAAAGTCCAACCTCATGTTCATTGCCCGGCGCTGGTGCCAGCTCTGCAAACCAGAACTAGTTTCACCAGCCCGGGTAAAACATTCGTAATCTTCAGGATAAAAAGAGGCGATTGTCTCGGGCGAGGGGCGGTTGCGCAGATAAATCAATCCGCACGCGCGGCATTGCACGAGCAAGAATTCCTGCCCCGACACCCGGTCGATTCGTCTCAGGAAAGGTGAATACTCGGATGAACCGCAGAGATCGCAATGAGTGATTTCAATCATGATTTCAGAAAGCAACGCCTTGGAAGGACAGGAAATCTACCCCAAGATTACGCCGTAAGTCAAATCTGGTCAGTGATCGTTGGAATCCCGCTCAGCGGCTTCTGCAGTCCCTCTTGCATGCCTTTGCGGAATTCGGGCCAATACTTCCAATTGCGTTTAACGACAAATTCGCGCACGATAATATAGCCAACATGGGCAAAAGACCACAACCAGCCAGACTCTTTTCCGTGTCTGCGGTAGAAACGGATGATGCTAGCGCCGTAGGTTCGCCAAAACAACGGCGATTGTGGACCCTTGGTAGTTGTGGACACTTTATGCCACATGTGTGCTGATGGAACGTATAGGATATCCAGCCCATGGGCGCGGACACGTTCTGAAAAATCCCAGTCATCAAAAAGGAAAAAATATCCAGGGTCGAAGAGACCCGCTTTTTCAAAAGCCTTTCTATGGATTAGCAGCCCACAGCTCGGAGCATATTCGATTGTCTCAATAAGATCAACCGGCGCGCGCCCTTTTCGGGTCATCAAGATGGCGGGCGGGAAACTGCGGTGAACCCCGCCGCTGGACCAAACTCGATCGTGGCTGCCATAGTAAAGCACTTTTGGCATCAAAATGCCCGCGTTCGGATGTTGTTCGCTGATCTCTAATAATTTGTCAAGAATATCGGGGGGAACGACCGTATCGTTGTTTAGCATGAGGATGAAGTCAGCCCCCGAATTTAACGCGCGTTGAAAACCGATGTTGTAGCCGGCTGGAACGCCCAGGTTCTGACCGTTTTCAATCACCTCTACACCAGGAAATTCATTTCGAACGTTATGTACAGTGTCATCGCTCGACCCATTGTCTACCAGGATCACTTTATAAGGGGAATATTGCATCTGCAGCACCGAGGCCAGGCACTCTTGAGTGACCTCGTAGTGGTTGTAGGTGAGGATGACTACATAAACAAGCGGGTTCGTAGGTTGCTGTTCGGGTAAGATTTCAGTGGGCATTGGCTCTCTGCGGCTGGCTTTTAGGATGGCGTTGGTTACTTCAATCGCTGCGGCAAAATTATCGTCAACTTCCCGATGGCGGAATTCCGCGTTCCGCCCGACCAGATATAGATTTTTATATCTTTCGACCTGATTTTGCGCATCTTTTAGCACATCATCGTATTCTTGATTGTACACCGGGTAAGCAAAGTTTTCGCGAACGACCAATGAATCTAAGATTTCATCTTTCTTCACCAGCTTGATCCGTGTGAGGTCGTCAATAACTTTTTGAGCGACATCCGGATGATACTGGGTCACCTCGGCGCAGATGACCGTGGTGTCCTCGGGAGTATCAACCGCGCTCATGTTTTTGAACTCCACCAACCGGTTTACGCTGACATCGCTGTCGGTAAAATAATGCCAATGGTTTTCGGACACCAAGGGGCGGTTTATCCAGAGGTAGACTGCGTCGACTTTTTGAAAACTCAATTCCGGCTTGTGACCCAACATTCGGCAGGTGAGGCTCAAAGGCAAGGTTGACACGACAAAATCGACCGGCTCGTGATGTTCGACGCCATCTTGGATGTATCTGATCGCAGAAATCCGATCAGCGTCAGCCTCAAGCTTGGTTACCTGCGCTTCAAGTTTCACATGCTCTTGAATGTCGCGGTGAAGTTTCTCCGAGATCGTCCCATAACCGCCGTGAACGGGGTAATAAAAATACTGAAATTTTGTTTTGGAATTTTCCTTGAAATGATCCATCGGGCTGGCTAAACGGACTTTCTGTCGCGCCCAAAGAACCGAAATTTCTTCGCCCCGTATCCCAAATAATTTTTCGGTATAGGGCTGAAAAAAGAGTCGATATAGGGATTTCCCATAGCGCCTCAAGACGAAATTTTCGAAATTGGTGTCTTTCAAATTCTTCGGGCGGGCGAGGTAATCCCAGATAATCCCAATCTTTTCACGCACCGGCAGCCTAGCGATCAGTTCTATCGTATCCAGCGGGTCACTCATCCAATTCCCATGCAAGTAGATCTGGCTGCGCCGGATGTGTCTGCCCATCGGGACCAGGCTTAACAGTTTTTGAAGCACGTTCTCGTCGGTGGTGAAGAGGCGATGCGCGGCAAAGTCGCAGTGAAAACCATGCCATTCAAAACTGCGCGCCAGACCGCCGATGTAGGGCTGTTTTTCGAGAACGAAGAAGTCCAGTTTATTCTGTTTGAGCAGCCAGCCCGAGCTCAACCCGGCGATGCCAGCGCCTAAAATTGCTACCCGTGTCAAAACGATTTTTCAACTCCGCTTATCTGAGGATTAATAACGCCAGTGATTTTACACTGTTCAATCCATTATTCCAAGCACACGCTTGTATTGAGTTTCGAGCCTGCGAACCAGGCGGTCCCAATAATAGTCTTCGACGAGCAGCGTTCCGTTGCGACTGATCGATTCGCCCAGACCTGGATCGGAAAAAATCCGCAGAATGGCTTCTGCCAGCGCAGCCGGGTCGCCCGGTTGGACTAAAAGTCCGGCAAGCGGATTCTCAAGATAGCGTCTCCGGTCTCCTACATCGGCGGTCACGAACGGCACGCCGCACGCCCAGCTCTCGAACAGCTTCATCGGCAACCTCCCAAGCGCCGCTTCGTTGTAGTAGACCGGATCGACCGTAACATGGCACAGGTGATAGTAGAGGACCAACCGGTCGGGCGGGATGCGCCCCGTAAAAGTGACGTGCTTGTTGAGAGCCAATTGTTGTACTTGGGCTTGCAGTTCGCTCAGACTATCGCCGCCACCCACGATCAGAAGATGGGCGCTGGGGGTTGTCGATTTGATTTGCGCAAAAGCATCTATCAGCAGGTTTATCGGATGGCTGGTCAGACTCAAGCTGCCAATGAACGCTACGACCTTTTTACCTTCCAAGCCAAGTTCGGTCCTCAGTGATTCAACCTCGTCCGGATCGGGCTTTGCAAACCTGAGACGGTCGATCCCGTTTGGGAGGTCGAGGATATTGGCGGAGGGCACACCCCAGGAGGTCAATTTGTTCCGCATGAATTGGGTGTTGGTCGTCACCATGCTAGCGGAAAGCGGCAGCCGCTTTTCGAAGTTTGAAACGATCAGCCTTTGCCAGGCGCTCGGGAAGCGACCCGAACCGGCTTCATAATCATCACAGTCGACAAATAATTTTCGTTCTAATAATTTTCCTGCAACCAGCCCGGCAATCCCGTTCATTGGATGTGGTTTGCCAATGTGGATGATGTCGGCGGGCGTATCCAGCGCCGAACGGGTCAGTTTTATCGTGGCATTGGCTACGATTGAAACCAGTTGAAAGGTGTTGAAATAGAATTTGTAATTCCCGCTTTTCGAGACATGCATCTGAGCGACGTAATTCACTTTTACCCCATTTTGGATGAATTGTTGCTCAGACAGGTGAGAAAAGTCGGCATGCAGCGCTGAAATTGAGACCTGATGACCAAGCTCAGCCAATGCGCGCGCCATCGGAAAATATCTGCCCAATCCGCCAGGGCTCTGCAGGTCCTGCGTGAGCAAGAATAGAATTTTCATTCTGCCAGAATATCCATCACTATTTTTGCCATCTGGTCCCAATCGCTGCCCGCCAGGCGCGGCGCAGCATGTTCCTGCGGTGACCCTGCGATCCGTGCAATCGCGGCGGCTAGGGCGTTCACATCTCCAGGCGGAACGACGATGACCAATGCCTGGTACGCTCCAGGGGGCAGACCTTTAGCGATGTGTGGGGTGACAATCAAGGGCAGCCCAAAACCGGTTGCGATGCTCACCGCCCCGCTTTGCGTCCCGCCGATGTAAGGCGCTGCCAGGCAGTCTGCGGCGGAGAAATAGAGCCCGACTTCTTCGTCTGGGATGTAGCGGTTGTCCAGCCGAACATGCGCTTGTAGACCCAGTTCGGCGATCCTGCTGCGGATGTTATCCAAATCGTCCCAAAATTCGCCGGCGATCACCAGGAAGGGGTGGGCGTCTTTTGAACCTGATATTGCCAATGCCTCCAGCAGCACCGGCAATCCTTTGTATGGTCGGACCAATCCAAAAAACAACAGAATAAATCGATCCTCAGGCAGATTCAACCGGCGGCGCGCCTCGTTCTTGATGAGCGCTTGCTGCTGAAAGAAATTGTATACCGGAAGCGGATGCACGTGAACGTTCTGTGCTCCAGTTAGTTTGCGTAGAAGCAGCTCTTCTTTTGGATTTAGCGCAATGTACCGGTCACCGCGGGACAGCGCCCGGCGGACCAGCCATACGTCCCAGGAGCGCGGCTCGTGCGGGACGACGTTGTGGATAACGAAGAGGATCGAGATATGTAATTTTCGGAACCGCCAGGCGAGGATGGCAAAAGGGATTGCCCAAAACGTGGTCCACCATTGAAATACGATCCCATCTGGATGCGTTTTCAGGATTTCCTGGCTTGTTTGCAGCCACGTCCAGGGGAGCAGCGGATCGAGCGGGTAACTTGCCGCGACCTTAATCGAAGATTGGCTCGGATCTTTATCGGTTTTACCCGGATAGAGGAAGGCTGGGTATTGGCGGCGAAATGAAATAACCTGAACTTCATTTTGGGCGCGTTGCAGCGCTTGAGTCAACAGCGAGGTGTAATGGGCAATGCCGCCGCGATATGGGTAAACCGGCCCGATCACCGTGATCTTCATCGCTTATTTCAACGACCCCCGGTTATTCGCGTCGAGGCAGCCATAAAAAAAGCTATCATCCATCGTAGAAACCTCAAGGGGAATCGATCGCAAAGATCCAAACTCGATCTTGATGGTAGACTGGCAGAAAATGCGGGTCCTGTTGAAGAGCATCAAGGTCGAAGAGCGGTCTGTTCGAATTGACGCGGCCCTGGAGTTGACCCACATAGATATGCGTGTAGCCTCTGTCGAGCAGCATCCGCCGAATGCTGGGATCTGTGGCGCCATGGTCTGCAATGGCTGCAATCAACTCGTTCGTCTCTCTATAAAAATCCAATTCGTACCCCGTTTCGCTGGCATAATTAAGCGGCGGCTGCGAGGTCAGCCGATCGGCGCTAAGCGGGAGCCACCAGCCCCCGTCTGAACCGGCGGCAACTGCCCCATTATAGGCGAAGAATGAATTGACTGCCAGCCGCGCATCCTCGGGAAGGTGAGCCGCGATCCACGCGGATGCTCGCAGGTCTGGACGGGTGAGCAGAATATGCCGTCCAACCTCCAGGTCGCCCAACCGCGCTTTTGCTCCGAGCAGGCAGATCGCCAGGAATACGCCGATTCCAACGAATTTTACATAGTAGTTCCCCAGCCAAAAGCGCAGGGGGCGGTTTTCTGCGCGGATTTTTTGCAGGAATTCAAAAAGCCACCCGGCTCCATTGCCCAGCAGCAACCCCGCAGGGATGTAAGCCGCGATGAAGATTGTGAAGTTGGTGATCAACCCCGAACCGGGCAGACCGAGCAGGTCCGGATTGGAGGCTAGAAAGATGAAAAACCACCAGAGCAGGATCACGCCAAACCGGCGGTCGCGGCGTAAGACCCCCCATAATGCGATCAACGGCAGGCTGATCCAAACCGCCGGCGACAGATAACGCGTAGTTTCGCTAAGCGTCAAACTGAGATCGGACAGCGCCCCGGGGGCGGCGCCTAACTGGGAACCCGCGATCTGCACCAGCCTGCCGGCAAACAGGTTGATTAACCAGGGCAGCGCCCAAAGGAAGGCGATTACTCCAATCCAAAAGACCTTTTTAATTTGAAGCGTGAGCCGCTGCTGACGCAGGTTTAGAAAAACCCACGCCGGAATAAACGCCAGCGCAAAGAGAACCACCCGGTAATGGGTCAAAGCCAGCCCACTTAACGCCAGCCCGGTCAACGCGATCGTGCGCTTTCTGAAGTCCGGGTCTTCGAGGCATAACCAGATCAGGCAAATGCCAGCAGGGAGGATCGCCTGCCCCGCGAGCTGGGTATAACGGCTCCAGTTGACATAAAACATCGGCAGCGAGAAGAGCAGCCCGGCTGCCGTCACACTGAACAGGGCAGCCCAGCGGTTGCGCGATAGGCGCAAACTGAGGGGATACAAAGCCAGGACCGCCAGCAGATTGACAATCTGTCCAGTGTACAGGACTGACTGGGGAACACTTAACCCGCTGATCCACTGAAACAACGCCGCGGCGCTGTGAAATCCAAAATGATAGGTGAAGGTCTTTAGCTCGGCGTAGGGCAGCCAGGAATCGAACAACCCTTGATGGTCCACAAACAGGCGGGTGATCAGGGTGTGCTGATAACCATCGCCCCACAGCGGCGCATCGAGCATGCGGATCACCCAGAAGCGGGTCGCCAGGATCAGCAAGACCACCCCGAGCAATATGCTTTCGTACAGGGGCGGTAATAGGGACTTCCATTCGAACTTCGTTTTAAGATTGCCCGGTGCGGCGAGCCGGCGCGCGTTCCAGACCAATGCGAAAACTCCAAGCAGCGCGGCTGCTCCGCCAATCAGCGGAACTGGACGGATGCCCGCCAGGCGGCTCCAAAGGATAATCACCGGATAAATGGCGAGGCTCGTTCCGCTTGCCAGCCCGACCTTTTCCCCCCATAGGAGATTCTCCCAACCCGGCAACGCAAAATGGAGGACGATCCATCCCGGAATTACAAACAAGACCAGCGCCAATACCGACCAGCAACCCCAACGCAGCATTTCTTTGAGGACCCCGCCGGCTAGCAGCCACGGATCATAAACGAGCTCGAAGCGCAGTTGAGATTC
>WBZR01004138.1_pt1 | contig 12201 bp, 13 predicted proteins | sample 5204231 | NCBI WGS metagenome assembly WBZR01 (sample SAMN12412403, study PRJNA552823) | activated sludge metagenome | isolation source: activated sludge from anammox sidestream of wastewater treatment plant... | place: USA: Virginia | collected 2017-08
GCCCGCTTCTGACCCACACGGTCTCGCTCGACGAGCTCCCGGCCGCGTTCGAGGCGTTGAGGCGGCCTGCGGACCAGATCAAGGTGATCGTCGTCCCCTGAGCCGCAAGGTCGGTGCTCTAGTCTTCCCCCGAGAACGAGGCCGTGGGCAACGCAAAGCTCGACAGCGTCGACCATCAGCTCATCAGCGAGTTGATCGTCGATGGCCGGGCGAGCTACGTCACGCTCGCGTCGCGGGTCCGCCTCTCTCCGGCGGCCGTGCGCGCTCGTGTCAAGCGCCTCATCGACGAGCGGGTCGTGACCGTTACCGCCCGAGTCGACCCGGGCACGCTCGGAGATGCGGTCTTCGCGTTCGCGCTCGTCCGTCTCGACGGACCAAGTCAGGATGTGGCCCGGCGGATCGGTGAGCTTCGAGAGGCCGTCTTCATCGGCTGCGTCTCCGGACGCTGGAGCCTCCTCGTCGAGCTCCGCTGCCGAGACAGCCACCAGCTCGTGCTGACACTCGACCGCATACGCACCACGCCCGGGGTGGCTGCGGTCGAGAGCGTTCCGGCCATCGAGTACTTCAAGCAGGTCTGGACGGGCATCGTCCACGACGTTCTCGGTCGCCGAGATGGCCCCGTGCGCGCGAACCCGGTGCTGGCCGAGCGCCCGCTCGACGCTGTCGACCGCGCCCTCCTCGCGGGCCTGATCGAGGACGGCCGGGCCAGCTACGCGGCCCTGGCAGCGCTGGTTGGTCTCTCGCAGGCGGCCGTGCGGGCGCGGGTGCAGCGGCTGCTCGAGGAGGGCGTGGTCGTTGTCCAGGCCTACGCCAGTGCCGAGGCGCTCGACCTGGCTGCATTCGGCGCCGCCTTCATCTCCGCCCGCGGCGAGGTGATCCCACTCTCGCAACGCCTGGTCGCGATGCCCGAGACGACGCTCGTTACAGCGACGAGCGGGCGGTACGACCTCGTCTGCGAGCTCTGGTGCCGTGACGACCACCATCTCCTCGCGACGCTCGACGCGCTGCGGGGACTTCCCGGCGTCCGATCGGTGGAGTCCTGCACGTACCTCGACATCGTGAAGGAGCAGTACCAGGTTGACGCTGCCACCTGACATGTTCTCGATCGCGGGCCGGCGGGCGGTGATCACCGGCGGCACGGCAGGGATCGGTCTCGGGGTGGCGCGGCACTTCGTCCGCGCGTCCGCGAGCGTCGTCATCACCGGCCGGCGTGCTACCGGCGGGGGGATCGCGGCGTCCATCGGCGCCTCGTTCGTTCCCATGGACGTCCGGGATGACGCATCGGTCTGCGACGGCATGGCCGCGGCCGCTCGGCTCCTCGGCGGGATCGACATCCTCGTCCTGAACGCGGGGCTCGACGAGCAGACAGGGACCGTCGCCGCGCTCGACCTCGACGCCGTTCGGCGCGTCCTCGACGTCAACCTGGGGGGCGTCGTGCGCGGGCTTCGCTACGGCACGCAGCACATGGGGCCGGGCGGATCCATCGTCGTCACCTCCTCGCCGGCCGGGCGACTGACGGCGCCCGGCTTGACCGCGTACTCCGCCTCGAAAGCAGCGGTCGACTCGGTCGTCCGTACGGCCGCGCTGGAGCTCGGGGTGAAGGGGATCCGCGTCAACGCCGTCCTGCCGGGAATCATCGCCAGCGAGATGGAGGGCGGCGCAACCGGTGACGCCGCGTGGATCGCGGAGCTCACGGTCAGCGGGGCCGTGCGTCCGCCCGAGGACGTCGCCGGGGTGTTTCACTTCCTCGCCTCCGACGCAGCGTGTGCCGTGACCGGCGCCGCGGTGCCCGCCGACGACGGGATCACGGCCGGCCTCGGTGCCCGCCTTCTCGAGCGCGCGTTCGGGCCGGCTCGACCCGCTCGGCCGAGCGTTCGTTGAAAATCGCGATCTGCCGTCCCGCCGCGCCTGACCGTCGCGCATGCATCGTCGTCAGGCGCCGGCGACGTCCGCCGGGAGCGGCCGGCCCGTCCAGCGCTCGAACATCCGCCCGAGCTCTCCGGAGGCCGCGAGCCGCCCGAGAGCGTCATCGACCCTGTCGCGAAGGCCGGTGTCGAGGCGGCTGAAGGCGACCACGTAGCGGTTGCCGGTCGGGATCGTGCAGCCGACGGCGAGGCCCGGTGTGCGGCGGGCGATCGCGGCGAGCGGCACCTCGTCGTCGAGCGCAGCGTCGATCACCCCGGCGCCGAGGTCGTCTGGCACGCTCCGCGTCCCCTCTCCCGAGCAGGCACTCGACCGGAATCAGGCTCGAGCCGGGCTATCGTACCGCCGCCACGGCCCATCGAGAGACCCGCTCATGGCATGGGGGTCGCTCGGCGGGTCCGTGCTGCGCAGGTTCGTTGGTTACGGAGCGTGCCTTCGTACCGCCGCCCGTACGATCTTGTCGAGACCGTGGGTGAGCAGGTGGGGCCAGTCCGGCGAGCCGAGCTTGCTCCTCCGGCCCCGGATCGCGTTCACCGCCGCCACGAACGACTCCTCGTAGCTGTTGTCGACTGGTAGCAGCGGCGGGTCGGTGTATCTCGACTCGACCAGCTGGTGTACCCGCCACGCCTCGTCGGTCGCAAACAGGTTCTCGGCGGCTGCGCCCGCGAGCAAGCTCACTCCATGCACCATCGCCGGGGCGAACGGCCGGCCTTGCGCCCTGGCGAGCGCGGCGCCGCCGTGCGCGTTACGGTCGTCGCTGCAGCCTGTCCAGCCGCGCCGCGAGCAGAGTGCGACGAGCTCGGCTTCGCCTCGGTCGCGACGGGGCCCACTTCTCCACGCTCGGAGGAGCATGTCCGTGTAGACGATGTCGTCATCGGCGACAGCGGCAGTGTGGATCCACGCGGCGTCGACGATCAGTTGGTTCTCGGGATGCTCGGCGACGTGTGCGGCGATCTCGTTCTCGAGCAGCCAGGCCGACGTGATCGCGACCGCGCGTCCGCCGCTGAAGAAGCTCCCGAGTACGTCGAGGACGCCTGCCTGCGCGTAGCCGAGCAGGATCATCGCGTCGAGACACACGCCGTCCGCCCCGCGCGGGAGCGGGCGCCGCTTCTCGCTCACCCGTCAAGGAGCGCCTCGAGCTCCTCGTGGCTCACCTCCTGCGGCTCTGGCTCGGCACCGGCCTCGAGCGCCCGCTGGCGGGCGTCCTCGGCGCTCCCGAGTCGCAGAAGCTCGGCGAGGCGCTGGTCGTCGAGGGCGTGGACAGCGTACGCCTGGAGCACATCCGCCTCGAAGCTCGCCGGGAGCGGCGACTCGGGCAGCGGGAAGCTCGTCGTCTCGTTGAAATGGATCTCGCGGCACAGCCGGCCGACTCCGAGGTTCGCCTTCGCGTCAAGCAGCTCGTCACGCATCCCGGCGTTGAGCACCTTCATGTTGTGGAGCCGGCACACGGCGGTCTCGAAGCTGATCCCGAAGCGCTGCATCAGCCGCGCGACCACCCGCGCACCGACCTGCTGCCCGTTGCTGATCTGCCACTCGTCGAGCGCGCGTCGGAGAGCCGGATCTGGAGCGAGCAGGTGGCCGGCGAACGCATTTGCTTCCTGCTCGAGCGGGTCGCCGCGCTTTGCCTGATCGAAGATGTCCATGTCGGCGTGGCGGTAGGTGCCCTGCTCGGGACGGTGCAGCTCGTGATGGCCGAGCTCGTGAGCGACCGTGAAACGCAGCCGCAGCCGCGAGCGTGTCGACGCGTTCGCAGCGATCAGGCCCGTCTCGCCGTTCCAGAGATAGAGGCCGTCTCCCCCTTCCGGCCCGAAGCGCGGGAAGGCGAGATGCGCGTCGCGCTTGCGAACAACGTCCCAGAGGCCCAGGACCGGCTCGTCCGTGAGGCCGAGGGTCGCGCGTACCTCTAGCGCGAAGCGGGCGCCGCGCTCGCGGGGCAGCTCGTCAAAGGACCGGCTTGCGGCCAACGTAGCGCGCCATCACTTCCATGTCCTCGAGGAGCTGCGACGCCCACTCGATCATGGGCCGCATCGCTTCGTCGCCCGCGTCGCCCTGCCGTGCGAGCGCAAGCCGCGGTTCCTGGTCACGGACGAGCGTGTCGAGCGGTACGTCAAGCCGGTCGGCGATCCGCTGCAGAACGACGCTGTCGATCCGGCGCTTGCCCGTCTCGATTCGGGACAACGTCGGAGCGTCGATCCCGACGGACTCCGCGAAGCGGCCCTGATGCGTGAAGCCGGCGCGTTCTCGCTCCTCCCGCACCCGACGGCCGATCAGCTCCCGTGCCGACTCAGCCATGCCTCACCTCTCGCTCACGGTAGCTCACATGAACTTCATTGTCAATCTGACAATTTGCCACGCGCGGTTGCCGCAATCGCTGCCGGTGGCCGCGCACAGCGCAGGCGAGCTCGTAGGGGCGGATCCTGACCCGCCCGCCCGTTCCTACCGGAACGCGTTCTCGCCGGTGAGGGCGCTGCCGAGCACCAGCGTGTGGACCTCGTGGGTGCCCTCGTAGGTGAGGACCGACTCGAGGTTGTTCGCGTGGCGGATGACCGGGTACTCGAGCGTGATCCCGTTCGCGCCGAGGATCGTGCGGGCGCTGCGGGCGATCTCGAGGGCGCCGCGGACGTTGCCCATCTTGCCGAGCGAGACGTGCTCGGGGCGCAGGGTGCCCGCGTCCTTCATCCGGCCGATGTGGAGCGAGACCAGGTGGGCGCGCCCGAGCTCGAGCGCCATCTCCGCGAGCTTCTGCTGGGTGAGCTGGTAGCCGGAGATCGGCTTGCCGAACACGATCCGCTCCTTCGCGTACTCGAGCGCGGCCTCGAAGCAGGCGCGGCCGGCGCCGACGACGCCCCAGACGATCCCGTAGCGGGCCTCGTTCAGGCAGGAGAGCGGCCCGCGCAGCGTCGAGGCGCCCGGGAGCATGTTCTCCTCCGGCACGCGGACGTCCTGGAGCACGAGCTCCGAGGTTACGGACGCGCGCAGGGACAGCTTGCGGTGGATCTCGGGGGCGCTGAAGCCGGGGGTGCCCTTCTCGACGACGAAGCCGCGGATCTCGCCCTCGTCGGTGCGGGCCCAGACGATCGCGACATCCGCGATCGTCCCGTTCGTGATCCACATCTTGGTGCCGTTCAGGATCCAGTCGCTGCCGTCGCGGCGGGCGTGCGTACGCATCGCGCCCGGGTCGGAGCCGGCGTCCGGCTCGGTCAGGCCGAAGCAGCCGATCGAGTCGCCCGCCGCCATCGGCGGCAGCCAGCGCTGCTTCTGCTCCTCCGAGCCCCACTTCCAGATCGCGAACATCGCGAGCGACCCCTGCACCGAGCAGGCCGAGCGGATACCGGTGTCGCCCGCCTCGAGCTCGAGGCAGGTGACCCCGTAGGCGACAGCGCTCGCGCCCGCGCAGCCGTACCCCTCGAGGTGCATCCCGAACAGCCCGAGCTTGCCGAGCTCCCGCATCACCTCGACCGGCAGCACGCCGCGCTCGAACCAGTCGCCGACCTCGGGCAGCACCTGCTCGCGCACGAACTGCCTGACCGTGTCGCGGATCGCGCGCTCCTCGTCGTCGAGCAGCGCGTCGACGTCGAGCACGTCGAGCGGGTCGAGCGCGGGTGGTTGGCGGACGGCGTGGCTCATCGGCTCAGTCGAGGTAATCGTACGCGACCAGCGTCAGGAACTCCGTCAGCTCCGGCTCGAGCGCCACCCGCTCGAAGATCGCGCACGCCTCCGGGTACTCCGCCCGTAGCGCGTCCACCTCCCGGCTAACGTCGTTCGCCGAGAAGCGGCCGGCCCGCACCCACTGCCACACCTGCGTGCGGGAGATCTCGGCGGTCGCCACGTCCTCCATCAGGTTGTCGATCGCCGCGGCGCCCGTGCCGGCGAGCCAGGCGGCCAGGTAGCGCACGCCGACAGAGACGTTCGTGCGCAGACCCGCCGGCGTGATCTCGCCGCCGGGGACGCGGAAGTCGAGCAACTCGTCGGCCGTCACGGACACGTCCTCGCGCAGTCGCTCGAGCTGGTTTGCCCGCTCGCCCAGCACGGCGTCGAAAGCGCCGGTCGCGACCGGCACGAGGTCGGGGTGCGCGACCCACGTGCCGTCGAAGCCGGCGCCCGACTCGCGCTCCTTGTCCTCGCGCACGCGCGCGAGCGCGCGCTCGTTCACCTCGGGGTCGCGGCGCGAGGGAATGAAGGCGGCCATCCCGCCGATCGCGTGGGCGCCCCGGCGGTGGCAGCTCGCGACCAGGAGCTCCGTGTAGGCGCGCATGAACGGCACCGTCATCGTCACCTGCGCCCGGTCTGGCAGCACGTCGTCGGGGAAGCGCTTGATCACGCTGAAGATGTAGTCCCAGCGGCCCGCGTTCAGCCCGGCCGAGTGCTCGCGCAGCTCGTGGAGGATCTCCTCCATCTCGAACGCGGCCAGGATCGTCTCGACGAGCACCGTGGCCCGGATCGAGCCGCGCGGGACGCCGAGCCCCTCCTGGGCGAGCAGGAAGGCGTCGTTCCAGAGGCGCGCCTCGAGGTGCGACTCGAGCTTCGGCAGGTAGAAGTACGGCCCGCTGCCGCGCTCGAGCTGCTCGCGCGCGTTGTGGTAGAAGCAGAGGCCGAAGTCGAACAGGCTCGCCGAGACCGGCTCGCCGTCGACGAGCACGTGTCGCTCGGACAGGTGCCAGCCGCGCGGGCGCACCATCAAAGTCGCCGTCTCCTCGTTCAGCCGGTAGCTCTTCTCCGGGGTCTCGAGCGCGATCGTGCGGCGCACCGCGTCGCGGACGTTGCGCTGGCCCTCGACGCAGTTCGCCCAGGTCGGGGAGCTCGCGTCCTCGAAATCGGCCATGAAGACGCGCGCGCCCGAGTTGAGCGCGTTGATCATCATCTTGCGCTCGACCGGGCCCGTGATCTCGCAGCGGCGGTCGCGCAGGTCGGCAGGCGCCGGCGCGACCCGCCAGTCGCCCTCCCTGACGGCCCGGGTCTCCGCGAGGAAGGAGGGGCGGTCGGCGTGGCGCTCGCGTCTCAGCTCGAGCAGCTCCGCCCGCCGCGGCCCGAGCTCCCGCTGGAGCCGCGCCACGAAGGCGAGCGCCCCGGGCGAGAGGACCTCCCCGTCCGCCGCCGCCAGTACCTCGACACCTGCCGGTGCCGTCGTCGAGCTCATCTCACGGCCTCTCTCTCGTTGTCGGATGCAACCTGGCTGATTTCGGATCCATAGTTTAGGCGGAATGGGCGTGTCCCGAGCCAGGAACCGTGTTTCGGATCCAGCACTTGATAGTCTCGGATCCGATCCCCGCCATCAGTAGCGCTCCCGCCACTCTTTCGGCCAGGCCTCCTCGCCGAGGTGCCACTCGCTCGTCCGGTAGGCGGTCGCGAGCAGGATGCAGCGGCTGCCGCCGTCCTCGCCCGCGACCTCGACGCGGTAGGAGGCAACCCGTCGCGAGCGCGTCACCTCGCTCGCCGTTGCGACGAGCGTCTCCCCCGGGCGCGCGGGCGCCGCGAAGTGGGCGGTCAGGTCGAGCGCGACGCACCGGCGCCCGTAGCCGTTGCAGGCGGCCTCGAAGGCGAGATCTCCCAGCGCGAACAGGGCGCCGCCGTGGACCGCCCCGTGGACGTTCGCGGTACCGCCGCCCGGGGCCAGCCTGGCGCGCGCGCTCCCGGGCTCCCAGTCGACGAGCCGGGCGCCGAGCAGCGCCGCGAACGCGTTCCCGCGCAGGACGGCGTCGAGCCGCTCGCGCAGCCCCGCGGGCAGCTCGATCCTCACCCGGCGTCCGCCGTCGGTCACGCGCCGCAGTCTACGCGGGCGGCCGCGGCGTCAGGACTCGCTCGCGACGAGCCGCCGGCCCGCTTCGAGCGCGCGCAGGTTGAGCTCCCGCTGGCGCGGCACCCGGGCGGCGACCGCCCGCTCCATCGTCTCCGCGTCGACGATCCCGGTCAGCGCCGCGACGGCACCGAGGGCGACGACGTTTGCGGTCATCAGGCTGCCGGCCCGCTCCGCCGTCTCGCCGATCGGGAGCGCGCACACCCGCCAGACGCCTGCGGGCGGCTCGGGCACCGAGCGCTCGTCGATCACGAGCAAGCCGGTGGGGCGCAGGTCGCGGGCGTACTTCTCGCACGCCTCCTGGGTGAGCGCGAGCAGGACGTCGAGCTCCTGCGCCTGCGGGAAGCCGATCTCTCCGTCGGCGATCACGACGTCCGCGCGCGCGGAGCCGCCCCGGGACTCGGGCCCGTAGGCCTGCGACTGGGTCGCGTTCTTGCCGGCGCGGATCGCCGCCTCGGCGAGGATCACGCCGGCGAGCACGATCCCCTGCCCGCCCTGGCCGGCGAGGCGAACCTCGAGGCGCCCGCCCCCGTTGCCGTCAGCGCCCATTGCCCGGGGTGGGGCGGGTGAGGGCCGTGTACTCCGGCCGCTCCGCGCGGTGGAGGATTCCCGTCGGCACCGCGAGCGGCCGGCCGGGCTGGGCGATGTGCGGGACGAAGCGCTTGCCGGCGAGCAACCCGTCGATGGCAGCGTCGGCGCGCTTCATTCCGGCGAGCATCTCGGGCCCCTCGCCGAGGCTGTTGTAGCGCCCGTAGTAGACGGGGCAGTCGCTGACGACGTCGATGAACGAGCAGCCCTTGTGGGCGAGCGCCTCCGTGATCACGTCGACCAGCTTCGGCGCCTCGTAGGCGACGGCGCGGGCAACGAAGGTCGCGCCCGCGGCGGCCATCAGCGCGCAGGCGTCGAAGGCGGGCTCGACGTTCCCGAACGGGGCGGTCGAGGCGACCGCGCCCTCGGGCGTCGTCGGCGCGAGCTGGCCGCCGGTCATCCCGTAGATCGCGTTGTTGAAGAGCAGGAACGTCAGGTCGATGTTGCGCCGTGCGGCGTGGATCAGGTGGTTGCCGCCGATCGCGAGCCCGTCGCCGTCGCCGGTCAGGACGACGACGTTCAGGTCGGGCCGCGCCAGCTTGATCCCGGTCGCGAACGCGGGCGCGCGCCCGTGCGTCGAATGGAGCGTGCAGAAGTCGATGTAGCCGACGAGCCGGCTCGAGCAGCCGATCCCGGCCACGACCGCGAGCTCGTCCTTGGCGAGGCCGAGCCGCCCGACCGCCTCGAGGAACGCCCGCAGCACGATCCCGTGCGCGCAGCCGGGGCAGAGCACGTGCGGCATCGTCTCGTCGCGCAGGTAGTCGCGGACGTCGATCATGCCGCCCTCCCGTCCGCCGGCGCGGCCGCGAGCAGCCCCTCGAGCAGCTCGCCCGGCAGGATCGGCTCGCCGTCCGCTCTCAGCACCGTCTCGATCCGGGCGGCGCCGGCGGCGGCCCGCTCGACCTCGCCGACGAGCTGGCCGCGGTTCAGCTCCGCGACGACGATCGTTCCGACCGCCTCAGCCGTCTCGCGCACGGCCGCGTCGGGGAACGGCCACATCGTCACGGGCCGCAGCAGCCCGGCGCGGACGCTGCGGGCGCGCGCCTCCCGGATCGCGTCGCGGGCGGCGGCGGCGACGATCCCGTAGGCGAACACGCAGACGTCCGCGTCGTCGAGCAGGTAGCGCTCGACCCGGACGATCTCGTCGAGGTGGCGCTCGAGCTTCGCGTGCATCCGCTCGATCAGCGCGCCCGCCTTGCGGGTGTCGTTGGTCGGGTAGCCCGTCTCGTCGTGGGCGAGGCCGGTGACGTGGAAACGGTACCCGTCGCCGAAGGCGGCGAGCGGCGGGACGCCATCGGGGACGTTCGCGTACGGGCGGTACTCCTCCGGCGGGCAGTCGGGGCGGGTGCGCTCGACGATCTCGACCCGCTCCGGCAGCTCGACCCGCTCGCGCACGTGCCCCAGCACCTCGTCGTAGGTGAGGATCACGGGGGTGCGAAACCGCTCGGCGAGGTTGAACGCCCGCGCGGTGAGGTCGTGGATCTCGCGCACGGACGCGGGCGCGAGCACGATGATCGGGTGGTCGCCGTGGGTGCCCCAGCGCGCCTGCATCACGTCGCCCTGGGCGGGCGAGGTGGGCAGGCCGGTGCTCGGCCCGCCGCGCATCACGTTGACGACGACGACGGGCAGCTCGGCCATCGCAGCGAAGCCGATGTGCTCCTGCATCAGCGAGAAGCCGGGCCCGCTCGTTGCGGTCATTGCCTTCGCCCCGGTCGCCGACGCGCCGATGCAGGCGCCGAGCGAGGCGATCTCGTCCTCCATCTGGATGTAGGCGCCGCCGAGCGCCGGCAGCCGCCGCGCCATCGTCTCGGCGATCTCCGAGGAGGGCGTGATCGGGTAGCCGGCGTAGAAGCGACAACCGGCGGCGATCGCCCCGAGCGCGCAGGCCGCGTTGCCCTGGACGAGCTGGGGCTCAGCCACCGGCGAGCACCGCCTCGCGCGGGGTGATCGCGATCGCGAAGTCGGGGCAGAGGAACTCGCAGACGCGACAGCCGGTGCAGCGCTCGGGCGCGACCGCGATCACCTTCTCGCGCTCGTCGAGCGCGAGGCAGAACTCGGGGCAGAAGCGCACGCAGATGTCGCAGCCCTTGCACCACGCCTGGTTCAGCTCGATCAGGGGCGGCGTCCGCGGCTCGCGCGGCGCCGGGGCGCTGCGGGTCGGGCGGTCGTGCTCGAACGTCAGCTCCCGGCCGGCGTGGAAGCAGGCGAGGTTGACGTCGAGCGCCTTGCGCGGCACGTTCGCGCGGAGCGCGCGCTCCCACGACTCGAGCGAGACCGAGTCCTCGAGCAGCAGCGAGAGGACGCCGAAGAGGACGGCGGAGGCCGCCTTCGGGTTGCCGTGCTCGCCGGCCACCCGCCTCGCCTCGACGAGCCTGAGGCCGCCCACGAAGTCGCGCAGGGCGGCGACGTCGCCTCCCGGGTAGCGGGAGTTCCAGGCGCGCCGGTCGGAGCAGGCGAGCGGTGGCACGATCGAGTCGACGCTCGAGACGAGCGTCCCGCCCGGCTTCAGGTAGGCGAGCCAGCGCAGCGCCTCTGACCACTCGAACGCGAGCAGGACGTCGGCGCTGCCGAGCGGGACGAGCGGGCTCGCGACCCGCTCGCCGAAGCGCAGGTGGCTCGAGACCATGCCGCCGCGCTGGGCCATCCCGTGTACCTCGCTCGTCTTCACGTCGTGGCCCGCGTCGAGCAGCGCCGCCGCGACGACGGAGCTGCCGAGGACGACGCCCTGGCCGCCGACGCCGACGAGCAGGACGCCGCGGGTGCCGCTAGGCACGGACGGCTCCCCAGGCGGCGACGGGGACGATCGCCCCGGACGGGCACATCTGGGCGCAGACGGTACAGCCCGTGCACGTGCCCTCGTCGATCTGTACCTTGCGCCGGCCGTCGTGAAACTCGTCCGTCCAGGTCAGCGACGGGCAGCCGATGTTCATGCAGAGCTGGCAGGCGATGCACGTGTCCGCGTCGACCTCGAACGGATGGTCACGCACCTTCAGGGGCGCCTCCACGCAGGGGCGGTTCGTGATCACGACCGCGGGGCCGGGGTGCTTGATCGCTCGCTCGAGCGCGACGTGGGTCGCGGCGACGTCGTAGGGGTCGACGACCACGACGTGCTCGACCCCGAGCGAGCGGCAGAGCGCCTCGAAATCGACGGCGCCGGCCTGCGCGCCGCCGATCGACGAGCCGGTCCCCGGGTGGGCCTGCCCGCCCGTCATCGCGGTCGTGCCGTTGTTGAGGATGACCACGGTCACGTCGGTCGCCGACGTGACCGCGTCGATCAGGGCGGGGATGCCGCCGTGGAGGAACGTCGAGTCGCCGATCGAGGCGACGACCGGCCCGTCCGCGCCGCCCGAGCGGGCGAGGCCGACCGCCATGCCGATGCTCGAGCCCATCGCCACGCAGGTGTCCATCGCGGACAGCGGCTCGAGCGCGGCGAGCGTGTAGCAGCCGATGTCGCCGGCGACGACCGCGCCGAGCTGGCGCAGCGCCATGAACGGGGTCGCGTGCGAGCAGCCGGGGCAGAGCACGGGCGGGCGCGGGCTCGGCTGCAGGGGCAGCTCCGCGCGCGGGGCGACCGGGCCCGGTGCGGGCTCGAGCACGCCGGCGGCGACGAGGCCGGCGCGGACGAGCTCGGGGGAGAGCTCGCCGAGGCGCGGGAAGTACTCCTTGCCGGCGACGGGGATCCCCGCCGCGAGCAGCATCTCCTCGAGGAACGGCTCGAGCTCCTCGACGACGAGGAGGCGCTCGACGCTCGCGGCGAAGCGCCGGATCGTCCCGAGCGGCAGCGGGTAGGTCAGCCCGAGCTTGAGCACGCTCGCCCCGGGCAGCGCCTCGCGCACGTACTGGTAGGTGACGCCCGAGGTGACGATCCCGACCGCGGAGTCGCCCTCCTCCCAGCG
>WBZR01004139.1_pt1 | contig 12197 bp, 11 predicted proteins | sample 5204231 | NCBI WGS metagenome assembly WBZR01 (sample SAMN12412403, study PRJNA552823) | activated sludge metagenome | isolation source: activated sludge from anammox sidestream of wastewater treatment plant... | place: USA: Virginia | collected 2017-08
CCGGTCACCCGGGGCGACATCGAGGACATCCGCGGCGTCACGGTGTCGCCGAACATCATCAAGACGCTGGAGGCGCGCGCCTGGATCGACGTGGTCGGCCATCGCGACACGCCGGGACGCCCGGCACTGTACGCGACCACCAAGACCTTCCTCGACGATCTCGGGCTGCGGTCGCTCCAGGAGCTGCCGCCGCTCGAAGAGATCAGCAGGAGCCTCGAGGGAACCCATGTCAGCACCCAAGCCGCGCTTGCCGAGTCGTACACCGCGCCCGCGCGCGAAGCGCCCGGCGCTGGCGAGGCCGTCGGATCGGATACCGAGCTCGCGGCCGAGCAGCAGACCTAGGTCCGGATCGCCGGATCGCAGCGCCGCGCGCCGGTCCGCCGTCGGGGAACGGCGCCCTGCCGCCGCGCCGGAAAAGCTGCAGAAGATCCTCGCCGCTGCCGGCGTGGCCTCTCGTCGTACGATCGAGGAGTGGATCGCGGCCGGCCGCATCGAGGTGAACGGCAAGCCAGCGCACATCGGGCAGCGCGTCGGGCCGAGCGACCGGATCCGCGTCGACGGCCGCGCAATCGAGTTGCGGCATGCCGCCGCGCCGCCGCGGGTGCTCCTCTACAACAAGCCGGCGGGCGAGATCGTGTCGGCGGCCGATCCGCAAGGCCGCCCGTCCGTGTTCGAGCGCCTGCCCCGGGTGCGCGAGGGCCGCTGGATCGCCGTGGGGCGCCTGGACTTCAATACGAGCGGTCTCCTCGTCTTCACGACGTCCGGCGAGCTCGCGGCGCGCCTGATGCACCCGCGCTACGGCGTCGAGCGGCAGTACGCGCTTCGCGTGCTGGGAAGGTTGTCCGAAGAGCAGGTGCGCCAGCTCCTCCGCGGCGTGCTGCTCGAGGACGGGCCTGCGCGCTTCGACACGGTTGCCGACGCGGGTGGGCAGGGGGTGAACCACTGGTACCACGTCACGTTGCGCGAGGGGCGCAAGCGCGAGGTCCGGCGCATGCTGGAGACGCTCGAGCTCCGCGTGAGCCGGCTCATTCGCCTGCGCTTCGGCCCGTTCGCGCTGCCACCGGGTCTCAAGCGCGGGGCGTGGCGCGAGCTCGGCGCAGGAGCGCTCGCGCCGATCCTCGCGGAGCTCCTCCTAGCCCCCGCGCTCGCACCGAAGCATCCATCAGCCCGGCCGCGCTGAGCGCGGGCCGGCGCGGCTCCGGCGACGCGCGTATCCCGTTGTCTCGTCGAGTTTTCCCTGTTAGAATCCGCGTCCGATAAGAGGATGGGCGGCGAGCCCATTTTTTGTTTGTGGCGCGCAGATGAGAGGGATCGAAGCAGTGCTGGAACAGACCGTTGCCGGGCTCGGATACGAGCTGGTCGACGCCGAGCTGCCGGCCCGGGGACGCCTGGTGCGGGTCTTCATCGACCGCCCGGAAGGCGTCCGGCGGGACGGCGAAGGCGTCCCCGCGTCGACCGGGCCCACCCAAGGCGGCATCTCGGTCGAGGACTGCGAGCGTGTCAGCCGCCAGCTCGAACGCGTGCTGACCGTCGCGGGATTCGACTACGACCGGCTGGAGGTCTCCTCGCCGGGGCTCGACCGCGTGCTGAAGACACCGGCCCATTTCCGGCGCTTTGCCGGGCATGCGGCAGCGCTCCGGCTGCGCGTGCCGATCAGCAACCGGCGCCGCTTCATCGGCGTGGTGCGGGCGGCGACCGAGGCGGGCGTCGAGCTCGAGGTCGACGGCGAGCTGATGGCGTTCCCGTTCGCGAACATTGAGAAAGCCCGGCTGGTGCCGAGGCTGTAGGAGACTGGAAAGATGAGCCGCGAATTGCTCTTGCTGGTCGATGCGTTGGCGCGCGAGAAGAACGTGCCCAAGGACATCGTCTTCGGCGCGCTCGAGATGGCGCTCGGCTCGGCCACCAAGAAGCGCTTCGGCGAGGACGTGGAAGTCCGGGTGGCGATCGACCGCAACACCGGGGACTACGAGTCGTTCCGGCGCTGGCAGGTCGTGGCGGACGACGCGGTGGAGTTTCCCGGCCATCAGATCGCGCTCTCCGAGGCGCTCAAGCAGTACTCTGACGTCCAGGTCGAGGACTACATCGAGGAGCCGCTCGAGCCGGTCGAATTCGGCCGCATCGGCGCGCAGGCCGCGAAGCAGGTCATCCTGCAGAAGATCCGCGATGCCGAGCGCGAGCAGATCCTGCAGGACTTCCTCGCGCGCAACGACAAGCTCGTGACCGGCACGATCAAGCGCATGGAGCGCGGCAACGCGATCATCGAGTCGGGCCGGGTCGAGGCGGTCCTGCCCCGCGACCAGATGATCCCGAAGGAGAACCTGCGCGTCGGCGATCGCTGCCGTGCCTACCTGCTGAAGATCGACCGGACGCTCCGCGGTCCGCAGCTGGTGCTGTCGCGCACCGCGCCGGAATTCATCATCGAGCTCTTCCGCCTCGAGGTGCCCGAGATCGAGGAGGGGCTGCTCGAGATCAAGTCGGCGGCGCGCGATCCCGGGGTGCGCGCGAAGATCGGGGTCTACACCACGGATCGACGCATCGATCCGATCGGCACCTGCGTCGGCATGCGCGGCTCGCGCGTGCAGGCGGTCACGCAGGAGCTCGCCGGCGAGCGCGTCGACATCGTGCTCTGGTCGGCCGACCCCGCGCAATTCGTGATCGGCGCGCTGGCGCCAGCGGAGGTGATGTCGATCGTCGTCGACGAGGAGAAGCACTCGATGGACGTGGTGGTTGACGAGGAGAACCTCGCGATCGCCATCGGGCGTTCGGGCCAGAACGTCCGCCTTGCCTCGGAGCTCACCGGCTGGCAGATCAACCTCATGACCGAGGAGGAGAGCCAGAAGAAGACCGAGGAGGAGACGGCCGTGAACCGGCAGCTCTTCATGGAGAAGCTCGACGTCGACCAGGACGTCGCCGACGCGCTCGTCCAGGAGGGCTTCTCGACGCTCGAGGAGGTCGCCTACGTGCCGGTGAGCGAGCTGCTCGAGATCGAGGGGTTCGACGAGGCGGTCGTGAACGAGCTGCGCTCCCGGGCCCGCGACGCGCTGCTCGTGCAGGCGATCCGCAGCGAGGAGAGCATCGAGAACGTCGACCCGGAGCTGCTGCAGCTGGAGGGCATGGACAGCGAGCTCGCCGCGAAGCTCGCGCAGAACGGCGTGCGCACCCGCGACGACCTGGCCGATCTGGCGGTCGACGATCTCGTGGAGCTCACGCAGATGGACGCGGAGCGCGCGAAGGCGCTGATCATGAAGGCGCGCGCGCATTGGTTTGCAGAGGAGTGAGGTAGCACGCATGGCTCATATGAGCGTTTCGCAGTTTGCCGGGGAGCTCAAGGTCGCCCCGCAGGTGCTCCTCGAGCAGCTGCGTGCCGCCGGCGTGCACAAGAAAGTGGCCGAGGATCTGCTCACCGAGCAGGACAAGTCCAAGCTGCTCGACTACCTGCGGAAGTCGCACGGCGCGGCCGAGTCGAAGACCAAGATCACGCTGACTCGCAAGGAGACGAGCGCGATCCGGGAGGCCGATGCGAGCGGCAAGTCACGCACCATCCAGGTCGAGGTGCGCAAGAAGCGGGTGTTCGTGAAGCGCGAGCCCGGCGAAGCGCCCGTGCCCGCGCCGGCCGAGGCGGTCGAGGCGCCGGCCGCGCCGGCGCCGGTGATCGACGCGCACGAGGCGGAGCTTCGCGAAGCCGAGACGCGGCGCCAGGCCGAGCTTGCAGCCCGGCAGGCTGCCGAGCTCGCGGAGAAGCAGGAGCGCGACCGTCGCCTCGCCGAGCAGCGGGCGGCCGAGGAAGAAGCTGCGAAGGCCGCGGCGGCTGCGGCCGCCGCGCCGGGACCGGGCACGACCCTGCACAAGGCGAAGCCCACCGGCGCGCCGGTCGAGAAGAAGGCCAAGAAGCCGGTCAAGCAGGTCACGGTCTGGCGCGACGAGAGCGCGAAGAAGCGCACGATCAAGACGCGCGGCGACTCCGGCGGCGGCGCGGCCGGATGGCACCAGCCCAAGGTCGCGCGCCACCGCCCGGTCGGCGAGCGGCAGCCGTCGTTCCAGGCGCCGACCGAGCCGGTCGTACGCGAGATCCATGTCCCCGAAACCATTACCGTGGCCGATCTCGCCCACCGGATGTCGGTGAAGGCGGCCGAGGTGATCAAGGTTCTGATGAAGCTCGGTCAGATGGTCACCATCAACCAGGTTCTCGACCAGGAGACGGCGATGATCGTCGTCGAGGAGATGGGGCACAAGGCGATCGCCGCGAAAATCGACGATCCGGAGGCTTATCTCGAGGAGGCTCCGCAACCGGTCGAGGCGCTGCTCGAGCCGCGCGCCCCGGTGGTCACGGTCATGGGGCACGTCGACCATGGCAAGACCTCGCTGCTCGACTACATCCGGCGCACGAAGGTGGCGGCAGGGGAGGCGGGCGGCATCACCCAGCACATCGGCGCCTATCACGTCGACACGCCGCGCGGCGTGATCACCTTCCTCGACACGCCGGGCCACGAGGCGTTCACCGCGATGCGCGCGCGCGGCGCCAAGGTGACCGACCTCGTGATCCTGGTGGTGGCCGCGGACGACGGCGTCATGCCGCAGACGATCGAGGCGATCCACCACGCGAAGGCGGGCAACGTTCCGCTGGTGGTCGCGCTGAACAAGATCGACAAGCCGGAGGCGAACCCGGAGCGGGTCAAGCAGGGGCTGGTCGCCCAAGGCGTGGTGCCCGAGGAGTACGGCGGGGATTCGCCGTTCGTTCCGGTGTCGGCGAAGACCGGCAAGGGGATCGACGAGCTGCTCGAGCAGGTGCTGCTGCAGGCCGAGGTGCTGGAGCTCAAGGCGCCGGCGCAGGCGCCGGCGCGCGGCATCGTGATCGAGGCGCGCCTCGACAAAGGCCGCGGCCCGGTCGCCACCGTGCTGGTGCAGTCGGGCACGCTGCATCGCGGCGAGGTGGTGCTGTGCGGCGCCGCGTTCGGCCGCGTGCGCGCGATGCTCGACGAGAACGCGCGGCCCGTCCAATCGGCCGGGCCGTCGATTCCGGTCGAGATCCAGGGCCTCTCCGAGGTGCCGAACGCCGGCGAGGAGCTCGCAGTGCTCACCGACGAGCGCAAGGCACGCGAGATCGCGCTCTTCCGCCAGGGCAAGTTCCGCGACGTGAAGCTCGCCAAGCAGCAGGCGGCGAAACTCGAGAACGTGTTCGAGCAGCTGGGCGAAGGCGAGGTGAAGATCCTCGCGCTCCTGATCAAGGCCGATGTGCAGGGCTCGCAGGAGGCGCTGGTGCACGCGCTCTCGCGCCTGTCGACCAACGAGGTCAAGGTGAACGTCATCCACGCGGCCGTGGGCGGCATCACCGAGTCCGATGTGAACCTTGCGCTCGCGTCGAAGGCGGTGATCATCGGCTTCAACACGCGGGCCGATGCGGCCGCGCGCAAGCTCGCCGAGAGCTCGGGCGTCGACATCCGCTACTACAACATCATCTACGACGCGGTCGACGAAGTGAAGGCCGCGCTCTCGGGCATGCTGGCGCCGGAGAAGAAGGAGAACGTGCTCGGGCTGGTCGAGATCCGCCAGGTCTTCCGGATCTCGAAAGTGGGCACGGTGGCCGGCTGCTACGTGCTGGAGGGACTGGTGCGGCGGAACGCGCGCGTCCGGGTGCTGCGCGACAACGTGGTGATCCACGACGGCGAGCTCGACTCGCTGAAGCGGTTCAAGGACGATGTCCGAGAGGTGAAGGCGGGCTTCGAGTGCGGCCTCTCGATGAAGAGCTTCGACGACATCAAGGTCGGCGACCAGCTCGAGATCTACGAGGTCCAGGAAGTCGCGCGCACCCTCTAGCGGCGCGCGGCTGGAAGGACGTGACACCGTGAGGAGCACGCCCAGAACCCGGCGCGTCGCCGACCAGATCCAGCGCGAGCTCGCCGAGATCATCCGCGAGGACCTGAAGGATCCGCGCGTCCGGATGGTCACCGTGACCGGCGTCGAGGTCACGACGGATCTCGCGCACGCCAAGGTCTACTTCAGCGCGCTCGCCGATGCGGCCGAGCTCGCGGAGATCGGCGCCGGTTTGCGCCGTGCGAGGGGGTTCCTGCGCTCCGGACTCGGGCGCCGGATGCGCATCCACAATATCCCCGAGCTCAGCTTCGTGCACGACGCGTCGGTGGAGCAGGGCGTGCGGCTCTCGCGCCTCATCGACGAGGCCGTTGCCGGATCGCGCGGCGGGGACGCCGAGTAGCGACCCGCCCGGCAGGACGCAATGGCGTCGGGCAACCGGTCGCACGGCAACGAGCGGCGCGGCGTGCATGGCGTGCTCTTGCTCGACAAGCCCGCAGGGATCTCGTCGAACCACGCGGTGCAGGCAGCGAAGCGGCTGTACGCGGCAGAGCGGGTCGGTCACACCGGAACCCTCGACCCGCTCGCCACGGGGCTCCTCGTGCTGGCGCTCGGCGAGGCCACCAAGTTCACCACGGCATTGCTGGCATCGGACAAGTGCTACGACGCAACCCTGGGGCTCGGCGCGACCACGAGCACCGGCGACGCCGAGGGCGAGGTGCTCGCGCGGAGCGAGGTGACGGTCACGCGGCCGGACCTCGAGCGCGTGTTGCGGGAGTTCATCGGCGAGATCGATCAGGTCCCGCCGATGCACTCCGCGCTGAAGAAGGACGGGCGCCCGCTGTATGCCTACGCGCGCGCGGGCGTGACGGTGGCGAGACCGCCGCGGCGGGTTGTCGTTCACGCGCTCGATCTCGTCGCCTGCGACGGTGACGAAGTCAGGCTGCGGGTCCGGGTCGGGAAAGGCACCTATGTCCGGACGCTTGCCGAGGACATCGGGCGGCGGCTCGGGTGCGGTGCGCACCTTGCGGCGCTGCGGCGCACGCATGTTGGCCGGTTCCGTCTCGCCGACGCCGTGACGCTCGCTGCGCTCGAGAGGGCTTCGGCCGCGGAACGGGACGGGTTGCTGCGGCCGGTGGACGCAATGCTCGCAGACCTGCCCGAAGCGACGCTCGGGCCCGAGGCGGCGGGCCGATTCGTGCACGGGCAGGAGGTCGAGGCGGCCGGTGACAGCGGCGCGGTGCGGGTCTACGGGCCGGAAGGAGCTTTCCTGGGGCTCGGGCAGCGCACCGAGGGGCGGTTGCGGCCGGAGCGCCTCGTGGCGGCGGCGGCCGGCGCGCGGCTTGTGGAACGCCGTGAGCCGCGTGTAAAATAGCGAGTTTCCGAGAAGAGCCGAGCGCGAGGAAATGCCGACCACCACCGCCGAGAAGGCGAAGATCATCGATACGCACCGGCGCAAGCCGGGCGACACCGGTTCCCCCGAGGTCCAGATCGCGCTGCTGACCGCGCGCATCAACGGGCTCGCGGATCACTTCAAGTCCCACGTCAAGGACCATCACTCGCGGCGCGGGCTCCTCAAGATGGTCAGCCAGCGGCGTCGCATGCTGGACTATCTGAAGCGCACCGACGTCGAGAACTACCGCAAGCTGATCGACCAGCTTGGATTGCGCAAGTAACCTCCACCAACGCCCACTTGGCACCGCCAGTGGGCGTTTTGACGAAGAGCACTCCCTCCCGCCTTCCCCGCTAGAGTCGTGACACCGGCCCGGGCCGGGGATCGCCGCGGCGGCCTTTGAGCAAAGGAGCTGGCGTTGAACCCCATTCGCAAGACTTTCACCTACGGCGAGCACCAGGTAACGCTCGAGACCGGCGAGATCGCCCGTCAGGCGGGCGGCGCGGCCGTCGTGACGATGGACGACACGGTCGTGCTCTGCACGGTCGTCGGTTCGAAGGCGCCGCGCCCCGGCGCCGACTTTCTCCCGCTCACCGTCGATTACGTCGAGAAGACGTACGCCGCCGGGCGCATCCCGGGCGGCTTTTTCAAGCGCGAGGGCCGGCCCTCGGAAAAGGAGGTGCTGACCTCGCGCCTCATCGACCGGCCGATCCGCCCGCTCTTTCCCGACGGCTTCTACCACGAGGTCCAGGTCGTCGCGATGGTGCTGTCGCTCAACCCCGAGATCGACCCCGACATCCCGGCCATGATCGGGGTGTCCGCGGCGCTGACGCTGTCCGGAATTCCGTTCAATGGCCCGATCGGCGCGGCGCGCGTCGGCTACGTGAACGGCGGGTACGTCATGAATCCGACAGCGACGCAGCTGCGCGAAAGCGGCCTCAACCTCGTCGTCGCCGGGACCGAGCATGCCGTGCTGATGGTGGAGTCCGAGGCGCTGCAGCTCTCCGAGGAGGTGATGCTCGGCGCGGTGGTGTTCGGACACCAGCAGATGCAGGCGGCGGTCCAGGCGATCCTCGCGCTGGCGGACGAGGCCGGAAAGCCGGCGTGGGCCTGGCAGGCTCCGGAGAAGGACGCCACGCTGCAAGAGCGGATCGTGGGGATGGCCGAGGCGGACCTGCGCGCGGCGTTCGAGATCAAGCAGAAGCAGGTCCGGAGCCAGCGCCTGGCGGAGATCGAGACGCGCGTGCTGGAGGCCGTCGTCCAGGGCGAGAACGCGCCCGACGCCAATGCCGTGAAGGACATCCTCTTCGGGCTCGAGGCGAAGATCGTCCGGTCGCAGATCCTGGACGGCGAGCCGCGCATCGATGGCCGGGACACCCGCACGGTGCGGCCGATCACGATCCGCACCGGCGTGCTGCCGCGCGCGCACGGCTCTGCGCTCTTCACGCGCGGCGAGACCCAGGCGCTCGTGACGGCGACGCTCGGCACGGGCCGCGACGAGCAGATCATCGACGCGCTTGCGGGCGAGTATCGCGAGCGCTTCATGCTCCACTACAACATGCCTCCCTACGCCACCGGCGAAACCGGGCGCATGGGCTCGCCCAAGCGCCGCGAAGTGGGTCATGGGCGTCTTGCCAAGCGCGCGCTCGCGGCGGTCCTGCCGGCTGCCGAGGAGTTCGCCTACTCGATCCGGGTGGTGTCGGAGATCACCGAGTCGAACGGCTCGAGCTCGATGGCCTCCGTCTGCGGCGGGAGCCTCGCGCTGATGGATGCCGGGGTCCCGCTCAAGGCGCACGTGGCAGGCATCGCGATGGGCCTCATCAAGGAGGGCAACCGGTTCGCGGTGCTCTCCGACATCCTCGGCGACGAGGATCATCTCGGCGACATGGACTTCAAGGTGGCCGGCACCGAGCACGGCGTGACCGCGCTGCAGATGGACATCAAGATCGAGGGCATCACCAAGGAGATCATGCAGGTCGCGCTCGCGCAGGCGCGAGCGGGGCGCCTGCACATCCTCGGGCTGATGCGGCAGACGCTGGAGACCTCGCGCGCCGAGATCTCGAGCTACGCGCCGCGCATCATCACGATCAAGATCGATCCGGAGAAGATCCGCGACGTCATCGGCAAGGGCGGCGTGGTGGTCCGCGCGCTGCAGGAGGAGACCGGGACGACGATCGAGATCGCCGACGACGGCACGATCAGCATCGCGTGCGTGAGCTCGGAGGGCGGCGAGGCGGCTAAGCGCAGGATCGAGGAGATCACGCAGGAAGTCGAGGTCGGGCGCGTCTACGACGGCACGGTGCTCAAGCTGCTCGACTTCGGCGCGATCGTCCAGGTGCTGCCCGGCAAGGACGGTCTGCTGCACATCTCCCAGATCAGCCAGCAGCGCGTGAACAACGTCTCGGACTTCCTCAAGGAGGGCCAGCAGGTGAAGGTGAAGGTCCTCGAGGCGGACGAGAAGGGCCGGTTGCGGCTGTCGATGAAGGCCGTGACCGAGGCCGAAGCCACCGCCTCGGCGAGCTGACGCGGCAGAGGGCGCGGCGCGCCGCCGCGTCATCCCCGCAAACGCGGGGATCCAGCCATCCCCGCGTAGGCGGGAAGCCCGTCATCCCCGCGCAGGCGGGGATCCAGCCGGTCGTGATGTCGGAAGTTTGCGTGGATCCCCGATTTTGCGCCGTCGGCGCGCTCGGGGATGACCGGCGCTACGCGCGGGTCACTTCGCTACCTGGCGCTCGCGCATCTCGTCGAGCGTCTTGCAGTCGATGCAGAGCGAGGCCGTCGGGCGGGCGGTGAGGCGCTCCAGGCCGATCTCGGCCCCGCACGAATCGCAGTAGCCGTATTCGTCGACGTCGATCTTCTGGATGGTCTCGTTGATCTTCTTGATGAGCTTGCGCTCGCGGTCGCGGTTGCGCAGCTCGAGTGCGATGTCGGATTCCTGGGTGGCGCGGTCGTTCGGATCGGCGAAAATGGTGGCCTCGTCCTGCATCGTGTGGACGGTGCGCTCGATGTCCGCCGAGAGCTCGTCCCGGAGCGACTCGAGCATCGTTCGAAAGTGGGTTCGCTGCCGCAGGCTCATGTACTGCTCGCCCTTCTGCGGCACGTAGGGTGCGGCCGTCTTGCGCAGCGTTTCAATCGGCATGTCGCGCTCTTCTCTTGCGAAACGAAGGCGCCTAGATACCAGGAAAAGGGGGGGAGAGCAAGCAAAAATCGCGCGAATTTTCATCGCGTTGACCCTGTCGGGCCCGCCGCGTAAACTACGTCGCCCCGGGGTGTGGCGCAGCCTGGTAGCGCGTCTGGTTTGGGACCAGGATGTCGGAGGTTCGAATCCTCTCACCCCGACCAGTTCGTCGCGGCCCTTCGGCGATTCGTTCGGCGATGGGAACGCGGGCGCCCGGCAACGTGCCCGTAGCTCAACCGGATAGAGCATCAGCCTTCTAAGCTGACGGTTGTGGGTTCGAGTCCCTCCGGGCACGCCAGAACTCGCGTGCGGCAGCGGTGGCGGTAGCTCAAAGGTAGAGTCCCGGATTGTGATTCCGGTTGTTGTGGGTTCGAGTCCCATCCGCCACCCCACAATTCAAGCACTTGGGAGCGGCCCGCGGCGCCGTTTCCAAAGATGATCGGATTTGCCAAAGATCAGCGCAGCGGCGTGACCTTCGCGACGCCGCGACGGTAGTGCCGCGCGGTCGTCGAAGCCTCCTCGTGGCCGAGGAGCTCCTGCGCGCGCGCAAGCGAAGACGCGTCGCTCGCCGCCTTCGCGCGGATGTCGTTCTCGCGGAACCGGCCGCCGCCGGCATTCACGAATTCGCTCATCGCGCGCGCCCACGCGGCGCGGAATCCCTGCGACGTCATGCGGCCGCCGTGCCGCGCCGGGAACAGCGCGAGCTTCTTCACGTCGCCCTGCGCGGCGACGATCGCGTCGAGGACGATGCGCAGCCCCCACGACCAGCGAAAGCGCATCCGCCTTCGCGTCTTGCCGGTGACGAGCTCGAGGCCGCGGTCGGTAATGTTCGCCGGCGTGAGCCGCAGGAGATCGCCCTGGCGAAGGCCCGTGATCCGCTTGAGCAGGATGTAGCGGCGCATCCAGGCCGGCGCAAACGCCTTGCCGAACCGCACGAGCTGCGCCGTCTCGACGTACTGGCGCCGCGGCGATTCGGCGTTGCGTCGTACGCCATAACAAGGATTCAGCGCGATCTGCGGCCACTCGTCGCGCCGCATCGCCCACGCGTACGCGGAGGAGAGGAGGGCGATTTCCCGGTTCGCCCGAACGGGCGCCGGCAGACCATTCTTGTCGTTGCGCTTGTTGAGATAGCTCTTGACGTGGCGAGACGTCAGCAGATGCGCGGCGGTCCGGCCTAGCACGAGCTTGAGCCCCCGCACTTCCGCCTCGTTGTCGTCCAAAGTCCGCTTCGACCGTCTGCCGACCCGAACGAGGCGCTCGCATTCCTCGAGGAAGTCGTCGAGCAACTTGGCTACTGTCCCGTCGCGGCTCTTGCCTTCGGAGAGCTCGAGCCACCTCTCCTTCGCCTGGCGGTTCCATGCCTTGCCGAGCTTGTGCCACTTCCCGGCGTGATCGACGTAGAAGTGCCCGCCGCGGTGGAGGTAGACGCGATCGGGAAGGTGGTGGTTCTTCTTACGCCTGCCGGCCATGGGCAGCCCGCCGATCGAAGACGGAGAAGTCGGGTTCGCTCGCCGGATCGTCTTCCGGATTGCGACCGGCCAGGCGCTCCTCCACCGCCCGCCGCGACACGCATATCTTACCCAGGCCGTCGACCGCGAACGGGATTCGCATAGCGCGCAGTGCGCGCTCCTGCGCGGGCCGGGTCTTCTTGCCCGTGAGCTCCACGACCTCGTCGCGCGTAAGTCGAATGCTCATCGTGGCGTCTGTCTTGATCACCGCCCGAGATAGATCGCCGAGACCTGCGCCCGCCCATGCCCGAGCTCGAGCGAGATCTCGAGCCGCACGCGCTGATCGATCGAGCGCTGCTCTGGCGTGAGC
>WBZR01004142.1_pt1 | contig 12193 bp, 8 predicted proteins | sample 5204231 | NCBI WGS metagenome assembly WBZR01 (sample SAMN12412403, study PRJNA552823) | activated sludge metagenome | isolation source: activated sludge from anammox sidestream of wastewater treatment plant... | place: USA: Virginia | collected 2017-08
CCCCCCCGTGCCGCCGTGGGACTTCCATCACGACGACCTCATCTCGCAGGTGACCCACCCGTACCGGTCGACCCCGGCGACGCCCCCGGTCGGGACCGACCCCCGGCGCCCCGAGGCGTTGGTCGCCGACGGGCTCAACCGGCTGTCCCGCTACCCGTTCGGGTCCGTCACGCGCCGGATGTGGACGGGATGCTTCGGCGGAGCCGACACCAGCGACGGCGGGGCCGGCGACTGCCTGGCGCTGAAGGGCTTCTCGGTGGCCCGCACGGAGGTCGACCCCGGAGTGGAGATCGACGTGTACAACGTCCACGGCGAGGCCGGCGGCACCGAGCTCGACGAGCAGCTCCGCGCCGACGGCTACCGCCAGCTCGCCGAGTTCATGGCGGTGCACTCCGCGGGCCGGGCCGTGATCCTCGGGGGCGACACCAACCTCCACACCGACCGGCCCGGCGCCGGCGCCATCTGGAGCGAGTTCCTCGAGGCCACCGGCCTGACCGACGTCTGCCAGGCGGTCGACTGCGGGGCCGACGACCACGAGATCGACAAGTTCGCGTTCCGCAGCGGTGGTGGGGTGACGATCGAGGCCCTGAGCCACGCGTTCGAACGTGACGAGTTCCGTCGCGACGACGGCGAGCCGCTCTCCGACCACGACCCGCTCGCGGTCGAGTTCTCCTGGACGCACGTGTCGGACGGCCCGTCGGACCCGGCCGCCCCGCGCTCCGCCGGCCCGCCGGCGGCGAGGGGCGCGACGCCCGTCGCGGTGGCCGGCCGGGTCTCCTACACGGGCTGATCCTGCGGGCGGGGCGGGTCGGGTCCCGGGCGTTCCGGTAGAGGTTGCGGTCCGGGCTCCCGGCTACACGACGCGGCGGTAGCAGAGGGATCGGGTGGCACCTGGGTCGGAGACGTAGACCTTTGACGCCTGGTTGTCGATCAGCTCCGTCCACCTCTTGTCGGCGGCCAGCGCGGCCTGGGAACGCTCCATCGACTCGATGTCTTCGAACCCGCTGAACCAGGCGACGGAGCCGTAGCTGCCGGTGGTGCCGGCCGTGAAGAGGGTGGGGACACCGGTGATCGACTGGGCGAGCCGGGCGCACTCGACCCCGACCTCAAGGCCGCGGGCGAACGCTCCGTTGGCGCAAACCGACTCGACCGTCGTGACGTACTCGATCGACCGGTCGGGGTCGGGCTCGCCGTGGACGACCTGGTAGAGCCCGTCGTCGGCGCCGCCCACCGTCATCATCGCCCCGGTGTCGACGCCGGTGACGTAGGTGTCGTCGGTCATGAGCTTGTCGTTGGCGGTCTCCAGCATCGCCAGGTCGGGCACGAAGGCCGCCCACGCGATCGAGCCGACCTCCGGAGAGAACACCCGGGTGTAGAGGGCGACCCGGATCCCGGTGATCCGGTTCACCTGTTCGGTTATGCCCACGGCCCAGGTCATGGCGTCCCGCATGTGGCCTGGTGAAATGCGTGTTCGACGGCTGAAGAGATACATGGCTTCCCCCTTGTGGCACCTCCGTGGAGCGGACCGTGGTTCGGGAACCGGCACGCGAGGGCGTGCCTCGTCGAGCGTCGCGCCGGCCCCCCGGGCTGTCAACGCGGGTCGCGCCGTCGCGCGGCGCGGCTCGGCGGAGCGGCGCAAACGCCCGCGGCGCGGCGACCCGGCGGGTCCCGGCCGGGCCCGGCGCCCGGCACCTCCAGGGCTGCGAGCCGGTAGCTTCGGGCGTCCGTCGGGCTCGCCGGTGTGAATGCCGGGGCCCGACTTCGGGGGACGTCTGGGGAGATGAGATGCGGCGATGCTGGGGACTGGCGGTGGGGGTCGCGATCGCGTTGGTGCTGGCGGGTGCCGGCTGCTCGACCGACGGGCCGGGCGACGGTCCTCCGGCCGCGAAGGATCCTCCGCCGACCCGACCCGTCGACTTCGAAGGCCCGGATCCGGCGGTCCTCGCCGCTGACGGGTCGTACTGGCTGTTCACCACGTCGGCCGACGACCTCCTCGTCCCGGTGCGTCGCGCGACGGGCGCCGGGACCTGGGGTCCCCCGACCGAGGCGCTGGCGCGCCGGCCGGCGTGGGCCGGCCAGGACACGGTCTGGGCGCCGGGCGTGATGGAGGTCGAGGGGCGATTCGTCCTGTGGCTGACGAGCCCGACCGACGCCGACGACGACCTGTCGCAGTGCATCGGTCCGGCGGTGTCCGACGCCCCGGGTGGCCCCTACGAGCCCCTCGGCGACGAGCCCCTCATGTGCGGCACCGACGGGCCGACCATCGATCCGTTCCCGTGGCGCGCCGCGGACGGCCGGCTCTACGTGGCGTGGACCCAGTACCACTACAAGTCCGGCGAGCCGACCGAGATCCGGGCGTCGGCGCTCGACGACTCGGGCACCCGCCTGGTCGGCGAACCGGCGCGCCTCCTGACCGACCCCAGCGGGTGGGAGAAGCTCATCCTCGAGAACCCGGCCCTGATCGCGCGGGACGACGGCACCGTCCGGCTCCTGTACTCCGGGGGCTTCTACTTCACCGCCGACTACGCCACCGGCACGGCTACGTGCGAGGGGCCCCTGGGCCCGTGCGAGCGCGACACCCCCGGTCGGCCGTGGCACCGCCGCGGCAAGGGGATGAACGGGCCCGGGGGGATGTCGGTGTTCACCGGCCACGACGGGCAGGTGTGGACCGTGTTCCACGCCTGGGGAGATCGCGTCGGCTACGACCGGGGCGGGCGACGGTCTCCCCACGTCGTGCGGCTCGCGGACCTGCCTCCGTTGCCGTGAACCCGGCGGTCCGGGCGGGGCGGGGGAGCCGGCGGGACGGCCTGGCGGGAGGGCTCTCACACCGAGACACCCGTTCGGCATGTCTCGCGACATCGCTATGGCGCCCTCGGCAGGATTCGAACCTGCGACACACGGCTCCGGAGGCCGTTGCTCTATCCCCTGAGCTACGAGGGCGGGAGTGCCGGTCGGTGGGCCTGCGGACGCGATCCCCGGCGGGCGCGCCGCGGGCCGTGGGCGTATCCGTCGCCCGCCGGAGCGAACCACCGACCAGCGACGAGCGTACCCGGCGCCTGCGGGTCACGACGGACCGGTACCACCCCGTCAACCGACCGGGCCACCGATCCGCGGTGCTCCCCGACCCCTCCCGCCCGGCGAGACGTCACGACCCTGCCCGCCGGGCACGACCTAGCCCACCGACCGGCCCCGTCCGCACCGCCCTCCGCCGCCGGACCGCGGGCGGGTGATCTCAGCTCGCGACCGGGAGCTTGAGGGCGAGGGTCCGGTTGAGCGAGTGGAGGGTGGCGCGGGCCGCGGCCTCGGCCGCGCTGGCGCCGGCGGCGAGGCCGTGGCGCGTGCCGGCCTCCTCGCCGGAGACCGTGCACGCGACGAGGAACGCCTCGCCCGTGGTCGACTCGAGGGTGCGGGCCCACGACGCCGAGAACCCCAGCCCGGGCACGAACTCCCGCAGGGCGTCGATCGTCGCCTCCACGGACCCGAGCAGGCCGAGGCCGGAGTCGGCCCGGCCGATGGAGCGGCGCCCGGCGAAGGTGAGGTGGACCTCGAGCTCGTCGGTGTCGGGGAAGGTGAGCACGGCGAGGAGGCGCACCCGCGGTTCGGGAACCACCCGGGCCTCGGCCGGGTGCCTCCCGGCCCCGCCCTCCGCACCGGCGTCGACTCCGGTCGGGGGCCTGCCGTCCGGCTCGGCCGCCGGCTCGGCGGGAGCACCGCCGTCGGCCCCGACCACCGGTTCGGTCTCCACCCAGCCCCCATCGGTTCCCGGCCCGGTACCGACGGCACCTGATTCCGTGGCCGCGGGTTCCGTCGCCCGTCCACCGGTTGCTTCGTCGACCGCGCCCCAGGGCTCGCTGCTCTCGAGGCCCTCGAGGCCCTCGAGCCCCTGGAGGCCCTCGGGGCCGTCGGGGCCGTCGGGGCCGTCGGGGCCGTCGAGCGTTCCGATCTCCTCCTGCGCCTCGGTGCCGGCGGGCTCTTCACCGACGGCCTCGGCCGGCCCGCCGGCGGCCGGGCCGCTCTCGGTGGTGGGAACGGCCTCGCCCTCGCCGACGGTGCTACGCCGGAAGCCGGCGTGACCCCTCGCCCATCGCGGCGCACCGGGCACGTCCACCGGCCGACCGGCGGGAACGTCTCCGTCAGGCCCGACGCCGCTCCCGTCGACGGGCGGGGTGAGCGGTTCCGCCTCCGGCTCGACCGGCTCCGGTGCGCCTGCTTCCGGCTCCGAGGCGGGCGCCGGCGCGGCCGCGGTCGACTCGGCCCACCGGGGTACGTCGCGCCAGCGCACCACCTCCACCGCGACCGGGCGCTCGCTGTGGCGATACGCGATCCGCGTGGCCTGGAAAGCCGCGCCCGGCGCTGCCTCACCCGGACCCACCTGCAACTGGATCAGCAGCACGCCGTCGCGCTCGAGGAATCCGGCGGCCCGCACCCCGGGGAGGCGCCGGAGCTCTAGCTCCAGGTCGTCGAGGTTCACTCCCGACCTCCCTTGGCGGCGTAGAGCCGTTCGTCGGCGAGGTCGATCAGGTCCTCGGTGGTCCCGGCTTCGTTGGGGCAGACGGCCACGCCGTAGCTGAACGACGGGCACGGCACGTCGACGTCGGCGACGAGGCTGATCCGCTCGAGGAGGTGGGGTACGTCGGCGGGGTCGGTGTTGGGCAGCATCAACGCGAACTCGTCGCCGCCGATGCGGGCCGCGCTGTCGCCGAAGCGCAGCACCCGGCGGAACCGCTCGCCGAGCGAACGCAGGGCGGCGTCGCCGGCGAGGTGGCCCTCGCGGTCGTTGAGCTCCTTGAAGTCGTCGAGGTCGATCATCACGAGGGTGAACGGCCACTGGTACCGGATGCTGCGCGCTACGGCCATGTCGAGGAGCCGGTCGAAGCTGCGACGGTCGAACAGCCCGGTCAGCGGGTCGTGCCACGAGTCGTATCGCAGCAGGTCGAGGCGCAGCGCCAGGGTGCACACCGACGTGAACAGCGCGACGTCGAGGGAGCTCTCGGGCAGGCCCGGATCGGTGTAGAGCCCGGGCGGGGCGAAGAGGAGCTCGGTGCCGTCGTCGTCGCCGAGCGGGCGACGGTCGGCCCGGAACACCTGGCGCCCCGCGGTCTCCTCGTCGATCACGATGGCGGCGTCGGCGAGCTCGAACGTCGACACCAGCTCGTCGAGGGCCCGGTACACCAGCGCCAGGCCCGACGGGTTGACGGCCAGCTCGGCCACCAGGTCGGGTCCGAAGCCGCCGCCCGGCGCGGGGGCGGGTGTCCCGGTCGCCTCCTGAACCGGCTGGAGGTGGCCCTCGTAGGGGTGAGGCTCCGACCCGCCCGACGGGAGCAGCGCCGCCAGCCCGCGGCCGAGCCCGCTGCGCCGGGTCACCGGCCCGTCCGCCGGGCCGGCGTTGTCGCCACGTTCCGTGTTCTCGGCCACCGTACGCGGCCTCCTGGGCCAGCCCATGCCATTCAGGTGTAGGTCGGCAGGATAGCGGCGCGCCTTGACGACCGCGTGCTCCACGGCCGTAATGACAGGCAACCAGGACGTTTCCAGGGGTTTCCACAGGCCGCCGGTGTCCGGGCCGGGCCGCCCCGCCGACCCCGAGGGCGATTCGCGCCTTGTGGCGGATCCCGGCCACTCAACGTGGCTGTTGACAGCCGTGGTGGACGTCCGGCTCCCCGGCGCCGCCGTCCGGCTCCCCGGCGCCGCCGTCCCGCGCCCCGGGCGCGCGCCACCCGGCCGACGCCACGCCGGGGATCACCCGCGGATGCCGCGGGTCCCGGCTGGGCGACGCCTCGGCCCGGCCCGCCGAGCCGGTGGCCGACCGCGGCGCCCTCGGGCCGCGCAATGGATGCCCCCGACCGTGGTGTGGTGGGCTAGAACCGGGCGGCGCCACACCGGCCGCGTACGCGACCGGCGACCGGCGATCGGGACTGGGGATCGGAATTGACCGGAGAGCTCCTCGACGCGCTGCGGGCCGCGCTGTCGGCCGCCGGCTACCCCGAGCCGCCCGGCGGCGCCGCGATCGAGCCCGCCCAGCGGCGGGAGTTCGGTGACTATCAGAGCAACGTCGCCCTCCAGATCGCCAAGCCGGTGGGCGAGCCGCCGCGCCGCATCGCCGAGCGTCTCGCCGAGGCCCTCGAAGCCGCGCCGCCCGCCCACCTCGACCGGGTCGAGGTGGCCGGCCCCGGCTTCCTCAACTTCCACCTCGCCCCCACCTGGCTCCATGCGGTGCTGCGCGAGACGGTCGCCGCCGGCGGCGCGTTCGGCCACGGCACCGCCCTCGCCGGAGCGCGCGTCAACCTCGAGTTCGTGTCGGCCAACCCGACCGGGCCGCTGCACGCCGGGGGCGGGCGTTGGGTCGCGGTCGGCGACGCCGTCGCCAACCTGCTGGCGTCGCAGGGGGCGGAGGTCCACCGCGAGTACTACCTCAACGACGCCGGCAACCAGCTCGATGTGTTCGCCCGGTCGCTCCTGGCGCGTTACCGCGGCGAGGACCCGCCCGACGACGGCTACCGGGGCGAGTACCTCGTGGAGATGGCGGCACGTCTGCGGGCCGAGCGGGGCGACGGCGTGACCCTGGAGGAAGCGCGCGAGTGGGGCTACCACGACGTGGTCGGCCAGCTCCGCTCCGACATGGAGCGCATCGGGGTGCGCTTCGACACGTGGTTCTCGGAGCGGTTGCTCCACGAGCGCGGCGACGTGGAGGCCGTGCTGCGCGACCTCGACGGCGCGGGCATGACCTACGAGGCCGACGGCGCCCGCTGGCTGCGCAGCGAGCAGCTCGGCGACCAGCGCGACCGCGTGCTGGTGAGGTCCGACGGCTCGCCCACCTATCTCGCCGCCGACCTCGCCTACCACCGCGACAAGGTGGCCCGCGGCTGGACCCACCTGATCGACATCTGGGGCGCGGACCACCACGGCCAGGTCGCGAGCCTCCAGGCCGGGCTGCGGGCGCTCGGCATCGGCACCGCCGACGCGCCGGAACCGGAGATCATCCTCGGCCAGCTCGTGCGGCTCGAGCGGGGAGGGGAGACCGTCCGCCTCTCCAAGCGCACCGGCGACGTGATCACGCTCAGCGACATCCTCGACGAGGTCGACCCCGACGTGGCCCGCCTGACGTTCCTGCTCCAGGGCATCGACACCGCCCAGACCTTCGACCTGGAGGTGGTGACCGAGCAGTCGATGGAGAACCCCGTCTACTACGTGCAGTACGCCCACGCCCGGATCGCGTCGATCGCCCGGGTGGCCGCCGAGCGGGGCGTCGCCCGCCGCCCGCTCGAGGCCGTCGACCTGGCTCCCCTGACCCACGACCGCGAGCTCGAGCTCCTGCGGATGCTGGCCGCGTACCCCGGCGTGGTCGCCGACGCCGCCCACCGGCGGGCGCCGCACCGTCTCGCCACCTGGGCGCGTGGGTTCGCCGGCGCGTTCCACGGGTTCTACCGCGACTGCCGCGTGATCACCGACGACCCGGATACGACCCAGGCCCGCCTGTGGCTCACCGAGGCCTGCCGTGTCGGCCTCGCGTCGGCCCTCGCCCTCCTCGGCGTGGGCGCACCCGAGGAGATGGCCCGCCTCCACGACGACGACCCCGGCGAACCCGACGCGGGCGACGGGCCCGTCGCGGGCTCCGGTACGGCCGGAACCGGAGGGAGGGCCCCGCGGTGATCACGTCCGATCCGTTCGACCGCACCCTGGTGCCCGCCGGCCTGCTCGCGTGCGACCTCGAGGAGCTCGCCGATCGCTTCGGCACGCCGCTCTTCGTCTACGACGAGGACTTCCTCCGGGCCCGCTGCCGCGAGTACGTGCGCCACTTCGGGGCCGGCAACGTCGCCTACGCGTCCAAGGCGTTCCTGTGCACGGCCATGGCCCGCCTCGTCGACCAGGAGGGCCTGAACCTCGACGTCGCCACCGGCGGCGAGCTCGCCGTGGCGCTCAACGCCGGCTTCCCGCCGTCGCGGATCGTGATGCACGGCAACAACAAGTCCGACGGGGAGATCACCGCCGCGCTCGGCGCCGGGGTCGGGACCGTCGTCGTCGACTCCCTCGACGAGATCGAGCGCCTCGACCGGGCCGTGGCCCACGGCGCCACGGCGCCACGGATCCTGATCCGGGTGACCCCGGGCGTGGAGGCCCACACCCACGAGTTCGTGGAGACGGGCACCGAGCGCTCCAAGTTCGGCTTCTCGATCGCCTCGGGGGCGGCCCTCGACGCGGTGAGGCGCACCGCCTCGTCGCACCTATCCGTGGCCGGCCTGCACTGCCACATCGGCTCGCAGATCTACCGCCTCGACTCCTACCGCCGGGCCACCGAGATCGTGGTCGGCTTCGCGGTGGAGGCGGAGCGGGTGCTCGGCGTGACCGTCGAGGAGCTCGACCTCGGCGGGGGCCTCGGCGCCCGCTACCTCACCGACGACCCCGACGTGCCGCTCGCCGACTACGCCGGCGCGTTGCACGGGGCGGCGGCGGGCCGGCGGGTGACCGTCGAGCCCGGGCGCTCGATCGCCGGGCCGGCGGCCGTCACCCTCTACCGGGTCGGCACCGTGAAGCACGTCGACGAGGTCGGCACCTACGTGGCCGTCGACGGCGGGATGAGCGACAACCCCCGACCGGTGCTCTACGGCGCCGGGTACGAGGCGTTCCTGCCCCGGCGCATCGACGAGGCGCGCCCGCTGGAGGCGACCGTGGTGGGCAAGCACTGCGAGCAGGGCGACGTCGTCGTGGCCGGGGCGCGCCTGCCCGAGGGCGTCCGGGCCGGCGACCTCCTCGCCACCCCGACCACCGGCGCCTACGGCTACTCCATGGCCTCCAACTACAACCGGGTGCCCCGCCCGGCGGTGGTGTTCGTGCGCGGCGGCGAGGCCCGTGAGGTGGTGCGGCGCGAGACCCTCGACGACCTCGTGCGCCTCGACCGGCCCTGAACCCGGCCCTGAGACCGGCCCGAGCGCGACCTGCGAGACTGGACCCTTCATGGACGCGGACGGCGAAGGGTCAGGCGAAGGGGTGACCGGGCACTTGGGCGATGATGTGGTGGGTGGCGACGGGTCGAGCGGCGGCGCCGCCGACGGCGTGGTGGGTGTCGGCCTGCTCGGCTGCGGCAACGTGGGCTCGGCGCTGATCCGTCTCGTCGAGGACCACGGCGACACCATCGAGACCCGCGCCGGGGTTCGCCTCGAGGTGGTGGCGGTGGCGGTGCGCGACGTCGCCCGCGACCGTGACGTCCCGCTCCCGGCCCGGCGCTTCACCGACGACGCCGCCTCGGTGGTCGACCACCCCGACGTCGACGTCGTCGTCGAGGTGATGGGTGGGGTCGAGCCGGCGCGGGAGCTGGTGCTCGCCGCGCTGGAGAAGGGCAAGCCGGTCGTCACCGCCAACAAGGAGCTGCTCGCCGACGTCGGCAAGGAGCTCTTCGACACCGCCGAGAGCGCGGGGGTCGACCTGCTCTTCGAGGCATCGGTGGCGGGCGGGATCCCGCTCATCCGCCCGCTGCGCGAGTCGCTCGCCGGCGACCGCATCCGCCGGGTGATGGGCATCGTCAACGGCACCACGAACTACGTGCTCACCCGCATGGCCGACGACGGTTCGCCGCTGGCCGACGCCCTGGCCGCGGCCCAGGAGCTCGGCTACGCGGAGGCCGACCCGACCGCCGACGTCGAGGGCTACGACGCCGCCGCCAAGGCGGCCATCATCGCCATGATCGCCTTCGGCGCGCGGGTGGTGGCCGGCGACGTGTACCGCGAGGGCATCAGCGGCGTGGGGGCCGGCGACATCGCGGCCGCCGCCGACCTCGGCTACGTGGTGAAGCTCCTCGCCGTCGCCGAGGAGGTCGACGGCGCGGTCGCGGTCAGGGTCCACCCCACGATGGTCCCGGTGCGCCACCCGCTGGCGTCGGTCCTCGACTCGTTCAACGCCCTGTTCATCGAGGGCGACGCGGTGGGGGAGCTGATGCTCACGGGCCGCGGCGCCGGCGGCCTTCCCACCGCGTCGGCCGTCCTCGGCGACCTGGTCGACGCGGCCAAGAACCTCGTGTCGGGCGGCCGGGGGGCGACCATCGGCCCGCTGGCCCGCAAGCCGCTCCGCCCCATCGACGAGGTCGAGTCACAGTTCTACCTCGACATGGAGGTCGCCGATCAGCCCGGGGTCCTGGCCCGGATCGCGGAGCGCTTCGGCGACCACGGCGTGTCGATCCGGTCCATGCAGCAGCGCGGGATCGGCGCCGAGGCGCGGCTCGTCTTCATCACCCACCGGGCCCGCGAGGCCGACCTCCGGGCCACCCTCGCCGACCTGCGCTCCGTCGAGGCCGTCCACCACGTCGGCTCGGTGATGCGCGTGCTGGGGGAGGAGCCGTGAGCCCGGCCGGCGGCGGGTCCGGCGCCGGGGGAGCGGCCCGGACGGGCGGCCCCGGGTGGCGCGGTCTGATCGAGGAGTACCGCGATCACCTGCCGGTCTCCGGCGCCACGCCCGTGGTCACGCTCCTCGAGGGCGGGACCCCGCTGCTCGAGGCCCCGGCGCTCTCGGAGCGCACCGGTACCTCCGTGTTCCTGAAGGTGGAGGGCGCGAACCCGACCGGGTCGTTCAAGGACCGCGGGATGACGGTCGCGATCTCCAAGGCCGTGGAGGAGGGGGCCAAGGCCGTCATCTGCGCCTCCACCGGCAACACGTCGGCGGCGGCGGCCGCCTACGCGGCGCGGGCCGGGCTGGTCTCCGCGGTGGTGATCCCCGAGGGGCAGATCGCCCTCGGCAAGCTCGCGCAAGCGTTGGTCCACGGCGCGCGCGTGGTGCCGGTGCGGGGCAACTTCGACGCCGCGCTGCGGGTGGTGCGCGAGCTCGGGCGGCGCGGCGAGGTGACCGTCGTCAACTCGGTGAACCCGTACCGCATCGAGGGCCAGAAGACGGCCGCGTTCGAGATCGTCGACGTGCTGGGCGACGCCCCCGACGTGCACTGCATCCCCGTCGGCAACGCCGGCAACATCACCGCGTACTGGAAGGGCTACCGCGAGTACGCGGCGGCCGGCTCGGCGCGCCGGACGCCCCGCATGCTGGGCTGGCAGGCGCTCGGCGCGGCGCCGCTGGTGAGCGGCGAGCCCGTCGAGAACCCGGAGACCATCGCCACCGCCATCCAGATCGGCCACCCGGCGAGCTGGGACGGCGCGATCGCGGCGCGCGACGAGTCGGGCGGCGCCATAGGCGCGGTCAGCGACGCCGAGATCCTCGCCGCCTACCACCTGCTCGCCCGTGAGGTCGGTTGCTTCGTGGAGCCGGCCTCGGCCGCGTCGGTGGCCGGGCTCCTGAAGGCCGCGGCCTCCGGCCTGGTGCACGGGGGCGAGACCGTCGTGTGCACCGTCACCGGGCACGGCCTCAAGGATCCGCAGCGGGCGATCGCCGAGGTGTCGGTCGGCGATGCCACCGACCCCGACCCCGACTCCGTGGCCGCCGCCCTCGACCTCTGACCCGCCCACCCGGCCGGGGTCGCGGGCGCGGCCACGCCGCGGCTCGGCCCGCGTCTCCCGTCCGGTTGCGAAAGGAGCCCTGATGACCGACCCCCGGCCGGTGGCGCTGGTGACCGGCGCGTCGGCGGGCATCGGCCGCGAGTTCGCGGCTCAGCTCGCCGACCGCGGCTACGACCTGGTGCTGGTGGCCCGCCGCCCCGGCAAGCTGGCCGACACCGCCGACGAGGTGGTGCGCCGCGGCGGCGCTGCCGATGTGCTCGCCGCCGACCTGGTCACCCCCGAGGGCCTGGCCGCGGTGGAGGAGCGCCTGGCATCGGCCGAGCGCCCGGTCGACCTGCTCGTCAACAACGCCGGGTTCGGGACCTACGGGCGCTTCTCGGAGCTGGACCGTGAGGTCGAGGACCGGGAGGTGCGCCTCAACGTCCTCGCGGTGGTGCGCCTCACCCACGCCGCGCTGGGCCCGATGCTGGCCCGCGGGTCGGGTGGGGTGATCAACGTGTCGTCGCTCGCCGGTTACCAGCCCACCCCGCGCAGCGCGGTCTACGGCTCGACCAAGGCGTTCGTCACGAACTTCAGCCAGTCGTTGCACCAGGAGCTGTCGGGCACCGGGGTCACGGTGACGGCCCTGTGCCCCGGCTACACCCGCACCGAGTTCCAGGAGGTGGCCGGCCTCGACCGCGACGAGGTGCCGTCGTTCCTGTGGATGGATTCCCCTCCGGTGGTCGCGGCGGGGCTGGACGCGTTCGAGCGGGGCCGGGCGGTGT
>WBZR01004143.1_pt1 | contig 12191 bp, 10 predicted proteins | sample 5204231 | NCBI WGS metagenome assembly WBZR01 (sample SAMN12412403, study PRJNA552823) | activated sludge metagenome | isolation source: activated sludge from anammox sidestream of wastewater treatment plant... | place: USA: Virginia | collected 2017-08
GCTACAAGCTTATGCGCAAGTGATTTTTAGAACACAAGATGAATTACCTGTCTCTGCGGCACAGTTATTAAAAATCAAGCCCAACGAAGAAGTCCCTGCTAAAAATAGATTTTTGTTAGAAGCTTTAATTGAATCTAATGGTGCTGCAAGATTTTTAGAAGTAACAGGTGGTATGCTCATAAAAAAGCAGAATGGAAAAAAAATATTTGAAGTATTTGAACCATCTGAAGCCTTAGTAGAAGGTGATATTTTAAGTCTAGAAGAAAAATTTTTAGCCGGAGAAGGACAAAATATTACGCCATCACGTTTTTCAAAAAAACCGGAAGAACAAAAGAAAATATCAGATGCAGTAAAAAAAGTTTTACAACATACCGCAGATGTTATGAATATAGAAGGTTATTGCCGTATTGATGCATTTGTACGAATTTATACACCGGAGAAAACAGAAGTCATTATTATTGAAATTAATTCATTGCCGGGAATGACGCCTGCCACATGTATTTATCATCAAGCGGCTATTAACAATTACAAGCCGTATCAATTTATTGATGCTATACTTACCGAAGCATTAAATAGAAAATTGAAAGTAACACAAAATTAATTCCTTGTCCAGTAAGTTGTTCTCCCGATAAGAGAAAATCCTATATATCCTCTTACTTTCAGTTTATCGCCTTCAAACACCATATAACAAGAATATTCCTTACCATTTTCAGGATCATAAATTTTTCCATCTGTCCATTCACCATCATCATACACAAAATCTCTTACCAGGATTAACCCCACTAATGGATTATTTCTTTTTTTTACATCAGCATTATGCTTATCTGTTTTTGGCTTTTTTGTGTCCGGGTCCAAAGGATCTTTTAAAGAAATAATTTTTCCGAAATACTTATTATCCTGTTTATAAACTTCAACCTTTGCTTTTTTCTTATCGGTGTACCAAATGCCTAAAATTTTATCTGCATTATTCTGAGCAAGCATAGATTTAAAAAGCAAAACAATAATTAAAACAAAGATTTTTTTCATAAATAACCGATTTACAATTTATGTCCTAATTTATTTTTTTTAGTTAATAGATAAGACTTATTGTGTGGATTTGGAGATATAATAATCGGAACTGTTTCTATAATTTGTAAATCATAACCTTCAAGACCTACGCGTTTTCTTGGGTTATTGCTTATCAATCTAATTTTTCTTACACCAAGGTCTCGCAAAATCTGAGCACCGACGCCATAGTCTCTTTCATCGGGGGCAAACCCTAATTTTAAATTTGCTTCTACGGTATCAAGTCCTTGCTCCTGCAACTTATATGCTTTTAATTTATTCATCAAACCAATACCACGACCTTCCTGATTTAAATACAAAAGTACTCCCTGCCCTTCTTTTTCTATCATTTGCATAGCTGCATGCAGTTGTTCACCGCAATCACATCTACAAGAGCCGAATATATCGCCTGTTAAACAAGAAGAGTGAACCCTGCACAAAACGGGAGTGTCAGCAGAAATTTCTCCTTTTACCAACGCCATGTGTTCTTGCCCTGTTGTTTTTACTTTGTATGCATAGAGTTTAAAATCACCCCAATGTGTAGGTAAATCAACATTGATAATTCTTTCAACAATACTTTCGGATTGTAAGCGATATTGAATTAAATCTTTAATAGAAATAAGCTTAAGATTGAATTTATCACGAACCTTCATCAAATCCGGCAGACGTGCCATAGTACCATCTTCATTCATAATTTCTACTAAAACGCCACATGGTTCAAATCCTGCAAGAACAGACAAATCAACAACTGCTTCAGTATGACCTGCTCTTCGAAGCACACCGCCTTCTTTTGCTTTTAAAGGGAAAATATGTCCCGGCTTACCAAAGTCTTCCGGTTGTGTATTTGGGTTTATTAATGCTTGAACCGTTTTAGCTCTATCAGATGCTGATATACCGGTAGTGCAACCATTTCCTAATAAATCAATAGATACCGTAAACGGTGTTTCATGTAATGATGAATTGCTGGCAACCATCATTTCCAATTTAAGTTTTTTGGCAAGCTCTTCGCTAATAGGCGCACATATTAAACCTCGCCCATGTGTGGCCATAAAATTGATTACATCGGGTGTAACGTTTCTTGCTGCGGTAACAAAATCACCTTCGTTTTCACGATCTTCATCATCTACAACAATAATGATTTTCCCATTTTTTAAATCCTCAATTGCTTCAGGAATAGAATTAAGTTTGAAACTTGACATAGCAGCGCAAAGATAAGGAATAATTGTGATGTTATTGCTATTAGCTTAATCAGGGTTCTATACCTAATTTTTCTGCAATATCTTTTAGATTATCATCGCTATCAAAGGTGATAATAATTTTACCACCACCGCTGCCATTACGTTTTAGCAAAACATGTTCTTTAAACCGTTCTTTTAACTGTTTAAAAATCAGTTTGTCCTCTATGCTCAATGGTGTGGCTGCTCTTTGTGTTTTGGGTATATAATTTGTTTTTGCGCCTTTTGCAAGTTCTTCTACTTCTCTTACTGATAAATCTTGTTCTATAATAAGTGCAAAAATAGCAAGTTGCTTATCTTCGTGGTCTATATTAATAAGTGCCCTTGCATGTCCCATTGTTATTTGATTTTCTCTGAGTGCTTTTTGAATGGGTGCAGGTAATTTTAATAACCTTAGATAATTTGTTACGGTGCTTCTTTGTTTTCCAACACGTTTACTTAGCTGTTCTTGAGTTAGCTTACATTCTTCTACTAATCTTTTATAGGAGAGAGCTATTTCTATTGGATTCAAATCTTCTCTCTGAATATTTTCAATCAATGCCATTTCCAGCATTTCTTGATCGTTAGCTACCCGAATGTATGCAGGAACTTCTTTTAGTCCAATCATTTGTGCAGCTCTGAATCTGCGTTCACCGGAAATAATTTGATATTTATCGTAGCCTAATTTTCTTAATGTTACAGGTTGAATAATGCCATGTTCTTTAATGGATTGCGCCAGTTCTTCCAATGCCATTTCTTCGAAGTCATTTCTTGGCTGAAAGGGATTTGTGTCTATAGCATCTAACGAAACAGTACTTACAGCACCCACCACAGGGGCATTATCTGTTGTTTTGGTAGTAATATCGGTTTTTGCATTTTCCAACAATGCACTTAATCCTCTTCCTAATGCAGGTTTTTTAGGGTTACTCATAAATTTGTTGTTTAGTTATCCATAGTGATTTGTCTGTCATCGTCTGATATTCTGGTCATCTTATTTCTTTGTAATAGTTCTCTTGCTAAGTTTAGATGATTGACGGAGCCTTTGCCGGTAGAGTCGTGTAAAATAATTGTTTTTCCAAAACTTGGAGCTTCTGCCAACTTAGTAGCTCTCTGAATAATTGTATTAAACACAATATTTTGAAAATGTGTTTTCACATCTTCCACTACTTGGTTGGCAAGGCGCGTACGAGAATCGTACATAGTGAGTAGCACGCCCTCTATTTCCAAATTGGTATTAAGATGTGTTTGTACAATTTTAATGGTTTGCAGCAACTTGCCCATTCCTTCTAATGCAAAGTACTCGCACTGAACAGGAATTAACACACTATCTGCCGCACATAAAGAGTTGATAACGGTTAATCCAAGAGATGGAGAACAATCTATAATGATAAAGTCAAAATCATTTTTTATTTTATCCAAAGCTTTCTTCATCATGTACTCGCGCCCGCTCAAATTCACCAATTCAATTTCAATACCAACCAAATCGGCATTGGTGGGTAATAAGTACAAATTAGGGGTTTCAGTTTCCAAAATAACATCTTTTGGGTTTTTACTTTGTATAATACATTCGTAAAGCCCTGCAGTAATAGCATTAGAGTCTATTCCAACTCCTGAGGTAGCGTTAGATTGAGGGTCGGCATCTATCAGTAGAGTTTTATACTCCAATACAGCTAATGATGCGGCAAGATTAATAGCCGTTGTGGTTTTTCCAACACCTCCTTTTTGATTGGCAATAGCAATAATTTTTCCCATAAGTTTATAGTTCAATCGTTTCTCCTATTTTAAGCAAGGTTAATTGTTTTCCTGCGTAATGAAATTTATTAACCGCTTCTGTTTCTTCTATTTTTATAACATCAAATGTATTGTAGTGCATGCCTATAATTTTGCTGCAATTAATAAAATCACAAGCGATAATGGCATTATCTACACTCATGGTAAAATTATCGCCTATTGGTAAAAAAGCAAAATCTATTTGACGATACTCTCCAATAAGTTTCATATCATAAGTAAGTGCTGTATCGCCTGCGTAGTAAAAGTTTTTATTATTAGTTTCTATTACAAAGCCCATAGGGTTTCCGCCATAAGAACCATCAGGGAAACTACTGCTATGTGCAGCATTAACACATTTTACACTACCAAAATCCAACATTACCTTGCCACCAATATTCATGGGGTGAGTGTTGGCAATGTTGTTATTATTTGCCCATGAACATATTTCCCAATTACTGATAACCTTGGCTCCTGTTTGTTGAGCTATGGTAAGCAAGTCCGCAATGTGATCTTGATGAGCGTGGCTTATTAAAATATAATCGGCTTTTATGGCTTTAATATCAATGTGTTTAGCAAGCGGGTTTGGGGAAATAAACGGGTCAAATAATAACTTTTTATTGTTTACTTCCACTAAAAAACAAGAATGTCCATTATACGTAATCTTCATACTCTATTCTTTTCTCTAATTTGTGGCTGTAAATTTAATAGATGTTATACTATATTACAGATATAGTTTTCCACAAAATACATTTTTAATAAAAACTTAGCAGATAACCGAGTTTTGCTCTTACTGACTGATTCAGAACCTATTAATACTTAATAGTTAGCATACAGATATAAAAGCCACACAAATATCTTTATCAAAGGAAAGTTATTACGTTTACATAAAAAGGGAAAAAGCTACAAGGGAACTTAATTTGGTAAAATATAAATTTGTATTTTTGTACAAAACAGACCTCCATAATTTACGGCACAAAGCCGCCGACCGTATAACAATAAAACGACAAAAAGATAATGAAAATCATATTAACAATGATTTGCTTTTTAGCATTAATACCCTATAAAACGATAGACATTTCAATGTTTGGACTTAAAATTGGGAGTAACCAAAAATTACTCGCTAACATCAAACTTAAAGTTGATGCGAAAGAAGGTAATATGATAAAATTCAAAACGGACAACGGAAACGACTTTTCTATAACTTGCCAACAAGGAAAAATAGTTTATATGGAAAATGATTGGCTTCAAGGTGCTAACGCAAGACAACCACTCTTTTCTGACTTTCAATTCGGGCAGACAACTCTTCGTAATATCAGGAAAAAATTTGGCACAAATGGTTTTGTATATAATAGCAGGCGCACATTTACAACAGACAAAGATTTAATTCAGTTTAACTGTTTTGAATTCGATTCGCCAAACAATGAAATTCTTGTAGTAATTACAAAAGTTCCTCTAACCATAAATGTAACAGAGGAAAGTATTGCGGATAATCTTAAACTTGATGCGATAATCATCGCAGATAAATTCTATTGCGACAAAGAATGGGGAAAAGATAAAGCATACGACAAGAATTACAAAAAAATAAAACTATGACGACTTGTAACACGAGTTTTTTTTCAGATATTTCAATATTCCTGTATTTTACAGTTCTACATCAAAGCAGGATATGGTATTGCTAATAAATCAATACTTTGTAAGCACCAACATTACCGTTATTTGAAGATATGCTGCCAACATACAAACCCTTTGGGATGGCAGATGTATTTATATTATATTCCGTTGTTTCAATAATAGGAATGGTATAAATTATCTTTCCTGTTAAATCATATAACACAAATGTATTGTTGATTTCTGTTGAGTTGAAATGCAATTGCAAAATATCACCTTGCTGATAATATGAAAACTTAGTGTATTCTAATTTATACAACACATCTCTAACAATATAATTGCCGTTGGTTAAGTCTTTGTTAATGGTAGAGAGTCTGTAATAGGAGATACCCTCTTGTGGATTATCATCAATAAGTTCATATATCTTTTCTTGTTCAGTGTTTTGGGCATTTATTTTACCTACCTCCATAAAAGTAACACCATCATAACTTTTTTCAATTTTATAGGATAAAAGGTTTTTTTCATTTTTTACTAACCATCTCAAATCTATAAAAGACGGTTGTGGTTCTGCCCAAAAACTAACAATATCTACCGGTAAAATGGTTTTACATGTACACGTTGATGTAATGGCAACCGTAAATGTAACAATCTCATCCATGCGGTTGGCGCGTTGTTCTAAAAATAGAACACCGCCTGTTTGTGCCCATTGCAAAATAGCACCGCCATTATTACTACCGGTTGCGGTAATGGTATTGCCGGACAATGTAAGCGTTGCAGTTCCTGTTCCGCCGCCACACAGCGAAGTATATCCGGGAGATAAATTAATAGACGCAGAAGATGTTGCTGCCAAACGACCCCCAACTTTTAAATAATCATTAGCATCCATACCGGAATTAGAACACCCGGAAGTAGCACTTACATTGTTGCAAGGGCTTGTACAAACATCACAACCAATTCCGTTGCATCGTCTTTGAAAAGATGCAGTGATAGTAGCCGAGCAACCCGCGGGAATAGTGAATAGTTGTGTAACTACAGGTCCTGTTGCCGGACAAGCTCCGCAACCGGAAGATGCAGTACACATGGCAGTAAGTCCCGCAAACTCAGATAAAACACAATTAGCCGTACAACCTCCACCCGTATATGATGCGTACGCAGAGTTATAGCAAAAAACAGGTTTTACATATACACTGATATTGTCAATGGCAACAGATGGATCCGTGCCTGTTCCATCATCATTGTTCATCCAGTTAAATCCAATTTTTACATTGGGATTATTATTGGCACTGCTTGGCAAATCGATGGTATAATTTGTCCAATATCCCTGTGGAGTACAAGTACCGACAGTTCTTGGCAAAATGCCTAAAGTACTCCATGTGCTTCCATCAAAGTACATCACAGAACCTTCATCTTGGCCGGGTTGATTCCCATTATGAATAAAATTAAACGATAACACAATATTAGAATAGCCCGTGCAATTAATAGTTGGCGATTGAATTCTTTTATTAGTTTGAGGACATGTGAGAATTCCACACAACCCACCTGCATCATAAGCTGCACCGGCATCACCCATAGAAGTTGGAGCAGAACCTATGTGTAACGAAGGATTTGTGCCTCCACACGCTGTTCCGCAAGCACCAACATTATTACCACACTCTGCACCGCTGATATACCATATATTGGCATCTGCTCCATTAGCACCGGTAAGTGTTTCTGTCCAACCACCATAAGAAGTTGCTAAGCAAGCACTTGCACATCCATTAGAAAATGTTTCTGTCCAAATCGTTTGTGACAAACCAATATTGTGAAGCATAATAATGCTAATAATAAAAGTTTTATATACACACATCCAATACCGCAAACGTTTATTTTTTTTTTACAAAGGTAGAGAATTTAAACAAAACATCAACTATATAAATTTTTTATTTTGTTAAATCAATAAATAATCGTTAATTTTGTGTTTCAAAAATTCATGCGAATTTTCAAACCAATCATATTAGTATTCTTTCTATTCTTTCACGTTGTGCTTTTTTCCCAAAAAACCAATACTGAACCGCCATCTATCAGTGATATTAAGCCAAAAGTATCATTTGGCTCCGGAATGATGAGTTTTATCGGTGATGTAGGTGATGTTAATTATCAACCGGTTTTTACGTCTCGCTTTGGCTTTGACTTAATGTTTACACACCAAATAAACAGATACTTGCAATTTAACTTTAACTTTTTGTGGGGAAAACTTGGGGCAGATGAAAATACTTACCAACGACACGCAAACTTTCAATCAGAAATTCGTTATGGTGGAATTAATCTGCTATATGATTTTGGTAACTTCATTCCTGATAGAATAAAAATCCGCCCGTTTGTTACTTTAGGAGTGGGTGGTTTTGAATTTTTATCTAAAACAGATTTGTATGATAAAAATGGTAATAAATATTATTATTGGAGCGATGGCTCTATTAGAAATATGGCAGAAAATAGTCCAAAAGCAAGTCAAGCCGTACTTCTAACCAGAGATTATTATTATGAAACAGATATTAGAGAAAGTAATTTAGATGGTTATGGTAAATATCCTGAACGTGCATGGGCATTTCCTATGGGCGCAGGTGCTATTATGAAAGTTACAGACCATATTGACTTTAAAATAGGCGCAACTTATTTTTATACTACTACAGATTATATTGATGGTATAGCAAAAGGCGGAACAGGTATAAGAAAGGGCAACAGCAAAAATGATGCGTGGGTATATTCTTATGTTTCTTTGCAATATGATTTATTTATTGGCAAAAAAGAAAAAACTGAATTTGACTCACTACCCGATACTTACTTTGATAATGTAGATTGGATGGCTATAGACAGTGCCGATGGTGATGGCGATGGTGTTAAGGACTGGTACGATAAATGTCAAGGCACACCTAAGCAGGTAAAAGTTGGTAAAGATGGTTGCCCGGAAGATAGCGACTTAGATGGTGTTCCGGATTATATGGATGACGAAATTCCATCTCCTAAAGGGTTTGAAGTAAATATGCACGGCGTTGCTTTAACTGATGATTATTGGCAAAATTGGTATAATGAATATTTTGACTCAACGGGTGCCTACAATAAAACAGAAGAATATATAGATAAAGCATTGGTATCAAAACCAAATGAAGTAAAAAATACGCAACAAAAAATATATACTGTAGAATTAGCAAGATACAAAGATGGTGTGCCAAGTGATGAGATTGCATACCTGATGAGTATTGGAGATGTAAAATCAATAACATTAGGTGATGGCACTACCGTAGTATATACAGCAGGACAATATGAAGATGTAATGATGGCTGTGAATAGAAGAGATGAATTTAGAAAAGAGGGTATCAAAAAAGCACAAGTAGGCTATTTCCAAAATGATAAATATAATGAACTCTCAGATGATGAGTTAAATAAAGAAATCCAAAAACAAAATAACAAAAATAACAATCTTGTTAATAATAATACTACCGATAACAAGAATAATAATAACACCACTAACAACAACAACAATACACCCGAATTCAAAAAGAACGATTTAATATATCGCGTACAATTGGGAGCATTCAAAAAACCTATTTCTAAAGATTTATTTAAGAACGTACCCGGTGGAATTATTGAATTCCAAACAGATGACGGCTTATACAAGTATGCATCTGTAGCATTTAAAACATTAGATGAAGCCGCAAAGTTTAGAGCAGACATTGTACTTTCCGGTTATAGTGATGCTTTTGTTACCGCTTATAAAGACAGAAAGAGGGTGCCAATGAATCAGGCAGGAGCAACAATGGTTACTAAAGAACAAGAAAACTTAAAAGAAAATGTTGCATTCAGTTCTATTGATAAAACCACAATTATATTTAAGGTGCAATTAGGTGCATTGAAAAAACCTGATAATGCAAAAGAAATGAAACAGAAATCAGCAGGACTTAAAGATGTAGAACAAGGAACCACAATACTTGGGTTATTTAGATTTACAGCAGGAAAGTTTAATTCATATCAACAAGCTCAAAAATATTTAGAAGAGTTGCATAGTAAAGGGTTTGATGATGCATTTATCATAGCAACATTTAATGGAGATATTATTCCTGTACAAGATGCTATAGAGTTATTGTCTATGTAATTTCGTATAAATATTTTGTACCTTTTTTGATTTATTAGTTTATTTGCAAAAAAAATTGTGCATGAATACAATTAAGTTTGGAACAGATGGCTGGCGAGCAATTATTGCTGAGGAATTTACTGTTGAGAATGTGGCACGGGTAACCGATGCTGTAGCGCAGTGGCTCAAAAATAATTTTAAAAACCCAAGTGTAGTTATTGGATATGATTGTCGTTTTGGAGGTAAATTATTTACCGAAACCATTATAAAAGTACTAAGTCATTACAAAATTAAAACGTACACAGATAAAAATTTTGTTTCTACACCGATGATTTCTTTAGCTACATTAAAGTTAAAAGCATCTCTTGGCATTATTATTACAGCAAGCCACAATCCTCCTGAATACAATGGATACAAGCTAAAGGGACATTACGGAGGTCCATTGCTTCCCGAAAAAATTACAGAAGTTGAAGCATTAATTCCTGATAAACTTTCTTATGACTACAAAAACATATCGCTTTTAGATTTAGAACAAACCAAACTATTAGAATACAAAAATCTTGAAGATGTTTATTTTAAACACGTGCAATCGCACTTTGAATTAGACACCATTAAAAATTCAGGATTAAAATTTGCTTATGACAGTATGTATGGTGCCGGACAAAATATTATGTATCGTTTATTCCCTTATATCTATCATATACATAAGCAGTGCAACCCCACATTTTATGGTCAAGCCCCCGAACCAATTCTACGTAATTTAAAACCATTTCAAAAGTTTATTCAAGATAATGGAAAAATAAATTGCGGGCTTTGTACCGATGGTGATGCAGATAGAATCGGTTTGTTTGACAGTAAAGGAAACTTTATAGATTCTCATCATATTATTTTCTTACTAATTAAATACTTGGCAGAGGTAAAAAAAATGAAAGGTTTGGTAGTTACTGCAACCTCAACAACACCAAGAGTGAAAAAATTAGCTGATTACTACGGGCTAAAAACCATTACAACTTCTATAGGATTCAAACACATTGCAGGATATATGATTTCTGATGATGTATTAATTGGTGGTGAAGAAAGCGGAGGCATTGCCATTAAAGGACACATTCCGGAAAGAGATGGAATATGGATGGGGCTTACAATATGGGAGTATATGGCAAAAAGTAAAAAAACATTAGAAGAATTAATAAACGACTTATATGCGATTACCGGTAAGTTTTGCTACGACCGATACGACTTACACATTAACGATAGTTTGAAAAAAAGAATTATTGACAATTGTATTGCAGGGAAATATCAAAGTTTTGGTACTTATAAGGTAGTAAGTACAGAAACCATTGATGGTTATAAATATTACCTTAATGACGAACAATGGATTATGTTAAGAGCCAGTGGCACAGAGCCCTTATTAAGGATATACGGAGAAAGCAACTCCGAACAGAATGTAAAAAAACTCTTAGACACTGTTAAAGCAATTGTCTTAAATAGTTAAAATGTATAAGTTGTTCAGGCACATACCCAATACGATTACATCTGTCAATTTATTTTCAGGATGCATTGCTATTGTTGCATTAATGAATCAAGAATATGCAACCTTCTTAATTTGTTTGTGTATTTCATTGATTGCAGATTTTTTAGATGGCTTTGCAGCAAGATTATTAAAAGCGCAATCACCAATAGGAAAGGACTTAGATAGCTTGGCGGATATGGTTACTTTTGGTGTATTGCCTTCTATGGTATTATTCTATTTAGCCGAATTGAACGAGCATAATACTTGGAATTATCTGTGTTTTTTAGTTGCTGTCTTTTCTGCCATTCGTCTTGCACGGTTCAATCATGATACACGGCAGTCTTATCATTTTATAGGATTGCCTACTCCGGCAAATGCTTTATTTATTACCTCATTATTAATCTTTATGGTCTATGAAAACCCTGCCAATAGTGAACATTCTGCTTTATTAAAATTTAATTCCGTTACACTTTCAAAAATCATTTACTCTTCTACAAGTATTAGAGGTATAGCCATTGCTGTATCATTAATGTTGATAAGCCCAATAAAAATGATTTCTCTTAAGTTTACAAAGTTTAAGCTATCTGAAATAGTTCATCAGATTATTCTTTTTGTGGGTATTTTTTGCCTGATATTTTTGTTTGGCATTCTTAGTATATTTTGGATAATGATTTGGTACCTTGTTTGGTCAGTACTTTGGCATTATCTTATTAGGAAATAATTAGTGTTTTCAAAAAATCACACCAATCATCATTGTCATTTAATGATGGTATCAAGGTTAAGTTCTCTCCATTAAATTTTTTAAATAAATAATTGTATTCTATTCCTATTTCATAAGTAGTTTCTAAGCAATCCGTAACAAAAGCCGGAGAAACAATTACTAAGTTTTTTATTTCTTTTTTAGGCAATTCTTTAATAATATCAGACATGTAGGGCT
>WBZR01004144.1_pt1 | contig 12189 bp, 9 predicted proteins | sample 5204231 | NCBI WGS metagenome assembly WBZR01 (sample SAMN12412403, study PRJNA552823) | activated sludge metagenome | isolation source: activated sludge from anammox sidestream of wastewater treatment plant... | place: USA: Virginia | collected 2017-08
GCCAAACCCTCATTTTCCACCACAAGTTTACCTCTCCTGCTTCAAATATTCAACACTTTTATCCGATTCTTTTCGCCTTCTTCCCCTTGTATTATCAGCCTTCGGTTGGTTTTCGTTCAGACACTAAATATGCGTCAGGAACGGGATTCGCTTCTTCTCACACGGTTACCGCAACCATAAACTCTATCTCTCCGAATCCTGCAACGCAAGGGACAACGGTTTATTTCAGCGGGGCAGGTACAGATTCGCTTGGACATTCGATAACGACTTATAAATGGCATTCGAGCATTGATGGGGATATAGGCACGAGTGCCAGTTTCATCAAAGATAATTTATCATTGGGCAACCATTACATATATTTCAGTGTTAAATGTAGCGATGGCTTATGGTCTTCTGAAATGCCGTGGTCGGGGAATCCATTGGTGATTAATCTGCCAACACCAACTCCGATCCCAACTCCAGCACCGACACCTTCACCTGTGCCGGAACCAACCCCAACTCCGACACCAACACTAATAACGACAACTCCCAAAATTTCTGGTGGAGCGTATCATTCTATGGCTTTGAAATCAAACGGATTGATCTGGACATGGGGATCGAATGAATACACACAACTAGGGGATGGAACAGATACGAATAGAAGCACCCCCATACAGGTGAGCGATCTTAGTGGAATTGTTACCGTTGATGGCGGAGGAGGGCACAACCTTGCCCTGAAATCAGACGGCATGGTACGGTCTTGGGGGGCAAATTGGAGTGGACAACTGGGAGATGGGACTAATATAAATAAAAGCACCCCTGTGCAGGTGACTGGTCTCATCAACATTGATGCCATTGATGCGGGAGATAGCCACAGCCTGGCACTAAAGTCGGATGGAACGGTCTATGCCTGGGGGAGGAATAATTATGGACAATTGGGAGACGGGTCAAATATAGATAGAAGCACGCCAGTTCAGATAACTAGCCTTAGTAATGTTAAAGCCATAGCAGGAGGGTGGGGCCACAGCCTTGCGTTAACATCAGATGGTACGGTCTGGGCATGGGGATATAATAATCATGGGCAAGTGGGAGACGGAACAACCTTAGACGGAAATACTCCTATACAGGTGAGTGGACTCAGTGGCGTCATTTCCATTGCTTGTGGTGATGATCATAGCCTTGCCCTGAAATCAGACGGTACGGTATGGGCATGGGGAAATAATGAGAATGGCGCATTAGGAGATGGAACAACAATTGATAGGTCAACCCCGGTGCAGATGATCGGACTCAGCAGCATTACTGCAATTGCAGGAGGAAGTAATCATACCGTAGCCTTAAAATCGGACGGAGCTATTTGGGTTTGTGGAGCTTATGGGTGGGTTCACTATGAAAACGGGGTAAGCTTGTGGTACAGAATTGTACCGGCGCAATTCACAGAGATAAGTCATGTTGCCGCAATTACCGCTGGACGGCATCATCGTATAGCCTTAAAACCAGATGGCACTGTTTGTACCTGGGGATCTAATTGGCATGGAGAATTAGGAGACGGAACCGCCATTGATGCGACTATCCCCGTCCAAGTTGACATTAATTTAGGTGATATGTCGATACCGCCGATGGTGGCGACGGATTCGGCGTCGGAAATCACATCAAGCTCGGCAACATTGAATGGCACTGTCAATGCCAATGGATTGAATACAATGGCATGGTTCGAGTACGGAACGACCAGTGGTTCATACCCAGATAAAACCACTGACCAAAACATAAATGGTTACGGAGATACTTCAGTGAATGCCAACATTACGGGATTACTTGATAATACAACGTATTATTATCGTATTGTTGCACAGAATACAGCCGGGATCTCGTATGGGGATGAGCTATCATTCACTACGGAAAATGCCATAACGCCTACTCCAACACCTGAGCCAACACCGTCTCAAGAAATAACACCCACACCGGAACCGACATTTCCGCCAACTCCTTCACCTGAACCGGAACCAGCACCAACCCCGACGCCAGTGCCCACACCAACATTCACGCCTTTGCCAACACCGATACCAACACCTCTACCAACGCTAACACCGACGCCGACACCGGCGCCGTGCAAGCTAAAGAAAATCACAACGGTAAAAAACCCGAAGCAGCTTGTGCAAGGGGAGAGCGGTACGATAATCGCAACACTTGAGGGTAAAAAAGGATGCACACCTGCCGGTGAAACAGTTACCGCAAAGGTCGTTGCCGGTAAAACGCGGTTATCGATTTCACCGGGAAGTCAGGAAACGGATTCCGAGGGTGTCGCGGAATTTACCATGACGGCATCTGCAGATAAAAAAGGAGCCGCAACGGTTCGCTTCAAGGCGGGAGGCTTGACAAAGGACGTAAAAGTGAAGGTGAAAAAATAATAAGAAGTAGCCAGGGAGGGTGGGCATCGCCCACCATTTTTGGGGTGCACGCGGATAATGTGCACGAGATGTGGAATAAACGAAATGGATGGGAAAAATTTGATTTGGCAGGCGATGCCTTGCCCTACGTGTCAAACCTTATTGGTTTGTTAAATATTTGGGGCGCATCTGCACAATTCGAAGGCATGTGCAGGAGACTTCGTCTTAATGGTTCGACAGGCTCACCATGAGCGGAGCTACTTCCTGAATGATGAGCCACCCGTGCTATGTTTTTCTGCTATGCGGATTCGGCTTTCTCAGATGTCTTCTTATTTGATGCAGAGGCAGGAGATTCTCCTAACAGGCCATCGAATTCTTCGTATAAAGGCCTTTTCTTTAACCGCGAGAGACGGACACAGCTCAGATCGTGAATGCGTGCTGCTTCTGACCCCTTGAGTTTTTTATCCATGACAACTTTGATGACCTTGTATCGTTGTATATCTTCCATAGTGACTAAGAACTTTTGTCCTTTCATGAGTGATACCCTCCTTTTTTTACTGGGGAGGTATCACAAAACATGTCCTGAGTTTATCGAAGGAACGGATTTTTTAAAAGCCGCTGCGGAAAAGGTCTCCTTCCACCCCAGACGCATACTTCCCGATTGTCTAAAAATTAACATTTCAAAATAGTAACATCACCATGCAACGCCTTGTTGCAAGATCAGGCTAGAAATGGTAGAATCTTTAAGAGATTTCAAGGGATTGAGAGAATAAAAATACTTAAAAGGAGGTTCGCCTTTTCAATGGGGAATATGACACAATGAGAGGAGAGAAAACAACCGAAAATCAGGACGGAGAGGAATGGGGAAGGATTGATAGTACATACAGAGCTTTTACCGGTACTAACGTTCATGGAGAAATTATTATTCTTGATAGTATGAAAAAGGATTTGCCAAGGGAAACTGTTTACGCATTTAATAATAATGACACCGTCGCTACGTATGATATGGATATGGATGTCTGGCACCCAAATCGCGCCAAAATGGCATCCATCGTGTGCGAGGTGTTACCTTTTGATAAAACAGAAAATTTAAGCATTCTGGATTTAGGTGTTGGAACCGGTTACCTGTCGCACAGGGTTATTGAAGCATTTCCCCATGCAAAGATTTTAGCCGTGGATGCTGCTGGACTCATGATAGAGGGGGCTAAATTACGGCTTAAAGATCATCTCGAACAGGTTACATTTCAGACATCCACCTTCCAGGAATTACCGGATAAATTAAATACCCTTTCCAATCTGGATGCAGTCGTCTCTTCATTAGCCCTCCATCATTTATACAGTGAAGAAAAGCTCACGTTATTTAAGTATATTCACTCGGTATTGAAACCACACGGGTGGTTTGTGAACTGTGATGTCTTTAAGACTGCCGATGCCGTGCTTGAGGCCAGATTCCGTCGTTTGCACTATCAGGGAATACAAGAGAGGACACAAAAAATCAAGCGCCAGGAGAAGTCCCTCGACCAGATATCCTCGGAATTGTTTGAGAAAGAGACGAAGGATGGTGATCACCTCTTGCCCCTCGGGGAGGATCTTCAACTCCTTGTTGATGCCGGATTCCGCACCGCAGAGTGCTTTTGGAAGGAATATCGGGAAGCGGTGTACGGTGGGATAAAATGATTCGCCTGAATAATGTCAGCCTGGCCTTTGGATCCAAAACCCTTTTGGATGATGTTTCCCTTCATATCCGGAGAAACGACCGTATCGGTTTCATCGGTCCCAATGGTGCCGGCAAATCCACACTCTTCAAGCTTTTGTGCAGAATCATTGAACCCGGAGCCGGCGATATTATCTGCGCTAAAGACACTAACATCGGCTATCTTCCACAGGAAGGTTTTGCCTTCAGGAAAAAGACCGTTTTTGAAGAGGCAAGTTCGGCCTTTGAAGACATTCTCCATCTGAAAAATCAGATTGATAAGATTCACACCCAATTGGAAGACACCACCATTCGGGGCGAAGACCATCAGTTGCTCCTGGATCATTATGCACACTTGCAGCATCAGTTGGCGGTAGTCAACGGTGCCAAGGTTGATGCAGAAACGGGCAAGGTCTTAAAAGGCATGGGATTTAAAGAGTCAGATTTTGACCGAGGCATAGGCACATTTAGCGGCGGATGGCAGATGCGGGTGGCCCTTTCCCGGCTGTTACTTCAGGAACCCAATCTGCTCCTCCTGGATGAGCCAACGAATCACCTGGATATTGATTCCATCCTCTGGCTGGAAGAATATCTCAAAGGATTTAACGGAGGACTTATTATCATATCACACGACCGTGCATTTCTTGACCGCAACATCAGCAGGATTTGGGAACTGGAGAAGGGAAAGATTTGTGAGTATTATGGGAATTATTCATTTTATGAGACTGAAAAAATGAAGCGGATGGAATTGCAGATCGCGCGCTACACCAACCAGCAAAAAAAGATCAAGGAGGTAGAGCGGTTTGTCGAACGGTTCAGGGCAAAGAATACCAAGGCATCACAGGTGCAGAGCCGGATACTCATGCTCGAAAAGATGGAAAGAGAAGAATTGCCGGAAAATATCGTAGAGCAGGTCAAATTTAAATTTCCATCATCGAAACAAAGCGGTATAACCGTACTGGATATAAAGGATGTCTCACATACATACGACGGGCGATTGATATTCCAGGACATTTGTCTTTCCATTGAACGGGGAGAAAAAGTGGCCATTGTTGGACAAAACGGTTCTGGAAAATCCACTCTGCTGCGTATTATTGCCGGCATTGAAAAGCCGCACTCCGGAACGATTAAAATGGGGCATAACGTACTCTTTGATTATTTCGCCCAGGAACATGCAGAAAAATTGAATACCCACAACACGGTGATGCAGGAAATCGAGTCCATTGCGCCACTTTCTATGATCCCGCATGTCCGCCATATATTAGGCGCTTTTCTGTTTTCCGGCGATGATGTCTTTAAGACCGTTAACGTACTAAGCGGCGGTGAAAAATCCCGACTGTCTCTCGCTAAAATGCTCCTGAAACCAGCGAATTTTCTCGTTTTGGATGAACCCACCAACCACATCGACATTACTACCAAGAAGATTCTCAAGAATGCACTGCTGGATTATACCGGTAGTTTGCTGATTGTGTCCCACGACCGGGACTTCCTGGACGGCCTTGTCTCCAAGGTTTACGAATTAAGGAACACCCGTATTCACGTTCATTTGGGAAGTTTTCGGGATTTTCTTGAAAAGAAGGAGTCGAATTTATTACTGGAAACGGAGGAAGGAAAGGTAGAAGCCATATCCACATCAAGGCCGGGAGGAGGTGGTTCACAAAAGCATCTCTACCTGCTCAAAAAAGAGCAGAATTCCAGGAAACGGAAACTCACGAGGGAGATTCAAAATATAGAAGAAAAGATTGCTTTGCTGGAGGCACAGAAGAAAGAACTGGATAATGTTCTTTTGGATCCGGCATTATACAACAATAAAGAAAAATCCATCGAAAGCAATAAACAGTATAAAACCGTTACCCAGGAATTGAACACCCTTTACACCAGATGGGAAACCGTCCATGCAGAATTAGAATCGGACGGTGATAATTAGCCCTTAATCGTTTTTTTGCATATCCCGTTTTTCCAGGCTCAAATTAACGCGACAACATACCTTTTCAAAAACCGCAATAAATATGGATTTTGCGCCTGTTTCATACGAACCCTGGTATGCGGGGCAACGGCATAAATGTCGTATTATATGTTCCGGCATGTTCGAGTTAGGATAGCATTGCAAAACACGGGAGTGTTATTAATTTTACAAATTTGGTCTGGGGTATAATCGGGCATGTTGAACAATTTCGGGAACTGCCTCTTCCCATTCAACAGCCATGATATGCACTCCGGCGACACCTTTAACTTCCCTGACCTGTTCAATAACCTCCAAACATATCTTAATGCCTTCTTCCTTGCCTTTCTTGGCAGCCGAGGCAGCAGTCATGCGGTTTATGATCTCATCAGGCACATCCATGCCCGGCACATTATGTTTCATATGTTTGGCCATGCCAACAGACTTGAGAGGAGCTACACCAGCCAGGATAAACACCTTTTCATGGAGTCCCATGTCGGTAACCACCTTCATCCATTCTTTAAATTTAGTAACGTTATAAATAATTTGAGTTTGGATGAAATCGGCACCTGCAACAATCTTTTTGGCAAGTCTTATGGCACGGAATTTAAAGGGGTCGGCAAAAGGATTTTCGGCCGCGCCGATAAAGAACCTTGGTTCAGATGCCTTCAGCTCCTGACCTGATTGAAATTTCTTTTCATCACGGAGGGCCTTTACCATCTGAATGAGTTGTATGGAGTCTATGTCGAAGACACCTTTGGCCATGGGGTGGTCTCCAAATTTCTGGTGGTCGCCGGTAAGACAGAGCAGATTCTTTGCACCCAGCGCTGAAGCGCCCAGGAGGTCACTCTGTATGGCAATGCGATTCCTGTCGCGGCAGGTCATCTGAATGATGGGTTCCAATCCCGCATCAAGGACAATCCGCCCGGCGGCAATGCTTGACATACGCACTACGGCGGTCTGGCAGTCGGTGATATTAAAGGCGTCCCCGTAGCCTTTTAGTAAATGGGCTTTTTTTTCTATTGCTGAACGATCGGCGCCCCGCGGTGGACCAAGCTCTGCCGTCACAGCAAATTGACCGCTTCGAAGGATTCTTTCCAAGTTACTACCGGATTTTATGTCAGATCTGTTTTCGGTCATTTGTTAATTGATAATAAAACTACACGTTAAACTGTTTGCCTGCTATTCAAAAGGATCCACAACCTTAACTTCCTTAATCGCTTTAAAATCATTCACATTTCGCGTCGCAAGTTTAAGATTATGTATGATTGCAGTTGCTGCAATAACTGCATCCGCGAATCTTGTATTTGTTCTTCTTCTTAGCTCTATGGCTTTATTTGCGATATTTTCATCAACAGGATAAACAGTTGAAAATTCAACCAATTGTTTGCATTTTTCAAAACTCTTGGGAGTATGTCTATTCCATCCTAGGAATTCTATTTTTGTAATAACAGAAATATTAAAAGATTTTTGAATAATTGCGCAACTTATAAACTCTATACTATTTTCTGACCCTTTAGTGTGGTATATAAGAATATTTGTATCTATCAAATACTCATCGGTGGACATTTTGTTCCCAGCTTTTTCTTAGTTTTTTTGACTCAGTTTTTTCATCTATCCCCTTGTATATTCCAGATGTTTCTCTAACTATCCTTAAAACCTCGTTTTCTGATGGTGGAGTTTCTTCAAGAATATCATAAACGATATGGACTTTCATTCTTTCACGAGGCAATTTTTTATTAACAAGCTTTAATTGCCCATTTTCTATAATTGCTTCAATAATTTTGTGTCTCATGAATAATCACTTTTAAAGAATCCTATCCTTCTCTGCGCTCTTCTTCACATTTTTCAAGATTTTTTGTTTTTCCCCATACACCCTGAAGGCCAGAAATTGCTCCACACGATATCCTTTCGTCTTCAATTATCTCATTGCAATCAAGCACTATTGGCTTTTGGATATATACTATTATGTCTTTATTCCTTCATAAAAGAGGATACTTTCTTATTTTTTCATGACCAGATGTTCCAGCACCATCTTCCGCGGATGGTTTTCCATGCCGGTTGACCAGTCCTTGGGCGGAACAATCTTCTCCATGGTCGCAAGAAGCTGCTGGAAATCTAATTGATTATAGATCTGATGCCACACACACGGGGTTTCCTGCGAGACCTCGCACTTTCCGTTTTGTGAGCCGCCACACGGCCCGTTCAGTAAGCTCTTTGCACACCGGCTTACGGGACATAGCCCCCCCGTGGTTCCCAGGATACAATTGCCACAACCGGCGCATCGCTCCCAAAAAATACCTTGTTCGATTGGGCCTCCCATAAAGGTAGTATTTAAACCTGGGAATATCCTGATATTGGGAAATTTTTCAGCCAGATACTGCACACCTATGCCACAGGCAATGGAAAGAACGGCATCACAGTCTTTAATAACCTCTTTAATGCCGTCAATAAATTCCCACTCACACTGTCGAAGCGTGGAATCTTCTCTGACTTCAATCTCCCTGCCCTCTAATTTTGCGGAAAGACGGATTTGTGCGGCAAGTTCGGAAACCTGTTTTTCACCACCAGTATGGCATATCGTTACACATGAACCGCATCCCAGCACGCAGACCTTCTTGAATCCAGAAAGCATCTGTTTGATCTCTGGAAACGGTTTTGATGAAGCTACGATCATTGTAATAATCCTCTACGGTGTTTCACGGAATGACACCGAATTATCATAATAGAGTAAACGAATTAAATTAGTAGGCATTGGGTTCTTGGCATTCCGAGCGAAGCGAGGAATCTTAAGATTTCTCCTTTCAGTCGAAACAAGGATTTCTCAGTCGCGTTGCTCCTTCGAGATGACACCTTTCTTTTTTCATTGACTATAGTTTTTCCATTTCAAACATTACAAATACCATGAAGTCACCACAAAACACAAAATTATTTTCCTAAGACTATGCTTGATGCGCTTCATTCATCATGTTCAATTATTTCTTGTTTATAAATTTCTTAGATCTTCAACCATATTAAAGACGAGCTCAAGCGTCTCTTTACTATTTTGTGAAGGAACAAAATGGGTTCTGAACCGTCTCATATCAATCCCTAACCCGCGTAGAATTTGAGCAGTAAATCTTGTTCGCCTCTCAACCCATTCCTGCTCTTTGCAAAAATGACAGGTATCACCTTTGCAAGCTGTTACCAGTACGCCATCGGCACCTAACTCAAAGGCCTTTAGGAACAATGATGGGTCCACTTTACCAAGCCCTAACACTCCTACACGCCTGACATGTTTATCCATCGGTGTGATTGTAGTATCGGTTTTATCCTCATTGTAGTCACCATATTGACAATAAAAGTTAATAATCAATGGTTTCACTCCCTGGGCTGACTTATCCAGGAAGACTTCCTTTAGAGCATCTTCACCGCGGTCTTCTAAAGGAGTTTTAAAACTGATGGCCTTTGCAGGACATTCCACAACACACAAACCGCAGGACTGGCAGTCGCCGTCAATATAAGCCGTGGTATCTCCCCTTTTGATTTTAGGCACTTCAAAAGGGCATACCCTCACACAGGTGAGGCAACCGACACATAGATTGTCATCCACAAAGGCGCCGGCGCCACAGTTCATGCACCGCTGTGCCTCCCTTACGGCCGCATTCAGTTGAAATCCCAGCTCCACCTCATCAAAGGTTTTTAGCCTTTCGCCCAGAGGCATGACAGGCATCTCTTGTTTTTGCTCTTTCTTGATTAAGGTAATCCTGGATGCTTCCACATCAGGCACCGCTGGCTTATCATTCCATTTCTCGTCTTTCAACGCGGTGTTTCTGAAGGCATTATGGATAGCAAGCGCTGCTTTTTTGCCCTGCGCCATACCCTCGGTCATAGTTCCCCTGCCCAGCACAACATCGCCGCCGGCATAGATACCATGCACAGAGGTGCTAAAGGTATTTGGATTAGCAATGATAGTGCCTCCGCGCGTGACCTGAATGCTATCCTGCCCTTTTAAGAAGGCGAGATTCGACGCCTGACCAATTGCAAGAATGATGGTGTCGGCCTCTATGACAGACTCTGAGCCTTCGTAGAAAGCCGGATTAAAACGTTTTTGCTCATCGAAGACATATTTTACTTTAAGAGTTTCCAGTCCGGAAACCCTACCGTTCTTTCCAAGGATGCGTTTCGGGCCCACGGAATTGTAAAGCACCACACCCTCATGAACTGCCTCTTCGATTTCAAAATCAGTCGTAGGCATTTCCTTTCTGGCTTCTAGACAGGCGACAGATACCTTCTGAGGTTTCAGGCGTAAGGCTGTTCTGGCACAATCCATGGCAACAGCACCACCGCCGATTACCAACACATTCTTACCAATTCTTGCGCTTCCTGATGTGTTTACCTCGTTTAAAAAGGATATACCTCTGATAACGCCATCAAGGTTTACCCCTTCAATGTTTAAGGTTCGACTTTCCGGCAAACCCACGCCAATAAAAATAGCCGAATAGCCATCTTTTTTTAAACTGTCGAAGGTAATGTCCGTACCAAACGTTGTATTGTATTTGATTTCGACCCCCAAATTTTTTATAAATTCGACGTCATTATCTATGGAAGATCTTGGCAAGCGGTAGGTCGGCACACCCATGCGTAGCATGCCCCCTGGGGTAGAAGTTGATTCAAAGATCGTGCATGAATATCCTAGAAGAGCCAGGTCGTTGGCTGCCGCCAAACCTGCCGGGCCGGCGCCAATGATGGCAATTTTTTCCGGGTATTTTTCAGGGTTTGTATTCCGGGTTTCTTCAGAAAAATTATCCCCGAGGAAACGCTTGAGCCATGCAATAGCAATTGGTGACTCAGTGCTATTCCGCCGGCATTTTGTTTCACACGGATGGGTGCAGATACGACCGCACGCTGAAGGCAAAGGGTTCCTTTCCCTTACCAGCCGAAATGCCTCACGGAAACGCCCTCTTGCAATGAGTTGGACATAATCACGAGCATCCTGACGTATTGGGCAGGCCAGAATACATGGAGCCTCCTCGCTTATCTTTACATCAGATTTTATATATGATTCGTCTATTGCCATAATAACTTCTTGAATGAGTAACGCCGGCAACCAGCAATCGGCTTTCAACAAAGGTAGGGAAATCGGGGAAAAACAGGAAGACCAACGCTATGTCATGCGATTCCAGGCAGTTGAACTCTTGTACAATCTTAAATACTATTCTCCCATTACCTTGATAACCAGTCGTTTGTCGCGCTGTCCGTCGAACTCGGCATAAAAAACCCTCTGCCAGGTGCCGAGGTCCAATTTCCCATCTGTTACCGGTATGACAACTTGATGTCCAATAAGAAGGTTTCTCAGATGTGCACCCCCATTCACTTCGCCAGTCCTGTGATGATAATAATCATGGTCTTCCGGAATCAATCTTAGCAACCATTCTTCAATATCCCGATGGAGACCAGGCTCTGCATCATTAACGAAGATCCCCGACGTTATATGCATGGCGGAGACCAGTATCATGCCTTCTTTGATACCACTCTTCTGCAGTACCCTCTCTACTTCTCTCGTAATGTTGATAAACTCACGGCGTTTTTTGGTATTAAATGTTCTGTATTCGGTCAGAAATTTCATAGGAAAACCTTGATTATTCGGATATCTAAAGATTTCTACATAGTATGGGATTTAAAGAATAACTCTTGATGGCTTTTCCACTCACCACTCAATTGAACGATAGTTCGGGGTGTGTCACGTCAGATACACACAACACCGATATGTCTGTACTTTATTATCCATTTTACTTCTTAAAAGTTCAATTTTACCAGTAATTTTGTGCTATTCAAGGAAATTTCATTATTTTTTAATTCTCCTCTTTATATCTCTTGGTTTGACCTTCTCAATCCCTTAATTCAAGGGTAATTTCTCAAATCGTGATCGTTATCCATGACCAGTAATTTATTGGTTTACAAGGCTACGTCAAATATACGTGCAAGTAATTATAGGTGAAAAAGAAAGAAAAAGAACTGGCTTTTTCAAATCAATGCTTGTATACTATTTTCATGAACCACGAAGGGATAAGAAAAGGCACGACAAACACAGAACATTTTCGTGATATTAAAGTAAGCCCCATCAACCGGGACGAAAGACAACAATGGGACAAACTCATCCGTCACCATCATTACCTGGGACTCCATTCCCTCATAGGTGAATGCATCCG
>WBZR01004145.1_pt1 | contig 12185 bp, 11 predicted proteins | sample 5204231 | NCBI WGS metagenome assembly WBZR01 (sample SAMN12412403, study PRJNA552823) | activated sludge metagenome | isolation source: activated sludge from anammox sidestream of wastewater treatment plant... | place: USA: Virginia | collected 2017-08
CGGGTGGCGGTCTCGCTCGGCCCGCAGTACGGCACCGTGGGGCCGCGCTTCATCAAGGCCGCGGCCCGCGAGGCGATGGCGGCCGGCGACGTCGACCTGCTGTGCGTGCTCGGGTTCGCCTTCGACCCGGCGGCCGTCGACTCCACCGACGGCTACGTGGCGTCCGACGCCGGCTTCGACGTGGCCGCCGAGCGCTCGCTGGGCCGGGTGCCGGTGCTGCTGGTGCGCATGAACGCGGACCTGCTCATGGGCGACGACCTGAAGAAGACCGGCGCCGGGAACCTCTTCACCGTCTTCGGCGAGCCCGACATCGCGATCAGCGAGAAGGCCGGCGAGGTGACGGTGGAGCTGCGGGGCGTCGACGTGTACGACCCCACCACCGGCGACGTGCGCTCCCAGGGCCCCGACCGGGTGGCGCTGTGGATGATCGACACCGACTACGACGGCGAGTCGTTCTTCGTGCGCCACTGCTACTTCACCGGCGGCACCGACCCGTACAAGCGCCTGAAGACCGCGCTGCGGGCCGACATCGACCCCGAGGCGTGGGAGAGCCTCTACTCCACCGTCTCGCGGCCGTTCCCCCGCCCCGAGCACGGCGCCGTCGCCGTGAAGGTGATCGACGACTACGGCGACGAGGTCACCAAGGTCTTCGACCTGTCCGCCGAAGCCTGACCCGGCACGGGGGACGCCTCATCGAGCCAGCGGGACCGGCCGGCGACGAGGATGCGGGTGAGGAGCAACGCGGTCATGTGCCGGCCGGCAACGGTGCACCGAGCCACCCACGACGTCGATGCCGGCAGCGGGGCCACGGTTCCCACGGCGGGTAGGCCTACATGCCGCCCGATGTCACCTCGTCCTCTCCGCTACTCGCCGGGCCACGGAGGTGCATCGCTCGGCGCGCTCGACGGCCTTGGCAGCGACCGAGGGAGCGATGTCGTCGGGTTCGTACTCGGTCTTCGTCTTGAGCGGTAGGAGCCGGCGTAACTCGCGCTCGACCTCGGCACCATCGCGGCCGGCCTGGCGGAGCAGCGCGAGCACCCGGTCGTGGTCTTCGCCGGCGGCACGCTGACCGAGCCGGGCGCCGCATACGGCGTCGGCCGAGTTGATAGCGGCGTGGATGGCGAGGCTCGTCGCCGCGATGTTGCGGCCGGCTTCGAGATCACTGGCCGCGGCCTCGGCGAACTCCTCGGCCTTGGTGGCGTAGGCGCGGACCTGCGCCGCCGACACCGGCCTGGTGCGACCACGCTCAGGCACCGGGCAGAGCTCGCAACTCGTCGATGCCGAGCCCGTGCACGATTCTGCTGTCGCGTCGGATCTCGGCCCAGAGCCGGCTCCGTCCGGTGACCTTCGACGCGGCCTCGCCGGCGCTCACCTCGATCACCTCCACCCGGTTGCCCGCGAGCCGTCGCACATCACGGCGCCATGCTTCGAGCGATTCCGCCCATGCGTCGTCGTCCTCGTCGATCTCGGCAGGCCGGACGACGACGACATCGATGTCGCTGTCGGCGCCCGCCTCCCTGCGGGCGAAGGATCCGAAGGCGATCACGCTCATCGGAGGGCGGGGGAGCGCATCGGCCAGCCGGCCCATCTCGTCGAGCACGTCGTCAGTCGCGCGGGCGAGGGCGAGCAGCGCCCGGGATGCGATGTGCTCGGGAACGAGCCGGAACAGCGACGCCGGCGGCACCTCCCGCCGCTCCACGACGCCGAGCTCGACCAGCGCGGGAAGAAGCCGCGACGTCTGGGCCTGGCTGATCCCGGCCAGCCGGGCGATGGTCCGGAGGTTCAGCTCGCCCGTGGTCTCGGTCAGAACGGCGAGCACCCGCCCCTGGGCACCGGGCACGACGGCCTCGATGGGTCGGACGAAGTCCACGACCAGAGGGTATCCGCTAACCGTCAGATATGGAACGGTTCTTCCATGCATGCTCGCTACGGCACGGCGGCGCTTCGCCCACGGTCTCTTCGCCGCGCTCGACCTCGCACAGGACCGGGCCCGAGGCACGGAGATCCTCGCCGACTGGGAGCCGAAGGACTTCATGCCGTGTCTGGTGAGCGGATCGGCCTGGCCGCCGGCCCCGGTGACGCGACTCCTCCGGGGCCGGGGAGACCGCGCCTAGGCGGCCGGATAGATCGGACCGGTCGTATCCGAGACCGCGGCCGCGCTGTCGCCACCGTCGTTCCAGGCGACGACGCTGACCCGCAGGTAGCTGCCGATGTCGTCGACGCCGAGCGGGTAGGCCGTGCCCATGCCGACATCGGTGTAACCCGTGCCCTCGGCGCCGAGACAGCGCTGCCACGTGTAGACGAGGGTCACCGGTCCTGTGCTCGTCCACACGCCGCCGTCCGCCGCGAGGGTCCCTCCTTCAATCGTCGTACCCGACACGGCCGGCCAAGCCGTGTTCAAGGGAGTGCGGCGCCGACCTGGGCGCTGAACATCGACCAGCGCATGTCGCTACCCGCGACGTTCGTCGCCGTGACCAGCACCTTCACGTACTTGCCGACCTCGGCCGGAGTCAAGGTGTAGCTGTCGGTGTCGGTGCCGATATCGACGCAGTTGATCCCCACCACGTTGTCGTCGCAATGCTGCCACCGGTGGGCGAAGATCATCGGGACGGTGCCCGACCAGGTACCGGGGGAGGCCGATAGCGTCTAGCCGTCGGGAGCCATCCCCGACACGGCCGGCAGGGCGGTGTTCGCCAGGGCGGCCGGCACCATCGCCGTGAAGGCGATCGACGACTACGGCGACGAGGTCACCCAGGTCTACGACCCTCTCCGCCGAGGCCTGGACCCCCCAAAGTGGTGGTGGTCGGGCCCGGAGGCGCTCAGCCCGCGATCGGTCCGTAGAACACGTCCGAGAATGCGGTGGCCCATCCCGCGGAGTTCGTCGCGGTCACGATCAAGCGCAGGTACTTGCCGGCGTCCCAACTGGTCAGGTCGTACGTGGTGGGGTGTCCCGGCATGACGACACACGACGAGTCCCAGTTGCCCGTGCAACGCCACCACGTGTACTCGAAGCTCATGGGCGTGGTGCCCGACCAGGCGCCGGGCGTCGCCACGAGGGTGTACCCCGACTGTGTGGTACCGATGGCCTCGGGCGCGACGATGTTGACCGGCGGAGCGGCGGCGACCTGGGCGGTCAGCGCCGAGTAGGTACCGGCGCTGCCGGCCGAGTTGGTGGCCGTCACCTTGACCCGGACGTACTTGCCGATCTGGGCCGAGGTGAGCGTGTAGGTGGAGCTGGTGGCGCCGAGGATGTCGGAGCAGGTGTTGCCCTGGTCGTCGTCGCAGGCCTCCCACTGGTAGGTGTAGGTGATCGTCGGAGTGCCCGACCACGTGCCGTCGGTGGCCGACAGCGTCTGGCCGTCGGTGGCGGTACCGCTGACCACGGGCACCGCGGTGTTGACCGGGGGCGCGGCGGCCACAGCGGTGGTCAGCGCCGAGTAGGCGTCGGTGCTGCCGCTGGGGTTGGTGGCCGTCACCTTGACCCGGACGTACTTGCCGACCTCGGACGACGTCAGTTCGTAGGCGAGGCCGATGGCGCCGGAGATGTCGATGCAGCCGCCGCCCTGGTCGTCGTCACAGGCCTCCCACTGGTAGGCGTAGGTGATGGGCCCTGCGCCGGTCCAGGCGCCGGCAGTGGCCGAGAGGATCTCCCCGTCGGTGGCGGTACCGGAGAGGGTCGGCGCCGAGGTGTTGACCGGAGGCGCGGCGGCCACGGCGGTGGTCAGCGCCGAGTAGGCACTGGCGGTACCGGCCGAGTTGGTGGCCGTCACCTTGACCCGGACGTACTGATTTATCTCGGTCATGGTGAGGGTGTAGGTGGAGCTGGTGGCGCCAACGATGTCGCCGCAGGTGACGGCCTGGTCGTCGGCACAGGACTCCCACTGGTAGGAGTAGGTGATGGTCGGCGTGCCGGTCCAGGTGCCGTCGGTGGCCGAGAGGGTCTGACCCTCGGTGGCGGTACCGGAGAGGGTCGGCGCCGAGGTGTTGACCGGGGGCGCGGCGGCCACAGCGGCGGTCAGCGCCGAGTGGGCGCTGGCGCTATCGGCCACGTTGGTGGCCGTCACCTTGACCCGGACGTACTTGCCGACCTCGGACGAGGTGAGGGTGTACGTGGAGCTGGTGGCGCCGGAGATGTCGGCGCAGCCGTTCCCCTGGTCGTCGTCGCAGACCTGCCACTGGTAGGCGAACGTGATCGTCGGAGTGCCCGACCACGTGCCGTCGGTGGCCGACAGCGTCTGGCCGTCGGTGGCGGTACCGGAGATGGCCGGCAGCGCGGTGTTCACCGGAGCGGCGGCCGCCACCGGGCCGACGGTTCCCGTCGGCCCGTCGACGTCGTTGCCGAAGTTGTGGGCGGTCACCACCGCCCGGACGTGCTCTCCGACGTCGTCGCCGGTGAGGGTGTAGGTGGAGCCCGTCTGGCCGGCGATGTCGGCGCACGTGCCGAGGTCGGCCGACCCGGCGTCGTCCGCACATCGCTGCCACCGGTAGCTGTACGTGATCGGGCCCAACCCGATCCAGGTCCCCTTGCTCGCCGAGAGGATCTCGCCATCCGCGGCGACGCCGCTGACGGCGGGCGCGACGGTGTAGACGGGGGCGACCGCGAGGATCTGACCGATCGGATCGGAGGCCTGGGCGACGTCGTCACCGGAGTTGTGGGCGGTCACCACGGCCCGGACGTGCCTGGTGACGTCGGCGGGGGTCAGCGTGTAGGTGGAGCTCGTCTTGCCGGCGATGTCGGCGCACGTGCCGAGGTCGGCCGCCCCGGCGTTGTCGGCACACCGCTGCCACTGGTAGCTGAAGGTGATCGGGGCCGAACCGGTCCAGGTGCCGTTGCCGACCGAGACGGTCTTCCCGTCGCGGGCGACACCCGAGATCACCGGCGCGGCGGTGTTGACCGGCGGAGCGGCCGCGACCTGGGCGCTGAACCTCCAGCGCATGCTGCTGCCCGCGGCGTTCGTCGCCGTCACCTGCGCCAGCAGGTACCTGCCGACATCGGCGGAGGTCAGGGTGTAGGTGTTCGCGTCGGTGCCGACGTCGACGCAGTTGAGCCCCTCGACGTCGTCGTCGCAACGCTGCCACAGGTAGGCGAACGTGAACGGCGCGGTACCCGACCAGGTGCCGTCGCTGATCGAGAGGGTCTGACCGTCGACGGCGGTCCCCGACAACACCGGCCACGCCGTGTTCGCCGGCGCCGCGGCGCCGACCTGGGTGCTGAGGCCCGAGAAGGCTACGACGCCACCCGGTGCGGCGCTGTTGACGGCGGTGACCTCCACCCTCACGAACCGGCCGACGTCGTCGGAGGTGAGGGTGTAGCCGGCGGCCGCCTCGCCGGCGATGTCGACACAGGTGCCCGGGTCCTCGTAGACGGTGCAGCGCTGCCACTGGTAGGAGTATGTCATCGGCGTGCTGCCCGACCAGGTGCCCGGGAACGCGGTGAGCTCCGAGCCGTCGACCGCCACGGCCGTCACGTCGGGCACGATCCCCGGGGCGGCCGTGTTCTCAGGTGCTGTCGCGGCCACCGCGGCGGTGGCGGGCGAGACGCTGTAGCCGGACCCGCCGGAGTTGTTGGCCGAGATCGCCACCCGGATGTGGGAGCCGACCTCGGCCGACGTCAACGTGTAGGTGGTGCCGGTGGCGCCGGAGATCGACGAGCACGTGCCGAGATCGAGGGCGTCGGTGCAGGCGAGCCACTGGTAGTCGTACGAGACCACCGGCGAACCGGCCCACGTGCCCATGACCGCGCTGAGCTCCTCGCCATCGGTGGTGACCCCCGCGATGGCGGGGGCTGTGGTGCTCGACGGCGCGACGCCGACCACCGGGCCGACGAACCCCGAGGAACTCGTGGCTGAGCCGGCATCGTTCGTCGCGGTCACGCGCACCCGGACGTACCTGCCGATATCGCTCGGCGACAGCCCGTGGCTGCGCCTGCCGGGAATGGGCTGGCAACCGTTGCCCTGGTCGTCGTCGCAGCGCAGCCACTCGTAGGACAAGGCGATCGGCTCCGTGCCCGACCAGGTGCCGTCCGAGACCGACAGCGTCTCGCCGTCGGTGAGGGTACCGGATACGACCGGCAGGTCGATGTTGGCCGGGGCGACCGGGCCCACCAGCGCGGAGACGTCCGACGGCGCGGAGGCGTCCCCGGCCGCATTGGAGGCGATCACGACCACCCGGACGCGGTCGGCGACCTCCTCCGAGGTGAGGGTGTAGGCGGAGTCGATGGCGCCGGCGATGTCGGTGCAGTTGGTGCCCCGGTCGTCGTCGCAAGCCTGCCACTGGTAGGAGAACGTCATCGGAGTGCTGCCCGACCAGGTACCCGGGTAGGCGGTGAGCTCCGTGCCGTCGACGGCGACGGTGGTCACGTCGGGCGAGATCCCCGGCCGCGCCGTGTTCACGGGTGCCGCCGCCGCCACCGGACCCGCCGGCGCCGACCAGGCGTGGGTGACGCCGACCGGGTTCACCGCCGTGACCCTCACCCGGACCCACTTGTCGATGTCGTCACCGGTCGGGGTGTACGTGCTCGCCGTCGCGCCGACGATGCCGACACAGCCCACCAGGTCGTCGTCGTCGCAACGCTCCCACTGGTGGACGAACGTGATCGGCGTGGTGCCGGACCAGGTGCCGTCGGTGGTCGACAGGGTCTGCCCGTCGGTCGCGGTTCCCGATATCACCGGCCGGTCGGTGTTGGCCGGGGCGACGGCCAACGTGGTGTGGTGCAGGCCCCCCCAACCGTCGAGGACGTACGCGTCGGAACCCGCCGAACCGATCGCGAGGTCGCGCGCGATGTCCCAACCCCGCCAGTACGGCGTACCCGGGATCACCGGCGCGCCGTCGAAGCGGTGGACCCCACCGAAACCGTCGAGCAGCCACCCGCCCGGCCCGTCGGGGTTCAGGATCAGCTTGCGGGCGATGTCCCAACCCCGCCAGTACGGCGTACCCGACACCGCTGCGGCGTCGCCGACGGGGTGGATGCCACCGAAGCCGTCGAGGACGTAACCACCCGTCCCCGACGACGTGACGACGAGGTCGCGGGCGATGTCCCACCCCCGCCAGTACGGGCCGCCCGAGAGGCGCGGCGCACCACCGAACGCGTGGATGCTGCCCCACCCGTCGAGCACCCAACCACCCGCACCCGCCGGGTTCAACACCAGGCGCCGGGCGATGTCGAAACCCGTCCAGTACGGCGCGCCCGACAACACCGGCGCGTCGCCGAGGCGATGGATGCCACCCCACCCGTCGAGCACGTAACCACCCGTCCCCGACGACGTGACCACCAGGTCGCGGGCGATGCCCCAACGACCCCAGTTCGGGGCGCCGGACAGCGCCGGCGCGCCACCGAACGCGCTCACCGCACCGAACGCGCTGAGCGTCCAACCCCCCGGACCGGCCGGGTTCGACACCACCCGCCGGGCGACGTCGTGACCGGGCCAGTAGGCCGTCTCGGCGGACGCGGACGCCACGCTCCCCTCCCCGGGCAGAGTCCCCGCCCCGGCCAGCACCGCCACCGCGAACACGGCGGCGATGCGCCCGACCCACCGAGCGCGGCGACGCCCGTCGACGCGATCGGGGCGATCCGAGGTGGTACCCGTCGAGCTCATGCGTGGCCCTCTCGTCTCGCGGCGCCCACGGGGCGGGCGGCGCGCTTCCGGATCGCTAATCGGCATCGAGAACCGATCCTTGAGTTCGGCCATCCACGAAGGGGACGAACCCCCCGGGGACCGGGACCCTCGCGCGCCTGGCGGCCGACGTGCTCGGCGGCCTCGAGCTCCGCGAGGTGATCACCACCGTGGCCGACGACATGGCCGACGCCTTCTACGGCGAGGACATGGGCGACGGGTGCTCACCGCCCGACGAGTGGGACGAGCGCTGGCGGGCCCGCTATCCCGGCTGGTTAACTAGTGTGGCAACCGTGCTACAGTCCACTACATGAGCTTCGTGGCGTCGCGCGACCTGCGCAACCACACGTCCGACGTGCTTCGCCGCGTGACGCAAGGCGACCGCGTGACGATCACCGTGAACGGCGAGCCGGTGGCTGAGCTGCGGCCCGCGCGCTCGACGCGCCGACCCTCCATGAGGAGATCGGAGCTCGTGGAGCTCCTGGCCTGCCACCGGGCCGACCCGGGCCTACGCGCCGACCTGGCACCCCTCACGGCCGAGACCACCGACGACCTGGGGCCGCTACGGTGACGGCCCCCCACCCGAGGGGGCTCCTCGACACCTCGGTGCTCATCGCCGACGAGACCGGGCGGCCCCTCGACGAAGCGAGCCTCCCCGCCGAGGCCTTCGTCAGCGTGATCACGATGGCCGAGCTCCAAGCGGGCGTCCTCGCCGCGGCCGACACCACGACCCGGGCCCGGCGCCTGGTCACCCTTGCCGCCCTCGGCGGTCTCGACCCGCTACCCGTCGACGCGGCCGCGGCCACCCACTGGGCGTCGTTGCGGGTCCGGCTGGCGGAGGAGGGCCGCCGGGCGAAGATCAACGACCTCTGGATCGCGGCCGTCGCCGCCGCCAACGGGATGCCCGTCGTCACCCAGGACGACGACTTCGACCCGATCGAGGCGGTCGGCGGCCCACCTGTGATCCGCGTCTGACGCCACGCCTTCGGGGCGCGGGCCGGCGGCTACCCGGCGACCGGCACGCTCCGGTCGACGCCGGGCGCGACCAGGGGCCAGGGCATGGCGCGCTCGGCGGCCAGGGCGACGTCGAAGAGGAGGGCGTCGCGGTGGTGGGGCGCCAGGACCTGCATCCCGACGGGCAGGCCGCCGATCGTCCCCGCCGGGATGGAGACCGCCGGGTTGCCGTACACGTTGGAGATCATCGTGAGCGCTCCCATCGAGACCATCTCGGGGAACCGGCGCTCGATCGCGGCCGAGGCCAGCACCGGGAGCCGGGGCGCCAGCGCGTTCAGCACCCGCACCACCCCCAGCGCGCCCCGCAGGCCGAGGCGGGCCGCCGGGGTTCCGGCGAGGGCCTTGATGACCCCGACGTCGGCGCTGGTGGTGGCGTCGGCCGCGAAGGCGGGGCCGGGGTTGGTCGCCGCGATCACGAAGTCGGCCTGCTCGAACGCGGACGCCATGGCCTCGTGCAGCTCGAGGCGCTGGGCCTCGGCCTCGGCCGCGGCGTCGAGGTTGTAGACGGCGCGGGCCATGTGGAGGCCGAACGACACCTCGTCGGTGAGCAGCGCGTCGTGGCGGGGCCACAAGCCGTCGAGCTCGGCGAGCAGCGTGGAGAGGTTGCCGATCATCCACAGCGTGGCGAGGTTCGGGGTGGTCACCCGCACGTCGACCTCGACCATCCCCGCCGCCTCGATCAGCTCCTTGGCCCGGGCCCGCAGGTGCTCCTCGACCCCGGCCTCGAGCAGCCCGCCGCCGATGTTCGGGACGATCGCGACCTTCTTGCCCTTCAGGTCGTGGGAGCCCAGGCCGGCCTCCCAGCCGCCGGCCGACGGCAGGCTGGTCGGGTCGCGGGGATCGACGCCCGCGGTCACGTCGTAGTGGCGGGCCACGTCGCGCACCGAGCGGGCGAGGCAGCCGAGCACCACCGTCCCCGGCCGGAAGAACGCGTGCGGGCCGCGCGACACCCGACCGTAGGTGCCCTTCATGCCGAGCAGGCCGGTGTAGCCGGCCGGTATGCGGATCGAGCCGCCGCCGTCGCCGCCGCTGGCCAGCGTCACGAGCCCGCCCGCCACCGCGGCGGAGCTCCCCGACGACGAGCCGCCCACCGTGCGGCCGTGGCGCCACGGGTTGTGGGTGACGCCGTTGAGCTTGGTCACGCTCACGTTGAGGCCGCCGAACTCGCTGGCGGTCGTGAGCCCGACGGGCACCGCACCGCCTTCACCGATGAGCCGGCCGACGGCGTGGCCGGTGAAGGTGGCGATCCGGTCCTTGAAGATCAGCGAGCCGCCGGTGTCGGGCCAGCCCTCGACCTGGTCGAGCTCCTTGATCCCGACCGGCACGCCGCCGAAGGGCTTGGAGACGTCGGCCTTCTCGGCCGCGCGCAGCGCCCGTTCCGGGTCGAGGAACGAAAAGGCGTTCAGCTCGCTGCGGCCGATGGCGGCGTAGGTGGCTTCGAGCTCGTCGCGGGGTGAGCGTTCGCCGGAACGGAAGGCGTCGACGAGGGAACAGGCGTCACCCAGCCACGGCTGGTCGGTGAGAGGGCTCATAGCGGTGCAAAGTACCACCGGCCTCGTCCGGTAGGATTTCCCGGCTCCCTTCCCCCCGGAGAGGTTCCCCGCATGCCCGCGCGCGCCGATCTGCGCAACGTGGCGATCATCGCCCACGTCGACCACGGCAAGACGACCCTCGTCGACGCCATGCTGCGCCAGACCGGCGCGTTCGGCGCCCACCAGGAGGTGGCCGACCGCGTCCTCGACTCCAACGACCTCGAGCGCGAGAAGGGCATCACGATCCTGGCCAAGAACACCGCGGTCCGCTACGGCGCGGTGAAGATCAACGTCGTCGACACCCCGGGCCACGCCGACTTCGGCGGCGAGGTGGAGCGGGGACTCACGATGGTCGACGGCGTGCTGCTGCTCGTCGACGCCAGCGAGGGCCCGCTCCCCCAGACGCGCTTCGTGCTGCGCAAGGCGTTGGAGCGGCGCCTGCCCGTGATCCTCGTGGTCAACAAGGTCGACCGCCCCGACGCCCGCGTCCACGAGGTGGTCGACGAGGTCTACGAGCTGTTCCTCGACCTCGGCGCCGACGACGACCAGATCGACTTCCCGATCGTGTACGCGTGCGCCCGCGCCGGATGGGCCAGCACCGACCCGTCGGTCGAGGGCAGCGACCTCAAGCCGCTCTTCGAGCTCCTCCTCGACCACGTGCCGGCGCCCACCTACGACGGCGGCGCGCCGCTCCAGGCGCTGGTCACCAACCTCGACGCCTCCCCCTACGTGGGCCGGCTCGCGCTGTGCCGCGTGCAGCAGGGAACCATCGCCAAGGGCCGGCCCGTCGCGTGGTGCCGCCTCGACGGCTCGGTGGAGACGGCCCGGGTGGCCGAGCTGTACGTGGCCGAGGCGTTGGAGCGGGTGCCGGCGGAGTCGGCGGGGCCGGGCGAGATCGTGGCCGTGGCCGGCCTGGCCGAGGTCACGATCGGCGAGACCCTCGCGGATCCCGACGACCCTCGCCCACTGCCCGCCATCACCGTCGACGAGCCGAGCCTGTCGATGACGATCGGCATCAACACGTCGCCGCTGGCCGGTGCCGACGGCACCAAGCTCACCGCCCGGCTGCTCAAGGGGCGCCTCGACGCCGAGCTGGTGGGCAACGTGTCGCTCAAGGTGCTGCCCACCGGCCGCCCCGACGCCTGGGAGGTGCAGGGGCGGGGTGAGCTCCAGCTCGCGGTGCTGGTGGAGACGATGCGACGCGAGGGCTTCGAGCTCACGGTCGGCAAGCCGCAGGTGGTCACCCGGGAGGTCGCCGGCCGGATCCACGAACCGGTGGAGCGGGTCACGATCGACGTCCCCGACGAGCACCTCGGGTCGATCACGCAGCTCCTGGCCGCCCGCAAGGGCCGCCTCGACCAGATGGTCAACCACGGGAGCGGCTGGATCCGGCTCGACTACGTGGTCCCGGCCCGGGGCCTCATCGGCTTCCGCACCGAGCTGCTCACCCAGACCCGCGGCACCGCCGTGCTGCACCACGTCTTCGAGGGCTACGAGCCCTGGTTCGGAGAGCTGCGCAGCCGCCCGACGGGATCGATGGTCGCCGACCGGCGCGGCGTCACCACCACGTTCGCGCTCATGAACCTCCAGGAGCGCGGGGCCATGATCCTGGGGCCGGGCGTCGAGGTCTACGAGGGGATGATCGTGGGCGAGAGCTCACGATCCGAGGAGATGGACGTCAACCCCACCAAGGAGAAGAAGCTCACCAACATGCGCTCGTCGACCGCCGACGAGCTGGTGCGCCTCACCCCGCCCCGCCCGATGACCCTCGAGCAGGCCCTCGAGTTCGTGGCCGACGACGAGTGCGTGGAGGTCACGCCGTCGTCGGTGCGGCTGCGCAAGGCGGTGATGTCGGCTTCCGAGCGGGGCCGCCGCCGAGGCGCCGTCAAGCACGGCCGCACCGGGTCAGCCGCCTGAGCACGGACTCACTCCGGACTCGTCCCGAGCTCCCCGGAACCGTCGTCCCAGTCCTCGAACTGGAGGGCGCCGATCTCGCCGAAGCGCTGCCGGAGCCAGCCGTCGCCGG
>WBZR01002978.1_pt2 | contig 12182 bp, 8 predicted proteins | sample 5204231 | NCBI WGS metagenome assembly WBZR01 (sample SAMN12412403, study PRJNA552823) | activated sludge metagenome | isolation source: activated sludge from anammox sidestream of wastewater treatment plant... | place: USA: Virginia | collected 2017-08
CCCCAGAGGTCTAGGCCAGCGTTGCGATGCATTCAATTTCGACGCGGGCATCCAGCGGCAGGCGGGCCACCTGCACGGTGGAGCGCGCCGGCCGGTGGTCGCCGAAGGCGCGTGCGAAGATGGCGTTCATTTGCGGAAACTCCTCGAGATTGCTGAGAAAGACGGTGGTCTTCAGCACTTTCGAAAAGTCACTTCCCGCCGCCCGCAGCACGGCTTCCATATTGGCGAAAACTTGCTCCGTCTGCTCGACGATTCCTCCCTCGACGATTTTCATCGTCGCCGGGTCGAGCGGTATCTGGCCCGAGCAGTAGAGCAACCCGTCATGCGCAATGGCCTGACAATAGGGCCCGATGGCCTCGGGGGCGGCGTCCGTGGCGATGGTTTGCATGCCTGATCCTCTGCTGTTTGGAAGACGGATTGCTGTTCAAGTCATGGTTCGGAGCATGATCCTGTCGAAAGTCGGCCCCCGCTTTTCCAGGTCATGCTTCGGGCGTCAGAAGACCGTGAGCCCCCGTCGCCGGAACTGCTCGCGAACGCGCTCGGTGAGCTCGGCGCTGGGAGACACGGTGTCCTCGAGCGGATAGGGGATCTGCAGCGTGTGGTATTTCTCCATTCCCATCTGATGGAAGCGCAGGATCTCGACGCGCTCGACGGTCTTGAGGCTTGCGGCGATGTCGGCCACCTTCTCGACATTGTCGAAAGCGTCCGTGAGGCCCGGCACGAGCACGAAACGGATCCACATCTTGCGCCCGAGATCCGAGAGACGGCGCGCATATTGGAGCGTCGGCTCGAGCGGCTGGCCGGTGACCCGCTGATAAGTCTCGGGATCGCCGGATTTGATGTCCAGGAGATTGAGGTCGATGTCCTGCAGCTCGGCATCCGTGAGCCTGTCCCCCAGCCGTCCGCAGGTGTCGAGGCAGGTGTGCAGGCCCAGCTCCTTGCTTCTGCGGAACACGCGCGCGGTGAATGCGTGCTGCAACACCGGTTCGCCGCCGGAGATCGTGATGCCTCCCTGAGAGATGCGGAGCACTTTGACGTACTTGCCGATCTTGCTCATCATCTGGCTCAGCTTGACGGGCCGGCCGTTGGATTTATGCCAGGTGTCGGGATTGTGGCAGTATTGGCAGCGCAGCGGGCATCCCGTCAGAAAAAGGACGAAGCGAATGCCCGGTCCGTCAACGGTGCTGCCGACCTCGATCGAGTGTACATAGCCGATCAGGTCCTCGCCGCCTTCGAGCGTTTCCTCATCGCTCGGATAGGGCTCGTAATACGAGTGGGCGGCCTTGCGATCGGCCACCCCGGCCCGGGAGAGGTGCAGCGCGTATCGGCCGTCGTCGGGGATTTTCACGTCTTACTCCGCACCATGGAACGTGCGATTGAGCACGTCGAGCTGCTGTTCCTTGGTCAGCTTGACGAAATTCACGGCGTAGCCGGACACACGGATCGTCAACTGCGGATATTTGTCCGGATTCTCCATCGCGTCGCGCAACGTGTCGCGGTTAAGCACGTTCAGATTGCAGTGGAATCCGTCCGAGGAGAAGTACGCGTCGAGCCCGTTGGTGACCTTGGTGATGCGCTCGTGCTCGGTGCCGAGCGACGTCGGCACGATCGAGAGCGTGAGCGATATGCCGTCCTCGGCGTCGTCGTAGGGAAGCTTGGCGACGGACAGCATCGCAGACATCCAGCCGTGGGTATCGGCGCCGTTCGAGGGATTGGCGCCCGGCGCGAAGGGAATGCCGGCGCGGCGTCCGTCCGGGGAATTGCCGGTCTGCTTGCCGTAGACCACGTTGGACGTGATGGTCAACACGGACTGGGTGTGCACGGCCCCCCGATAGGTTTCAAACTGACGGATCTTGTTCATCATCAGCGTGACGAGCATTTCCGCAATGCCGTCCACGCGATCGTCGTTGTTGCCGTATTTCGGGAACTCGCCGTCGACCTTGTAGTCCACGATCAGGCCGCGCTCGTCCCGAATGGCGGTGACCTTCGCGAATTTGATGGCGGAGAGGCTGTCGGCGGTGTGCGACAGGCCGGCGATGCCGCAGGCGAGCGTACGCAAGATATCGCGATCGTGAAGCGCCATCTCCACGGCCTCGTAGCAGTACTTGTCGTGCATGTAATGGATGATGTTGAGCGCGTTGACATACGTCTTCGCCAGCCATTCCAGCATCGGATCGAGACGCTTCAGCACCTCGTCGTAGGAGAGGACGTCGCCTTCGACGTGCGCAAACAGCGGGCCGACCTGTTTTCCCGACACCTCGTCGCGGCCGCCGTTGATCGCATAGAGCAGCGCCTTGAGAAGGTTCACGCGGGCGCCGAAGTACTGCATCTGCTTGCCGACGCGCATCCCCGACACGCAGCAGGCGATCGCCGCGTCGTCTCCGTACTTCGGACGCATCATGTCGTCGGACATGTACTGGATCGCGCTGGTATCGACCGAGCACTTCGCAGCGAAGCGCTTGAAGCCGTCCGGCAGGCGGGGCGACCAGCCAACGGTGAGGTTGGGCTCGGGCGCGGGGCCGAGATTATAAAGTGTGTTCAGGATGCGGAAGCTCGTCTTGGTGACGAGGGTGCGCCCGTCGTCGCCCATGCCGCCGATGTATTCCGTCACCCAGGTGGGGTCGCCGGAAAAGAGCTGGTTGTACTCCGGCGTGCGGAGAAAGCGGACGATGCGGAACTTGATCACGATGTCGTCGATGAGCTCCTGCGCCTCCTGCTCGGTGATCTTGCCCTCGCGCAGATCCCGATCGATGAAGATGTCGAGGAACGTCGACAGACGACCCACCGACATGGCGGCGCCGTTCTGCTCCTTGATGGCGGCGAGGTAGGCGAAATAGGTCCATTGCACCGCTTCGCGGGCGGTCGTTGCCGGGCGCGAGACGTCGTAGCCGTAAAGCTCCGTCATCTTCTTCAGCTGCTCGAGCGATCTGATCTGCTCCGCAAGCTCCTCCCGCAGCCGGATGATCTCCTCGGTCGAATGGCGGCGATCGATCTCGTCGCGCTCTTTCCGCTTCTCCTCGATGAGGACGTCGACGCCGTAGAGGGCGGGGCGTCTGTAATCCCCGATGATGCGCCCGCGTCCGTAGGCATCCGGCAGGCCGGTGAGGATGCCGGAGCTCCGGCATGCGCGGATATCGGGCGTGTAGGCGTCGAAGACGCCGTCGTTGTGCGTCTTGCAGTATTCCGAGAAGATCTTCCTGATCGACGGATCGGGGGCGATGCCGTAGGCGTCGAGGCTCGCTTCAACAACGCGCCAGCCCCCCTTGGGCATGATGGCGCGCTTCAGCGGCGCGTCGGTCTGGAGGCCCACGATCAGCTCCAGGCTCTTGTCGATGTAGCCCGGGCCATGCGCCAGAATGCTCGACGGCTCCTGCGAGACGGCCAGCACGCCCTTCTTGGTTTCCTCCGCCAGCAGCGGGGTCAAGGTTTCCCATAGCTTGCGGGTGCGCGGGGTTACGCCGGCAAGAAAGGACGAGCAGCCTTCGTAGGGGGTGTAATTGCGCTGGATGAAATCCCGGACGTCGATCCGCGTGCGCCATTGACCGGGCGTAAAGCCGCGCCAGGCGGTCGCATTGTCGGCGTCGATCACTTTCACGTCCATTACCATACTCCTTTTATTCGGTGCCGCCGTGCGTCGGACGATCTCGACCGGATCTCCGGCCGGTCAGATGAGGGCTGCGGTGTGACGGGCGATGACAAGCTCTTCGTTCGTCGGAATGACCCAGGCTGCGACGTCGCTCGCGGGCGTGCTGATCAGAGGTGCATTGGCGGCGTTTGCTGCGGGATCGAACGCGAGGCCAAGCCACGCCGCCTCGCGGCAGACCCGTTCGCGGATCTCGGCGGCGTGCTCGCCTATGCCGGCGGTGAACACCACCGCGTCGAGACCGCCGAGTGCCGCTGCGAGGGAGCCGAGCTCGCGACCGATGCGGTAGACGAAAACGTCGATGGCGAATTTCGCGCGGGGGTCGGCGCTTGCGAGCAGCTCGCGCATGTCGCTGGCAATCCCCGACAGGCCGAGCAGCCCGGACTCGTTGTAAAGCAGCTTTTCAATGGCGGGCACGTCCATCCCGAGCTCGCGGATGAGATAGAGCACGACGCCTGCATCGAGCGTGCCGGAGCGCGTCCCCATCGGCAGCCCATCGAGCGCCGTGAACCCCATGGTCGTAGCCACGCTCTTTCCGCCCGCCATGGCGCACATGCTCGCGCCGTTGCCGAGATGGAGCACCACCGTTCGACCGGCTGCGGCCCGTGCATCCTGCTGCGGCAAGACCGAGGCGATGTATTCGTAGGAGAGGCCGTGAAACCCGTAGCGGTGGACGCCCCGGTCGGTGATCGCGGGCGGCAGGGCAAAGGCCTGCGCGACGGCTGGCGCGGTCTGATGGAAGGCGGTATCGAAACAGGCGACCTGCAGCATGCCGGGCCGCCGGTCCGCGACGGCGCGAATGGCCGACAGATTATGCGGCTGATGCAGCGGGGCAAGCGGTACGAAGGCGTCGAGTTTCTTCAGCACATCGTCGTCGACGCGCACGGGCGTGCGGAAGACATCGCCGCCGTGCACGACGCGATGGCCGATGCCGCTGATCTTGTCGCCGCCCTCGGTTTCGAGCCAATCGAACAGGAACTGGAGCGCGCCGGCGTGCGCGGGAGGATTGTCCTTGTCCCAGGCGTGCTCACCCACAACCGCGCCGTCGGCCGTCTGCGCCCGAAAGCGCGCCCGGCCGTGAACCTCCTCAAGCGCGCCTTTCAGTTTGAACTGGAGCGCGCCGCCGTCGTTGGCGAACTCGCGGAATTTGATGCTGGACGAGCCAGCGTTGAGAACCAGGATCGCGTCGCTCATGTGAGCGCTCTTGCTGCCGTTTCAATCTGGCGTCGTGCCACGAGTGCGGCCACCGCGCAGGAGGCAAGGCGGCTCTGCACGGAATCGGCGCGGCTGGTGAGGGTGATCGGCGCGCGCGCCCCGAGCACGATCCCCGCCGTATCGGCGCCGATCAGGAATGACAGGCTTTTTGCCAGCATGTTGCCGGCCTCGAGATCGGGCACCAGCAGGATGTCGGCGTGTCCGGCGACGGGCCCCGAAAGGCCCTTGATCTGCGCCGCCTCGGGGCTGATCGCGTTGTCGAGCGCCAGCGGCCCGTCGAGAATGCCACCGGTGATCTGGCCTCTGTCGGCCATCTTGCAAAGCGCTGCCGCCTCGACCGTCGATTGCAGTTTCGGGTTGATCTTTTCCGTCGCCGACAGGATCGCCACCTTGGGCTCGGCGATCCCGACGTCGCGTGCAAAATCGATGGCGTTCTGAGTGATGTCGACCTTGTCCTCGAGGGTCGGAAAAATATTGATCGCGGCATCGGTGATGATGAGCACGGTCGGATGGTTGGGGACGTCCATGATGAAGCAGTGACTGAGGCGCCGCCCGGTTCTGAGGCCCGTGTCCCGCCTGACGACGGCTGCCAGCAGCTCGTCGCTGCTGAGAGAGCCTTTCATCAGCATCGTCGCACGCGCCTCGCGCACGAGCGTAACCGCCTTTTCGGCCGACTGCTGGCTGTGCTCGGTGTCGACGATCTCGAACGGCGAGATGTCGAGCCCTGCCTTCCCGGCGGCGGCCTCGATGCGGTACTTCGGTCCCACCAGAATGGGGGTGATGATGCCTTGTGCGGCGGCGTCGATGGCGCCCGCGAGGGACGACTCATCGCACGGATGGGCCACGGCGGTCGGCGTTGGCGGCAGACCCTTCACCGTGGCGATCAGTCGTTGAAATGCCTCGCGGTGCTCAGTGCTCATGGTCGATGCCTATGCTGGATGGGGAGAGATCGAGAAGAGCGGCTACGGCCGCCCGTCCGTTCGCACGGGAGAGGATGGCTCATGTTCCCGCCTCCACGGCGGTCACGGCGCTGCGCAACGATGCCGACGACCGGATGATGAGCTTCTCCAGCTCGACCACGAGGAAGAAAACGCCGCCCCCGAGGATCAGCCACGGCCACACCGCGAGCGGGATGGCCTCGTTGTCGAACAGCGCCTGGAGGGGGGGTGCGTAGGTGAACAGGAGCTGCAGCACGATGACGGCGATGATCCCGAGCGGCAGGATCCTGTTGCCGGTATGGGCCTTGAGCGACAGCGAACTGTCGAGCAGGTAGCGGCTGTTGAGGAGGTAGAACACCTGGCCGATCGTGATCGCATTGACGGCGACCGTGCGGGCCAGCGCGTCCGAGCCGCCTTGTCCCTTGATCCAGAAGAAGGCCCACAGCGTGAAAGCCAGCAGCGCGAAGCCGACGAAGCCGATCCGCCAGACGCCGAACCGGGTCAGGATCGGCCGCTCGACGGCGCGCGGAACCCTAGTCATCACGTCGGCTTCGTGCGGCTCGAACGCGATGACGAGGCCGAGGGCGACGGACGTGACCATGTTGACCCACAGAATCTGCGGTGCCGTGATCGGCAACGTAAAGCCGACGAAAATGGCTGCCATGATGACCAGCGCCTGGGCGATGTTGGTCGGCAGCATGAACAGCATCGCCTTTTCGATATTGTTGTAAACCGTGCGTCCTTCGCGGACGGCGGCCGAGATCGAGGCGAAGTTGTCGTCGGCGAGCACCATTTCGGCGGCTTCCTTGGTCACCTCGGTTCCCTTGATGCCCATCGCCACGCCGATATCCGCCTTCTTGAGAGCGGGGGCGTCGTTCACGCCATCTCCGGTCATGGCGACGATCTGTCCGTTGGCCTGGATGGCCTTGACCAGGCGCAGCTTGTGCTCGGGAGCGGCGCGCGCGAACACGTCGGCGCCGCGGACGCATTCCTGCAACTCAGCGTCATTCATGGCTTCGATCTCGGCGCCGGTGAACGCCGTCTTGCCGTCGCCGATGCCGAGCATCTTGGCGATCGCTGCGGCTGTGATCTTGTGATCGCCGGTGATCATGGTGACGCGAATGGAGCCGCCGTGGCATTCCTTCACCGCTTCGATGGCCTCTTTGCGCGGCGGGTCAAGCAGGCCGATGAGCCCGAGAAACACGAGGTTCTTGGGCAGATCGGCGGGGCTCAGCCCGCCGGCCGGCACGTCCGGATCCTCCTGCCAGGCGAACGCCAGGACCCGCTCTCCCTGGCCGGCCAGTTTGTCGGAGGCCGTCTCGAAGCGTCGGCGGTCGAACGGCGCGGAAGCGCCGCTCGCGCTCTGCTGACGGTCGCAGTGCTCGAAGATGACTTCCGGCGCCCCCTTGACCAGAAGGATCTTCTTGCCGCTGCTGCCGTTCAGCGTCGCCATGAAACGATGCTCGGATTCGAACGGGATCACGTCGAGGCGCGGATAGGCCGTCTGCTCGGCCTGCCGGTCCATGCCGAGCTTGGTTGCGAACGGATAGAGCGCGCCTTCGGTCGGATCGCCTTCGACCTTCCAGGCCCCGTCCTGCTGAAACAGCTGCGCATCGTTGCAGAGCATGGAGACGCGGCCGAGAAGCTCCAGGACCGGATCCCCCGAGACGGTCTTTCCGTCCTTCTTGATCTCGCCTTCGGGCGCATATCCATTGCCGGTGACCTGGACGTCCGTATCCGCGGTCGTGGCCGAGACTACCATCATTTCCATGAGGGTGAGCGTTCCCGTCTTGTCCGAGCAGATGCGTGAGACCGAGCCCAGCGTCTCGACGGCGGGAAGGCGCCGGATGATCGCATTGCGCTGCGCCATGCGCTGCACGCCGATGGCGAGCGTGATGGTGATGAGCGCGGGCAGGCCCTCGGGAATGGCGGAGACCGCGATGCCGATGATGGCCTGAAAGAGCTCGACGAAGTCCTTATGCCCAATCCATCTGCCATAGGCGAACACCAGGGCGCTGACGATGCCGATGACGGTGGTGATCGTGTAGCCGAATTTCTTGATCTGGCGCAGCAGCGGCGTTTCCAGCGCGCTGACATTGGCGAGCAGCTGATTGATGCGCCCGAGCTCCGTGTCGCTTCCCGTTCCGACGACGATTCCCGTCGCGCGGCCGGAGACGACCATCGTGCCGGAAAACGCCATGCTCTCGCGGTCGCCGACGGTGGCCTTGAGAGAGACCGGCTCGCTCGTCTTTTCCGCGGGGACCGACTCGCCCGTGAGGGCGGCTTCCTCGGTGCGCAGGTTCTTGACATCGGCGAGCCTGAGATCGGCCGGTACCTTGTCTCCTGACTCGAGGAGGACAATGTCGCCGGGGACAAGCTGGTCGGCCGGGATCATGCGCGTCTCGCCGTCGCGCATCGTCCGCGCCTCGGCCGAGAGCATGTTGCGGATCGAATCGAGCGCCTTTTCGGCCCGACCTTCCTGGATGAAGCCGAGCAGGGCGTTGAGGATGACGACACCTAGAATGATGGAGGCGTCGAGCCATAGGTCCATCATCAGCTTGACGAAGCCGGCCGCGAGCAGAACGTAGACAAGGACGTTGTTGAACTGGGACAGAAAGCGTATCAGCGGTCCGCGCTTCTTGCCCTCCGGCAGGCGGTTGGGGCCGAATTTCTGCAACCGGGTCGAGGCATCCGCCGTTTGCAGTCCGCTCGCGACGCTGGTTGACAGCTCAGCTGCGACCGCGTCGACAGGCTTGTCATGCCATGTGATGGCGGCGGTCACCGCTGTCTCTGCTGCTCCGGCCATTTATTCAGGTCTCCACAACTTATCGCGTTTGTGCCGTCGTTTGCCGTCGTCCTCAGAAGGACCAATAGAGCGGCACGAGAAATAGAGTGACGATCATCCACCAGATCGCGATGAGCGCGCCGAACTTGGTGTAGTCGGAGAACTTGTAGCCGCCGGGTCCCATGATCATCAGGTTCACGGGCGTTGCGACGGGTGTGAGCAGCGCACCGTGCGAGGCAATGGCGAGGCCGACGATGAAGGGGAGAGGGGACACCCCCATCTCCGCGGCGGTGGCGATGCCGATCGGGAAGAACAGCAGCGCGGCGGCGGTGTTGCTGATGACCGATGTCACCGCGAGACAGGCGAGGAACAGTCCGGCCAGCACGGCACGCGGCCCGGCGTTGCCGAGCACTTCGATCACCGAATGACCGATCATGTCCGCTGCGCCGGTCTGGGTCATGGCGGCGCTCAGGGGGATCATGCCGCCGACGAGAAAGCAGGTGTTCCAGTCGATGCCTTTGTAGGCCTGGGGCAGGGTCAAGACGCCCAGCAGGACCATGAGGCCTGCGCAGACGAGGCCCGCGACGGCGCTCGGCACCCAGCCGGTCGCCAGCAGCACCACCAGCAGCAGCAGGATGCCGATGGCTTCCTTGGCGCCGAGGGCGAGCGGCACGGCCTGCCGTCGCACCACTTCCGGGGAATCGACGACCAGGACCTGCGGGTCGGCCAGATGCTTGTCGAGCGCCTGCCACGTGCCCTGCAGGAGCAGATGGTCGCCGCTCGTCAGCACATGCGGCCACTGGGTGATGTCCTCGCCGCTGCGCTGCACGCCCAGCAGAAGCAGGTCGCCGTCCAGCGCGCTCATGCCGGCGAACACGCTCTGACCGATCAGTTTCGAGCGCGGCGGGATCACGATTTCGGCGAGGCCGGAATTGCGGTTGAACAGCGTGTCGGCGAGCCCGCCCGGCTCGCTCTCGGCCCGGAACGCGAGATGCTTGTCGGCTGCGAACCGGGCGGCGGCCTCAGCGTCGCCGCGAACGATAAGGACATCGCCTTCGGCGAGATCGGGACGCTGGAGCGCCGCCCCGGTCTTGGCGTCCTGCGCCGCGATAAAGGACAGCCCCTGCGCGCCTTCGAGATTTTTGGCGTCGCTCGGGGCGCCGATCAGAGACGACGAGGCGCGGATACGGAGGCGGTGCAGCCCGTCCTCGATGCGGTACTGCTCGATCAGCGTGGTGGCATGCTCGCTGAAGTCACGCGGCAGGGACGGGCCGCTCGTGCTCGGCAGAAGCCACTTGTAGGTCAGCATGATGATGATCGCGGTGCCGAGAAAAATCGGCACGCCGGCAATCGAGAACTCGAAGAACCCGATCGGCTCGAACCCGGCGCCCTCGGCGGCCTGGGAGGCGAGCACGTTGAGCGGCGCGCCGATCAGGGTCAGCATGGTGGCGCCATGGGTGGCGAAACACATGGGCAGCAACAGGTGCGAGGTCGGAATCTTGAGCCGGATCGCAAGGACCACGCAAAGCGGGAGAAGGGCTGCGACCGTCGCGTTGACACTGATCGTCGCGCAGAACAGCGCTGCCAAAAGCAGCAGAAAAATCATGAGGCGGCTGCGGCTGTCGCCGGCCTGCCTGATGAGAAGTTGTCCCGCCCAGGTTGTCACGCCGGACGCTTCGAGCCCCGCAGCGATCACGAAAAGCGATGCGATCAGGACAACGGTCAGGTCACCAAATCCGCCGAGGGCTTGGTTCGCCGGAAGGATGCCGGTGAAAAACAACGCCAGGGAAACGCCGATGGCGACCATGACGGCGGGAATGCGTCCCCATATGAAAAGTCCGAGCGAAACGAAAATGAGAACGAAGGTAATTGTCGCGCCGCTCATCCATATCTCCATGTGGCGGGGGTGGGTGCCTGTACCGGGCGGCGCAAGCACAAGACAGACAGGTGCGTCAGAGGACTGCTGCGGAGCGACGACGACGAGCGGGATGGCTCATCTCAAGGAATAAACGTACAATCATAATAGGGATAAACGTCGGGGCCATTGATCATGGACAAATCCATGCAAATCGCGCACCTGGGCCCCCGTAGGATTTTATTGCTCGGCGATTTTGCATTTTGACTAAAGCGCGAAGCAACGCAAGCGCTCTCAGGCGTAGCGTGCGTCACGGAACGACACTCGGCCGTGCCTGCCGTCCGTGTTGCAATGCGGTGATCGTAGGGAACCCTTTCCGTATCCGGATCATACCCGTACTTTTTTGCAGATGCGTTGCGTCAAGCTGCAGCGCAGCATGACCCAAAAGCCTCGCCATCGAACGAGATGATTTTACGCTGTTGCAAGCGTCCGATTTTCAGGACCTTGAGAGCGTTGTCGCCGATGCGCGTCGCTCCGGGGAGCGAGCCCAGCTGAGCAGTTGCCATTCTGGCGATGAAGACGCTCTTTGACACATCGACGAAGGGCAGGTCGGTTGCTCATGAGGAGCGACGTTTCAGAGCGGATGCCGTCTCAACGCGCCTGCGGCGCGGTCGTTGAGGCCTCCGTTGAAGCATTCCGTCGGACCGATCTCTCGAGGCTGGCACCCCCATGGCGAAATCCACAGTCACCATCTACGGCATTCCGAACTGCGACACGATGAAGAAGGCGCGGGCCTGGCTTGCCGCCCATGACATCGTGGCGGCGTTCCACAATTACAAGACGGATGGCATCGACCGGGCGCGGCTCGAGCGCTGGGCCGGCGCGGTCGGCTGGGAGGCGCTGCTCAATCGTGCCGGTACGTCGTTTCGCCGGCTCCCGGAGGCGGACAAGCGGGATCTCGATCGGGAGAAGGCCATCGCGCTGATGGAGGCACAGCCCTCCCTCATCAAGCGGCCGGTGCTGGAGGTTGGGGGACGCACACCGCTGGTCGGCTTCAAGCCGGAGATCTATGCGGCCGCGTTCGGAGCGTGACCGCTTCCGCAAAATAGCAGACCGGCGTTGTAAAACAAAAGACGGGACAGGTGTGCGGGGCCTGTCCCGTCCATTGACGTGCCCGTCTTGCGACGGGTCGTACGATGCGGCTCGATCACCAACGCGGGGACATGGGCATTCGGACCGCACTTGGCAGAAAACGGATTGCCTGCCCGTTTATTCTCGAAGAGGTGCAAAAAAATCGAGCCAGCCAATGCTCTTATCCGACATTTCCCCCGAACGGCGCGCGCTGTTCCGCTTCCGTTTCCGGTGGGAGCCGTCCGCGCGCAAAGGAGCTTCGCAAAGAGAGGCCCCCCAGCGGGGGGGAGCTGGGGGGCCGACCGTGGGAAGAGCGCCGTCTTACGGTGGGGGGACCGCGTTGGCGCTCTCTCTCGCTGGAGTGCGGGGGTGGCATCTCCAGCGGACTGTGGGAACGGCGGGGAGGGCGCTTTGGTTCCCACGGAACGGATCATAAAGCTGCGCGAGGGGACCGCTGTTCCGAAGGGAACAGGGGGGCGAGGCAGCGGGCAGCGGGCAACAGGCAGGAAGTGGGCAGTAGGCAGTAGGCAGTAGGCAGTAGGCAGTAGGCAGTAGGCAGTAGGCAGTAGGCAGTAGGCAGTAGGTGGTGGTGGGTGGCAGCGGGCAGCAGGCAGG
>WBZR01003326.1_pt1 | contig 12178 bp, 10 predicted proteins | sample 5204231 | NCBI WGS metagenome assembly WBZR01 (sample SAMN12412403, study PRJNA552823) | activated sludge metagenome | isolation source: activated sludge from anammox sidestream of wastewater treatment plant... | place: USA: Virginia | collected 2017-08
CGGGCCGACCATCACTCCCACGCCATACATCGCCTGGCCAATGCTGATCTCCTCGGGCGGGAACGACTCCCACAGCGTTGCCTGCGCGGTGGAGAGAAGCGCGCCGCCGCCGATGCCCTGGATTACGCGCCAGAAGACGAGCGATGCCAGTCGTGACGATGCCCCACAGAACATCGAGGCTATGATGAACAGGATGATGGATCCGGTGAGGTACCTGCGGCGTCCGAAGTACGCCGAGAGCCACGGCGACATCGGGATCACGATCACATTGGCGATGATGTAGCCCACGCTCACCCACGTGATCTCGTCCAGCTCCGCGCCGAGGTTTCCCATCATGTGGGGTACCGCGACGTTCACGATGGACGTATCAATGAGCTCCAGCATCGCGGCCATCGTGACGGCAATCGCGATTATGTAGCGGTGCCTGTACCGGTCCACGGCTGCGGCCTCGGGCGCGGCCGAAGACGCGCCCGCCGGGAGGGCGGAGGTCGTCATACGCGGATTACGAAGTTGCCACGTGCGCCGTGACGCTCATTCCGGGGCGAAGGGGCCGGTCCGGCCCGCACCCCTTGGTGACGCGAATGCGCGCTGGCACCCGCTGCACGACCTTCGTGAAGTTGCCCGTTGCGTTGTCCGGCGGGAGCAGCGCAAACTGCGCGCCGGTTGCCGCGCTCAGGCTCTCGAGCGTGCCTTCGGCGGCGCAGCCGGGGTACGCGTCCACGTCAATCGCCACCGACTGGCCAACCTTCAGGTCCGAGAGCTGCGTTTCCTTGAAGTTCGCGACTATGTAGTCGCTCGTGTCGGCGACGATCGTGAGGAGCGGCTGGCCTGGCTGGATTAGTTGGCCGATCTCGACCTGCTTGCGGCTCACGGTTCCCGCGAATGGCGCCGACACGCGCGTATACGAGAGCTGAAGCTTCGCGTTGTCGAGCGCGGCGCGCGCGGCGGAGAGCCGGGCCTGTGCGAGCCGTGTGCCGGCCTCTGCGCTCGTCACTTGTGCCGCAGCGGTCGCCGCCTGGCGCTCGGCTACAGCGAGCGTTGCCGCTGTCTCGTCGTTGGCGGCCTGTACCGCGTCGAGCTGCTGCTTCGAGACGATCTGCTTCGCCGCGAGGTCCTTGATGCGGGCCAGATCAGCCGCTGCCTTCGTGTGCGCGATGCGCGCGGCGTCAATCTGAGCCGACGCAACGCGGGTCTGGCTCTGTGCCGTCTGCACGGCTGCCTCGGCCTGGCCTGCCTGTCCCTTGGCGCCTGCCGCTGCAACGGCCGCTGCGTAATCGGCCTCGGCCTGCGCGAGACGCACGACGTACTCCGAGCTGTCAATCAGCACGAGCAGCGCGTCGCCGGGGACGACCTGGTTGTCGGTGACCTCGATCTTCCTTACGTATCCGCCGACCTTGGCGAGAACCGGGACGATGGTGCCGTCAACCTGGGCGTTGTCCGTGCTCTCGTGGTTGCGGTTGTACATGATGACTTTCGCGCCCCAGCCGATCGCGACCAGCGCGCCGATGGCGAGGAGCGGGAGCGCGATCTTACGCCCCGTTGACGGTTCTTCGGCGGCGGTGGGCCTAACGGTGGTAGCCATATGATGGGGAGCCGGTGGGTCAGGGAAGGTCGGTAATGGTGCCCTGGGCGCGAGCGAGCGATACGCGCGCGAGCTGCAGCGACGCGCGGGCGTCTATCGCCTGCGTGCGCGCGGCGTTGAGGGCGAGTTGTGCGGTGATTACGTCGGCGTTGCCGGTGACTCCGGCGCTGAACCTGTCGCGCGCCTGCGCGAGTTCCTGCCCGGCCAGTTCGACGCGTTCTTCGGAGGCAACGAGCAACTCACTCGCCGCCTTGAGGTCGAGCAGCGCGGAACTGACGTCGGCGGCAACCTGCTCTTCCAGGTCGCGTCGCTGGACGTCCGCCTGCCGCACGGCCAGTCGGGCTTCGTCGTTCCTGCTCGTCCGGCGGAAGCCGTCGAAGACCGGAACGGAGAGTTGCAACCCCCACGTGTAAGTGGAGAGCAGGTGCTGCGTGGCCTTGCCGGTGACGCCCTGGTCAACGTAGAGGGAGAGGGCAGGGAGCGCGTCGGCGCGCGCGGCCTGCAGCGAACGTTCGGCGGCTAGCGCTTCAGCACTTGCGGCCGCCAGGTCGGCGCGCGAGGCGGCGGCGGTACGCATGGCCGCGGTGGCGTCTGGAAGTCGCGTGACGGCGGCCGCGGGCAGTGTATCGGCCAGCGTGATCGTGGTGCCGAGCGGGAGTCCCGCGGCGCGGGCCAGGGTGATCTGGTTGCGGTCGCGCTCGGCGCGCGCGGCGATCAACTGGCTGTGGGTAACGGAGAGCTGTACCTGAGCGCGCGTGACGTCGAGCGCCACGCCGACTCCGGCGTCGAGTTGCGCCCGCGCGATGCCGAGGAGGTCGGCGGCGAGCGATGAATCGGCCGAGAGTGCTGTGAGGAGCGCCTCGGCGCGCGCTGCGCGCACGTAAGCCGCCGCGGCGGCAGCCGCTGCCTGTTGCGCGACACTATTCGCCTGCTGCGCGCTCGCGTCACGCGATGCTTCCGCTGCCCGCAGCCGCGCAAAGGCGGACGGGTTCAGGAGCGACTGCTGCAGCGAACCGCGCAGATCCCATGTCTTGACTGGTCCCAGCACCTGGCCGTTCGGGTCGAACATTGACTTGCCTGTCGCCGGGTCGGCGAACGAAATGCCGAAACTCGCGCTGTTGAATGTGCGCTCGCCGTCGCTCGCGACCGCGCCAACGTTGGGGAGGAAGCTCGCTTTCTGCTGACGGACGCGTTCGGCGGCCTGGTCGCGGCGGAGGCGCGCTGCTTCGGGCCCCGCGGTTCGTTCGACGGCCATTCGCGCTGCGCCGCCCATGGTGAGCGTAACGGGCGCTTGTGCCGTCGCGGGTGCAGCGAGCAGCGCCGTGGCGGCGATCGTGAGGATGAGTGTTCGCGTCATTGATTGGCGCCCGGCTCTGGGCGCAGGGCATGGAAGACGAAGTCAACTATTGCGTCGGCGTGGGTGGCGCGGCTGATCTCGACGCCGGAACTCGTGGGCAGCGGGGTATGCGACCACAGCGTGGTTGTGAGGATGATTGCCTTGATGATCGAGAGTGCCTCGGCCGGATCCGTTCTCCTGAACTCGCCGATATCCATACCGCGTCGCAGAATTCCGCCGAGTACCGAGTTGCCCGCGCTGATCACCTCGTCGTAGTAGAAGGCGGCGAGGTCCCGGTGTTTGTGGAGTTCAGTCATCACGAGGCGGATCCATCCCGCCGCGCCCCGGTGTGCGTGGTGCGTGAGCTGGAAGCGGATGTAGCGCTCGAGTTGTTCGCGCGGCGTGCCCGTGTCGAGGGCGCGTTCAACCTCGCGCATCCGGGGCACCAGCAGCTGGCGGACGACTTCGCGGAAGAGGTCTTCCTTGCTCTGAAAGTAGAGGTAGATGGTGCCCTTCGAGACGCCCGCGCGCGCCGCGATGTCTTCGAGCTTGGCGCCTGCGATCCCGTTCTCTCCGAACGCTTCGATGGCGGCGACGAGGATCTGTTGTGGGCGTTCTTCGGGGAGCCGCCGCCACTTGGGGTCGGCGGCGGTCACTGGTGGCATGGAGTGTCTGACTGACTTTTCAGTCATTTCGTAATGAAATAAACGACACGAACATAGAGCTGGGATGAACGGTAACTTACCGTCCGGCCATTTGTTGGATGAAATGCCGACAAACCGCCTTAATGGATGCGGGATGCGGGGCGGAGAAAGGTGGCCCGGCGGAAGGAATGGGGCCGATCCCGCGGGCAGGAGGCGGACCTGGCCCTTCGATGAGGAACCAGGCTTGCCAGCTTGGGGGACCGCTACCGCCTTGCGCCCGCCGGTTGGTGAAGCGTCCAGTGGGCCGCCCACGCAGCCAACCCCTCCTCCGGCATCGGCTTGGCGATGAAGTAGCCCTGCATCCGGTCGCACCCGAGGCCCTGGAGCAGGTCCCAGTCGTCGCGCTGCTGCACACCCTCGGCCACCGAAGTCATTCCAAGGTTGCGGGCGAGCGCGATGCTGGCTTCGGCGACCGATCGCTTGCTGGGCGATTGCGCCGCGCCGTTGGCGAACTGTTTGTCAATCTTGAGCACGTCGAACGGGAGGCGGCGGAGCTGGGTCAGCCCCGAGTGGCCGGTGCCGAAGTCATCTATCGCGAGCGAGAAGCCCTTGAGCCGGAGCCGTGTTGCGACGTCGAGCATGCGCAGCGCATCGTTCGCTATGGATCGCTCGGTGAGCTCGAGCGTCACCTGGGTGGCCTCCACTCCTGCTGCCTGAACCTCGGCAAGCAGTCGCTCCGGGAGGTCAACGCGGTCGAACGCCTTGGCGTGCACGTTGATCGAGACGTGGATCGGCTGTCCGCCGGTGCTCCATCGGCCGGCAAACGCGAGAACCTCGCGGAGGGAGGTGGCCAGCAGCCACTCGCCGAGGGTGTCGGACTCCTCGCAGATACCGGTGAACATGTCGGGCCCCACCAGGCCGTGCGCAGGGTGTGACCAGCGAACCAGCGCCTCCACCCCGGTGAAGTCGCCGGACTTCATGCCGATGATGGGTTGGTACAGCACCTGCAGCTTTCCCTCGGTTAGCAGCCGGCGGAGCGTATCGTGCGAGATGTGCGGCGGCGCTGGCGCGTCGGCGCGTGACTCTTCGACCGCGGCAAGCAACAGGGGGCGCAGTTTATCTGCGTTGAGCGGCTTCGGCACGGTTCCCAGCACCCGCAGTCCGAGCTCCGAAGCGAACATCGCCGACGTCTCCAGCACCCGGTCGCCTTCCATGGTCGAAATGATGACCGCGGCCTGCGCCCGTACTGCCGACAGCGCGCGAAGGAACTCGACGCCGTCAATGTTCGGCATCTTGAGGTCGCAGATGATGACGTCGAAGTCCGCGCCCGGTTCGGTTACGAGGGCGAGCGCGGAACGGCCGTCTTCTGCTTCCGACACGCGTGTAACCTCGAACTGGCCGAGTGTCCGGCGAATCCACTTGCGGACGTGCTCCTGGTCGTCCACGACGAGGACGCGTAGCGTACCGAAGCGGAGCTGCTGGTCGGGGTTGGCGTCGAGCGTGGCTACCGTCATGTGAGCATTCCCACGGAAGGCCGCAACGGCGGGCGCTCTGCCATCTTGCGGCTAATGAAGGCGATGGAGGATCCTGCGTCGAGTATCGGCAGGGGCCGCAGCGAGTTAACAGCCAGGTTCGCCTGCCAGCGGCCGATGCTAAGGGCAATGGCACCAGATACGATGGTTGCTGCCCGACTGCCGGAAGCGTTTGTCCGTGAGGCGCCGGTGGCGGTTCTCGTGTATGACGTGGAGAGTGGAGCTTGTACGGCGACGAGCCGCGGGGCGGATGTGATGCTCGCCGGGGGTGCGGATGGGCTCATGGCCGCGCCGCTTGCGGCCGGGGCGTGGTGGAAGCCGCCCGCGCTGATTGATGCCATGCGCGACTCGTCGGCGTCCGGCACTGCCGTGGTGCACGTCGAGGGCGTGACTGCTCCGGGAGGCGCGGCATTGATCCTGTCCTATCGCATCCAGCCAGCCGTAGCGGACGGCCGCACGCTGCTGTTCACGTGGATAGAGGACGTTACGCATCGCGATGATTGCGGTGAATGGCGGATCGCGGCTGAACGAAATGACGCTATCGTGGGGGTGGTCGGCGACATCGCCCATCAGTTCGACAACCTGCTGACGGTGATCACCAGCTACGGCGGCCTGATGCGCCATGCGATGCCGGCCGACGATCCGTCGCGAGCGGACCTGGAGGAGATCCTGAGCGCGGCCGAGTCGGCGATTGCGCTGTCGGCGGAGTTCAGAACACTGCGACGCGCGCGTGGGGGGCGCATCGAGCCGGTGGATCTTGGCGAAGTCGTCCTGCGGGTCGTGCGCATCCTGAAGCGGCTGGCAGGGCCGGGTGCGTCGCTGCGGGTACAGCCGCCGCCCGGCGGCGGTTGCGTCGTTGAGGCCAACCCTGCGGACGTCGAGCATGCACTCGTCAATGCGCTGCTGCTGGCGAGGGAACTCGCTGACGGACAAGGCGCGCTGGATCTGTCGGTGCAACGCCGTGAGGGGAGGCAGGGCGGCGAATGCCGCGTGTTGATCGGCCTCCCGCAGCCGGTTGCGGCTCCAGGCGATAGGTCGCGACTGGATGGCCTTGCGGCCTCGTTCCTGCAAGGGCCAGCGTCGGCTGGCAGCTACGGCAGCGGGTTATCGCTTGCGGAGCGGGTCGTGCGGGGGTGCGGCGGAAGCCTGCGCATCGCAGCGCCTGAATACGCTGCTGCGACGGTGGAACTGGCGTTTCCGGCGGAACTGGCGCGAGGGCGCTGAGCCACCGTGGCAGGAGGCGACCGTCGGTCAAGTTCCGGGAACCCCGTGCCGATGCTTCCGAGTGATGGTCTTGGGCTCAGCGCGCCGCGGAAGGAACGCGGCGCATCACCTCCGGATGGCCTGGCACAGTGGACATGGACGCTTCCCTGGACAACGGCGACATCGTCAAGGACTTCCTGATCGAGAGCTACGAAGGTCTCGACCAGGTTGACCGCGACCTTGTGGCACTCGAAGACCTGCCCTCCGATACGGAGCTGCTGAACCGCATCTTCCGATGCGTTCACACCGTCAAGGGAACCTGCGGGTTTCTGGGGTTCTCGAAGCTCGAGGCGGTGACGCACGTCGGCGAGAATCTGCTCTCGAAGCTGCGCGACGGCGTGCTGGTCGTGACGCCCGGGATTGCGAGCGCGCTTCTCTCGCTCGTTGATGCGATTCGCGAGATGCTCGGACACATCGAGGCCGACGGCTCGGAAGGCGACGGAGATTACCTCGTGCTGACTGCGGAGTTGAATCGGCTCCTCGCCGCGGCCGCTCCGCCAAACCCGCAGCAGCCGCAACCAGCGAGCCCACCTCCGGCGGCGCCGGAGCTGTCGTCTGCGGCGTCAACGCGCGCCGTTGGCACCCAGCAAGCGTCGGCGCGGGCGTCAACCGCGGTTCACGACGCCGCTGAAGCCGGAGCAGATGGCAAGGGTGGCGGCGTCGCGGACACGAGCATTCGCGTTGACGTCGGCCTGCTCGACAAGCTGATGACGGCGGTCGGTGAGCTGGTGCTCGCGCGCAACCAGATTCTTCAATACGCCGCGGCCAGCTCCCAGGGGACGGCTTTCCTCGCAGCCACGCAACGGCTGAACCTGCTAACCACGGAGCTGCAGGAAGGGGTGATGAAGACCCGGATGCAGCCCATCGGGAATATCTGGAGCAAGCTCCCGCGGGTCGTGCGCGACCTCTCGGTTGCGTGCGGCAAGCAGATGCGCCTCGAAATGGACGGCCAGGAGACCGAGCTCGACAAGACCATAATCGAAGCCATCAAGGATCCGCTCACGCATATCGTCCGCAACGCGGTGGATCACGGGATCGAAGCGCCGTCCGAGCGTTTGGAGCGCGGCAAGGCCGCGGAGGGCGTGCTGCAACTGCGCGCCTTCCATGAGGGCGGGCAGGTCAACATCGAGATCACGGACGACGGGCGCGGACTCGATCCCGAGCGGCTCAAGGCCAAGGCGGTCGAAAAGGGTTTCCTCGGCGCAGAGCATGCGCAGAGGCTGAGCGATCGCGAGGCGTTGAACCTTATCTTTGCCGCCGGCTTCTCGACGGCAGCGAAGGTCACGAACATTTCCGGACGTGGCGTGGGAATGGACGTAGTGCGCTCGAATATCGAGCGCATCGGCGGGACGGTTGACGTCCAGAGCGTACTCGGCCAGGGCGCCACCGTGCGGATCAAGATTCCGCTCACGCTTGCCATTATCCCGGCGCTCGTAGTGTCGTGCTCAGGCGCGCGCTACGCGATTCCGCAGGTGAATCTCGTCGAACTGGTGCGGCACGAGGCGCGCGATGGTGGTTTGGGCCTGGAGCGCATTCACGGCGCGCCTGTGTACCGGCTACGCGACAATCTCTTGCCGCTCGTGTTTCTGCGGAGCGCCCTCGGCGCGGACGCCAATGAGGCGGAGGCGCTCAACATCGTCGTGCTCCAGGCCGACGGGCACATCTTCGGGCTCGTCGTGGATCAGATCAATGATACTACCGAGATCGTCGTGAAGCCGCTCAGCAAGCACTTGCAGGGAATCACGACCTTTGCGGGCGCGACAATCATGGGCGACGGGCGGGTTGCGCTGATTCTCGACACGATGGGTCTTGCGCAGAACGGTCACGTCATCGCGGACAGCACCGATCGCGCGGTGCGCGAGCAGGCGTGCAAGGCCGAGGAGAATGCCTCGCGCCAGGCGCTGCTCATCTGCGGCAGCGGCGATGGGCGGCGCGTCGCGATTCCGCTCTCGAGCGTCGCGCGCCTGGAGATCTTCCGCCGTTCGCTCATCGAGTGGACCGGCGAGAACGAGGTGGTGCAGTATCGGAGTCAGATCCTGCCGCTCCTGCCTCTCTCGCGTCTCGTGGGCCTCACGGCGAACGCCTCCGATGCGGAATCGGTGCCCGTCGTAGTGTATGGCGATACGGGGCGCGCGGTGGGGCTCAAGGTGGACAGCATCCTCGACATCGTGGAAGAGTCCGTCAATCTCGAGCACGCGATTGGACGCGAAGGAGTCCTGGGTGCTGCGGTCGTGCAAGCGAAGGTCACGGACGTGCTCGACATCGCGAGCATCGTGCGGCGCGGGGCGCCGTGGCTCGATGACAACACCGATCAGCGCGAGGTCGCCTGACAATGTCCGACATGCAGCAATACTGCACGTTCGTGCTCGACGACTTCCTCGTGGGCGTGGAAGTGGGGCGGGTCCAGGAGATCATCCGCTACCAGGAGATGACGCCGGTGCCGCTGGCGCACCGCGTCGTGCAGGGCTTGATCAACCTGCGCGGGCAAATCGTCACGGCGCTCGATCTGCGCCGCCGCCTCGGGCTGCGCGAGCGGCCTGCTGGCCGGCACCCCACGAACGTCGTGGTGCGCACCACCGACGGTGCCGTCAGTTTCCTGGTGGACGAAATCGGGGATGTCGTCGAGGTGGATGACGGCTCCTTTGAAAGGCCGCCCGAGACACTGGGTGGTATCGCACGCCAGTTGATAGTTGGCGCACACAAGCTGCGCGACCGCCTGCTGCTGGTACTCGATGCCGACCGCGCTGCGAATCTCCGGCTGGACGGAGAGGAGGAGCGCTCTGGCTAGAACGCATGCCAACCCGGCCGAGTGGCGTAGTCCCTTCTCTTGCACGCAACCCTTCAATCACGGTAGAGATCCATGAAGCTCTCCATTCGACAGCAACTCCTCGGCGCGTTCGGAGTGACCCTCGCGGCCTTGCTCGGCGTGTCGCTCTTCCAGATACAGAAGATCCGCAGTGGGAACGAGAAGGCGGGAGTGCTGCAGGCAAACGTGGCAAAGCAGGATCTCGCGGGCGCGATCGCGACCAATTTTGCCCTTGGGCGTCTCGTGATCTACCGCGCCTTGGCAGCGACGCCCGCGCAATATGACGGATTGGGCAAGGAGCTCGACAGTCTATCGCGCGCCACGCAAGCCAACATTGATTCACTGGTGAAGATTACGACCGGAGAAACCGCGAGATCGGTGAAGGAACTGGCGCCCGCGTGGAAGACATACGAGGACGCGCGCGGCGAGGGAATGCGCCTGATTCGCGCCGGCAGGCCCGACGAAGCCAAGAAGGTGATAACTGGTGCGGCGGCGGGCGCGTTTGCAGTCGTAAACGAGAAGAACGTGAAGGTCACCCTCGCGATCACCAGGGACGCAGCAGACACGTACGCGGCGGTGCAGGCAGAAGCGACGCGCGTTCTCTGGACCGTAACGATTGTCATCGCCCTGGTTGTCGTTGGCGTGATCGCCCTTGCCCTCTGGACCGCCGGGAAGATCACCAGGCCCCTGAACGAGACCGTGAACGTCCTCCAGCACGTCGCCGACGGCGACCTCACCCCCCGCCTCGTCGTGCGCTCCGAAGACGAAATCGGGCAGATGGGCGTGGCGCTCAACACGGCGCTCGAGTCCGTAAGCACGGCGATGGCTGCAATCGGGCAGAACGCGCAGGCACTGGCTTCATCGTCGGAAGAGCTGAGCGCCGCAAGCACGCAGATGGGCAGCAACGCCACCGAAACCTCCTCCCAGGCGAGTGTGGTGAGCGCCGCTGCCGAGCAGGTGAGCCGGAACGTGCAGACGGTGGCGACCGGCACGGAAGAAATGAGCGCAAGCATCCGCGAGATCGCAAAGCACGCGACCGACGCGGCCAAGGTGGCCAACGCGGCGGTGACCGTAGCCGAGAGCACGAACGCGAGCATCGGCAAGCTCGGCGAATCGAGCGTCGAGATCGGCAACGTCATCAAGGTGATCACATCCATCGCGCAGCAGACGAACCTCCTCGCGCTGAACGCGACCATCGAAGCGGCGCGTGCCGGTGAGGCTGGCAAGGGCTTCGCGGTAGTCGCGAACGAAGTGAAAGAGCTGGCCAAGGAGACAGCCAAGGCCACGGAGGACATCAGCCAGAAGATCGAGGTGATTCAGGGCGACACGAAGTCTGCGATCGAGGCAATCACGCAGATCACCACGATCATCGCGCAGATCAACGACGCGCAGACGACGATCGCGGGCGCCGTCGAAGAGCAGACCGCCACGACGAACGAGATGGCTCGCAACGTGGAGGAGGCGGCGAAGGGAAGCGCGGAGATCGCGCAGAACATCACCGGCGTGGCGCAGGCAGCGGAGAGTACGTCGAGCGGAGCGGGCAACTCGCAGGTCGCGGCTAACGAGCTCGCGCGGATGGCAGCGGAGCTGCACGAGATCGTATCGCGGTTCAAGTTCGACCAGCAGGCGAAGGTCACGGCGCAGACCGACGTGGTAGACCTACGGTCACGGAAGGCTTCGGGCGGGACGGCGGCAGCCGCGCGTCGCGCGGCGTAGGCAGAGTGACTGATGCACCCGAGTTCACAACAGGCCGGGAGCAGCCGGCGCGGACGCGTGAGCGTTCGCGCCGGCTGCGCGCAGCCGTTGGTCACCGGTCGAGGCCGGCATCGTCCGGCGCTGGCAGCCGTTGTACCGCAGACCCTATGTCGAACCTGTGGATGGTGCCCCGATGCGCGCACTGATCGTTGACGATTCGCGGGCCGTCCGTGCCATGGTTGGCCGGATCGTACGCGAACTGGGCTTCGCAGTTGTCGAGGCAGGCAACGGGGCCGAGGCGCTTGCGAGACTGGCCGAAGCCGGCGCGGTGGATGTGGCGCTGGTGGACTGGAACATGCCCGAGATGAGCGGAGTCGAGTTCGTCGTAGCGGCTCGCGCGGTGCCCGCGTACGCGGCCATGCGCATCGTGATGGTGACGTCCGAGAGCGAGATGGGGCGCGTGGCGTCCGCGCTGGACGCAGGCGCCAACGAGTACCTGATGAAGCCGTTCGATGCAGAAGCGCTCCGGGAGAAGCTGGCGCTCGTGGGCGTCGGGGCGGTCTGAACCGTGCCGCGGATCCGCGTCCTGGTGGTGGACGACGCCGTCGTGGTGCGGCGCGTCGTGACTGGCGCGCTGGCGGAAGATCCTGACATAGAGGTGGTGGGCGCCGCGGCGAACGGACGCATAGCGCTTGCCAAGATCGAGCAGGTGAACCCCGATGTAGTGACGATGGACATCGAGATGCCGGAGATGTCGGGGCTCGAGGCGCTGCGGGAACTGCGCAAGACGCACCCGACGCTCCCGGTGATCATGTTCAGCACGCTCACCGAGCGTGGCGCAACCGCAACGCTCGAAGCGCTGGCCCTCGGCGCCAGCGACTATGTCACGAAGCCGGCGAACGTCGGGAGCATCGCGGCGGCACAGCAGCGCATTCGCGACGACCTGATCCCGAAGATGAAGGCGTTGTGCGCGCGCAAACTCATCCTGGTGTCGCGCGCCGGGGGCGGTCCCGCCGCCGCGGGAATGCGCCCGACGCCGACCGGCCAGCCACGCATACAGCCCGCAGCACGCAGCGGGCTCACGACTCAGCGTGTTGACGTCGTGGCGATCGGCGTGTCCACCGGCGGGCCGAACGCACTCTCGACATTGCTGTCCGGCCTGCCCGGGAATCTGCCGGTCCCGATCGTGATCGTGCAGCATATGCCGCCGCTGTTCACCAGGCTTCTCGCCGACCGCCTGCGCCAGTCGTCGCGGCTGGATGTTCGCGAAGGCGTGAACGGCGGCGTCCTGGCTCCGGGCAGGGTGTGGATCGCACCGGG
>WBZR01004152.1_pt1 | contig 12161 bp, 13 predicted proteins | sample 5204231 | NCBI WGS metagenome assembly WBZR01 (sample SAMN12412403, study PRJNA552823) | activated sludge metagenome | isolation source: activated sludge from anammox sidestream of wastewater treatment plant... | place: USA: Virginia | collected 2017-08
GCCTCGGCGGCCGGGAGCCATGGTTTGGTCGCTGGCGAGATCGTCGATGTGCTCACCGAAGGCCATGAGTTCGACGAGGACATCCTGCATTACATCCATGCGCACAAAACGGGCGCCCTGATCGCAGCGTCGTGCGAGATTGGGGGCCTGCTTGGTGGCGGGACGAGCAGCCAGGCCGCCGCGCTCCACGACTTCGGCTCCTGGGTCGGCCTTGCCTTTCAAGTGGCCGACGATATCCTCAACGAGACGTCGTCCAGCCAGGCTCTGGGTAAGGCAGCGGGGTCCGATCGCTCTCGGGGCAAGGCGACCTACCCCGCCCTGCATGGCCTCGAAGGCGCCCAGCGGGCCGCACGAGGGTATGCCGAGCGTGCGATCCAATGCCTATCGAGCGACCTGGTCGAGCGTGCCATGCTCGAGCACCTTGCCACGTTCGCGATCGAACGCACATGGTGATCGATTCGGCCAACTCCTCTTTTGCATTCGCATATCTTTTGTGAAATCGATTCAAGGCATCCCATTTCTTTGCTAAGATCGAGGCATGGCAGAAGATATGGCAACACGGTCATGGAAGCCCGAGAGCTTGATGATGTCGTTCGGCTATCGCCCAGAGCTCTCCGAAGGAGCCCTCAAGTGCCCCATCTTCCAGACCTCGACGTTCGTCTTCCGGAGCGCGGAAGAAGGCAAGGCGTTCTTCGAGGTCGCATACGGCCTGCGCGAACAAGGACCGAACGAAGAGTTGGGGCTCATCTACAGCCGCCTGAACAACCCGGACCTCGAAATCCTCGAGCGCCGGCTTGCCCTTTGGGATGGTGCAGACGACTGCGGAGTCTTCGAGAGCGGCATGGCCGCGATCAGCACCGTCCTCCTCGAGTTCCTTCGCCCGGGCGATCTTCTCGCCTACAGCCGACCCATTTACGGCGGCACCCATCACTTCATTCACAAGGTTCTGCCTCAGTTCGGCGTGCACACGGTCGGTTTTCGGCCGAGCGAGCCGGTCGACCAAGTGCGTGAAGAGATCGAGGCGACGGGGAGGGCCGATCGACTCGCGATGATCTACGTCGAGACCCCGGCGAATCCGACCAACGAGCTCGTCGACCTTGCGATGATCACCCGGCTCGCCCGCGAGTTTTCGACCGGTGAGCATCGGGTCATCACCGCCTGCGACAACACCTACATGGGGCCGATGTGGCAGAACCCGCTGAAGTTTGGGATCGACCTCAACCTCTATTCGGCCACGAAGTACATCGGCGGGCATAGCGACGTGATCGCAGGATCGGTCACCGGCTCCGCCGAACTGCTCAAGCGGGTCAAAACATTGCGCACCTTCTTGGGCAACATGGCCGGCCCCTGGACGGGATGGCTCCTGCTGCGCAGCCTGGAGACGCTGAAGGTGAGGACCGACCAAATGGCGAAGAACGCGGGGGTTGTCGCCGAGTTCCTGGCGACCCATCCGAAGGTTGAAAAGGTCCACTATCTCGGGCTGTTGCCGGAGGGCTCGAAACAGCGAGCGCTTGCCGACCGCCAGTGCTGCTCGCCCGGCGCGATGATCTCGTTCGAGGTCGTCGGCGGCGAGCCAGGCGCCTTTCAGTTCCTGAACTCCCTCAAGCTGGTCAAGCTGGCGGTGAGTCTTGGAGGCACTGAGTCGCTCGCAGAGCACCCCGCGACGATGACCCATGTGGACGTCGATCTGGCCGAAAGAGAGGAACTGGGCATCGCGGCAGGACTGGTCAGGCTCTCGGTTGGGGTCGAGGCGCCTGAGGATCTGATCTGGGACCTGCGCCAAGCCCTCGATCGGGTCGCGTAGCGTTTCCCCCTTAAGATTGCTGGGATCGATACCGACAAGACTGATGGGCCGAGATACACGTGCCCATCGGAGACTTTCGAATGTCGATGCTCGACCAGCTTTTTGGGGCTCAGCCGGCGAACTTGGAGCGTGCGCTCGATCGCACGTCGCTACGCCACCAGCTTCTGACGAAGAACCTCGCGAACGTCAACACACCTGGCTACAAACGACAGGACGTCGACTTCGCGATCACGCTCGATCAGGAGATGGACCGATTCCGCCCTGGGAAGGTTGGAGCCCGCAGCGCCCAGACTCAAGACGCTGGAGCACCCCTCGCCGACGGTCAGGACGTCAGACTGGACGGCTCGTCGGTCGACCTGGAGCGCGAAGTCGTCGAGATCTCGGACACGGAGCTGCGCTATCAGATGCTCACGGATATGACCGGCCGCTACTTCGCAGGCCTCAAGAATGTGATTAGGGAGGGACGCTAAGATGTCGCTTTCCAGCGCGATGCGGGTGGCCGCGTCCGGCATGACCGCAGAGCGGTTCCGGATGGACGTCATCTCCTCGAACATCGCCAACGCGAACTCGATGCAGGTGAAGGGCGGTCCCGAGCCGTATCGCCGCCGAGACGTCGTCCTCGAGGGCGACGCGAACGGCGTCAAGATCGTCGGCGTCGTCCAAGACCCACTCGAGACCCGGCCCTTCAAGAAGACCTACGATCCCGGCAATCCGAACGCGGTGGACGGATTCGTGACCTACACGAACGTCGAGCCCGTGTACGAGATGGTGAACATGATGAGCGCCAGCCGTGCTTACGAGGCGAACATCGCAGCGTTCAACTCCGCCAAGGCGATGGTGCGCAGCGCACTGAACATCGGCAAGGTCTAGTTCAACCCTCCAACCCTCTAACCCTTCAAACCCATGAGAATCCACAACCTCGGACAAGGAATCCAGCCTTCCGCCCCTCGCAAGGGTGGCGCGGCCGAGGGCAACGGCGACGACTTCGCCCAAACGTTGATGGACGCCCTGAAAGATGTGAACCAATCGCAGCTCGACGCTCGCGAGTTGGGGAACTCGTTCATGGCGGGTCAACCGGTGGAACCTCACGATCTGATGATCGCCCTCGAGAAGGCCAGCACCGCGATGCAGCTCACGCTTCAAGTCCGCAACAAGATGCTGGAAGCCTATCAGGAGATCAGCAGGATGCAAATCTAGACTCTGAGGATTCGGCCGGCGATGGGATGAACCATGGCTGGACTGCTTCTTAAGCTGCGAACTTGGTGGGAACTGGCAGATCGGACACAGAAGTCCGTGACGCTCTTTGGGGGAGCCTTCTTGGGCGTCCTCTTGTTGGCGACGTTCTACTTCGCCTCCAAGCCCAAGATGGAGATCGTTTTCGGCGGACTCTCACCCACCGACGTGGGAACCGTCACCGGCGAAGTCCAGAAGCTTGGGATTCCTGTCGAGTTCGATCTGCAGGGCAACGTCCTTGTCCCGACCGACAAAGTCGCCGAAGTTCGAGCGAAGCTCGCGAGCGCCGGCAAGTCCCCCACGACCGGCCACCTTGGCAACGAGGAGCTGGCCAAGTTCAGCATCATGACCGCTCCCAATGTCGAAAGCGAGCGCCTGAAGACGATTCTGGAGGGCGAGCTTGCGCGGTCGATCGAAATGATTTCCGGCGTGGCCGCGGCCAGGGTTCACCTGACCCGTGGCGAGCGCAGCGCATTCGCGTCCGAGAAGAAACCCGCATCCGCGAGCATCTTCGTGACCGAGAAGCCGGGCGGCGGCATCACCCCTGAGTCGGCGCGAGCGATCGCGATGCTGGTCACGAACGCGGTTTCCGGTCTCGAGTCGAATCGGGTGTTCGTGCTCGACAACGCGGGACGCCCCCTTTACGATGGCAGCGATGCGGCCGGTGTTGGTGGGCAGGCAAACCAGAAGCTCGAGGCCGAGCAGCGCGAAGCGCTCCGCCGGGAGCGAGACCTTCAGGCCAAGCTCGACGCAGTGATCGGGCGCGGCACGTCGCTCGTGACGGTCGACCTCGAGATGGACTTCGACAAGCTCGAGCGAGAGATCGAAGGCGAGAAGACGGGCAAGGAGCCGGTTAGCCGCAACGAGGCGACCGAGACGCTATCGCCGGGCGGAACCACCACGGCAACCCCATACGGCGGCGCAGGCCTCGGTGGGAACGACGCCAACAACACGCGGACCGAGACCCGAACCACGCCTGACGGCAAGCAGTACGAGAGCAAGGTCACCCAAAACGAATACCCGACCACCCGAACCTCCGAACACACGGTCAAGGCGGTTGGGAGCATCACGCGGATGTCGATCGCGGTGCTCGTCGATGAAGCGAAGGTGCAGGACCCGGCCCCGGTCAAGCAGTATCTCGAAGGCTATACCGGCAAGGATCCCCGGTTCAACTTCACGGTCACCCAAATCAAGTTTGACAAGACGGCCGAAGAAGACGCGAAGAAGTCCGTCGCAGCGAACGGGTCGCGCGAAATGGTCCAGCAGGCCATGAGCCTGCTGCCGGTGATCGCGCTGCTTGTGGTCGCGTTCCTCGTCATGAAGGCGATCGCCAAGGCCGCGAAGTCGCAGACCGTCATGGTCAGCGCCATGGCTGACGGCACCCTGGTAGCCGGCATGCCGAGCCTGGAAAGCTCTCGTGGGGTCCATCACCCGGGACACACCGCGACAGACGACGCGATGCAGGCACTTGCCCACCGCGAGATGGAAGATGTCGGCGAAATCGAAACCCGCATGAACAAGCCCCTCGAACAGATTAAGCGAATGGCGCAAGATCGCCCAGAAAGCGTCGCGATGCTCCTGAAGAGCTGGCTCTTGGAGGAGCGACGATGAGGAAGGGCGAGACTCTGACGAGCCGGCAGAAGGCGGCCGTCATGCTCATGTGCATGGGTTCCGACGCCGCCGGCCATGTGATTCGGCACCTTTCCGAAGAAGAAGTCGAGGCCCTCACATTGGAGGTTGCGCGGCTCGATCGTGTGGCCCCCGAGCACCGCGAGAACGTCATCAACGAGTTTCATGAGCTTGCCATCGCGCAGGACTTCATTGCCGAAGGCGGCGTCGAGAAGGCTCGGCGTCTGCTTGAAGGTGCGTATGGTGGTGGCAAGGCAGAGGACATGATCCGCAAGGTCGTCCAAGCCATGCAGGTCGTCCCTTTCGAGTTTCTGAAGAAGGCGGATCCGTCTCAGCTCTTCAGCTTCATCCAGGACGAGCATCCGCAGACGATCGCGCTGATCCTCGCCTACATGCCAATCAACAGCGCCGCGCAGGTGCTGACCAGATTGCCGGGCGAGCTCCGGGCCGAAGTCGCTGGGCGCATCGCTCAGATGGACCAAACGCCTCCCGAAGTCATCCGCCGCGTCGAGCAGGTGCTCGAAAAGAAGCTGTCGACCGTGCTGAACACCGAAATGAGCCAAGCCGGTGGCCCGAAGGCGCTCGTCGATCTACTCAACCGTGTCGACCGTGCCACGGAGCGTCTGATCATGGACTCGCTCTCTGAGTCGAATCCCGAACTCGCCGACCAAGTGAAGAACATGATGTTCGTGTTCGAGGACATCGTGCAGCTCGACGACCGAGCCGTCCAGGCGGTCTTGAAGGAAGTCGATATGAAGGAGTTGGCGACCGCGCTCAAGGGCGTGAATGCCGATGTCGGCCAGAAGATCTTTAAGAACATGTCGGAACGAGCCGTGAACATGCTCAAGGAAGACATGGAGTTCATGGGCCCGGTTCGGATGCGGGTGGTCGAAGAAGCGCAGCAGAAGATCGTTAGCGTGATTCGACGCCTGGAAGAGGCGGGCGAGATCACGGTCGGCCGGGCAGGCGAGGAAGACGTCCTTGTCTAGGGCGGTCAATCCGGCGGGCGCCGTTGGGTCGTTCGTCGCCATGCTGGCCCCGATCGAGAAGATCGAATTCGGCCCTCGCAAAGGCGTCGCTGGGAGCGCTCGGGAACGGGCGCAGGCGGAAGCCATGCAGAGAGGCTACGACGAGGGGTTCGAGCAGGGATTCAGCCAAGGTGAGTCCGCTGGGCGTGCCAACTTCGAGGCCGCGCACCTTGCCGCCCTCGAGGCGTTCGTCAGGGATCTCGATCGACGCGTCGAGGAAGTCGCCCGGTCGCTGGATCGTTGGTCCGCCGACCTCGAAGGCCCGATCGCTTCGCTTGCGACCGTGGTAGCAGCCCGCATTCTGGCCCGCGAGATCGAAGCAGATCCCGACTACGTGTTGCGGATCGCGAAGTCGGCGATCGCCGAGGTGACCCATGCTCGCGAGGCGCTGATCAAGGTCAATCCGTTCGACGCTCCGGCCATCTCGGAGCATCGCGCCGAGTTGTTTGCCGCGGCAGTGAGCGTCAAGTCGATCGAGGTCGTCGAGGATCCGAGCATCCTCGGCGGATGCCTCATCGAGACAGATGGCGGTTCGATCGACGCGCGGATCGAGTCGATGCTCGAAGAGGCAAAGCAAGCACTGCGAGGTGGAGCATGAGGACGCTGGATGCCACGCTCGATGCTCCGCGAAGGCGTCTTGCCGAGTCGCCGATCCGCATCGTGCGGGGGCGCGTCACCCAGGTTGTCGGTCTCGTGGTCGAAGCGAATGGGCCGAACGCGCGGGTGGGAGATCTCTGTTACATCGAGACGGGGAGAGCGGAGCCGATTCGGGCCGAGGTCGTGGGGTTTCGAGGAGACCGCACCCTGCTGATGCCACTTGGCGAGCTCTCTGGCGTTCGCGCCGGCTGCGAGGTTCGCGGCTCCGGCCATTGCCTGCGGGTTCCGGTCGGCGCCGATCTGCTGGGCCGAACCCTCGACGGTCTTGGAGACCCGATGGACGGCCTGGGCCCCGTTCACCCCGACGCCTATTACCCAATCTTTGCGACGTCTCCGAACGCTCTCCAGCGCAAGCTCATCGGCCAACCGCTCGCGACCGGAGTCCGCGCGATCGATTCGATGCTCACGATCGGACAAGGCCAGCGCATGGGGATCTTTGCCGGATCAGGCGTTGGCAAGAGCACGTTGCTGGGCATGATCGCCCGCAACTGCGAGGCAGACGTGAATGTGATCGCGCTGGTCGGCGAGCGTGGCCGCGAGGTGCGGGAGTTCCTCGAGCACGACCTCGGTCCGGAAGGTCTGCGCCGCAGCGTGATCGTGTGTGCGACCTCCGAGCAGCCCGCGTTGGTCCGCATCAAGGCCGCCCTGACTGCGACTGCGATTGCCGAGTCCTTCCGCGACAAGGGGCTGAACGTCCTGCTGATGATGGATTCGGTGACCCGGTTCTGCATGGCGCAGCGTGAGGTCGGATTGGCGATCGGCGAACCGCCAAGCACCAAGGGATACACGCCCAGCGTTTTTGCACTGCTACCTAAACTCATGGAGCGGGCCGGTACCAGCGATCGCGGATCGATCACCGCTCTCTACACCGTGCTCGTCGAGGGTGATGACACCAACGAGCCCATCGCCGACTCGGCCCGATCGATTCTGGATGGCCACGTCGTCCTGAATCGCAAGCTGACCAGCCAGGGGCACTACCCCCCGATCGACGTGATGCAGAGCCTGAGCAGGGTCGCACCGATGGTCACTCACCCCGATCATCAGGCGGCCGCGCGCGACCTTCGCGAGCTCATCGCCGCTTACACCGATATCGAGGATCTTGTCAGCATCGGAGCGTACAAGCCAGGCACGAAGCCGATCGCCGATCGCGCTCTCGAACGTTGGGGAGCCATCAACTCGTTCCTGCGCCAGAAGAAAGAGGAAGCGACCCCATATTCCGAAGCTGTGATGATGCTCAAGGAGCTTGTTGCCTAGCATGAAGATCTTCGACTTTCGCCTTCAGAAGGTGTTGGAGTATCGGCGACTTGTCGAGGGCTGGGCGAAGGACGCCTACCTTGACGCCCGGGTCGCGAGGCTGGAAGCCGAGACCGTGCTCCACGGAATCCGCACGCAACGCGAGCTTCTCCTGACTAGCCTCCCACGGACCCTTGGCGAACACGTGGCCCAAGAGCGGCGCCTCCACCTACTCGATGATCAGGAGGCGCAGCAGAAGATCATCGTCGATCTGCTCGTCGACGAAGAAGCGCTCGCGCTCCACACCTGGACTGAGAAGAAGCAGGACGTCGCGGCCCTCGAGAAGCTTCATGACCGGGCCTTCGACGAGTGGCAGTCAGAAATGAATAGGGAAGAGCAAGCGTTCTTGGACGAATGGAGCACGTCACGGAGGGCAGCGTGAACGTCAAGCTTCGAGGTCCCGAGGGTGTACAGGCCCGGATTCAAGAACTGGAAGCGCGGCTTCAGTCGCTTGCTCCACCTCTGCCGAAGGCTCCGACGATCGGCGAGTTCGGCAAGTCGCTGGAGGGCGCGATCGGGCGTGGAGAAGCGCCACTCAATCCGTTTGGGGCTGGGTCCGTCCTGACTCCTGCCGGCCCGCCCGGCGACCTGAAGGGCAAGATCGAAACTGCGGCGCGAGAAGCGGGGATCGATCCGAAGCTCCTCGATGCCCTCGTCGCGCAGGAGAGCTCATACGACCCCAACGCGCGATCGCGCGCGGGAGCGATGGGCCTGACGCAACTCATGCCCGATACCGCCAAGGCACTCGGCGTGTCGAATCCGTTCGATCCCGACGAGAACCTGCGAGCGGGGGCCAAGTACCTGTCGTCACTGCTCAAGCGGTTCGACGATCCTGCGCTGGCTCTTGCGGCGTACAACGCCGGCCCAGGACGGGTCGAGCGCGCCGGTAATCAGATTCCGAACATCTCCGAGACCCAAGCCTACGTGCAGCGGGTGCTCGCGGGATATCGAGCGAGGCAAGGATGAAAGTTGCCATGTTCCTGGTCCCGGTCATCATCGCCGCCGTCTTCGGCCTGGCGATGACGGGCACGATCGACATCCCTGGGCTCAGTCCCAAGAAGAAGCCGAGTGCGGCGAAGAAGGAACCTCCGAGGGAGACCCCCAAGCCGAAACCGATCGCCAAGGCGCCTGAAGTCGAGGCTGAAGCGACGCCGACAAATCCCGACAAGGGATACGAGGCGGTCGCCAAACTGTGGAACGAAATGGACGGCAAGAAGCTCGTCGAGCAGGCCGCCCTTTGGAAGGATGACGACTTGGGTCCGATTCTTCGCAAGATGGAGCCCGACCGGGTGGTCGAGTTCCTCGGCGCGCTCGAACCCGAGCGGGCGGCGAAGCTGACGAAGCTTCTTCAGAAGCTCGCGGAGTCGGAAGCCGGTTAGCCCCAAAGCGTATAATCATGGCTCGTTGCCGGATCGTCTAATGGCAGGACAGCGGTTTTTGGTGCCGCACGTCTAGGTTCGAATCCTAGTCCGGCAGCCATCCTCCCGCTAGGCCTCCCGTCGAGCCATAGGTCCTATCCTCTCCGAGACTTTGGACCCTTCTCATGATCAGACTCGCACGCTGAGGTGTCTCGGTAGTCATGCGGAGGTGGTTATGGAACTTACGTCCATCACAGTCCAGCCCTGTCTGGGCGGTTTCACCGTCCGGCTCTTCAACGGCTCTCGAGCCGCGTGTGGGGTACTGACTAACGCCCAGTTGAACTCGCTCTACGAAGTCGGGCTCGCTCAAGCCGGAATGCTCGATCTGCGTTTCTGCGGCGACGACGTCGTCGCCCGTGGCCCGGGCATCACCGGTTACCTCAGCTCGACGGAGTGGTGGAGCATTCTGGTCGCGGCGGAGCGCACCCGAGCCATCGCGGAGTACGACTAGGAAGACCCGAGGACGCGGCTTGTCGGCTGCCGCATGAAGTGCTCCTGGACTCCAAATCCCCTGCCTTTAGGGGTCCGTCGGTAGTAGTGGCCGTCGGCGTGCAAGACCCAGGAGTTCGTGGTGTCGTTCAAGTAAGAGGCGATGAGTTCGTCTCGGATGTACCGAATCAACTCGGGCCGCTCGACCGGGGCCAAGACCTCGATTCGGCGGTCCAGATTGCGCCGCATGAGGTCGGCGCTTCCGATCAGAACGTCGGGGGCGCCCCCATTATCGAAATAGAGCACGCGGCTGTGCTCGAGGAAGCGTCCGACGATCGAGACGACGTGGAGATGCTCGGCCGGCTTAACGCAGCAGATGCCGCGTACGATCAGATCCACGCGCACGCCGATGTCTGCCGCCTCGCGCAGCGCGTCGATGACCTCGGGGTCCACCAGCGAGTTCAGCTTGAGGACGATGCGGCCGGCGCGCGTCCGCTCATGGCACGCGACTTCGCGACGGATGCGGTCGAGGACACCCTGACGGAGATTGATGGGCGCCACCAAGAGTTTGCGATAGGCGCGCTGGCGAGAGAAGCCGGTCAGGAAGTTGAAGAGCTCGGCGACGTCCTGATTGATCTCGGGGTCGGCCGTCAAGAGCCCGAGGTCGGTGTAGAGCCTTGCGGTTGTTGGGTTGTAGTTGCCCGTCCCAACGTGGCAGTACGACCGAATGCGGCCCTCCTCGCGCCTCACGACCTGGCACAGCTTGCAGTGTGTCTTGAGGTCGGGAAAGCCGTAGGTGACATGGACTCCCGCCCGCTCCAGAGTTCGCGCCCAGACGAGGTTGTTGCTCTCGTCGAACCGTGCTTTGAGCTCGACGAGGACCGCGACCTGCTTGCCCGCCTCGGCAGCGGAGAGGAGCGATTCGACGATCGGAGACTCCGTCCCCACCCGATATAGCGTCTGCTTGATGCCGACCACCTGAGGGTCGGCGGCGGCCGAAGCGACGAACTTCTCGACTGTCCGAAAGCTGTCGAAGGGATGGTGAAGGAGAACGTCGCCCTCCTTCAACGTCGCGAAGATCCCTTGATGGCTCGCGAGGGCTTCCGACAGGTGGGGAACGAAGGCCGGATAGCGAAGGCCGGGTCGGTCGATGCTTGCGAGATCGCCGAGCGCGCCCAGGCCCATCAAGCCGTCCACAACGAGGCAGTCCGAGGGGTCGAGCTCATGCATCCTCAGGAGCGCCGATCGGGTGTCTGCCGGCATTGCCGCCTCGACCTCGAGCAAAACAGGATCGCCGAATCGCCGCAAGCGGATCGTCTGCTCGATCGATTCGATCAGGTCTCCGGCCTCGAGCTCTCGGATTTCGATGTCCGCGTCGCGAAGGACCCGGAACAGATACGCTCCGAGGACCACGACTCCGGGGAAAAGCTCGTGGAGGTTATGCCGGATCAGATCCTCGACCAGCACGTACTCGTGCCGTCGTTTGGAGACTCGAATCAGTCGGCCACCCGTATCTGGGACTTTGACCCGGGCAAGCCGAAGTGTGCCACTCTCGTCGCTCAGAGCCACTGCGAGATTCAAGCTCCGGTTCGAGATAAAGGGAACCGACGGGGCCGGGTCGAGGATCAAAGGCGTGCAGACCGGGAAGATCTCGTGGCGAAAGAGCGAGTCCAGCTCCTCGCGCTTGTTGTCGCTCAGATCGGTGTAGGCGAGAACCTGCACGCCGTGTTCGGCGAGCGCGGGGCGAAGCACCGACGTCCAGACGTCGCCCGCTTCTTGGCGCAGTGGCTGAACCGCCTTCGAGATGAGCTGGAGTTGCTCGTTCGGAGTCATCCCATCGGGTGAAAGCTCGATCACCCCTCCCTCGAACTGCTCGATCAGCCCCGACACCCGCACCATGTAGAACTCGTCGAGATTCGACTCGAAGATCGACAGGAAACGGAGACGTTCGAGCAGCGGGTTCGTCTCGTTCTTCGCTTCTTCGAGCACTCGGCGATTGAACTGCAGCCAGCTCGATTCTCGGTTGAAGTAACGCTCGACGACCGCGGCCTTCTTGCCTTTGGGCTTCTTCATGCTGGGTTACGCTTTGAGGTTCGAAACAAGTCGGCTGGCCTTGATGTTCCCTGCGGCCAGTTCTAGAAGGGCGCCTTCTCGGACGCCAAAGCGGCTGACCGTCAACCGATCGAGCCCGGTGGCCGCGAGCAGGTTCCGATAGACGACTGCTCCCGGCAAAAGGGTTGCGGCGCGCTTCGGCTTGACTTGAAATCGATCGACGATCACGTCCAACGTCAATTGTCGGGTCGCCCAGATCAGATAGTCGAGTTCCTCGGCCGCGATTTCACGATCGCCATCTGGGTGTAAGGCCCTCCACAGACCGCGAATCACCCCGCCGCACGCCACCATGCGTCGGTTGTTGCCAACCGGGACGCCCTCGATCGCCGACCTCACCGTCTCCTCGAGGGCCTGAAATCGCTCAGGCCCGCAAGGATCCCCGAGGCCGACCTGGGCGATGAGGGTGCCGGTTCCCAACGGAAGTGAGACCTCGGACTCGATTCGCGGGTGTCCTTCGTCGACGACGCACTGGGCGATCTGGGCGCTTCCGCCTCCGACCTCGCAAATCAAGAACGGGCCGTCCCCATCGCAATCCAGCCACGCGCCGCGCAACCCGAG
>WBZR01000571.1_pt1 | contig 12155 bp, 10 predicted proteins | sample 5204231 | NCBI WGS metagenome assembly WBZR01 (sample SAMN12412403, study PRJNA552823) | activated sludge metagenome | isolation source: activated sludge from anammox sidestream of wastewater treatment plant... | place: USA: Virginia | collected 2017-08
GCATGGTTCGTTCCTACGTGCGAAGTGCTTGGTGTGGAGTCCGGCAGGAGAACACTGCGTGTATCAGAACAGGCCCCCGGCGTGAAGTGAAGCCCCGAGAGCGACCGATACGATAGAGAGATAGAGCTCGAACCTGAGAACGCGGTCCATCCGCTTGATGGCGCGACCGATGCGTTCGCGCTCCGCCTGGATCTCTTCTCTGGTCATATCGGGCTTCGAACGCTTCGCCTGGGCCGGGTGCAATACGAATGCCATGGACGACACCGCCGCGAGTGCCAGCAGCCACGTGATGGCGAGCAGCAGGAGCGTGCGTCCGTAAGGATCGGAGAGGCTGAGGTGTGGATCGCCCACTCGTCCGGCGAGATCGGCGTCGCTCGTTCGCAGGACCATGAGCAGCCCGGTGATGCCGATGACGATCAGCGCACCGAGGGCCACCCACCGGTAGCGCCCGCCGGACTTCTTGCAGACGATGCCGACCTGTGAAGGCGGCATCGTCTTCTGGGCGTAGCGGAGGATGAAATCCATGGTGAGTGCGCCGCCCACGTAGGTCGCCCACGCGATGGCGTGGACGGCGCCAATCAGTGTGTCCATTCGTTCTCGCTGCCATCTGCAGGCAGATCAAAGCACCCCGCCCCATTTTAGGGAGGCGCCGAGGAAGGCGATCGTGATCGCGATGACCACGTCCGCGCGGGTGATCCGCTGGACCCAGGTCGCAGCCTGCATCTTGGCACTCTGGGCGGCCGCTACGTGTGCTGCGCCAGCACCCGACCCGAGTTTCCCCTGCAGCCGCGGCCTGAGGATGAACGTGATAATGAAGCCGTTGATGCAGAGGACGCACCAGAGGGCGAACATCGTCCAGACGGTCCGGCCATAATCGTTGGAGAGCTTCATCGAGTCGGTGAAGAAGGGCCAGCTCCACTCCAATCGGCCGAGCTTTTCGAGCCGGAGGATGCCCGTCACAACGATGAGCGCAAGGGAGCCCCAGACGAACCAGAGGAAGCGGTCAGCGGTTTTCTGGCCCATCACCTGTGCCTGGGCGGGCGGGATCGAGCCCTGCGCAGGCCCGAGCACGAACTCCATCGAGATCGCGCCACCGATGTAAACGGCGATGCCGATGTCGTGGAGGAAGCCGTAGATGACGTGTAGCCAGACGTCGAGGTTGTACGGCATGGCTTACCTCGGCCCGTAGATGTCCGGCATTCCCGGGTGCCAGTCACGGAAGTGGCTCAGGAGTTGGGCCGGAGCCATGTAGGGTTCGCCACCGGGTGACGCGTGGAAGTGCCGGTAGTAGTCGAGGTCGACGTGGTGCGACTGGCACGAGAACTTGGCACGAACCGGGTTGATGAGGGCCGGGGCGCAGCCGTACTTCTCGACAATGTACTTGACCGTGTCGATGGCGGCCGAGATGACCCAGTCGGGGATGTAGGAACGGGGACTCTCGAGCACCTTCTCGAGAGTCGCCTCGTTGTAGGGGCCCTGGGCGCGCTCGCCCCAGTTGTCATCACGCGAGAGCACAGCGCCACGCTCGTAGCGCATGTTCACCACATGCGTCACGAGCGCCTCCGCATTGGGGAACCATGGCGATGGCGTCATGTGCGCTTCGAGGACACCCTTGAGGCCCTGGCAACTCGCCGTGCGCGTCGGGTTCTTCGATGGCTGCCGCTCGAGATGGGAGAATCCGAGGCCCTTTGCAACTTCCGGGTAAGCCCCGAGGATGAGGTCATCGGAGTAGCCACCCATGACCCAGGCGCCGAGGCCGAGAGCCTCGTTCGCCAGCCGGAGATTTTCGACGACGCACGCCGCCTCCGTGGAATGAAGCATGAGGGCGAGTTCATCGAACGTGGGGATGGGGAAACCGACCTCAAGGAAACCCGGGCGGATCCACTGGTCGCAGCCCGCCGGCTTGTCGTTCTCGGGGTCTTGCAGGTAGAACCCGGAGAACTGGTACGACGAGAGCAGGAGGTTGACCCACTCGAGGCCGACATCGCCGACCGGCAGGAACCAGGTGCTCCCCGGGCGGTTCATGTTGTATTGCGGGGCGCCCATGGTGTTCACGTTGTGGGTGCCGGGAGGCGAGGTGAACCAGCCAATATCCGGGCGCTGGCTCGAGATCTTCGTCCGGCCGGAACGGTACCAGTGGAGGATCTTCCAGTAGTCCTGCGGGCCCGAGATCTCGACCGGAGCCATCCGCTCCGGGCCGGGGCGGTACACGAAGACACCGTCGTCGTTGATGATGAAAAGGTCGACTCCCCAGGCGTTGCTGGATCCGGGGACAGTCCGGCCGGCCCAGCGAATGAGGCTGGAGAGGTCCCCCTCGACCGGGATGTCGGCAGTGACAATCCCGTTGGGACCGAGCGCAGCCCAGGCGAGGAGCGCCTCCTCAACCTCGGTGAGACGCACAGGCTCGTGCTGTGACGAATAGGCAAGCGGCCCCTCGCGCTGCCTGACCGACTGGCGCGTGGACCATGCCTGCATCTCCTCTTCGCCCGTTTCGCTGCGATAGCCGAGGCCAAAGCGGCGGGTGCGAATGGTGGAGAGGAGCGAAAAGAGCGATGGACCACCTTCGAAGGCGCGGGCGATCTGCTCCTGCTCCGTGGGAGTGATTGCCAGCGCGGGCTGGCTCGATGGGGTGGTTGTCATGCTTTGGTGACCTCTACGAATACCGCTCGGTCGGCGGGAACTGGCTGCCAGCCGAAGGGGAGATAACGGAGATGGCCATACCGGCTCACGAGGTGGAGCCATTTGACCATGCCGGGTTCGACTTCGTTCGGGCCGCGCCATTCAGCGAACATGTGCGGTTCCCAGCCGTTATAGACGATGACCTGGCCAGGGCGCACGCGCGGGGCGACACGAGCACGGATAAGGTAGTTTCCCCGGTCGTTACTGACACGGACGAGATCGCCATCGGAGATGCCGCGCGCGGTCGCGTCGGCGGTTCCGAGGATGGCGAGGGGCTCGCCACGGTGCGTACCTGCCAGCGTCTCATTCCCCATCGAAACCGCGTGGATAGTCCAGCGGGAATGGCCACTCGTGAGGAGGAGCGGGTAGTCACCGCCCATCTTCGGTGTGTCCTTGTGCACGGGGAGGTCTTCGCCCGCCTGCTGGAACCAGGGATGATCGATGAGAAACTGCGCACGGTGCGTGAACGTCGGGTACGGGACCATATCCTCGACGTGCCACTCGAAGGCGGTGATGGTCTTGTCGGGCTCGACGTTCGCGGCGAGTGAGAGGCCGGGGGCGAACATGCCGAGCCCCGAGAAGCGGACAGAGCCTTTTTCGCGAAGCGAGCCAAGCGTGCCATCTTCGGGGACGGTGCCAGCTTCGATGCTGTCGCGCAGCCACTCATCGAGAACGGCTTCTTCGTCATCGTAAGCGCCATTGAGGGTGAACGCGTCGGTAAGGCCCTCGAGGCGGCGAGGCTGGCGGCGGCCATCGAGAAACTCGTTGACACCGGCGACCTCGGCACGTTCCTCGATCTTCTTCGAGAGCGCCTTGAAGATCTCCCACTCGGTCTTTGCTTCACCCTGCGGGGGGACAGCCTGGTCGCTGAAGCCGATGCGGAACGAGTGGGTGATGGCGTACTGCAGGTTCACTCGCTCGTATTGCATGGCAGCCGGCAGGACGAGGTCGGCCTGGAGTGCCGTCGCACTCATCCGGTTATCGACAACGATGACCTTCTCCAGCTTGGGCCAGAGGTTCTGGAGGAGCGTATCGCTGCCGCCTCGCTGGCGGCGGACGGGGTTCGTCGCGACGATAAACAGGACTTGCGGGTCGGTGCTCGGGCCCGGCTTCACGAGACCGCCCCACCAACCGCGGCGGACCGCGTCGTTGACGTAGTCCTCGAACGGCTGGGTCATCGCCGGATCGCTCCACTCCTTGCGATTCCAGGTGTCCTTGTAGCCGCAGTGGTAGAAGTGGAAGAACGCAGGTGGGCTGGCCGTGCCAGCGACGACGCCACGAAGCAGGAGTTCGTTGCCAAGCATCTCGTCCGAGGCTTCAGGGTCCTGCTTCTCGAGGGCGCCAAGTGCGGCTTCGATGCCTTCCATGATGCGGATGGTCTCGGCAACACCACGCTTCTGCTTCATCCCGTAGAGCATGTAGCCATCGAAGCCAGCGAGGGCGAGCCCCTGGATGCCGGTGCCCGGGCGGCCCCAGTTCCCCGTGAGGGCGAGGAGCAGGCACATCGCCCGCTCCATGAGGTCGCCATGGTAGTACTTCGGGGCGTTGAAACCCTCGATGATCTTCGTGCGGCGCTTCGCGGCCTCGCGGGCGAGGTTCCGAATCACGCCAGGGTTGACGCCGCAGACCGGGCTCGCCAGCTCGGGAGTGTACTGCTGCAACTGCTCGCGCAGGAGCTCGATAACCGGTGTTACCTCTGCCTGTGTGCCATCAGCGAGGGTCACGTTGAACCGGCCACCAAGGGCAGGGGAAGCTCCTTCGAGTGAAAGCGTGCCGCGGGGCGCCTCGACAGGCCCGCCGGTGCCATCGTCCCACCAGTAGAACTGGTCCTCGCGGCCACCCGCCTCCATGTCGCTGGCACGGAGAAAGCGGCGCGATTGGGTGAAGGCAAGGAGCGAGAGGTCCGTCTGCGTGGCAACGAACTCGTAGTTGGCGAGCCCCTCTTCGAGGATGACCTGGCACATCGCCAGGGCAAACGCCGCATCCGTCGCCGGTTTGATTGGCACGAACTGGTCGGATATCACGCACGAGGCGCTGTAGTCGGGCGCGATAGCCACGACTTTGCTGCCGTGGTAGCGAGCTTCCGTGATGAAGTGCGCGTAGGGGATGGAAGTGTACGCGGGGTTCGAATGCCAGATGAGGATGAGCTCACTGTGGAACGTATCGTCCACGGTGCTGGCGCAGGAGAACTTCCCGAACGTGATGTGATGGCCGGCAGGGAAATCGTTGATGAGACCGTTCGCATCGAGCGTGACAGCTCCGAGAAGGCCGGCGAAGCGGAGGTAGGGCGCCTGGGTGAGCAGGCCACCCTCGACCGTTTCCTCGAAAACGATGGATTCGGGGCCCTCGTAGTCGATCGCCTCGATGATTGCGTCAGCAGCTTCCTCGAGAGCCTCATCCCACGTGATCTGTTCCCACTGGCCCGAGCCGCGCTCGCCGATGCGCCGCATCGGGTGGCGGAGCCGGTCGGGAGCGCTGAGCTGCTGGCTCCACGCGCTCCCCTTCTGGCAGCTCATCGGGTTCATATCGGGGACTTCGGGATCGACCTGCTCGAAGATGGCGGCCGGCTCTTCGAAGAGAACCTGGCCATCGGCCGAGAAGACGCGATACGGACACGTGGCCAGGCAGTTCAGGCAGTGCGTTCCGAAGGTTGCCCGTTTCCAGCTCCAGCGCTGGCGGTAGCGATCGGAGGTATTCGAAGAGACGGTCCCGGTCGTCATGAAATGGTCGCTTCCTGGCTCAGGCCTGGGCCTGACGCATATACGCGATATCAGCGGCAACGAACGATGCGGCAGTTCGCGTCGCCCAGTCCCAGAAGGGCATCGGGTTCGCAGCGGCAACCGCTGCGGCCACCTCGGGGAGCCAGCGCCCCACTTCGCGTTCGGCGAAATCGAGCTGGGCACGCCGGAACGACGCCTGCAGGCGGGGAGACGGCGACGCCGCCTCCTTGTAGGTGAGGAACTTCATGAACTCGAGTTCCGTCGCGAGGTGGTCGGGTGGGCGCGGGTCTTCGGCCGAGGCACGAAGACCGAAGTACTCGTAGAAGCGCACCACGTCTTCGAGCTTCTTCATCCGGTCGCCGCCGCCATAGCAGCCACCGAAGAGCGGGACCTCGGGGCCGCCAATACCGGAGCCAACCTCGAAGAGCCGGAGGTATTCGGCTTCGAACTCGTCGCGGCTCGTCTCCGGGGAGACCTGTGCCGCGCCGTAGTCGAACTCATAGGGAAGGAGGGCGGCATCGCGAGCGAGTTGCCGGGGCCACTCCCCGGCAACGGCTGCGTCGTAGCTGTCCTGGTTGGGAGAGCCGAAGAGGCGGGCGAGTTCCTGGTAGACGCCGAGGCGCGACGTGATCGGGCTATCCGCGACCTCGACGTCGGACGAGGCTTCACCATCCATCTTGAGGCCGGCGAGTGAGTAAACGAACATGGGCTTTTCCTCCTAATCGGCGGTCGGCGTGAGCTCTGCCGGGTCACGCGTGAACGGCCCAAGGAGCTCCTGCCACTTGTAGGCGATGAGCGTCTTGAGGAGCTCCGATGAACCGCCTTCGCGAACCTTGTCCATCTCACCCTTGAGCGTACCAAGGGCATCGTGAACTTCTGGGCCAAAGAGCGACTCGAGGTATTCCGGCGGAATGCGCGGGGTTTCGGTGTCGATGCTCATATCGTCGTTGAGGCGGGCGGGCGACAGCGGGGGAACGTAGTAGACGTTGGGCTTGGTGCCCGCTTCGGCGTGGAGCGGGAGAGCAACCTTCCACTCCTTGACGAGCTTGTTGACCGGGGTGTCGACCTCGTCGAGCCAGCCGACGAAGACTGCGCGGCCAGGGCACTGGCGGACGCAGGCGGGGGCAACACCGGCCTCGATGCGCGGGAAGCAGCCGATGCAATGCTGGGCCACGTGGCGCTCGTAGTTGAAGGAGATCTTCTTGTACGGGCAGGCTTCCATGCAGAAGCGGTCGCCCATGCAGACCTCTTCATCGCGGAGGACGAGCCCATCAGAGGTCTTGCTGAGCGCTCCCGTTGCGCAGGCGCTGAGGCAGACGGGGTTGGTGCAGTGATTGCACTGGCGCGGCATGTAGAAGTAGTAGGAGTTCGGCCATTCGCCAGCACCCTGGTCTTCGTCCCAGTTCATTGCCCAGCGGTTTTCGCGCGGGGCCTGCGGCTCGAGGTGGGCCTTCCCGGCAGTTCCGCCGTAGAAGACCTCGTAGTAGTTGTAATCGAAGCCGCCACCGAACTCCTCGCGGGTCGGCAGGTGGCCCGGGCGAGGCTTGCCGGTCTCGGGGTCGATGCCCCCGCCCATCTCTTCCCAACCCTTCGGCGTACCCTGGCCAGGCATGGTGTTGACGGACATCCACCACTGGTGCTTCTCGCCGTCTTCACGCGTCCAGAGGACTTTACAGGCGACCGAGCACGTCTGGCAGCCGATGCACTTGTTGAGGTCGTAGACCCAGGCGAGCTGGCGGTTTCCGTTATCGGTCATCTCTAGTTTCCTCCCCCGTTCTCGATTGGGACCCATTTCTGGCTGACTGCGCCGAGGCCGGCGCGTTCGCCCGATGAGCCGTTCCATACTGCGAAGCCGATCTGGCCGAGCTGAGCAGCGGAGGCCGGGCCCCGGAGTACCACGCTCCAGCGGCCATCGGCCAGGCTGGCCTGGGCGCCGAGTTCGGCACCAGTCTTACGGACAACGCCGGGTCCGCGCGATACGAGGTCGAGCGGGGCATCGCGCCCGTGCTCCCAGAACCAGATGCCCACAGCATCGTCGTGGCTGCCCAGCGTCTCCACGGCACTACCCGAGCTGGCGGGGAAGATCACACCCGCGGCATCCTGGAACTCGCCGTTGGGCTTTTCATCGTCGGCCCATTCGAGGCGGACGAAGAGGTCATCGCCGGCTTTCGCTGCCGCCACCGATACCGACGGGGTGGTCCCGTACTTGCGGCTCTGCCACGCCTCGCGGATGTAGGCCGTCGGCTGCTTTGCGAGGTCGACGGGCGCGAGGCTGACGACCTCGGACGGGACGTTGCTCCAGGCAGAGGAGGCGGGATTCGCCAGCTCGCCGTTCGCGTTGGATTGGGTTGCGACTTTCATGTTTACTCCTCGCTGGCCTTTTCGAAATCGCAGGGCACCCAGCGGTCGGCCGGGACTGGCTGCCATTCGGCGCCCAGGTGGCTGAGATGGCCGTAGCCGCCGGCGAACCCGATCCACTTGACCATTCCGGGTTCGATTTCGTTGGCTCCGCTCCAGTCCTTGTACTGGAAGCCGGCCCACCCGTTGTAAGAGACGAGCTGGCCGCGCTTCACGGTTGGCGAGATACGGGCTCGTACCTTGAACGAACTGAGATCGTTGAAGACGCGGATCAGGTCATCATCCTTGACGCCGCGCTCGGCCGCGTCATCGGGGTTGACGACAACGTCGGGCTCGCCCCGGTGGGTGCCGAGGATGACCCAGTTCGCCTGGTTCATGGTGTGGATGGACCAGCGGTTGTGGCCCGAGGTCATGCCAAGCGGATAATCGCCGCCAGCCTTCGGATTGGGCTTGTAGGTCGGCAGCGCCTCGCCGGCTTCGATGAACCAGGGATGGTCGATGTAGAACTGGGCGCGGCGGGCATACGTTGGGAACGGCATCCCCCGCTCGGTATGGTCACGGAACGGAACGTGGACTTCGTTCGGCTTGATTGGAGACGCCTGGGCGAGTGCCATCGGCGAGAGACCCCAGTCGATGAAGCGGACGTGGCCTTTTTCGCGGAGGGTGCGGAGGTTGGTGCCCATCGGCAGCGTACCTGCGAGGGCAGAGTCGCGGATCTGCTCGTCGGCAAGGCGTTCCTCATCGAGGAGGAAACCGTTCATCGAGTACTTGCCGGGGAGTTCAGCGTAGCGGCGGGTATTGCCCCGCGTGTCGCTGTAGTCGGTCAGCCCGCGGGCGGCAGCGCGCTCGGCGATCTTCGTCGCGAGGGCGTGGTAGATCTGCCACTCGTTCTTGGCCTCACCAGCCGGCTCCGCAGCCTTGTCGCTGAACGTCAGGTTGAGGAGGTGCGGCGTCGGGATGTGGAAGCCGATCTTCTCGTAGTGTTGGGCCGCGGGGAGGACATAGTCGGCATGGAGGGCCGTCTGGCTCATGCGGAAGTCGATCGTGACGATCGTGGTGAGCTTGGGCCAGAGGGTTTCGAGCAGTGCTGCCTTGCCACCACGGGTGCGGCGAAGCATGTTGCCGCCGCATTCGATGAGGACGCGAGGCTCCTCCTCGGGGCGGGGGTGATCCATGCCATCCCACCAGCCCTTTTCGATGGCCTCGTTGAAGTACTCGTCGAAGGTCCGCGGGAGCGACGTGTCGCCCCAGCCTTCCTTGTTCCACCGCTCCTTGTAGCCGCCCTGCCAGTACCACCAGAAGGCCGGCGGTGCAGAGGTACCATCGGTGGGCTCGCTGTCTTCCTGGCCAGCCCGGAAGCGGGAGCGCTGCATCTTCGACGACATCTGGCCGAGCGTCTTGACCGCGATCTCGGTCGTCATCGTCGGGTCCATCTGCTTCATCTGAGCGATGGCTGCGTCGCGGCCAGAAAGCACGATTTCCGTGTTGGCGGCGCCGGGGCCGGGCTTGTTCACCGCGATAAACGCCCCATCGTGCATGCCAGATGCCCAGCAGCGGATGCCAGTGCCCTTCTTGCCCCAGTTCCCGCTAACGGCAAGGACGAGCGCCTGGGCACGCTCCATGAGATCGCCGTGGTAGAACTTGCAGGCGTTGTAGCCAAGCATGATGTTCGTTCGCTTGGTGGCAACCTTGCGCGCGATCATCCGGACGACCTCGGGGTTGACGCCGGTGATCTCCTGCTGCTTCTCGGGCGTGAACTTCTCGTTGAGTTGCTGGCGGAGGATGTCGCAGGCAGGGCGAACCGTGACGGTCGAGCCATCGGCGAGGGTGACGTCGTAGGTCCCCTCGAGGGCGATATCACTGCCGTTGAGGAAGATGTGCCCGCGGTCGGCGAGCTTGAGGCCCTTACCGGCGACCCACTGGTACATCTGGTCCTCGCGGCCGTGACCTTCGACATCGATCTGGCGGAGGTAGCGCCACGTGTCGGTGCGGACGAGGAAGCCGAGGTCAGTCTGTTCGCGAATGAACTTCCAGTTGGCGATGTTCTCTTCGAACATCACCTGCACCATGGCCAGGCCAAACGCCGGGTCACTCGCGCCATTAATAGGAACCTGGATATCGGCGTGGAGGTGCGAGGGGTTCACATCGGGAGAGATGTTGATGACCTCGGCGCCGTTGTAGCGCGCTTCGGCAATGAAGTGATAGAAGGGGATGCGCGTGTAGATCGGGTTCATGTGCCAGATGAGCACGATCTCGGAGTTGAACCAGTCATCGGCGGATGAGACAGGGCTGAAGCGGCCGAACGTCTCGTAGAGGCCGATGGAGAAGTCGTTGATAGAACCGTTGAGGTCCAGCCCGTGGCCACCGATGACGCTGAAGAACTTGTTGGTGGGGATGACGGTGGCCATCTCCGGGGTGCCTTCGTGGACGATGCTCTGGGGCCCCTGTTCCTGGATCGCATCGATCATGCGGTCGGCGATCTCCTCGAGCGCCTGGTCCCAGGAAACACGATTCCACTTACCCTCGCCGCGCTCACCTACCCTCTTGAGGGGGTAGAGCAAGCGGTCGGGCCCGTAGAGGGATTGGCTCCACGAGGCGCCTTTCTGGCATCCCATTGGGTTGAAGTCGGGGACCCCCTCTTCGATTGTCCCGAAGGTGCCCGACTGCTCTTCGCGGAAGACCATTCCGTCTTTCACGTAGACGCGCATCGGGCAGTTGCCCGGGTAGCAATCGACGCAATGGGTGCCCCAGTAGACCGCGTCCCACGTCCACTTCTTGCGATAGAGGTCGCGGGACCCCGAGTAGACTGCTTCGCCTTCTGGTGTCACTTGCATGTGCCGGATGGTGGCAGCAGGCCCCGTGTGGGTCATATGACGGTGGTCATAAGCCCGAAAACGGCATCGATAATTGGACGGCCTGTGCTGCCGAAAATGAAAACGGGCCGGGATTTCTCCCGGCCCGTTGAAGGACCCCACCCTGAAAACAGCTGGTGCTAGACCGGTTCGACGGCGACACGCGTCCCGCGCATCACGGGGCACGGCTGCCATTCCGTGACCCAGTACTTGAGGTGGCCGTAGCCGCCAGCAAGATGAAGCCACTTGATCATGCCCGGCTCTGCGTCGTTCGGGCCCGCCCAGTTCGGGAACTGGAAGGTATCGAAGCCGTTATACATGACAACCTGGCCGGGCTGGGCGCTCGGTGATATGAGCGCCATGACCTGGAACTCGCCCTGGTCGTTATGGACACGCACCATCTGCCCGTCGCTCACCCCGATGCGAGCTGCATCGGAGGTGTTGATGACCATATGGGGCTCACCACGGTGTGTTTCGAGCATCATCTGGGTGGCGGTGTTGAGGGAGTGGATGCTCCAGCGGTTGTGCCCGCTCGTGATCTGGAAGGGATAGTTGCCACCGAATGCCGGAGCATCCTTGTGAGTCGGGAGGTGCTCATCCGCCTCGATAAACCACTCATGCTCGATGAGGAACTGGGCCCGGCGAGCGAGCGTCGGATAGGGTTCGCCGTCTTCGACATGTTTGCGGAAGGGGACAAACGTTTCATCAGGCTGCGGATCTGTCGCCTGGGCCACGATGCGTGGCCCGATCCCTGTACCGACCCAGCGGTAGTAGCCCTTCTCGCGCACGTCAGAGAGGCTCGCCTCGGGCGGCAGCGCACCGGTGAGCGCACTATCGCGGAGCATCTCATCGGCGAGCACTTCCTCAGTCATGAAGGCGCCGTTTCGGGTGTAAAGGTCGTGCGCGTTGGCGGGGTCATGCTCGACGCCCCGTGCATCCTTGAAGGGCTTGAAACCGCGGGCGCGCGCCCGCTCCTGGAGCTTCACAGCGAGGCGGCGGAACGCTTCCCACTCGTCGACGGCCTCGCCGGGCGGGTCGACCGCCTTGTCGCAGAAGGTGAGATTCATCGTGTGGGTACTGGGGATGCCGAAGCCGATCTTCTCGTATTGCTGGGCGCACGGGAGGACGAAGTCGGAGTAGAGAGCAGTGGCGCTCATGCGGACTTCGAAGGTGACGACCATCTTGAGCATGGGCCAGAGGTTTTCGAGGAGCATCTTGCCGCCCCCGCGGGTCCGGCGGATGACGTTACCACCCATCTCGATGAGAACGCGGGTGGGGTGCTCCTTGCGGGGGTAGTCATTCCCCGCCCACCAGCCTTTTTCGAAGGCTTCCTGGAAGTACTCATCGAACGGCCGCTTCATCCCGGGATCGCTCCACTCCTTGCGGTTCCACGCTTCACGGTAGCCAGCATGGTGGTACCACCAGAAGAGCGGGGGCAGGAGCCCACCCGATGAGGACTTGGATTGTTCGATAGAGATGAGCGCAGGCGTGAGCGAGGGATCGGCCTGCATCATCGCGTTCATCAGCATCTCGCGCATCTGGAGGA
>WBZR01004161.1_pt1 | contig 12149 bp, 13 predicted proteins | sample 5204231 | NCBI WGS metagenome assembly WBZR01 (sample SAMN12412403, study PRJNA552823) | activated sludge metagenome | isolation source: activated sludge from anammox sidestream of wastewater treatment plant... | place: USA: Virginia | collected 2017-08
TCGCTCACCCAGGGCCGAGCCACCCCCAACGTCACCCCCTCCCACTATGAGGAGGTCCCACGCAACATCGCCGAGGAAGTCGTCGCAAAGGCACAAGCCGGACGCTAGAACCGATCTTTCCCCCAACCGTTACCCCTCCCCTGGAGCTCAAGGGAGGGTTTTTTTTTTGCCCCCCTCCGTCCGAGCTAGCGGGGGTCGAGCGGCAGCACCCAGATGTTCCGGAAACGGACCGGGTTCCCGTGGTTTTGAAGCAGGATCGGGCCCATCGCGGGCTGGGGGCCGTCGTCCAGCGCCGCCGCCGTCGAGGGCTTCTCGATCTCCACGTCGTCATGGATCCTCACCCCGTTGTGCACCACCGTGACCCGCGGCTTGGCCGTCATCCTCCCCCCCTCGCCGAAGCGCGGGGCGCGGAACTCGATGTCGTAGGTGTTCCACTTCTCGGGCGGGCGGATCGCGTCGCGGTCCGGGTCCTTCTGGTCATAGATCGCCCCGCACCCCCCCTTCGCATAGGTCGGGTTCTCCCAACTGTCCAGGATCTGGATCTCATAGCGGCCGTGCTGATAGACCCCGCTGTTCGCCCGCGCCTGGCCCTCGGCGTCCTTCATCAGCGGAAGCCAGAACTCGAGGTGGAGGCGGTAGTCGCCGAAGACCTGCTTCGTCACGATGTCGGGCGTCCCCGCCTTCACGACGAGGCAACCGTCCACGACGTCCCACTGGCAGGCCCCCCCCGTGCCACGGTGGAGCCAGGCCGAGGCGTCCTTCCCGTCGAAGAGCACCACCGCGCCCTCCGGCGGCGGCGAGCCCTGCTGGGCGAGCAAAAAGGCGAGCGAGGCGAGCAATGACATGCCGACATTCTACTGGACCGGGCGCCGACCTGTCGCCTACCAGACCTTCCCAGAGCCCGTCGCCGAGACCCGCACACTGCCCACGTGCCACTGGTCGTGCGAGTCCTGGAAGGCTGGCCAGTCCATCATGCGGTCGGCATAGTCCGGGTGGGTGAAGTGCCAGGCCAGGACATAGCTGGGCAGGGTCTCGCGGGTCACGGGGTCGTACTGCGCCGCCCACCCGAGCCGGGCCGGAAAACCGCGGATCTCCTCGGGGTGAAGGTAGTCCTGGACAAACTCCTCGGCGAGCCGCCGCGCCTCCTGCTCGGACACTGTCGGCGTCGCGCTGCCGCTCGTAGCGAAGGGGTCGGGCTGCCAGTAGGCGTACTCGATCGCACCGGTGGCCGCGTCCACCTGGAGGCTCAAGCCGTCTGCGCCGGAGACGCTCGTGTAGCCACGATGGACCCGGTGGTAGAGCGCCGTCGCGCTCGCCATGCGCACCAGCCAGCCCCTCCCGTCCCGCTCGTCGCGGGGCAAGAACTCCAGCCGCGTCCGCCGGAACTCGGTCCCCCCGAAGGCGGCGGCGGCGATCTCGTCGCAATAGCGCCCGGCCTCCTCGGCGCTCGTGAAGCGGTACTCGGCCCGCCGCTCGCCCGACTTCCTCAAATCGTACTCCCGGCCCCCACTCACGGAGACGTTGGCGTTCTTCGGGTTGCCCCCCACCAGGTAAGTGCCCGAGCCGCTGACGGTCGCTCGCACGCCCCACAGGCCGTCCCGATCGAGTGTGAGCGGATCCTCGGTGGTCAGGTCCTGCCCGATCGCGGCGAAGATCCTCTGCGCCAGTGCCCAGCCGTCCTCGGGGCTCATGGTCAAGGCAGTGGGACGCAGCCCGGAAAGGAACACCGCCCCCGCAACGCCCAGAGTGACCAAGCCCGCGCCGCAGAACAGCACCGTCTTGCCCCTGGTCACAGCGGCCTCACCCAGTTCGTCGTCGGTTCAGCGTCCTTGTTCCCGTCATAGACGCCATGGAGCTTGGCGTCGTCAAAGTCTTCGTAGACCCTTCCCAGGTTGTCCCACGCTTCGAACCGGACCTCGAGGTTCGTTCCGCCGAAGCAGTTGGGCATGGGCCCGCCACCTCCGAACCGTTGCGCGATCTGCGTGCCCTGCGCGCCAGCCCTCCCGGCTAAGGCGGCGGAAGCCGCGACTGTGAAGTACGGAACCGAGAATCGCATCCTGATTCCATACTAAACCACAGAGCTCTGCGATGTGCCGAAATCGTGGTGCTGCGTTGAAAACCCTTCCCCTCGCCGGTTCGGCCGAAGGGAGCTCGGCGGGTGCGGAAGGCTCCCGTGCAGCCGTCGTTGCCCGAAGGGCCGGTCCGAGCCCCCCGCGGGTCGCCCGGCCCGGATCATGCAGCGGGCATCGTCGCCGATCTATGGGCGATACTCAGGAAGTTCGTTCCGCTAGCGATCGCCGACTGGGAACTCGGGGTGAAGGATCGGGTCGCGGGCGTCCTGGGCAAGGGAGCGGACCGTGCCCGAGGCGACGACCTGGCTCAGCCACAGCTCGGGGGAGGCGTGGGGGGCCTCGATGTTGCTGGCAGTGACGGTGGCGGCCAGGGTGACCAAGCGCGAGGCGGGGGCTTCGGGGTGCTCCTGGACGAGGCTCTGGCTGGGCGGCCATCCGCTCGAACCGCCCGAGTTGCGCGTGAGGGAGTAGTGGATCCGTTCGGTGACGCTGCATTCGAGGGTGATGCGGCACCCGGCCTGGCCGAGCGCGGAGAGGGCGCGGAGGCTGTGGAGGGTCCCCTCGTACTCGAACTGGCGGACGAACGCGCCACGGACGGCGAAGCGGGCTTGCTCGGGGAGATCGGCGAAGGGGATGCCGGACTCGAGGAGCCGCTGGCGGTCGCTCGGGCCGACAGCGTTCCACAAGCGGAAGACGAGGGAGCGGGGGTCGGCGTAGATGCTCGAGTCCTGGACGGCCAGGTTGGCGGCTTCCGGTATGGCACGGCTGACCGGGTGGCGCACCTCGCGGTCGAGGATCTGCTGGGGGTCGCGGAGGACGGGCCAGGACTCGCGGGCGGCGAAGTTCGCCTTGGCCTGCCAAAGATCGCGGGCCCGGTGGAAGTAGCGCCCCCGGACGAGGAGGAAGCCTTCCTGCTGGAAGTAGTCATGGATCGGTCCCTTGAACCTTACTGGGAAGGGGTTGCTGAGGGCGAGGCAGCTGAGCGGCTCTTCCTGGGCGATCTTGCGGAGGGCCTGGGCGAGCGTCTCACCTGCCTCGACCGTGGGCTCTCGGAAGCTGCGGGCCCCGGGGTCGGAGTCGTGGTTCCAGGCGGGTTCCGGTTTACGGAAGGGGAACGGACTGGCGTCGTGCGAGAAGGGGTGCGGGCCTACTTGGATGCTGTGGGACTGGGAGTTGCTCCCGGCCTCTCCATACATGCGGAGCGAGCGGAGCGACCCCTCGGAGTAGCTCAGGACGACGGCGAACGGCACGGGCTCGTCCGCATCGCTGTACCAGGAGGCATCGCCTGGCAAGGTGACGTCGCGGGGGGTCCAGTGGGTGGCGGCGACGATCGTGTCTCCTCGGAGCAATCGTTCGAGGGCCTCCTCGGAGGTGCTCTGGGCGAAGGCGACCTGCCAGGGCTGGGTCAAGGTGTTGTAGGGCAACTTGGGATCGCGGCGGGGTTCCCTTAGGATGGACTTCTTCTGGTCGGCTTCGAAGTCGCCGGTCGGGGCGGGCATGGCTTTGGCCTGCGCGAGGACGGACCGGAAGCTCTCCTCGGCCTTGGCGAGCGAGGCGTCGTAGTCCCAAACCCAGTCGCGTCGGCTGACGAGCAGCCTGGTTCCGCCCGCGTCTTCCCAGGAGCAGTCGAGCAGGCGTGCGAGCATTCCCGGCAACCTCGCGGCGGAGTCGGGGCGGGCGTAGACGACGAGGCGCTCGTCGGCGATCTCGGGGGAGGCGGCGTAGCGATGGCCCGTCTCGCGGGAGAGCTCGGCGAGGAGGTCGGCGACGGTGACGTCCGCGTGCTGGAACGGGGCGGCTTGGAGGCTGTGGAGGAGGGCGAGGATGGCGATCAAAGGTGCCTCTCAGCCCCGTCCCGGCGACTCGTCCGCCTCCGGTCTTCGGGGCGATCTTGCTTATTATGTCCGGCTCGCCCGGCCCAGGTCAAGGTTTGTGCGGCGGTCGCGCCGTGGGCGGTGGCGGGTTCCATGGTTCCACCTTAGCCCTAGTCCTTCTTGACCGTGGGGCGAAGACCTGCCAAAATGGGCGGTCGTTCGCGGCTGGGCCCAGGCTCGCCGCGCCTTCGAATCCGGCCTAGGATCAACTGACCTTGGTGGCTCTGCCTCGTGCGGAAAAAACCGGAAGAGAGACTGACAGGACAAGAAGCAATGGCAAGAGCTAAATTCGAAAGGACGAAGCCGCACGTCAACATCGGGACGATCGGGCACGTGGACCACGGGAAGACGACCCTGACCGCTGCGATCACCGGCGTGCTGCAGACCAAGGGGCTGGCCAAGGCCGCCAAGTACGACGAGATTGACTCGGCGCCCGAGGAGAAGGCCCGCGGCATCACCATCAACATCTCGCACCAGGAGTACGAGACCGACAACCGGCACTACGCCCACGTGGACTGCCCTGGCCACGCCGACTTCATCAAAAACATGATCACCGGCGCGGCCCAAATGGACGGTGCGATCCTCGTGGTGGCCGGGACGGACGGGCCGATGCAGCAGACGCGCGAGCACATCCTGCTCGCCCGGCAGGTGGGCGTGCCCTACATCGTGGTCTATATCAACAAGACCGACCAGGTGGACGACGCCGAGCTGATCGAGCTGGTGGAGATGGAGGTCCGGGAGCTGCTGAGCACCTATGGCTTCGACGGGGACAACACCCCGATCATCAAGGGCTCGGCCCGCAAGGCGCTCGACCAGGTGGAGGCGGGCACGGTGGACGACTCGGACCCGAACGTCAAGTCCATCCTGGACCTGATGGCCGCTGTGGACAGCTATATCCCGACGCCCGAGCGCGACGTGGACAAGCCGTTCCTGATGGCGGTGGAGGACGTGTTCACGATCACGGGTCGCGGCACGGTCGCCACGGGCCGCTGCGAGCGCGGACTGCTCAAGGTGAACGAGGAGGTCGAGATCATCGGTCTCACCCCGCAAAGCCGGAAGACGGTGTGCACCGGGGTCGAGATGTTCCGCAAGCTGCTGGACCAGGCCCAGGCTGGCGACAACGTCGGCCTGCTGCTGCGCGGCGTGGAGCGGAAGGACATCGAGCGCGGCATGGTCATCGCCAAGCCCGGCTCGATCAAGCCTCACACGAAGTTCGTCTCTGAGGTCTACGTGCTCTCCAAGGAGGAGGGCGGGCGGCACACGCCGTTCACCACGGGCTACCGGCCCCAGTTCTACTTCCGCACGACGGACGTGACAGGGACTCTCAACCTTCCGGAAGGCGTCCAGATGGTCATGCCGGGCGAAAACATCACGATGAACGTCGAGCTGATCCAGCCGATCGCTATGGAGCAGGGCTCCAAGTTCGCGATCCGCGAGGGTGGCCGCACGGTCGGCGCCGGCACGATCACCAGCGTCTCCGACTAGAGTTCGCTCGACCCTTCCTCCCCTGCACGCCGCAGGCGGAGGGAGGGTCGGCTTTTTTTTGCCCTCAGGGCTACTTGGAGAAGGAGATCGGCCCGCCCGCCTGGAGGTCGAAGGCGCAAAGGTAGGCCCGCGGGTCGCCGCTCGGCGAGACGGAGGTGGTGCCCAGATAAGCCCGCCGACTGTCCGGCGAGAGGCCGAAGGGCTGGAAGGGGGCCACGGCCTGACCGCCCTCGAAGGGGAGGTCCACCTGCCAGAGGGCGTTCCCAGCCTGGTCTATCGCCCGCACGCGGCGAGGGTCGGTCAGGTTGAACGTCTGGTTGAAGACCACGATCGCCCCGTCCGGGGTGACGCAGCCGTGTTGGAGCGTGGTGAACGGGTACTTTCGGATCCAGACGACCTGGCCGTCGAGCCCGAACCGCACGAGCCACGAGCCGCCCGTGACCTGGTAGACCGAGCCATCCGGGCCCACGGTCGGGTGGAAGCCGGGCACACCGAAGTTGTTGTAGGAGTGGGCCCAGGCCAAGCTGCCATCGCTGTCGTAGGCGCCATAGTTGTTTTCGCCGCCCGCGACCTGGACGTAGATTCGGCCTCCTGGGAGGGCCAGCGGCACCTGCCCGCTCCTCGACCATCGCAACCCTCCGCCGTAGTGGAACGCATACACGGTCTGCGTGCCGCCCCCGAACCGCGGCCTGGCATCGTAAACGTGCCAACCTTCGGCGGTGAACGCGACGGGGTAGGTGTAGGACGAACCCGTCGAGCGGCCGTGCATGGGGTGGGTTCGGAGGAGTTGCCCCGAGGCACTGATCTCGAAGGCGCCGATCCCGCCGTAGAACTCGTTCGAGGCCCCGTAGATCTTGCCGTCGGGCCCCTCGTTCGGGCCGCAGAGGAACTGGACACCCAGCCCGCCCGCCCACCAGACGGGCTGCCCTTGCGGGTTGAGCCGGGCAACGTTGTTCGCACCGCCGATCAGGATGTCGCCGTTCATCGTCACGGAGACCTGGCCCATGTCGGTGAGCCCGTCCAGGTAGAGCCACTTGAGCCCGCCGTCGGCAGCGATCGCGTACGTGTGGCCGTGGATGCCCTTGGCGTACACGGTACCGTCCGGACCGACGTAGGGCGGGGCGGTGAGGTAGTCGTCGTCGAGCTCGAACCGCCAGGGAACCCTGCCACCTGACCGGACTCGCGGCCCTATCTTGAGGGGGAGGGGGTTGGTCGGGCTGCCTGCTACGAGGACCCGGACCTCGGTCGCGCCCAAAGGCATGCCTTCGGGTACGTAGGCGACGATACGAGTGTCGGACCAGGAGGAGAGGATCGCCGGGGTGCCGCCGATCGAGACCCAGGAGTTCGCCCCTCCGCTACCAAAGCCCGTGCCGGACATGGCCAGGCGGGCCGAGCCGTGGGCATGGGATCGGTTGAGGGAGTCCAGGTTCGCGGCCGAGGCTAGACCGGTCAAGGCGAGAAGGCAGGTCAGTGCGGTGAGACGCATAGGTTGTAGGAGTACGGGAACGCTCGTCAAAATACGGCGGTCTATGTGTGTCCACCCTCGTCGGGTGGGGTGAGAGCGGGCTCGCAACGAATCGGCAAGTCCCTGAAACCTCCTTGCCATACCAAAACCCTTGGCATAGGAAGTTGGCCGGACGAACGGGCGGCGTCACACCCATCCTTTCGTGCACCAAACCAGATTATGAGTCGCCGCCCGTGGCTAGACCCCCGATGATCACCGAACGAACCAGATGAACTGATCCGCCTCGTAGCAGTACCTCGCCACGGCGGAAGGGTTGACTTTCCATAGTCGGTACCGGGCACGCAGTTCTCCTGACTGGCTTACCTTGGCAGCATGGTTACCGGACAAGATAGAGTCGGAAACAACGCTTGAGAACTCCGTGGTCGCGTTCCCGAGCGCGTAGTCCTCGTAGGCACCGCTGGAAAAGTTGTACTGTAGGACGGCATGCCGGTATCCGCCAAGGTTGAGAACTCGTCCTAGCAAACGGGCCTTCACGCGGGTCGGCACCGCGATGCTCGTTTGCCCCGTCACTTCGATTTCAATCGGTAAAGCCGTCGAGTTGGGCACGAGAAAACGGCAGTGCCGGAGAACATCCAAGTCAATTTCCGCCAAGCTCCCGTGCCAGCCAGAGTCGAGCCTTCCGTAGATCGTTCGGAAGCTCGTGGGAGCGATTTCCGTATATGTGTTGGCAGAAGAATTGAGGAAAGCAAGGGTGGGTCCAAGGATCTCGTTCGGGGCGAGAATGGGGCATGTACTGGCAAAGAGATAGTCGTCCCCCCGCTTGGATCCCATGTGCCGTCCGTAGGCTGGTCGTCGTCCCATTGGTATCGTCCACGAAGGTACGAAGGGTTACCGGGTTTTGTAAACCATAACATCATCTGACACGCGTGATCCGCCAGGGTCAGATCGCCGGTTACGGGATTGTAGACGCTTGCGCGCACCGTTACAGAACTCCCGGAACCATCTGCAGGCATCTAGTGGTACTGCGCCGTCTGCGAGAGGTCCACGTCTGCCAAGTAGTAATCTCCGCGTGCTCCCAGCACTCCAAAGTCATAAACGACGCCATTAAAGTACTGTAACGCCTGTGGATCGTTGGGATCGCCCCCGCCATCAATCACGAAGTTCTCGGTCGTGAACACAGCGACGTAGCACGGAAGTTGGATAGGTGGGTTCCAGTTGAACGCAAAGCCGATGCGGTCGGTTCGGGTGCCCTCGGTGCCCGAACCACACTTGAGATCATCGAGACAATAGGGATTCTGGTAATCCTGGCCAAAGTAGTACCGCCCTCTACCGATGCCGCAAGTTACGGAATAGGCGGGGTTCTCGTCCGTAATGATCTCTCAGTTGGTTCCAAAAAATGAACTCCAAGTGGTCCACTGCTACGACCGGATTGTCCAATGTTCTCGCGCTCGGGGGTTGGTAGGGCACCCATGAGGAGGCCGGTATCGCCTTGAGGGACGAGCCCTGCCTGCCCAGGAACCGTACTTGCATCGTTCGAACTGGATCAACCTTCCGACCGAACTCGGCTCGCATGAGCGTTCGTTGTGCGAGCGCGGCGGGAGAGACGGCGGCAACGAGGGCGGCCGCACAAAGGGATCGGGCGAGATTTCGCATGACAGGTGGGAGAAGCGTACTTGGGAACGGGTTCGGACGCTTCCGATCAGAGCGCAGTTGGGGTAGACTTTGTGAACACGGCGCGACGCCTTCTCCCCAAGGGTCTGGCTCGGTGCCCTCTGTTCTCGGCGGAGTCGCCGAGCAGGGCTTGGTGTCTGCCCTCAATGGGCCTACAAGGCGAGACGCGGCATCGCAGCTTCTGCTGCGAACGGTGCTTGCCTCGGCACCGTCCCCAGTGTTTCTCGCACGTTCGAGTTCCCGGATCGCCCACCAGTGTTGGAGCGAAAGACCTACAGGGCCCAAAGCGTTATGTACACTTTGTGCTATGTGCACTTCGGAGCCCGGAGCCCGGAGCTGGGCCCCTTCCAGGCCGCGACGGGGATCGCACTGCTCGCGGTACTCATGCTCCTTGGGACGGCAGCGATCCGTAGTGTCGTAAGTGCGTCCCGGAACGTTAAGTCGTTGCTGGCTTCTTCCGAGTCTCTTGTCGGCGTTTCGCTTACCTTGCCGATGACGGACATGCTCGGGACGCCCTTGCGCGAATTGCAAGGCGCGTCGGTCGTAGTCCTCTCGGGGTGCAATTCGTGTAGCATGGATCGCCACGGCGTGACGAAGTTTCCCCAGGTGTCCGGCGACGCGATCTTCCTCACGGCGGACAGCTCGAGCAAGGATCGGCTCAGGAGGCTCGTCAGCGCCAGAAAGGAAAGAACCTGGGTTGTGATTGATAGTAGACGCCAGTATGGACCGCCGGGGTTGTACGACGTACCTTCCATTCTGAGGCTGGATCGCCACGGCCGCGTCATCAGTGCTCGGGGTGTTTTCGATTGAAACGCGCTAGGGCTATGTCCTTGATCGAGGTCGTGGTCTGCGCCGCGATCTTGGCGATTTTGATGGCTACGCTCGCCCCTGTGGTTTCGAAGGCGCGCATGCCGGGTAAGGAGGCTGCGACGAGGAACAACTTGAGGCAGATCTACTTGGGCGTTTCTCTCTATCGGGAGGCGAACGACAACAAGGTGGAGTTCGGCCGTGCCGTGGACATGGGCCTGCCGCCGGACGTCTCGGTTTCGGACGCGTGTTTCTCGATCGCCCCGAAAACGGTCTGGCGCAGCCCTTGCTGTTGCCAGCCCCAGGTTTCGACCGGGGCGCCCGACTACCTCCAGCGCAAGACCGACTACATCGAGTGGCTGCACACGGACGACTGGTGGGAGTTCTACGTGAACAAGTACCAAGGCGAGGCAATGCTCTTTGCGGACTACCACTGTAACGACCGGAGCCTGAACGTCTACGAGCCTGTGGACGGTCCGGTGCGGGCAGTCGGCTTACGGCTGAACGGTTCCATCAAGATGAGGAGCCGGCAAGTTCCGATGTCCGATCCCGAGGGTTTTTGGAACTTCTGAATGAATTGAGTCCGACACTGACCGGGCATAAACGCCCAAGGAGTACAGATAACATGATCGAGCAAATGCCGAAGAACGTAAACGGAAGTGCGAAGGCTGCAATGGGTCGTGGGCTGGTCGCAGTCTTCATACTTCTTGCAACTGTCGCAATGCTAGCGACGAGGGTGGGGGCCGATGCACCAGCGTGCGGGCTCGAAGATGAATCCACGGGTGGACAAGGCTATCCTTGGACGGATTGGTCGTGCTACGAGTCGGGAGACAACTGCAACAAGGTTCAGCGGCAACTCTGCGACACCTTCCCCAACAAGTGGCTCTACCGTGAGGTTTCGAGCGGAACGACGAACCCTTGCCTCAACGTAGTTTGCGGTGCAGGAAGCAGGTGCGAACCGCCTCAACCACCCGGAGGGGGCGGCTAGGCGACGACTTTGCCTCGCTTGGCGCTCCGACTGCCCCGTACCCCACGGGGCATCCTCACCCTTGCGGGAGGCTGTTTCGTCCTCTCATGGTGCGGATGGCAGGCCTGGCTTTTGTACTGGCGGAACGAGTCCGTCGTCTCCGCCGCGAATCGCATCTCGGTCGCCTACGAGACCCACGATGTGGGTACCCTCCTGTACTATTCGTATCCAAGCGAGCTCGAAGTTTACGGTATATCGGAGGCGCAGTTCGCTAAGGTCATGCGCGAATACTGCTGGCCCCCGATGCTGAGTGCGACGCGGGCCCGACGAGTGGCATTGGATGGAGGGGTGGGCGAAGGGGTTAGCTTGCAATGTACACAGTATTACAAAGTTGTCGGCCGCGAAGTAAACCATAACTTCTTCGTTACGAAAACCAAGGACGGGCCAAAGGCGATGATTCTGTATCCAGCGATATCAGCAGCGATGCAACAGAAGTTTGCTGGGAGATTCCCTAACGAGTACGGGCACAGACTCTATTACCGCATCATTGTGGAAGGTATCCGTCAAGACGGCGACGTCCTTAGGAGCTTTGGGATCAAGGGCTCGCTCCAAGGACGGCCGGGCAGGCACCTCGACCGTTGGGAAGCGACCGAACAGCAGCTCAGCGAATGGCTACGTACCCACTAACGGGCCGCTCAACCGCCGCCGTGCTCGCGCCGGTAGCGGAGCGCCGCGTCATAGCGACCTTCCTCCCCGATCAGGTCTCCCCTGATCCCGGGGTCGGCTACGGCGATCACTTCGCGGATGAGCCGAAGGGCCTTCTCGTAGTCTTTGGCGGTCCGCCACTCTTCCTCTGCAAGCGCCCTCTTGACGTTGGGCTCGTCCGGTAGCGCCTCGTGGGCACGGCGCAAGATCCGTAGACGCGTCGGGCCCGTGAAGGTCGTACTGCTCGTCAAATAGTAGGCTCCGAACGCCACTGATTCTGGAGCGGAGGGCACGAAACCGGGAATGTACGGTCGAAACCTCGACCCGTTGACCTTGTTGCCGGGGTACTGGTTCCGTGGATCCTGATCCGAGCGAAACGCCTTCGTATACACGCGCCCCGCCCTGCCCAATAGGTATGCCCATAGATCCACATTCCTGACAAAGTGAGGCTCTCGGATCGCCAGCCCTTCACTCTGTTCGAGCTCTAGAAGCGCCTCCTGCTCACGGTCGAGCTCAACGAGCAGTTCGACGACTCTCAGGTCAACGTCACCCATCGGCATCCCGCGATGGAGGATCCGGAACTCCGTGCAGTTCCGGAGGGCCAGGTCGTGCGGCATGCCTGCGAGCGAGCGAAGGAACGGGGTCAGGTGTTCCTCCGTCCAGATCGCCTCCGGATCCGGGAGGAGGAACCTAGGGTCGCTCGGTGTCGCTCCCGAGGTCTTTATCGCGACGGGCACGTTAGGCCGATCCTCGAGGCGGCTGACGCGCAGGCCGTCCGTTTCGCCCGCCAGCATCTTGAGGCACCCGGGGCCAGGGATCCGTTCGGCGAGGCAAAAGATCGGGGCGGCCGCGATGAGGACGGCGACGATTTTGCGCATCGGTGAATTGATTCTTGAGAGTTTCATAATGTTACCTTGTTCTGCATTGTTCGTTCTATGTCGGTTTTGTCGGGCGACATCGCTTACGGCGGTGGGGCTCCGGACGTAATCTGAGTTCCGTCGAGGAACCGGTTCCACATGGGGAGCGGCCACGGGTAGTGGCCCTTGGCCAGGAAGGCGTTGTCCTGGTTCGAGGCGGTCCAACTGCTCGCCCCTTTCACGGCC
>WBZR01004162.1_pt1 | contig 12144 bp, 14 predicted proteins | sample 5204231 | NCBI WGS metagenome assembly WBZR01 (sample SAMN12412403, study PRJNA552823) | activated sludge metagenome | isolation source: activated sludge from anammox sidestream of wastewater treatment plant... | place: USA: Virginia | collected 2017-08
AGACTATCTTTGATTTACACATGTACTTCATAGACATTGTCTATGAAAAAAGCGATGCCTCAAAACATCGCTTTTTGTTTCCACATAGTGTGAAAAAAGGCTGCCCTTTTGAGACAGCCTCTTTTTTAGTGGCGGAATGATGCAAATGCTATTTATTCTTTGCCACTTCAGGTTTAATAAAAGGCTGCCAGACCACAACGGCAGAATCCCCCATCACCCGGACATATTTCGGAGTTACTTCTCCGGCTTGCCTGCCGGTGGGTGTTGACCGCTGCCCATTTCCCCAATGATAGATCTTACGCTGGTCCAGCTGGCTGAAGGTAAGCAATTGTGAATTCTGGATGAATGTGTTTTCCTTTGTTGGGATATCTTCTTTATTAACGGGGTTTTCTTTTTGCGCCATCATGATTGCGGGAATTAATAAAAATCCGGTGGCGGTGATAAATTTCTTTTTCATAACATGTCGTTTTGTTACAAAGAGACTGTCACAAAATCGTTGCCATAAATAAAGAGGAAAAGAGCATTGCTTAAATTTTTAATCAGTAGCAATTTAATTTTTAAAAGAAAACCGATTTTTTTACCGTAGGTTAAATATTCTTAATAACAATTTTATTACATTAATTATTTTTTTTTAAGAATAGCGTGACAATAAGGCAAAGAAAAATTAATTTCTTAGCGCCAAACGGGGAAGTAGTTTGAAGCTGGCTTCTGCATGTTGCTTATACCTATGAAGAAGTTTCTGTTCCCAGCTTTCTTATTTTGAATATCTGGAAAATCAGATAGATTAATGTACCCCATACAATACCGATAATTCCATACGCCATAAATAATAGCCAGGCAGGTGATTTGCCCCTTGTCGCAAACAAAGATCTTTCATTAAAGTTATTTACAGGGTTCTCTGCTACGCCCCAGGGAACAGTTTTTTCCACTTTCAAATTTCCCAACTGATCATTATCTTCTACACTTGCTACTAATACCAGGTTTCCTTTCTTGTCCCCGGGTAAATTATTTATTTTGAATTCAGTGTTTACTTTTCCGGCGGAGTCGGTTGTATAGGTATCTTCTTCCCCGATTTTCAGAATACTTTCCATGCGCTGTATGCCGATTCTTAGCTCCACAGCTTTTACCGGCTCCCATTTGCCGTTCTCCGATTGTGTTACAGTCACAGAAACTGTTTTGACTCCATCTGCTGAAGAAGTATCCAGTGACAGTTTTGCTTTGTTGATTTCTATATCTGCTTCCAGGCCATCGAACTCGTTGTTGCCAAAAGCTTCAGCGATGAACTTATGTTTGTCCGAAGCATCCCAGGTATTTTTTAGGGCCGGTGGCAATGCTGCAATCGCTTCTCCGAATTCATTGGTAGTAGCTTTGTCGGTTATCTTGGTAGAAGGGGCAACACTATCTAAATAAAACAGTACAGTAACCCCTTTTACGGGTTCAAACTTCCGGCCAACTTTATACCGGCTTTGAACCAATATGTACGGAATATTTTGATCCGAAGAAAAATATTTGAGACTCAGTGTGGGTGTTTTTTCTACAGAGTCCTGGCCCGATGCCATAGTGGGCACCAGTAGCGGAAGGAATACAAAGATGTTTCTATTTTTTTTCAGCCATTTCATTTTTTTCATTTATTGTTTCGTGAATAGGAATAATAGGATAAATTCTTACAAAAAAAGTCATGATAAGCAAAGCACCTGCCAGCGAACCTGCGGCAATAGCCCACTCCTCCCAACTGGGGAAATAGTGCTTGTATGATTCGGGCACATCATGCATCGGCAGGAATGGATGAAGAAGTGTAGGGGTTACGATCAGGTAACGCTTAAACCATGCACCTACCACAATCATTACTCCTGCAATAAACATGGGCAATGGCCTTCTCCCTCTTTTAAAAATAAGAATGAAAATCGGAATGATCATCCCCACCAGGATGGCAAACCAAAACATCGGTGCAAAAGAACCGGTAAATAACTCCTTTAAATGCTCTTCTTCAGGCTTTTTCATTTTAAATGCAGGGACGAGGTATTCGTTAACATTGAAATAAAGATATAACAGCGCTAACATTACAACGATCCTTCCCATTTTTTCAAAGTGCAGGTCAGTTATGTATTTATCAAGATGGTAAGCCTTACGAAAAACATACATGGCCGTGATTACTCCGCCGGCGCCAACGAGAAAAGCCCCGGATACAAAATAAGCGCCGAAGTTAGTACTGTCCCAACCCGGCCGGTAGGTGGTGGCAAACAACCACGATGTGACCGTGTGAATACAAAATGCCACGGGGATGATAATGATACATAAGGTGGTAACCGCCTTATTATTGATCTTTAATTGTTCTTTTGTGCCTTTCCAGAACGATCCGCCGATACGATATAAGCGATTCAGAAAGCGGCTATTTTTAGAAGGGTCCTGGTTTAATATTTTCAGATCAGGCATCAGCGGTAAATAGAGTAATAATAAGCTGATGAAAAAATAAGTGCTGATAACCACTACGTCCCAAATGATCGGCGATTGCAGGCGGCCGTAAATGAAAAGATTCATAAACCGTTCCGGCCGACCCATATCTACAATAATGATGATTGATGCAAAGACAATGGCAGACACCGCAATGATCTCTGCGATCCTGGTAAGTGGGGTACTCCATTCTACATTGGCTAACCTGAAAATGGCCGTGATCAACGATCCTACCAGACTAATGGCTACGAAGAATACAAAATTGGAAATATAAATTCCCCAGGAAACATAATCCCTCATATTAGTAACCACCAATCCTTTGTTAAGTTGTCGTATATAAGCAAACAAACCGATAGCACAAACAGCAATCAGAATAACGGTCCAGATCTTTCCGGCTTTGCCAAATTTTTTTGGATATAGATCAGCTGTGATCTTTTCCGGGTTAAGTATAATTGAATTTTCCACTGTAAATTATTTTGATGATTTATTTTTTTCAGCTTGCATTTCCTCTTCCATTTTTACACCTTCTTCAAACGGGAAGTTGCGGTTTACGGGCGGCAGGTAATACACGCTGGGTTTGGTTCCCAGATCATCCATGAGGCGATACCCGGCTTTATCTCTTATCAGATCGCTGAACCGAAATGTTTCTGATCCGTTGGTAACGGTATCTTCATTCATATCTCCAAAAAAATAAACTCCGTTAGGACATGCGCTGACACAATGTGGTAACATTCCCCTCCTTGTCATATCCGGGCAGAAATCACATTTTCCGACGGTTCCTTTTTTCTGGGGCACGCTGGTCTCAGGAGAATATTTCTGAGCAGCAATATCAGCCGGCAATTCAGGATCTCCCCAATTGAATACACGTGAATTATACGGACAGGCAGCCATGCAAAAACGGCAACCAATGCAACGATCATTGTCGATCAAAACAAGCCCGTCTTCTCTTTTAAATGTTGCATCAACGGGACATACTTTCACACAAGGAGGATTATCACAATGCATACAAAGAGTAGGTTGCCAATAGGGTGCTGTATGAGAAGCTTCCTGCATCGGATATATTTTGAGCCAGTTAAAACCGGAAGGCAAGTGGTGCATGTGATTGCATGCCTGCTGGCACTTTTTCAGATTTTTACATCGGGACAGATCAATGACCATTACAAATTTTTTCCCGGGAATTCCCCTCCTGGCTTCTTTATTGAAAATGTGCGGGGTTTCAGGTACGGGTTTCAAAAATGCTTTATCTACCTCTACAACCTCACCGTCCACAGAAAGTAATTTTACTTTTTCACCGGAAGCTACAGTTTCTTGCTCAGCAGCAGCGGTAAAAGGATCCTTTTTGTCCGAGCATCCGGCAGCTAATCCGGCCATCAGGCCGGTAAGCAGAAAATCTCTTCGGGAAGTATTTTGGTTGTTCATAAATAAATAGTTGTAAGAGAATTTTATTTGTTGTGGTTTATCCAATTTTGTAATTCACGGTTGGTGATCTTTTTTCTCTTTGAAGGAAGCATCTCTTCGTTTAACGTCACCAGGCGACCGTCTTGTGAAAGCATTTTGATAGTCTTTTTCTTTTTGCCGGTGTGTAAAAATTTGAATACTGAGAAAAAGGCAATAACGCCGGCACCAAGAAAAATAAATTTTCTCCGTGAAGGGTTTTGGTGGGTTTCATGTTCCATAAATAAAAATTTTAAGCGAAGACAAGATAGGTGTGATAATTACTTTCTGTTTCTAACATTCGTCAACCGCTTTTATGATTTTTGTTCCATACGTATGTTATTATAAAAAAATAAAAGATGTTTCCCGGAAAGCTGAAAAAGAAAAACCGGCTCATTTGGAAAGCCGGTTTTCAGAAACAAATTCTGTTTTATTCCCTTTATTTTTTCATTGTCCTGATATAGTTTACAATGCTCCAGATATCATCTTTTTCAGGGATCTTCTTTTTGAAATTGGGCATATCTTCACGACCTTCGAAAATTTTGTAGTACAATGATCCGTCTGTTTGTGATTGCTCTTCTGCTTTTGAAAAATCACCCGGATCTGTTTTCAGGTTTGCCGCTTTAGGACCATCGCCCAACCCTTTAATTCCATGGCAGGACTTGCAATGCTGATTCCATAAATCTTTTCCGTTGGCAAGCGATTCTGCATTGGAAGCAACAGGGTTTTTCATGTTTTTATAGTTGTCTGGTACGGGCCAGGGTTTTTTCTGAAACGGAACAAAGTACATTAAAGCTCCCGCAAAAAAAATACTACTGACAGAAAGAAACATGGAATTGAAGAAATTCTTTTTCATATTAGTTTTATTAGTTTGGTAAATTAAATTTCTGATACCAAAATACTCCGAAGATGCATACATGCCATTGATGATAGTGTTATGAGGATATGATTTTAGTCATGTGGCGCTGTACGATGTGATACCTGAAGATATTTTGTTTGCATACCGGGGCGGATTGTCCATCTCATTTTCCGAAGTAAAATCCAAGAGCGGTATCTATGTTCATCATATCAACCAACTCCGGATCTTTTTTCCTGTTAAATAGAATGATTCCGCAATCATCGTTTTTGTTGTCCAGGTCAATGATGGTTTTTCTTTTATCCGTTTTCACAAACAGTAAATAGCGGACTTTGGAAGTCTCTGTAATATGCACTCCTGGCCAATATTTATTTATCACCTGCCGGGCATTATGCAGGAGAAAAAAGCAATTGTGTACCTCAGTCTCATATATATTCTTTTCTTTAATTGATTTTATTTTTTCCAATTGAATACTGTCTGGTTTGAAGAATATGGCTGCAACATAATTAATAGCCAGTGTATCAGTCAAACCGGATGGAGGTTTTTTATATTGAACGGAGATGACAGTTGAATTATTAGGTACCGCATTTTGTGTGGGTACTTGTGGCCCGTTACAGTCATTGAAAAGTAAGACCGTGAAATAAACAATAAAGATTTTGCGGAAGAACACTTTCATATAGCCTTCTTTCATTTAAATAAGATGATGAAAGTTACTGTTTACCTGAAATATTTATTACGAAACATCATACGGTCTTAAAAATTCAAAAGCCCTTAAAAGTAAAATAAGGGCTTTTGATCAAACGGACAAACGATTTAATAGTTCCACAAACGGGTGATGTTAAAACCGATCAGGAATCTTCCCCCTTTTATTCTTGTACTTTCATCAGCGTCAGTGGTGGGGTCATTTGTTGAATGATCCGTGTATCCGAACGGATTATTGGTGTTATACATATTGTTTATTGCGGGGTTCAGGTAGTAGAAGTTGGTAAAGAACAACTGGAATGAGTGGCTGCTTGTATTAAACTCAACTCCTACAGAGAAGCTTGGGTTCGGATTATTCATGGGATGTTTTGTAAGGGGCTGGTCATAATTGATCATCACTGAAGTGACATTGGTTAATTTGTACCTTGCCGATACTGCAACAGCAAAGTGATCGAATTTCATGGAAGGATTAATTTTAAGTGTAGAGTCGTTCAGTTTGGTAAAATATCCGTTTACGTCATTGTGATGTGAAAGGCTTGGAGCAATCTGAACAGAAAGTTTGTTCGTAACTTTTCTGGCAATTATTATCTGGTGGAAATAAGAGATCCGGTCACTGTAGTACCTGTAAATATCATGATTAGGGTCTTTTTTTGTGTTATAAGCGGCATTGGCATAATAAGTGACACTGACGGGATACCGGCCTTTAGTTTGGGTAATGATGGAATATTTTAAACTTCCATCCCATAATGGTCCTGCAACAGATGAAATCGTGGCTTTAGGAATGACAGCAGCCGTTGTTTTGGTAAAGCCGATGCCAATCATCAATTTATTAATTGGTACATAGCCAATGCCTATCCTGATATTGGACGGCGCAAAAAACCCCCAGAAATCTGAATACCCGTTGTTCCATGTACCAAATCTGTGCTGAATGTCCATTTCCATTGTTCCTTTAATGGGTACCAGTACTGTTTGATTATCCCCGATCCAAATACTCTGAAAAGTATTTTTAACAGGTTTAGACTTTACCGGCGCCTGAGGTTGTTCTTCGGTTTTAGTACTGTCTTGGGCATACAGTATGTTTGATGGCAAAAGCAAACAACTTATTATTAGTGCAGGTATGACTAACCAACTCTTCGATTTATTATTTAGTATGAGTTTCATTTGATTCAATTTTTAAGTCAGTTAATTATTGGGCGCTCCGTTTCTTATCCAATCATACACTTTTTGCCTGTCCGTTAAGGAAGGCATGTGTACTCCCATATCACCATATATCTGTTTATAAAGAATGCTTTCTTTTGGCAAAGAAGTGTTTACAAAACCACCATTCACAATTTCCTGGTAAGACACATTCGCTGTCAGGTATGGATGATGCCCGCCTGTGACATGACATCCTACATCAGTACAATTTGCGCTGAATATAGGAACCAGTTCATTTTTAAAACTCACCTGTTGTGGTGGAGCATTCGGATCTTTCGGAAGATCTGGTTTGATAATGTCTTTGTAACAACTCGTCAGCAGAATCCCTGTTGCCAGTATCAAACCAAAATATAAAAACACGTGTTTCATATTTAGTTAATTTAAAAGGATCATTGATTATTGAAATTCATATTACATTCAACAGCTATGTTGTCTCCAATGCTGGTGCTGCTGATGCCATAGGCTTGTTTGTTAAACTGAAAAGTTAACTGGAGCCCAAATACACTATAAGTGGAACCCGTAGGGGTGGCCTTAGGTATATATTTTAGTTTGCCTACCAACGCTTCTGTATGAGGAGCAGAAAGTTTACCCTGCCAGGTAAGGTTCAGGTGTATTATATAGCCATTGCTTTCCGGATCGAATTCAACTTTTGTTGTTTTTATTTGTGCAATGTTATTTACGTTTAGGTTTTGAGTACCAGATATGATAGCCGTAGTTCCCATTGCTGAGATATTACAACCGGCATCTCTTCCCGGCTCCCCTGTATTGGATGTGTTGATCTGCACGTATCCATTGAAGTAAGTTTTTGAAGGATCGCTTTCATAAAAGGCCCACGATGTATCCAACAACGGCTGACCTGTACCGGGATAATTCTTCATTTCAACAGCACTGATATCATGCATGCCAAACTGATTAAAACGACCTGTTAACAATCCGGCTGCACCGATATAAGAACCGGACCATAATACACTTGAATGTACTTTATCCAGCTTCCATTGATTAGGATCCCCGGTTGTCATTGATCCCGGCAGATGAACATTGTTGCCTCTGCTGGGAGAAAAAGGCTGTGTTATTTGTATGGGCTGGATCAGGCTGTTGTCCCGGGTGCAACTGATGATATAACCCAACCCACTAAACAAAACCAGCGCTATCAGCAAAACTTTATTACTAAGCAGTTTCATAAAAAATTTTTTTAGTGAATAATTGTTGAGAAAATAATGACGTAAAAGTATTTTCAATCAAACCGGATGGTTATGATTTGTTACCCGACAGGGACTGATAAAAGTCAGTTGAGTAAAAAACTTTTATCAGTTGACTGAGCGGGAAATAGAAAGTTCAATGCTTAAGATTTCGGCAGAAGTATTTAATTGTCCGAACTAATGAGATAATAATTTTTTATAAACTATTTTAATAATAAAGAATAAAATCAGCACGACAACTAAGGTTATTAAGTTTAAGATCAGGCTGTCTGAATATATTTTGATTTCATTTCTGATCATATCATGTTCCCCGGAAGTAGGATTAAGGATGAAGACGTCTTTTATAAAGAAAATGAAAAAGGGTAAGCTATGAAGTAAACTGATAACCGGCTTTTTTGCAAACAGTGGGATCCAGAAAATAAGTGAAAATACTGCCCAGATTTTTAATAACGAGTGATCGAAAAAAATCCTGATACTGTTTATTGAGTAATCAGGATACAGGCCTTTTAAGATTAATCCCAGGTATAGAGTTCCTGATAAAGCATATGCATAAGGGAGAAGCGTATGAATACCGGCCGGAAATATTTTCCATTTTCTGCTTTTATTTTCGAAAACTACCATCACGATCGCATAGATCAGGGGATAGCCTGAAAAAAATGCTATCAATTGCAAATGATTAATATATTGCCAGAAGTTATTATCCATGACTTCATATTTTTTGTAAATTAAAAATTAAAATGATGTCTGAATAAAAATTGCAACCGGATGCTGTTAAGAAATGTAATGGCCACCCGTTTTGTTTTTTGAATGGCGATGTGGTATTTATAAAATGGAAATATCATTTCCGGGGTATGAAAGGATCAATGAGGAAAAAGGGACCTGCTATTCTATCTCTTCAAAAGTTCCGGTTTCTTTATTCTTTTTCACATTGTTCCAGTTGAAACAACGCCCGTTCATTATTACATACACTCCATGAGGCAGTGTTTGTACAAATGCCAGCGAACTTCCAAGGTTGAACAAACCATCCGAGCTGCCGAATTTATAAGGCACCATGGCGCCGGTAATTACAATGGTTTTGTTTTTTATTTTTCTTCCAAGCACTTTTGCCGTATCAGCCATAGTATCTGTGCCGTGGGTGATGACGATCTTGTCTTCTTTGGCACCTTTGCAGTGCCTGGCAATCAGGCTCCTGTCCGCATTGGTCATTTCCAGGCTGTCAATCATCATTAAGGTGGTTATTTCAACCGGTGCATGGTTGCGGCCGAGACGCAACATTTCATACAAATGCGTTTTATTGAAAAAAAGTGACCCGGTCAGTTCGTTGTATTCTTTATCAAAAGTGCCCCCGGTAACAAAAATGCGGATTGCCATTTAAAAAATTTAGCCCTAAAATTATCAAATCCTTATTTAGTAATAGTAAAACCAGCTAATGCTTCTGGTATAAGTCCCTTTTGAGCGATTATTGTAGTAGTATAAATAAGGAGAAGATGAATTGTTTTTCTTTTTTTAAGAAACAGAAAAACAGATATTTCCAGCTTCGGCTAATCAAGTAACTTGCAGCATGCAAGATTATCTGAAAGGGCTTAATGAAAGACAGAGAGAAGCCGTACTGCACGTAGAGGGACCATTGATGATTGTAGCCGGAGCAGGAAGTGGTAAAACCAAAGTGCTTACAACCCGTATTGCGCACCTGATGGCCAATGGTATTGATTCGTTCAACATACTCGCATTGACATTTACCAATAAGGCTGCCCGGGAGATGAGAGAACGGGTGGAGCATATTCTTGGGAATAATGAAGCAAGAAATTTATATATAGGCACATTCCACAGCGTATTTGCCAGGATCCTCCGGAGCGAAGCCCATCGCCTCGGCTATCCGAACAATTTTACCATTTATGATACGGACGATGCTAAAGCTGTGGTGAAAACAGTTACCAATGAACTGAATCTTGATGATAAACATTATAAACCAAATGTAGTTTACAACCGGATATCGGCTGCCAAGAATTCCCTGACCGGGCCGGAAGAGTACCGAAATGATTTTTATATCCAGCAGGAAGATATGAGGAGTAACCGGCCGGCTATTGCATCTATTTATGAAGCATACGCAAAACGCTGTTTTAAAAACGGCGCCATGGATTTTGATGACTTGTTGTTCAATATGTATAGATTGCTGAAGGAGCATCCGGAAGCATTGGTAAAATACCAGACCAGGTTTCGTTATATATTGATTGATGAATACCAGGACACCAATCCCGCACAATACGAGATCATTAAATTACTTGCAGCGCAGCATGAGAATATTTGTGTGGTGGGAGATGATGCACAAAGCATTTACAGCTTTCGCGGCGCCACTATCCAGAACATTTTACAGTTCCGGAAAGATTATGAAGATGCCGCCATTATCAAACTGGAACAAAACTACCGGAGTACACAAAGCATCCTGAACGTTGCCAATGAAGTGATAAAAAACAACAAAGGGCAGATACCCAAAGACCTCTGGACGGAGAATCTGGAAGGGGAAAAAATTCAGGTTATCCGCACTATGACAGACAACGAGGAGGGGAAATTTGTAGCAGATGCAATTCAGGAACAAAAGCTGCGCAACCATTACCATCATAAAGACTTTGCTGTATTGTACCGCACCAATGCCCAGAGCCGTGCATTTGAGGAAAGCCTGCGCCGCATGAATATTCCGTATGTCATTTATGGAGGAATAAGTTTTTACCAGAGAAAAGAGATAAAAGATTTTCTCGCATACCTGAGGGTGATCGTAAATCCCAAAGATGAAGAATCACTGAAGCGAATCATCAATTTCCCCGCAAGGGGTATTGGCAAAACGAGTATAGATAAGGTTATTTTATTTGCCAATGAACATAATATTTCAATGTGGGAAACGCTGGAAAATGCAAAGAGACTTGGTTTCAAACCGGGAACAGTAGAATCAATTGAAAATTTTGTGATCATGATCCGCAGCTTTCAAAGTATGCTCGGAAAACAGAATGCTTATGAAGTGGCTTTTCATGTGGGCAAACAAACAAATATTGTAAAGGAACTTTTTAATGATAAGAGCGCAGAAGGTGTTGCGAGGTATGAAAACATCCAGGAGTTACTGAATTCTGTCAAGGAGTGGATTGAAACGCCGATGAATGAAGAAGACGGGGAGGTGGGAGATAAAGGACTGGCTGCTTACCTGCAACAGATCGTACTGCTTACCGATCAGGATCAGAAAGATCCCGATGCGGATATGGTAAAGCTGATGACCATTCATTCTGCAAAAGGATTGGAATTTGAATGTGTTTTTGTAGCCGGCCTTGAAGAAATGCTTTTTCCCAACGGGCTTAGTGTAAATACAAGAGAAGAGTTAGAAGAAGAGCGGAGATTATTTTATGTGGCGATCACAAGAGCTAAAAGCCGGCTTTGGCTTACTTATGCCAACAGCAGGTACCGTTTTGGTTCGCTGGTGCAAAATGAACCAAGCCGCTTTATCAATGAATTGCCTGAAAATTTTTTAAATAAAACTTTTGGCGGAAGTGGTTCAAAAAACCAGGGGCGTGGAAGCTGGAACAGGAAATCCGGATTGGGGCTTAATAAAGAATGGGATGGAGAATCGGGATCAGTAAGTAAACAATCCGGAACATATTTTAATGAAAAGCAGGGTGCCAGGGCAGCAAGGCCGGAATATTTTCCACCAAAAGTTCAACCAAAGACTATAGAGCATACCCCTTCACCCGATTTTACTCCGGATGATACCTCTGGTTTGCAGGTGGGGCAAAGAGTGGAACATGCAAAGTTTGGATTTGGGTTAGTAACTAAAATGGAAGGAAGTGCACATAATCCCGTGGCTACCGTACTATTTGAACAGAACGGTGAAAAGAAGATCATGCTCAATTATGCCCGGCTCCGGATTGTAGAATAATTTCTCTTCTCAATTTTCTTCAGATCATTCTTCACTTAACTGAGTTTATTTCAAGAAACTCTAGCAATATTTATAAAGAGTTACTAACACTTCTGTTGATAATTTGCATACCGGGAGTTTTTGGCATAATGTTTTCATCATGAAGGATACTCCTGTTATACTATCGAAGACTGCCCACCGGACTCCTGAAATTATATTTCAACAATGGAACAACGACCTGTATAGTTCGCTATGCGAACTGACCTATGAGGGCGGAACGGGGGCCGTATCAAAAGCAAATTTGATGCGGCTTCTTGATTTTTAGTTTCTCAAGTGATTTGTTAGAGTTTTGTTTTTTGGGATACCTTTTAAGGAAGCTGATAGCTAAAAAAAGATTGTTTTAAGCG
>WBZR01004163.1_pt1 | contig 12143 bp, 9 predicted proteins | sample 5204231 | NCBI WGS metagenome assembly WBZR01 (sample SAMN12412403, study PRJNA552823) | activated sludge metagenome | isolation source: activated sludge from anammox sidestream of wastewater treatment plant... | place: USA: Virginia | collected 2017-08
CGCTCACCGTATCCCCTTTGTAGCCAGGTTCGGTCTCAACGATCGCGAGTTCGACGAAGCTGGGCAACTCGTATCCCAGCGCTTCGCCGTTCGCCTCGAGCTTGATGATCTCCATGTCCTCTTTGAGGTACTTCGATTGGTCGCCGAGGATGGTCTCACCCACCGGCTCCTGCTCGTAGGTATCGAGGTCCATCAGCACCAGTTCGTCGGCCTGCCGATACAGGAACTGCATCTTCTTCTTTTCCACGAAGACCGGTTCGACCTTCTCACCGCTGCGAAAGGTCTTTTCGAGGACCGAGCCGGTCTTGACCTTGCGGAGCCTCGTTCGCACGAACGCACCGCCCTTGCCGGGCTTGACGTGCTGGAACTCGATGATCGTGTACACATCGCCGTCGAGGCTGATGTGCATGCCGTTTCTGAAATCACTGGTATCGACTGCCAAAGAGGGTTCTCCGTAGGTTGCTCGGGCGAGCAGGGTCGCCCTCGTATGGGGCGCGTAATTTTGGCACATTGGCTCGAGGCGACTCACTTTGAAGCCGGCAACCCCTGAACGAGAGCCCACGCCTTCCGCATCGCCGACGGGAGAGCGAGCCTACCGATGGCTTCCACATCCACCCAGTGAAGGTCCCCCCGTCGCTTGCAGTCGCGCACCGAGACGTCCAACGCGAGCCGGTGGCGGGTCACCGTGTGGCGCACGGTTCCGACCGACCGATCCTCGCCCGCGGGCGCCTCGTCGGCGAAGGGGAAACGCCAAAGGCCGCTCCACCACTGCCCTTCCTTGGCTCGGACAACGCCCACTTCGTCGCCGGAAAGCGGGACGATCAGCTGAATCTCGACGTCGATTGGGGTCGGCGCCGGGTTGGCCGTTGGATACTGGTCCACCGAGCCCGTCTGCAACGCGGCGCACGCCGCGGAGACCGGACACGAAGCACAGTTGGGGTTCGCCGGCCGACACACGAGCGCCCCCAACTCCATGATCGCCTGATTCCAGGTTGCCGGGTCGGAGTTGTCGATCGTCTGCTCGCCCCAGGTTCGGGCAAGCCTTCGGCGCGTCGAGCCTGTTTCGGAACAGGCTTCGAGCCGCGCGAACACACGCTCGACGTTGCCATCGACGACCGGACTCGCCGCACCGAAGCAGATCGACGCGATCGCCGCGGCGGTATAGGCTCCGACTCCGGGCACCTGTTTCCAGTCCCGTTCGGTCATTGGCCACGGCTTGCCCGCCAAGGCTCTTGCCCCTTCGAGAAGCAAGCGGCACCGCCGATAGTAACCCAAGCCCTGCCAGAGCGCGAGAGCGTCGTCGAGCGTGGCCCCCGCCAACGAATCGACGGTTGGGAATCGTCGCATCCAGCGCTCGTAGTACGGCAGTGCGACCGACACCTGGGTCTGCTGCAGCATCGCCTCGCTCACCCAGATCGCGTAGGGGTCGCGGGTTGCCCGCCAAGGCAGATCGCGCCTCGAGCGACGGTACCACCCCAGGAGAGCCTCATTGAACTCGGCAGACGTCAACTTGCCGGAGTCGCGAACGCGGTGAGCGTTCCCTCGATGTCTTCGCAATGGGTGAGCGCTCGCCCCACGACAAGGTAGTCCGCGCCATCCGCCAGAGCCTGCTCGGCGGTGCCGACACGCACCTGATCGTGGCGATCGCCATGGGTGAGTCGGATGCCAGGAGTCACGACCATCCCATGCCCAACCGCAGCCCGAACCGCCTTCAACTCCTGCGGCGAGCACACGACACCGTCCATGCCGCAGTCGATCGCAAGCTTCGAAAGATAGACCATGTGATCCTCGATCGAGCGATTCACGGCGAGGTGATCGGTCAGCACGTGCTGATCGAGCGAGGTGAGCACGGACACCCCGACGAGGTTCGGCGACTCGACGTCTCCGAACGACCGAGCTTCTTCAACAGCGGCGGTCATCATCGCGGGTCCGCCCGCGATGTGGAGCGTCATCATCCAAACGTGATGGCGGGCGGCCTCGCGAACGGCAAGGGCGACCGAGTTGGGAATGTCGTGAAACTTGAGGTCGAGGAAGATCTTCTCAGCGCCGGCGTCCTGCAACTGGGCAATCACGTCCAAGCCGTAGGGCAAGGTGAGGGCGTGGCCGATCTTATAGCGCGTGACGCTCGGGCTCAGCCTTCGGATGATCCGGAGCGCCTCGTTCAAGTCGCCTGTGTCGAGGGCACAGATCAGTTTTCGGACGGACATGATGAGACCTCCGCTACGTAGTGTACAACGAATACTCGCGAATATCAGCGCCCGATCAAGATCCGCCCACAATCCGTTCAACGAGAGCGGCCGTCAGCTTCGCGAGCGATGCCATCGACCCGGGGTGAATCACTTCGAATCCGTGGCTGTTCGCCATCGGAAGCCCCAAGGTGAACGGGCGTGCGCACAAGCCGTGGGACGCCGCGCACGAGGCGTCGCTTCCGCCTGACGACAGCGCCTGCCACTGGATCCCGATCCCAGCACTCCCGGCCACGTCGGCGACAAGGTCGCCGTCGGCCGCCGCCATCGTCGCATAGCTGTCCGTCGCCCAGACCGTCGGGCGGTCGTCGAGCGTAATCGGAGCGTCCACGACCGCGGGTCCCAGCTCGAGCGCGATGCAGACCTCTGGGCGAAACTCGGAGAGCAGATAGAGGGCGCCTTCGCCTCCGACTTCCTCTGCCGACGTCGCCGCGAACATCACCCCCTCGAGAGGGCCGCCCAAGGCTTCGAGCGCGAGCAACCACGCCACGAGGTCGGCGCGATCGTCGAGGAAGTACCCGCCGACCCATGGACTGAACTCCAGGAGTTCCCGGCGGCACGGATGCACCACGACCCGCGTTCCCGGGCGCACCCCCATCCGTTCGAGTTCCTTGGCCGATCGACCGACGAGCACGTGAGCCTGGTCCCAGTTCAAGCCCCCAGACTCTGCCTGTCTTACGTTCGAGGTGGGATCCGCAGTGTGGACCGAGCCAAATGACAGCACTCCGTCGATGGGCCCACCGGTGGCCAGCACCTGAACAGGCCCCTCGCCTAGCTTCCACGGATACAGGCCCCCAAGCGGTCCAACACGGAGGCGGCCGTCTCCATCGACCCTGCGGACGATCATGGCGATCTCGTCGAGGTGAGCGGTCACGACGATGCGCGGCCTGTCGGCGCCGACGATCAGGTTGCCCTTGGGATCGATTTGGTACGCAAGTCCAATTGCGTCAAGATGCCTCGCGACTGCTTCCCGAACGGCTCGCTCTTGTCCCGGAGGCCCTGGAAGCGCGATGAGTTCACGGAGGATGTGGATTGAGTTGCGTGAGGTCGACTGGGCTGTTCGAACCTCGACAGGGCGGTCGAGTAGAACCTCCAACGGAACCCCCAGAATCTCAGCGATGCGGGGCCACGTCGATACGTCCCGAGGCGCAACCCCTCGAATCCAGTTGTAGATAGACTGTTTGGACCGAAGTCCAAGTTCGCGGGCAAGCCAACCAGGAGTCCGTCCGTGCTCTTCAAGAAGTTGCCGCAGAATCTGACCAGGGGATGCCATGTTCGTCCATCTAAAACGGGATCGACCGTCTATTATAGATGAAAAGTCTATCCATGTGTGATGCGATCGGAGTTCATGGCATGTGCTTGCGAGGATCACCGCAAGGAGTGATCTTGGATTTGGCGGAACTCTTTGCTAAAATGCGCACCCTGGAGCCGACGGGTTCTAGAGGAAGGAAACAGCAATGCTTCAACTGAGTCTCTTAGCGGCGGGCGCGGTCTGTGCCATGGGTCAACAAGTCGATCGCCTCCAGGCAGGCGTCGACTACGTGCCGAATCAAGTTCTCATCAAGTTCTACGACGGGGCGACGAGCGCCGACAAGAGCGCGGCCATGCGTATTGGCGCCGCTCAGCCATTGGAGCATATTCGCACGGCTGCGATGAAGCGCGCGAACAGCGGCGAAGTGCTCTTGGCCACAACCAGTCAACCCGTCTTCGATGCCATTCAAGAACTCAACGCCTCTCCCGGCGTCGAGTACGCTGAACCCAACTGGATCTACCACCACACGGCGGTCTCCAACGATCCGCTCTATACGAACGGTTCGCTTTGGGGCATGTATGGGGACGCGACCAATCCGCTGAACCAGTTCGGCAGCCAGGCGGGTGAAGCATGGGCCGCGGGCAACATTGGCAGTAACACGGTGTATGTGGCAACCATCGACGAAGGAGCACAGTACGCGCATGAGGACCTGACGGGCCAAGTCTGGACGAATCCCTTTGACGTGTCCGACGGAGTCGACAACGATGGCAACGGGTTTGTGGACGACATCCGTGGCTGGGATTTCGATGGCAAGAACAACTCGACGTACGACGGAACCCAGGACGACCATGGCACTCACGTCTCGGGAACGATCGGTGCGATCGGCGGTAATGGCAAGGGCGTGGTCGGTGTCTGCTGGAACGTCAAGCTGATCACGATCAAGTTCCTTGGGCGTCGGGGCGGCACGACCGCCAATGCGATCAAGTCGGTCGACTACGCGACCGACCTCAAAACCCGGAACGGTGTGAACATCGTCGCGACCAACAACTCGTGGGGAGGAGGAGGGTTCTCGCAAGGGCTTCAGGACGCGATCGAGCGTGCAAACGCTGCCAACATCCTCTTCGTCGCAGCAGCCGGCAACGGAGGAAGCGACGGCGTGGGTGACAACAACGACTCGGTGGCCAACTATCCGTCGAACTATCCCAATGCAAACGTGATCGCGGTGGCTTCGATCACCAATACGGGCGCCAAGTCGTCCTTCTCGAACTACGGTGCGACGACGGTCGACCTAGGCGCCCCTGGATCAGGGATCTACTCGACCCTGCCGAACTCGGCTGGCAACAGCTACGGTTCTTACAGTGGAACGTCGATGGCGACTCCTCACGTGACCGGCGCTTGCGCCCTCTACGCGGCATCGCATCCCGGTTCGAGTGCCGCCGCCATCAAGGCTGCGATCCTCGGAAGCACGGTTCCGACTGCCTCATTGGCCGGTAAATGCGTCACTGGCGGACGCCTCAACGTAAGCGGGTTCTAGAGCGCTCGACGGCCGGAGGCAGAGTCCTCCGGCCGTCATCAAGGCTACAAGCTATCCCAGACGGGTCGGCAGAATCCTGAGCCGGCGGTTTGGCTCCTCGCCTACCGCTTCGCTTGCCAGTCGGCGCGCCTCGCTCACCTGGTGCTGCATCTTTCGGATCGGCGCAGGCTGAGGGGTGAGTTCGAAGGGCTTTCCGGTCTGCATCACGCTATCGATCGCCTTCAGCACCTCATCCATCGCCTGATCTTCGAACTCCTTGGTTTCCCCGGTCTGTCGAAGGATCTCGTCGAGCGCGCCCGCGATCTGCGAGAACGTGTTCGATTTCACGACGATGGCAGGAATGTTCTTGCCCGCCGCCTCCCTGAGCTTCTTGGGACGGTTCGCGTAGGTCGAGCGGATCGCCATGATCGCGTCGGCCTGGGTGATGTCGGTGCACACGAACGCGGGCGCGCGCTTCTCCCGAATGGCGCGTTCCAGACGCGTTCGCGCAATGCCATACGGATAGATCCGCACGAGACCTGCCTGCTTGGTGAGAGGCTCAATCGGCTTGACGACCGGCTCGGCCGGTTCTTGCGGCTTGCGCGCGAGCGCGGGGAATCGCTCGTTAAACCCGGGGTCCTTCAGATCCTTGCTTTCAGCTTGCTGAACGACTTCGAACTGGCCGGCTTCGGTTCTGACTCGGATCTCCGGCTTCGGCGGCACCCCCCGCAGGATGAGATCGACCGTCTTCATCACGTTGTGATGGACGGCGAGGCGTTCGTAATCGAGCAGCTCGATGACCACGTCGAACGTTGGGGGCGCTTTGCGCTCGAGCACCGTCTTCTGGGTGCCCCGGCGCCGCGCTTCGTCGTCCGATAGCGTGACCGCCTGGATCCCGCCGATCAGGTCGGCAAGAGAAGGATTGAGCATCAAGTTTTCGAGCGTTTGGCCGTGGGCTGTCCCGACAAGCTGGACGCCGCGCTCGGCAATCGTCCTGGCCGCCATCGCTTCCGCTTCGTTGCCGATCTCATCGATCACGATGACTTCGGGCATGTGGTTTTCGACAGCCTCGATCATCACCTGGTGCTGCAACGGTGCGGAGGGCACCTGCATCCGACGGGCAGACCCGATTCCGGGGTGCGGAATGTCTCCATCGCCGGCGATTTCGTTCGACGTGTCGACAATGACGACGCGTTTGTTGACTTCGTCGGCCAGCACCCGAGCGACCTCGCGCAGTTTCGTGGTCTTGCCGACTCCGGGGCGCCCCAGCAGGAGGATCGACTGCCCCGAGCGCACGATGTCGTCGATGATGTCGATCGTGCCCTCCATCGCCCGGCCAACCCGGCAGGTCAATCCGATGACCTTGCCGTGGCGGTTGCGCAGACAGGAAATGCGATGAAGTGTGCGCTCGATGCCCGCCCGATTGTCCGACCCGAACTCACCGATCGACTTGATGACGAAGTCGATGTCCCGCTCGGACACGACGACGTCCTCCAGCCGGGTGGTGTGCCCCACATAGCGGGCTTCGGCCGGCCGGCCATAGTCGAGGACGACCTCGATCAGGCCGCCGAGGGCGTTGTTCTTCTCCAACCGCTCACGGACGACGGCGGGAAGAACCTCGAGAAACTGGTTCATTCCATCCGAATGCAAAGACATGGCTCTCAATGTTCACGGGCGTTTAGCCCTGCTTATGATGACGTCCGTTGGGACGCCTAGGGTGTGTTAAGACGCGGATTCCCCGAGATTCGTTCCGCCACTCGAGCCGAAGATCGGCCCCCGGCGCGCCGACAATCCTCAATGGGTGAAAGATGGGGATCAAGTGGGCAGTGTGCGGGTTGGCATGCGTCGCGTCGACACTCTCGGCGAGTGAAGAGGCACGGAAGATCGAAACCGAGATCAACTTGGTCTTTGCGTCGAAGTACATCTCGAATGGCGTGACAGCAGTCAACGATCCAGTCTTTCAACCCGAGCTGAGCTTCTCGATGAGCGGATTTACGCTCGCATTCTGGGGCAACGTCGAGCTGACTGGTTGGAACGCTCCCAACTACGACACGCATCCGCGGGGACGCGTGACCGAGATCGAGACGACTTTCGAGTTCGCGTCGACCTGGAGAGACCTCAACTGGGCGGTGGGCACCGTCGACTACCAGTTCCCCGGCACCGGCTACGAGCGGTATCGCGAGTGGTACGTCGGGATCGGAAGCGAACGCTTCTGCGGATCGCCCACCTTGACCGTTTACACGGGGGCAAATGACGAGTCCGGCACCTACGCGACCTTCGCGCTAAGTCACTCGATGCCCGCCAAGTTCGGCGGTGCGACCTCGGTCGACGTCCAACTCGAGCTGACCGGGGCCGACAAGCGATGCTGCCGCTTCCTTTACGGGCACGATGGCTCAGGTCTCACCGACCTTCATGTCAGCGCAGGAACGGAGTTCGAGTTGGGAAAGGGCTGGACCCTCTCTCCCTCGATCCACTATTCGACCCTGCTGCAACCGGGGATACTCCGCGGTCAGCCGAGACGAACCGCGCTTTGGGCTGCCTGCGGAATCAGTCTCAAGTTCTAGCTAGCGCAGGTTTCGCCGCAGGAGCCGGCCGCCGTCCTTCGACCGCGTCCCGACGTACAGCGCGCCCCGAGCAGCCTCGATCGCGATTCCCTCTTGCGCGTCGGGAAGATCGAACGCGGCGGTAAAGCCTCCCGTCCCGGCGATCACGGCCCGCAATGACGCGCGATACACCTTCGAGGTCTTCCCGTCGAGGCTCGATGCGATCGCATAGAGGTCGTCAGCGCCGTCCAGAGTGGCCATCAAGGTCGTGCGATCCTCCAGCCCCTTGACCTTCCGGACTTTGCCGCCCTGCAGCAGGTATGAGTTCGGCCGTCCCATGATCAACGACGCCGCCCCGAACTCGCGATGCCGTAGCCCGAAGTAGGGTGTTCCGACCCGCTCGGGAAGAAGCTTGATCGGCGTCCATGCCTTCCCGTCGAAGCGGTAGAAGTCGCGCTCCGGGGTATCGACCGCCTTTTGGCTGTCTCTGGCGACGAAGCTCGCGTAAAGGCCGTCGGGCATCGGAATCAGGGCGTAGCAGCGCGCAAACTGGTCCTTGCTCGTGCGATCGGGTGGATAGGCCATCAGCGACTCTTTCCAGCTTCTGCCTCCGTCCTCGCTCTCGCAAACCGCACCGTATCCAAACCCATCGCGGACGCTGCCGGTCGACGCGTACAGCTTGTCGCGCCACTCACACACGTCCCAAATGTGGACGCCAACCGGGATCGTCCTGACCTTCTGCCAAGAGTCACCCTTGTCGATGGACAGATACAGATTCCCGAGGTCCCAGCTCTCCATCGCGTCGGTGCCGGGGATCGCGAGCTTGCTTCCGATCTCCCGTATCGTTGTCACGCCCTGCTCCTGAACCTGGAGCACCCGTCGTGCTCTCCCTGTTTCCTGGTCCCAAATGTAGACGTCGCCGCCATCGGAGCCCGCAGGAATCGGCGAATCGAGGAAGAACAGCTTGCCCTTTGCCCAGTGGACGCCGGTGACGTAGCCGAACTCGGCCTTCCCCTTGAACAGCTCGGTCCAACCGCTTTGCGCCCCAACGATCGATGGAATCGCAAGACACGCCATCAAGCCGTAGGTTCGAAGCCGCACACGGCGAGGATACCGCCGGACTTGGGCTCGGCAGTAGACTCGCGCTGTGGCACCTGTGGCACTCTTGGCGCTCGCTGCGATGCAAGGCGTTTCGATGCAGAGGTTTGTCGACGTTTCCGGCCCACTCGGGCTCTCGATGGGCAACGACAACGCGTGTTGGGTGGACGTCGATCTCGACGGCTGGACCGACCTTATCGCAGGCGGAACCGTCTGGCGGAACGAGCGGGCCAGGGCTTTCACCAAGCTTGCCGACGTCGGATCCGTGGTTGCCGCCGATTTCGACAACGACGGATATCCGGATCTGTTCTCGTTCTCGAGGATGAAGCTCTTTCGCAACGAATCTGGAGAGCGCTTCATCGAGGTCCCATTGCCGGAACTTGCTCCGACGGTCAGCCGGGGAGCATGTTGGGCCGACTTCAATCGCGATGGCTTCGTCGACCTGTACATCGGCGGGTTCGAAGACTGGGACAAACAGATCACGTACCCGAGCTACCTCCTTCTCAATGAGCATGGAAAGGCGTTCCGGAAGGCGTGGGCCAATGCGACGTACCGAACTCGTGGGGTGACCGCCTGCGACTTCAACCGAAGCGGAGTCCCTGCCGTCTATGTCTCCAACTACCGGCTGCAGCCGAATCAGCTCTGGATCGGCGACGGAAGCGGGCGCATGCGCGATGCGGCCCCTGAGTTCAACGCGGTCGCCACGTCCGAGGGTTTCCCTGGCGGCCACGCGATCGGGGCATGCTGGGGCGACTTCGACAACGATGGGGAGTTCGACCTCTTCGCGGGCAACTTCGCCCATCGCGACACCCGCGGAGACCAGCCCAAGTCCCGGTTCTTGAGGAACCAGGGACCCGCTGCCGGATTCCACTTCGAGGATATGGGCCCGGGAGGAGTGTTCTACCAGGAGTCGTACGCCTCACCCGCCGCCGGCGACTACGACAACGACGGAAAGCTCGACCTATTCTTCACCACGGTCTACGGGATCGCCTCGTTCAGGACTCCGAACTACCCGGTCCTCTATCGCAATACGGGCAAGTTCGCGTTCGTCGACACGACGGCGAACCTCGGCCTGGACAACCTACCGCCAACCTATCAGGCTGCCTGGGCAGACTACGATAACGATGGCGACCTCGACTTGGCGACCGCCGGCAAGCTGTTCCAGAACCGACGCCCTACCGGCAAGTGGCTGGAAGTCAGGCTCATGGGAGACGGCCGCAAAGTCGACCGCAGCGCGATCGGCGCTCAGGTGACGGTCAAGACTGCCGGCAAGGCGGTCGCGAGGCAGGTCGAGACGGGGACCGGCGAAGGCAATCAGAACGACCTGACCCTTCACTTTGGATTGGGAGACGCAGCCGGCCCGGTTTCGATCGAGGTCAGGTGGCTGAACGGCAAGACCACGAGACTCACGAACGTCGAACCGAATCGTCTCGTGACGATTCGATTCTGACTGGGCCGGCGCTTGACCTAAACGCAAGGTTGTCCGAGGGTCTCGGAGCCTAGTGGTAGCATCCACGCATGCTCGCCGTGCTCGCCGTCGCCGCCGCGCAGGCTCCGCTGATCAGCGTGGACACGCTCAGCCGCCTCGACCTGCTCCCCACCTTGCGCACCGGCTACCGGGTTGGCGCGGTGACCAGTTACGACCGCATCGGAGGCAACGACGACGGATTCTCGGGGACCTATTCCTTCGTGCGTAAAGAGGGCAACGACCTCGTCCTCGCCGATCTTAAGGGGCCTGGCTGCATCACCCGCCTGCACACGCCGACGCCAACCAACGACTTACTCGAGTTCTATCTCGACGGCGAAACGACGCCACGCATTTCGATGCCGTTTCGGCAGTACTTCACCGGGGAGCACGCCCCGTTCGTCGCACCCCTGGTCGCCATGGCCGGGGGTGGCTGCTATACCTACGTGCCGATCCCGTACGCCAAGTCGTGCAAGGTTCTCTTGCGGGCGCCGAAGATCCGCTTCTATGACTTGAACTACGTCCAGTTTCCGGCTGGCACCAAGGTCGAGTCGTACAGGGAGGGCTCGGTGAGCAAGGCCTCGATCGCGCGGGCGGCCGCCGCACTTGCGGGCAACCCCGCCGAAAACCGCGCCCAGTTCAATCAACCGCCGGGCTCCAAGCTCTCGACCCTGAAGTTCGACGCCATCGTCAGCCCTGGCAAGGCGACGGCGATCTTCGAAGCGAAACGGGGAGGCCGCATCGCCAGTTTCCGCATCGGGCCCGCCTCTGCCTTCGCCGGTCGGGAGCGTGACCTGCTCCTGCGCGTCACCTGGGACGGCGAAAAGACCCCTTCGATCCTCTTGCCCCTCGGCGACTTCTTCGGTTATGCATGGGGAAAGCCGGTCGTGAGGTCGTCGATGCTGGGGACCGACGATGGCGCCAACTACTGCAACTTCCCGATGCCGTTCGCGCGATCGGCGAGGTTCGAGATCGTCTCGCTCCGCAAGGGAGGTGGGGGCATTCCCATTCACGGTGAGATCGTCTGGGGCAACCGGCCACTGCAGCCGACCGAGGGGCGTTTCTACGCCACTTGGCGGCGCGAGAATCCGACCACCAAGGGCAAGCCGTTCACCTGGCTCGACGCTCAAGGGCGCGGCCACCTCGTTGGAGTCAGCCTTCAGGCGCAAGGAGCGGAGTCGGGATTGCCAATCTTCTTCGAAGGCGACGATCGCACGGTGATCGACGGCGCTCAGGCGATTCACGGCACGGGCTCGGAGGACTTCTTCAACGGTGGGTGGTACGCCATCCCAGGACGCTGGGAGCGCACGTTCTCGCTCCCGTTCAGTGGGTGCCTCCTCTATCACGACTACCTGGGTCGAACCGGTGGCTACCGGTTCATGCTCAACGATGCCTACTCGTTCGAAAAGTCGATCCAGCAGACGATCGAGCACGGGCCGGAGAACAACCAGGTCGTCACCGACTACGTAGGCGTCGCCTACTACTATGCCGATCGCCCTCAGCCAGGGCCGAAGCCACTGCCCAGTGCAGCGACGCTCCGCGTGAACGACCCGACCCGGATCGTCTTTGGCGCTCACTGGAACATGCCGCTCAGCACCTTCGGTCTCAGCGGCTGCACGATCACCCGGGGCGACCTCAAAGTTGGACAGGGCAGCGTCCATGCGCTTTCGCTAAGGGCCAGCAATGCGGGCGGCTTCGCCGACGCCCACTTTGGGCTCCGAGCGGATCTTCCACGTGCTGGTAAGTACAAGGTGTACGTTCACGCGGTGAAGGGACCGGCTGGCGGCGTGTTCAGGCTTTCGGACGGAACGTCGTTCCTCGGACCTGAAGTCGACCTGTATGCATCCGAACCCGCCGAGGACAAGCGCCTCTACATGGGCGACTTCGAAGCTCAAGAGGGGGAGAACGTGCTGTTCTTCCAGGCGGTCGGAAAGAACCCCGCATCGAGCGCGTTTGGCGCGGACCTCGTCTTCGTGATCTGCGAACGAGTGGGGCGGTAACCCCGAATGCGGGCCGTGTCCTCGTT
>WBZR01002834.1_pt2 | contig 12141 bp, 13 predicted proteins | sample 5204231 | NCBI WGS metagenome assembly WBZR01 (sample SAMN12412403, study PRJNA552823) | activated sludge metagenome | isolation source: activated sludge from anammox sidestream of wastewater treatment plant... | place: USA: Virginia | collected 2017-08
TCTTGTTGCCGGCGGCGAAGAACGCGGCGTTGTTCAGGAAGATGGTCCAGAACACGTCGTTGATCTTCAGGCCGCTACCGCGGCCCAGCTTGCGGGGCACCGTGGTGATCGCCCCCAGGTCGTCGTTGATGACGTCTCGGCGGTCGATGGACAGCATCAGGCCGTAGGTGTCGGCCTTATTGCTGTAGGTCTCGTTGCCCAGCGTGCCGTGCTTGAGCTCACCGCCGGGAGACACCTGCTCGTACTGGTCCGTGCCAATCAGGCGGTAGCTGGTGACGGTTTTGAAGTCCGACACGTTGCGGACGGCACAGATGTTCCGCCACACGCGCTCGACGGAGAAGAAGCCTTCGAGCAGGAACTTGTTGGCGACGTTGCTGAGGATGCCGCCGATGTCGATGGTGCTCCAGCCGGCCTGTATCTGGTCGCGCGAGGCGAAGGCCAGGCGCATGATCGTGTGCGGGTCGGAACGGAAGCTGTGGCCGTGGTAGCCGTTGGCCAGGGCCGCCTCCAGGAGCAGTTCCTGCAGGCCGATGCCGTGGCGGAAGCGCTTGCTGGCCGCCTCCAGGTGCTGCGCGTCGCAGTGGTCCTCAGGCTTGGCGATTCCCGCCGAGAGCAGACAGGCGGCTTCCAGCACGTCCTGGTTCACCGCGCCGGGACCGGAGATGGCAAAGCCCATCGGCGCGCCCGGCACTGCCGTCGCCTGCGGCACGCGCGGGCGGCTGGCGCGCAGTACCTCCAGCTCGGTCTTGGTCGCGTCCCAGCCTTCGGCGATGGCCTTGGCCTCGATGTCGGCGAAGTGCCGCCCGCCGGGCGCAGCCGGGGCGCAGAGCTTGCGGATGGCGGTGATGCGGTTGGTCTCGACCAGGGCGTCGGCGCGCACCTGATCCGCCGTCGGCTCGTGGGCGGCGGGCGCGCCCTGGGCCGGCGCGGACGCCTGGACGGGCGGGGCGCTCGGGGCGGCGGATGCTGGCGCGGCGGGGCTGGCGGTCTGCGGGTTGGCCTGGGTCTGGGTTGCGCTGGTCGAAGCATTGCCTTCCATGATGGAGGTCTCCTTTGCTTGTGCGGGGTTCTGGGCCGAGGACGCAGCCGCCACATGGGCGGAGGTGTTCCCGTCGGCACCGAGGTCCACGAAACTGATCTCACCGAGCGTCGCCTTGCGGACGACGTTCACCGGGCCATCGAACGTGCGACCGTTCACGATGACCTTCTGGCTTTCCTTGACGAACTCGAACTCCTCGACGCTGGCCCCGATGGAGGCCTGCCAGGGGAATCCGTTCTTGCTGGAGACGACGATCTCCTTGGCCGCCGCCGTGTCGCGCGAGACGACGCCCGTCGCGACGAGTTGCCCCGCCTCCACGCGGATCGCGTCGGTATGGCCTACGCCCGTGCTGGCGTCGTGCCCGAAGCGGATGGGCCGGTTCTGGCTGGGAATCGCCAGCCCGGCCAGGTCCACGACCACCGGGTAGCGCCACCCGGCGATCCGCATCGGGCCGCCGGTGTAGGCGACCATGCGGAACTTGGGCAGCACCGGCGCACCACCGGACTCCGTGCCCGGGGCAGCGGCTTCGATTTGGAAGCTCGCCATCAGCGCCAGCGGCCCGGCGTCAGTCGGCGGCTGGGTTCTGAGCGTTTGGCTCATCCTCGTTCTCCTGGTTGGGATCTGCTGGCGCGGCAGGAGCCGTCGGGGCGACCGCGAGCCCCAGTTCATTCATCAGCGTCACTTCCTTGGCACGCTGGCGAAGCTCGGCTTCCCAATCGCGGCCCTGGCGGGCGTACTCGTAGGCAAGGGTGGTCGTGTGGCTGGTCAGGCGGGTGGCCTGAGCGCTGGCTTCTTTGGCCGGGTCCACGTGCTCCATCCCGTCCCAGAACCACTGGTGGTCCAGCAGCGGCGCGATGCGGCGCATCGACTGCGGCAGCAAACCTTCCACTAGGGCGGCTTCGTCGAGCCAGGCCCGCAGCAGCGGGTCAAGGACCACGCGGCCCAGGTGGGCCTGGTCCACGCGGATGGACTTGTAGTAGGTCTGGTGGTCGAGGCGGCCGGAGGCGTAGTTGTAGCCCGATGAATTGCCCGCCGCGACGTTGAACGGCATGTTCAGGCAGCGGGCAATCTCGTTGAGGATCTGCGCCTTGAACTCGCCATAGGTGGTCGCGGGCTGCTCGGCGGTGACCTGCCCCAGCTTCCACCCGCCCGGCAGGACCGTGGCCATGCGGCGCTCCAGTTCCACCAGGTCCATCGGCTCGACCGGGTCGGCCTCGCCGTTGGCCGGCGCGTCGGTGTAGAGGACGGCGGCAAAGTCGGCGGCGGTTTCGGCGGCGGCGATGACCGCCAGGGTGTAGCGCCGCAATTGGGCAAACAGGGGCAACGCCGGCGTGATTTCGGGGATGCCCCGGTTCTGCCCGGGGCGGTCGATGCGGAAGTAGTGGAGCATCGCGCTGGCCGGCACGCGGTCGAAGCCCAGAAGGGACGCACCGATGGCCGAGGTATCGCCCGGATGGGCGCGGAGCAGGTGGTACTCCAGCGGGTTGCCGTAGGCGTCGAAGACGATGCCATCGACGCCGCCAGAGAGATTGACCACCGGTGTGGCGATCTGATCGGCTTCGATTAGGCGCAGATCCAGCTTCACCGGCGAATCCACGGCGGGGTTGGCCGTGAACATGGCGAAGACCTCGCCGCTTTCGGCGCGGGCCATGCGCAGGGTCCGGAGTTTTTCGGGCAGCCGGATTGCCTCCGCCCACTGGACGAAGGCCTGTTCCACGGTGCGGTTGGCAGTGTCGTCCTCGGTGAGCAGTTGCAGGCGCGGGCCGGTGCCGACAACATCGTTGGCCAGCGTCAGCACGATCCCGCGGGCGTAGGAGTTGTTGGCGACTTCGTAACGGGAGCGGGCGCGGAGGATGCGGCGGACGGTCGGATTATTGGCGGCATTGGCCGAGAGGTGGTCGGCGTTGGCCCAGTGCCGGCGGTTCTCCTCGGTCGTGGCGGCCGCGTCATAGCGGGCCAGCACCACGCGCCGCGGGGCAATCGCACTGGCCATGCGGCCTGCCCGCAGGGGCTCCGAGCGCGAGAAGATGTTCTTCAGGAATCCGATCATCAATCCGTTCCAGGGGGCACGAGCTTTTTGAATGCTGCGCCCAGGCCTTTCCTCTTCGTGGCGTTCTTGCTGGCCAGATAGCGGTCGGCGGCGATCTGATCCGGCAGCGAGTGCTGCTCCATCTCGGCCGAATCGCCCTTGGCCCGTTTGGGACCGGCGGCGTTCTCGCGGATGGTGTCTTGGAGGTCGTCGCCCACGCTCGTAAGCTCCGGCAAGGTGCCCTGACACTGGTTACCTATGCCGTGCCGAAGCACGCGCCCCACTTGCGGTGGAAGAAATCGCTGGAAGGATGCGAATGGTTCTACCGGTAGAACCGGCCCGCCAAAATGCGGCCTATCCCTGGGCTCCGATGGGCTGTTCGTAGGTGGTGATGCGTCGCCCGCAATGACGGCACGTGCGGCGACGCAAGAGCCGGCCGCCCCAGGCGCGGCGGGTGTAGAGCACCCGGAAATGCCGGCACCCGCAGGTCCGGCAAACCAGCCCCTTGGGAGCATCTTCGGTCGCGGATCGCTTCATGGGCTGGTTCATCTCCGCCTCCCTTGCAGATCCGAGAGCCGCAGCCGGGGCTTGCGGGGCTCGTGGCGGGCGTCGGTGCCGAAGAGCACCGCGCCCTGCATGCTCGCGGCCACGGCGCAGCCCACCAGGCAGTCCAGCCAGTGATTGTCGGTGCCCGGAGTGCGGAGCTTCCATTCCTCCAACTCGCGCCCGCGCCCCTGGGTCTTCACCCGGTATTCCGCCGTCAGGTGCTCCGAGAGCAGGCGGTGGTCACGCCCGGCGAAGAGCGACAAGCATCCCGGATCACCCATCGGCACCGCCAGCCGCGCGTGGACGAAGCTCTTCCAGTAGTTGGTGTCGATCAGGGCGTAGCGCACGGCCCGCTTGCCGGTGATTCCCGGCACCCGCCAGTGCAACCCCACGCGGTCGCCGCGCTTGGGCTTGTAGTCGGAGAACGGTGTCGAGGCCGCGCCGACGTAGCGTCCGTGGCTGGGCATGAGCAGCGCGCTGTGCGGGCTCTGGCGGCAGAACTGGTAGACCACGTCGGTGCTATTGCCCCAGTTGGCGTCGATGAGGCAGCGCTCCACGCTCATCTCTGCGCCATCGTCGCGGCGGAACTTGCGGGCGAAGCGTTCGGCGGTCAGCGCCTCGAGCCCCGCGTAGATCGCGCCTTCCTGGCCCGTGCCCTTGTGGACGCTCATGAGCGTTCGCCGGGCGTCACGGAGGGTGTAATACGCTCGCTTCTGCTCGGGGTACTCGCCATAATCGAGGACGTAGCCGGTGAAATCCTCCTCCCAGCCGCAGATCATCCAGAAGAGCAAGGTCCCCTGGACATCCACGAACATGGTCAGGTGGTTCACGCCCACCGGCACCTCGCCGCGCTTCATGCCGTTGGTCTTGGCGGCAATCGTGTCGGCCGAGAGCGACTCGCCCTCGACCTCATCGGGCAGCGGCTCGTTCTGGTACTCGGCCCAGAACGCGGCGTCCCCCTGGTCGAGCTTCAGGTTCATCGCGTGCTGGATGGCGGAAAGCTCGTCTGGGTTGTGGCGCTGGGGCCAGGCGACCACCGTCCCGGCGTCCATGTCAGTCTGGTTGGCGCGATAGAACTCCGTCGCGTCCGCCACACCCCGGTCCGACCGCTGGCCCTCGGCCCGGAGCTGGGCGTACTGCTGCCAGAGTTTCTCATTGGCCGGGAAGGCGTAGACCATCTTGGTCCGCTCGCCTTGCCACTGGGGATGCTTCTCGCGGTCGAGGATGCGGTCGGCCATGTCCTCGGGTCGCACGACGGTGAGCGTCATGAGACCGGCGATCTTCCGCCCGGGGCCGGCCAGGCCCAGGATGGCTCCGGCCAGGATCTGCTCGCGCGTGGCGCACTGCGAAGGCGAGCGCGCCGATTCATCCGTCTGCGGATCGTCCAAAAGCACCAGCGACGGACGCGCGGTCTTCCCGTCGGCTCGCTTGTGCTTCATGCCGCGAATACGCCCGGTGATGCCGGCGACCTTGATGATGGCGCTGGACGCGACGCTGCCCTCGATGGTGGGCAGCACGATCTCCTTGGCCGTCCACCCCACGTGCGTTCGCGCCCCGCGATAGAGCTGGCCGGCGGCGCGCTGGTGGATGCCCTCCAGGGCGCGGATGGGTCCGCAGACCTCGGAGAAGTCCTCCTCTAAGAGGTCGTTGTTCTCCATCTCGCTCTTGATCGAATCGAGCATGTCCTCGGCGTGCTCTTCGTCCGCGCCAATGAGCGCCACGAACTCCCGGTGCCCGTAGAGCAGCGCCCAGAGGCACGCCGTCTCGCACAGCGTTGTCTTGCCCGACCCGCGGGGCATGGCCATCGCAAAGAGGCCGCCGTCGATGACGGCCGTCTCGATCTTCCCGATGACCTTCAGGTGGTCGGGCGACCAGGCCAGGTGGAACGTCTGCGGGAAGTACGCTTCGCAGAAGCGGCGAAACGAATGGCGGCAAGCCTCCTTGCGATCCGGGTTCCTCGGCTCGTGGACCCAGCCCTCGGCGGCGATGTCGCGTGAGGATTCCGAGAGTGCCTTGCTGCGGACATTGACCGCGTCCTTGTGCGCTGCGTAGTTGCCCTCGGTCCACCCCGGCTCGAACGTCTCCCGGCGCGCGTGGAAGAGCCACGCGGCATAGCGCGCCAGATCGATCTTCCGCCCGTCGCCGATCTTGTAGGCGGCGCGGTTCAGATGCCGGTAGACCACGTGCGGCTGGACCACCTCGCCCAGGGGCGTGGAGTTCAAGAGCCGCACGGCTTCGGCGACGCGAAGTTGGCGGGGATCGACCTTCACTTGGCTTGCACCTCCCGCATCAGCCACGCGGCGTAATGAACCAGGTTGACGCGGCCCCCGGGCAGCGCCGGTGCGCCGGCGTCGAGGTCCGCCTGCACCTGCTCGGGGCCTACTTTCCGCCCCCCGGCCGCCGACAGAAGTCGGGCCAGTTCTTCAACGGTCAGCGAGAGCGGATTCACTCCCCCCTGGACCGAGGTTTGCATGGGCGAATCGGCCATGTTTCACCATCCTAACATCTTGAAATTACTCGACTTACATCGATTTGTAGCTTGATGTTCTCGCATGGATGCCGCTGAATGTGTTCATCGAAAGGAGAACGCGATGAACGCCAGCGACATGACCTTCGGAGTTGAGATCGAGACGGTTGCCCCCCAAAGCGCCATCGAGAACGACGGCCTGCGGATCGGGGCCTACCACCACGGAATCCAGGTCCCGTACCTGCCGCAGGGATGGAGGGCCGAGCGGGATGGGTCGATAGACGCCTCCCGCATCCCCGGCGGCCACGCCTGCGAGATCGTCAGCCCGGTCCTCCGCGGGCCAGAAGGCCTGGCGCAGGTCGCCGAGGTGCTCAGGACGCTCGAGGCCAAAGGCCACAAGGTCAACATCACCTGCGGGGTGCATGTGCATGTCGGCTGGAGCCGCGAATTGCCCGCCGAGGCCTTGGCCCGCCTGGTCACCATCGTCTCCTACACCGAAAAGGGTCTGTACGCGATCACCGGCACCAAGAGCCGCGAGCGCGGAACGTACTGCGGCGGGGTCCGCAAGTACGGGAACGACAAGGACGCCAAGCCGGTCCTCGACCGCAATCGCTACCACGCCTTGAACCTCACCAACCTGGCCAACGGCCGCAGCGAGACGGTCGAGTTCCGAATCTTCAGCGGGTCCGTCAACGCCACCAAGGTGGTCGGGTGGATTCAGGTCTGCCTGGGGCTGGTCGAGCGGGCAATCAACGCCAAGCGCAGCCCGACCTGGACGCCCAAGCCCCTCAAGGGCGGTTGGAAGAAGGCCGGCGAAGGGGCGAGCGAAGCCGAGCGCCTGATGGGCTATCTGGCCTGGGGCGCGGGTTACGCCCGTATCCACGGGGGCACGCAGTACGGATGGGTCAGCGACGTGATCCCACAGGACCAGATCAAGAGCGAGTTCCGCCGTCTGGCGGCCAAGTACGACGCCCAGAACTAACAACGCAACCGGAGCCCGGAGCGCAAGGCCGCCCCGGGCTCCCTGCAGATTGGAGAAACCATGTGCGGCATCTTTGGATTCATCACACGCCAGGGCGAGGGGCCGGAGATCGCCCGACTGCGGCGGTTGGCATGGATCACGCAGGCGCGCGGCGAGCACGCCTTCGGCCTGGCGTGGCTCAATGAGAGCGGCACGATCCAGACCTTCAAGCGCCCCGGCCCAGCGCAGAACTACTTGGGCGAACTGGAGCGCTGCCGCTACGCGATCATCGTCGTCGGCCATTGCCGCTACGCGACCCACGGCTCGCCATCCGACAACCGCAACAACCATCCGCACCCGGCCGGCGCTGGGCAGTTCGTTCACAACGGCGTCGTCAATAACCACGAAGACCTGATCGAGCGCTACGGCCTGCGCCCGCAGACGCAATGCGACAGCGAGGTGCTCGGCTTGATCATGGCGCGCTGCCCCGGCACGATCAACCAGCGCGCGGCGTGGGCGGCCAACCAGGCGCTGGGCGACCTGGCGGTGCTGGCGGTGTGGCGCAAGCCAGCGCGCCTGCTCGTCGCCCGGCGCGGGCGGCCATTGCACTTCGGCCTCGCGGCGCACGGCTACTACTTCGGCAGCCTTCCCGATGGCCTGCCGGGTAGGCCCCAACCCGTCACAGATCGCACCAGTCGCGTGCTGGCCTACCAGGACGGGGAACTGGCCTTGGTGGGCCAGCCGATCGCCCTGGGGCCGGGCGGGGCGGATGTTGGGGGAGCGCAGTATGACCATCCTAACACCTTGCAGAATCAGGAATTATGAGCGTAATCCGCTTGATGCGTTCCCGAACGCATGGCTGAATGTGCATCAGAAAGACATAGGTAACCAACAGGAGAACGCGATGAACACGACGCCCGCCAACAAGCCCGCCAAGACCCTGGACCAGATCCTGAAAGAGACGTTCCGCTTCACCCGCCGCGACCTGGCCTTCTCCTTCGCCCACCGGGCCGAGAAGACGCTCTGGGTGATGCTGGGCGACGACGGGCGGTTCTGGGTGACCACCCCGGCCAACTGCGCCCGCCTGGAACGGATGGGCTGCGAGTGGGCGGACTGACCGCCGATGCCAAGGAGCACGACTATGCGTACCACGCGAATCGAAATCGACGGAGACGCCGGACATCTGGCCATCCAGCGCGAGCGCGGCAGCCGGACGATCCGAATCGACTCGATCATCCGCGATCCCAAGCGCGGCCAGCAGGCTTGGCGGAGCTGGGAACTGCCAGCCCGCGTCAGCGACGAGGACCTGTTCAAGGTCGCCATCGAAGTCCAGTTCCGCACCGACGGCGGCACGGGCACCAACAGCATGGTCCACGACTACTTCCGCGAGATGCAGCGCTTCCAGGACTAACCGGAGAACGCCATGACCACGAAGCACGAACTCTTCACGCAGATCGCCCGCCAGCACATGGGTATCGAGACGCTCGAGCAGCGCAACCGCGACAGCTTGGATTTCCACGAGGTCGGCGTCGCCGGGGTACAGCGGGCGCTCGATGCCGCCTATCGCGCTGGGCAAGCCGAGTTCCTGGCCGCCGCCGAGGCGCTGCTGGCGGCGAAGGACAACCAGATGGAAACGGTGGACGAGTGGCGACGCCTGAGGAAGGCCGTACGCCACGCCAAGAAGCAGAACGCACTTCCGAAGCCCTGAACAAGGGCTTCGGTCGTTTACGGGGCATGTCGCCCCAGCGGCCCGGCCAGCCGGAACGAGGCCAAAGGAGACATGGTTATGAAGAACAGCGAAATCACCCTCGGCGGAACCTACCTGGCCAAGATCACCGACAAGGTGGTCCCGGTGCGGATCGACGCGACCAACCCGCACGGCGGATGGGACGCGACCAACCTGGCGACGGGCAAAAAGGTCCGCATCAAGAGCGCCCAGCGCCTCCGCGGGCCGGCCCCGGATCGCCAGGCCAAACAGCGCACGCGCGCCGTCGCGGAGGCCCAAGCGGCGGACGCGGCGGCCAACGCACACGCGGTGCCCGCCGAAACCACCGCGCCGGCCAAGCCCGCCAAGACCAAGAAGGACGTCCAGGAGGCCAAGCCCAAGAAGGTCAGCGGATTGGACGCTGCATTCGAGGTGCTCAAGGCCAAGGGCGAACCGATGACCTGCCAGGCCATTGTCGACGAGATGCTCGCCAAGGGGATGTGGAAGACCGACGGCAAGACGCCCGCCGCGACGATCTACAGCGCGATCATCCGTGAGATCGACACCAAGCCCGGCGAGAGCCGCTTCGCCAAGACGGGCCGAGGATTGTTCAAGGCCGCCTGACATCTTTCAGTTGCCCTCCGCAGCACCGACCCCGGCCAACTCGGCTGGGGTTTTCTCCGGCAGGACGGTTTCACCTCCCGCCGCAATCCGCTGGGCCTTCTTGCCGGTGAATTTCTCCCAGCGCTGCACGATCACATCGCAATACAGCGTGTCGAGTTCCATGAGGAAGGCGTTGCGCCCCGTCTGCTCGGCCGCGATCAGCGTGCTGCCGCTCCCGCCGAACAGGTCCAGCACGTTCTCGCCAGCCAACGACGAGTACTGCATCGCCCGCACCGCCAGCTCGACGGGCTTTTCCGTGAGGTGGACCATCGACTGCGGGTTGACCTTCTTGATGCTCCACACGTCGGGCACGTTGTTGGGGCCGTAGAACTTGTGCCCCGCGCCCTCGCGCCAGCCATAAAAACACCACTCGTGGTTCCCCATGAAGTCTTTGCGGGTCAGCACCGGGTGTTCCTTCACCCAGATGATCGCCTGCGAGAAGTAGAGTTCGCACCGCTTCAGCACGGGCGGATAGTTGGCGCAGTTGGCGTAGCCGCCCCAGATGTAGAAGCCCCGCCCCGGCGCGAGCACGCGGGCGATGTTGCCGAACCAGTCGGAGAGCATCTGGTCGAATGCTTCGTCGGAGACAAAATCGTTGGCCAGCGGCCGGTCCTTGGCGCGGAGCTTCTTCTGCGTGGGTTTGGCCTTGCCGGGGTGGCGCTCGACGTCGAGCTTCTGGTGGTGCGTGGTCTCGAAGCTCGACAGGCCGGCGGCGATGGCGTTGTTGGAGCGCGGCTCGACTTTCACGTTGTAGGGCGGATCGGTGTTGACCAGGTGGATCGTCGCGCCATCCAGCAGGCGGTCCAAGTCTTCGGGCTTCCCGCTGTCGCCGCAGAGCAGCCGGTGGTTGCCCAGAACCCACAGGTCGCCGGGCTTGGTGATCGCTTCGTCAGGCGGGGCCGGCACGTCATCGGGATCGGTCAGTCCCTGCTCCACGTCGCCGGACATGATCCGCGTCAGTTCCTCCTGGTCGAATCCCAGGAGCCCGAGCTCGAAGTTCATCTCCTGCAGCGCCGAGAGCTCGATGGGCAGCAGTTCGTAATTCCACTCGGCGATTTCGTTGGTCGCATTGTCGGCGATGCGGTACGCCTTCACCTGTGCCGGCGAGAGGTCGATGGCGACATGCACCGGCACCTGCGCCAGGCCCAGCTTCTGCGCCGCCTTGAAGCGGGTGTGGCCGACGATGATCACGCCGTCGGCATCGACGACGATCGGCTGGCGGAACCCGAATTCCTTCAGGCTCGCCGCCACAGCGTCCACCGCCTCGTCGTTCTGGCGGGGGTTGCCGGGATACGGCTTGACCTGGTCGATGGAGCGAAGTTCGATCTGCATACGCAATTTCCTTTCACGAAAGAAAGTCAGTCGAGAATGGTTGGCGTTCCCGCTGGCATTAATCTGCAATTTTCCGCCGGGAGTACCTATGGCCGGGGGGGGGGGGGGGGGGGGGGGGGGGGGGGGGGGGGTCTGCCACTTTGGCACCTCCGCACAGTTCGCCCCGTGGCGCGTCCCTTGGGCGATTGGGCCGGATGGCCAAGGTCGCGGCCCGCAACGCGACGTGGGCCAACACAACGCCAACGGCGCGTACCCGTGCGGCCACGCCCCAGGGCAGGCGGGCAGCGCCAGAACTTCTTTCTCTCTTTCACCCCCCCCCTCACACACACGCGCATAAATACGCGGGCGGGCGTCGCGCGAGGGGGTGGGGGTGAAATATATATATAGAGAGAGAGAGTGTGTGTTTTTATATATATATTGGACTTTTCCTCGAAAAACTTCTTTCACCCTACTGGGGTGAAAAAGGGGTGAAGAAGGGTGAAGCATGAGCGCGCTGGCGGCCATCATCTTTCACCCCCCACGCTTGTTTCACCGCACTCTTTCACCGCCCCGGCTGCCTCGACCAGGCGATAGGCGCGCATGGGGCGACCGGGCGTGGGCGCGGTGACAATCTCCACATCCCCCTGCTGGCAAAGCGTGTCGATCAGCGCCGCAAACGCCTTAGTGTCCACCTTCATTCGCTTGAGCAGCACGCTGTGGGGGAGTACGCCGCCGGGGGCGCTGCGCAGCTTCTCGATGGCTTTGAGGCACTCGGCGTGGAACGGGTTCTCGGCGACGTGGCCCGCCGCCATGAACAGCATGCGGCGTGTCTGGTGCATCACGAACGCCGACGCCCATTCGACCGCCGCGAGACCGATGCGCGGGGTCTGGTGGTTTTCGCTGACGGCATACAGCAGCGCCAGCTTGCGCACCTGCTCGCTGACACGGCCCCACACGGTCGTGCCGACCGAATCACTGCGACCCTCGGCCGCCGAGTATTCCGCCTCGGCCCGCTGGCGCGTCTCGACCAGCATGCGGCGGGCCTCGTCGCTGTGCTCGACGACCGTGGGCACCGGATGGAACTCTTCCAGGTTCCCCGTGCCGGGTCGGTAGTCCGCCCACCACTTGGCCGTGGCCAGGATGCTCGGCGGCACGTCCCGGATGCTCGGCTCCTGACCCTCCGGCCGAGGGCCGGATTCGAGGATGATCATGCGGGCGAAGAAGCCGTTGGTGAGCATGCGCTCGGACAGCGCCTCGTAGTAGTGGTTGGGGATCGCGGTGCCGAAAATCACGAGGCCGGGCTGGTCGATCACCCCCGGCGACTCCTTCCCGGCCTTGCGGCGCATCGGGAAGACGCTGTTGGCCGACGAGTACATCGTCAGCAGCGTCGACATGATCGCCTCGTGCCGGGCGTCCTTCG
>WBZR01004166.1_pt1 | contig 12138 bp, 14 predicted proteins | sample 5204231 | NCBI WGS metagenome assembly WBZR01 (sample SAMN12412403, study PRJNA552823) | activated sludge metagenome | isolation source: activated sludge from anammox sidestream of wastewater treatment plant... | place: USA: Virginia | collected 2017-08
CTTCCTGCTTCTGTTTTCGACGTTCGGGTCGCTGCGCCAAGCAATCCTGATCTTCACCGGCGTGCCGCTCGCGGTGACCGGCGGAATCATCGGCCTGCTCGTGCGGGACATGCCCTTCAGCATCACCGCCGGCGTCGGGTTCATCGCTCTCTCCGGGGTCGCGGTGCTGAACGGCGTCGTCATGGTCTCCGCGATCAACCGCTTGCGGGAAGAAGGTCGTCTGCCGGTGTTGGATGCCGTTCGTGAGGGCGCCTCGCAGAGGCTGAGGCCGGTCCTGATGACCGCCCTCGTCGCCGCGCTCGGATTCGTGCCTATGGCCCTCAATACGGGGATCGGGGCGGAGGTGCAGCGGCCGTTGGCGACCGTCGTCATCGGTGGAATCGTGTCGGCGACTCTGCTAACCCTCGTCGTCCTGCCTGCCCTCTATGCCTGGATGGAGAAGGACCCGTGTAGGGTGACGCGGGACGAATCCGAGCCCGCTCCGAGCCCAGGAAGGCGGGTGCGAGCAAGATCGCCGGGTAGCCTCGCGGCGTGATCGGGCTCGCATGCCTTCTATTGGTCGACGTCCTCTACGTGACCCCGCGTGGCGATGATCGAGCCGCGGGCAGTGAGAGGCGCCCACTCAAGACCATCTCCCGCGCTCTCGCCCTTGCCCGCGAGAGCGGCGCACGGCGCATCGTCGTCGCCGCCGGCGAGTACCCGCAAGAGGCCACGCTCGACACCCAGGGCTTGAAGGGCCTCGTCATCGAGGCCAAGTCAGGCTCTCGGCCCCTCGTCGTTGGCGCCCGCGTCGTGCCGCCTCGCGCCATCTCGCTCTGTGCGGACCAAGACCTCCAGCGGCGAGCGGCGGATCTCGACAAGGACGCTCGAGTCTTTGAAATCGATGCCGCGAAGGTCCCGGGCATGCGGCTGTCTCCCTACACTCCTTATGGCTTCCCCAGGCCGATCGTCGCGGGGCCCACCGAGCTGTTCGCCGACGCCGAGCCGATGCGGATCGCACGCTGGCCGAATGAGGGGTTCACCACGATCGCTTCCGTCCGAGAGCCGGGTAACGGGGAATCTGACCGGAATCAGTCGCCCCGCCGCCCCGTCTTTACCGCGCTGACCGATCGCGCCAAGGGATGGGCGTCGAGCGGCGCCGCATGGCTCTACGGGTACTGGAAGTACGACTGGGCCGACGAGACGATCAAGATCCACGCGGTCGACCCTGCGACCGGCGAGATCACGCTCGAGACGCCCCATACGTATGGCGTCGACAAGGGCGCCCAGTTCTTCGCCGAGAACCTCCCGGAGGAGCTCGATGCCATCGGTGAGTACGTCGTCGACACCACCAACAACAAGGTGCGCTTCGTCGCGCGCAAAGATGCGAAGGCCACGTATCGACTGTCCGTGCTGGGCGAGCCGCTCATACGGGCCGGAACCGATGTGACGATTCGCGACATCGATTTCGCATACTCACGCGGCGATGGAGCGCTGGCCTCAAAGGCGGACGGGGCAACCTTCGAGGGTTGCCGCTTCTTCAATCTGGGCCAGCGAGGCGTCGTGATTCAGGATTATGGGTATGCCCTCCTTTCCAGGAGGAACCTGAGCATATCCTAGTCTCGGCAGGCGCCTCGGCGAAGAATTCTCCGGCGGCTAGGGACACTTCATAATTGAAGTCAAATGGCAAACGCGCCGAAGGTATTCATCAGCCACGCGAGCGAGGACAAGGCGGACTATGCGGAGCCTCTCGCCAAGGCGCTCCGGGCGAAAGGTGTTGACGCGTGGCTCGATAAGTGGGAGATACGCCCAGGCGATAGTCTTGTCGAGCGCATCTTCGAAGAAGGACTTGCGGAGGCTGGAACCTGCGTATATTTGATGTCGCCAAACTCGGTCGACAAGGACTGGGTGCGCGCCGAGTTCGAGAACGCCGTCGCTCAACGCATCGCCAAGAAGATTCGGCTCATCCCAGTCAAGCTCGCCGACTGCGACGTGCCAAACGCGGTGAACAGCATCCTCTGGATTGACCTCGCCCGAGCGGGCTCCATAGAGAAAGTGGCCGACGAGATTGCGAAGGTGGTTCACGGCCACAGCGACAAGCCGGAACTCGGACCGAAGCCCACGTGGGTGGACGCAGCGGCACTCCGCATGCCGGGCTTGGACAAGCAGGACGAGGTCGTGCTGGGGCTCGTGTTCCAGGCGGCGCTCAACAGGGGCACGCGCATCCTCATCCAGACCGGCGACCTCCAGCCTCTGGCGAAGGAGCAGGGCATCGAAGACGAGTCGCTCCACGAGTCCGTGGACATGCTAATCGAACGTGGCTACCTGGAGCAGAAGAGCCGCACGCAGGGCCGGCGCCACATTGTCGTGAACATCTATGCGGGCACTTTCGTTAGCATAGCGCGAGCCCTCGGATTGAAGGTCGACGAATGCGACCTGGAGCTCGCGGGAATCCTGTTCAACGAAGACCTGGGAAGCCTCGAGGTTATCCACGAGCGCCTGCAGCACTACCCGAAGGCCCTGGTCGACGCGATTCTCGACGACCGCGCCGACCACGGGCATATCCGCGTCTCACGGACAATCGGCGGCGGGGGGCGCGTCCACAGCCCGTCGGTCGAATACAAGCGCTGGTTCAGAGACGCCTTAGCCTAGGTCCTCGCAGAATTACCAGCTTTGCTCAACGTGCACCGCGCACGCGCGCGGTGCACGTTTTGACATCCGCCACAGCCAGCTGTCACCTTCTGGGCCATGAAAGAAGAGAACCCCGTCCGCCTGAGAGCGGCAGACCTCGAGCGCCTGATTGACGCCCACAGGGCGGCCCGCCCGAAGCTCGGCAAGTGGCTCATGCCCCGACACCCCCGCGCGGATAACCGGGCGTGGCTCGACGTCGACAGCCCGCGCGGGCGGGTCCACCGCCAGCTGCCCAGGGGCTGGAACGAGCCGGACCCGCTGCGCGCCACGCTGGACGACCTTGAGGAGGGCGCCGCTCGCTGGGTCGAGCTCGGCTGGCGGGCCAGCTACTCGAGCTACCGCTGGGTCTACGTTCCGTCTGAGGGCTGGCGCGAGCCCGACGGTCACTGGATGTCGGCGCTTGGCGACGAGGGCGATGCTCTGTTCCTGGACGCGGTGCCCCTGGGGGTTCTGGAGTTCATGCGGGACTTGGACGCGGGCGTCGCGGCCATGGGGAGGGTGAGCGACCTGGACTTGGTGCTGGCGGCGCGGTAGGGCTACTTCTTCTCGTTGCCACCCTTGTTCTGTACGGGCTTCGTTACTGGTCGGTCCTTCGCACCCTGAGTGAATCTGCCGTCGTCCGACTGCTTCGCAGCGGGCTTTTCGAACGTGGCCTTGTCCTTGTCGTTAGAGTTGCTCACTTCTTCTTCCCTCCGCTACCCTGATTGACGGGCTTGGTCACGGGCCGGTCCTTGCCGCCAGTCGAGTCGGCGCCAGTCTTCCCGCCGTGATGGGTGGTCGTCGGCTGCGGCCCCGGACGAGCGTTGTCCTCGCTCATTTCTTGTCGCCCCCGCTCTTTCCGGTTCCTCCGGAACTCCCGTTGTTGTTGTTGATGACGGGGCGGTCCTTGGAGCCCAGGGACTTCGTGCTGTCGGAGCTTCCGCCCTTGTGTGTAGGTGTTGATTTCGTATCTTTACTTGCCATAGCCGTTTCCTTTGTTGAGCTCACCTCAGACAGTGCCGAGAACACGCCGATGCCCATGACGACGAGTCCGACGATTAGCGCCAGCAGCGACATCGGGTTGAGCCACTGCAACGCCATAGCCCACTTATCCGCGCGGCTTCCGTGGAGCCTGGACCCACCGCAGCCGACTCTCCTATCGTCGTCCAGTATATCGACCCTGCGGTCGAAGGATTGACTCGCTGCGTATACGCAGAAGACCGAGAGAAGCAGGCAGGCTGCCATAACCGAGGCGCCCCACGCGACCGTTCCAATCGTGCCCGGGGTGAGCCGCCCCAAATCGTCCTTGAGCAGCCCGAACGTGAGCGCGAGCGCTCCGCTCGCCAGCGTCACGCGACCCTTGTCGAACAGGTCTCCGAGTTCGTTTCGCCGCTTGAGCAGGAACTCACGCTCTGACAGGTAGAGCTCCTCATGCTCGTCTCCCAGCGCGTAGGGGTCTATCGGTCCACTTTCATCTGTCTCACTCAACAAAGAGAGAGACGGACCAGCCAAGGGCAGAAGAGCGGGCTTTGCAGGAAAACCCGACAAGCGTATACTATTTGCATGGCACTCGTGCGAATATTCACCGCGTTCGACTACGACAACGATGCGGACCTACGGATGCTCCTCGTCGGGCAGGCGAAGAACCCGGACACGCCCTTCGAGATTGCTGACTGGTCTGTTCAGGAGCCATTCACTGGCAACTGGAAGGAGAAGGTTCGATCCCGCATTCGGAGTGTGAACCAGGTGTGCGTTCTCTGCGGCAAGTACACGAACCGAGCGGCTGGTGTGGCTGCCGAGCTCCAGATTGCGCAGGAGGAGGGCAAGCCCTACTTCCTTCTGTGGGGCCGCGCGAACGACACCTGTGTGAAGCCGTCGACGGCCAAGTCAACCGACCAGATATACAAATGGACGTGGGAAAACCTAAAGAGCCTGATTCACGGAAGCCGGTAGCTCCGGAGACCGGCGTGTGGTCGGCGGATGAGTCGGCTTACGGCGACCGCTACCAGGACCACCTCCTCGAGCAGTACAAGCTGCTTGCTGACACCGCCTGCCAGACGAGCGGCGAGAGGGGCAAGGCGGGGACATTCTTTCTGACCCTCAACACCACGCTGGCGACCGTGTACACGCTCGCCTCTCTATACACGACCTCCTGGCTGTGGCGAGTGCTTGTCCCCTTGGTCGGGCTCATCCTCTGCCTCGTCTGGGACGCGCTCATCGTCTCATACAAGAACCTGAATCGCGCCAAGTTCGACGTCCTCCACGAGATGGAAAAGCGGCTCCCCGCGGCCATGTTCAAGGCTGAGTGGGACGTCCTCCAGAGCGGTGGCTCCAAGCGACACCGGCCGCTCACGCACGTCGAGAGGGCTGTGCCGTATGTGTTCGTGGTTCTGTACCTAGCCCTGCTGGTCGTGGCGCTGTTTCCCAAGTGGGCGGGCTTCGAAGTCAAGCCGAGCGCGCCTGCGCCCGTCGCCCAACAATCCACACCCGTCGCCGCACCTAGGAAGTGACAGGCAGGGGAGGTGCGCTGGCTAGCCTGAGATGTACTTGGCAGAGCAGACGGGGCTCTTATCGCCAGCGCTGAACCATGGAGCCGTCAGCCAAGTGGAAGGCGACGTAGGTTCACTGGGCACGGGAAGTGCCACAGAGGACTATTACTGGCGCGCGGCGCCTTCAACCTGCAAGGCAACCAACTTTTTCTGCGCGCCAAGGAGAAAAGTGTCTAACTCGGCGATTGGAACGAACACCGCGCAGACATGATAACGCGTGTAACCTACTCCCTCTCGCCGCATGCTTCGCCGTGCCGGGCGTGATTCTCACATTCGGCTACTGGGTGTTCTGCGCGCTCGGCCGCCCAGGATTCGTCGAAGCCGACAGCCGCGGCTTCTACGTCGAGAAGCGCCACCCCATGGGAGACGGTGCGGGTCGATGACGGCCAAGGAGTCTTACAATCATGCGTTGTTGGTTCTCGGAGGTCGATTCCCAGAAGGCGAAGCCGCAATAGCTAGTGACGCCCATTGGGCCTGCTGCTACGCGAGCGATGTCATCCAAGGTCGATTTCCGGAAGGGGAGGCCGCGATAGCTAGTAACGCCCGTCTGGCCTACTGGTACGCGCTTGTTGTCATCAAGCGTCGCTGGCCCGAGGGCGAGGCCGCGATAGCAACCGATGCAAAGTGGGCGTTCTACTACGCGCAGTACGTCCTTGGCGGCAGGTTCCCGCAGGGCGAGGCCGCGATATGCGGGTCCGAGTGGTGCAGCCTGTACATCGAGATGCATTTCGACAGCCCGCAACACGTTGTATGCGGCTGCACTCACGACGTTGGTTGGGGCCACTTCGGGTCTGTTTCCGTTAGCCTGCTTGACCGACTTTTAGCTTAGTCGTCGGCCAGGGTCGGGGCGCTCTCACAAGCCGACCCCGAGCGACCTCAGCAACCCCTGCCACGGAGGTCCCTGTCTAGCATGCAGTTCGCCAAACCGCGGGCAGTGAGTACCCGTGCTCGGCTCGCTCACGGCCCTCGCTTCTGGGTTTACACCCCTGATGTGCAGACCTGGCATCGACACATCGAGTAGCCGAGGGTTCTACGGGGAGAAGTCGCTCCGAATGTGACACGACGCCGCAGGTGGTTGGCGGCACGCAGGCGAAAGGCTCCCCCAATGGACTTCTCCGCGCTGTATCTGGCCCAGGCCGCCGAGCTTAAGAATTACGCCTTTCTGGGAGTGGGTGGCAGCGCGACTGTCTCCGGCTCCTTCGTCGCCCTCCATGGTTATACGACCGGAACGTCCTTCACGGCCACTGTGCCCCAGGCCAACGGCACGAACGAGCCCCTGAGATTCGCAGACCTGTACGGCTCGGCCTTGCCCGGAGACGCGGTCGGCTTCGTCGGGGTCGTGGCCGGCAATTCCGTTTACGTCTCGCTGAACCCGAACTCGACGTCGGACCTGAAGACGAACTACGCTCGGTACTCGAAAATCGACCCGTCCACCATGGTCATGCTCGGCGAGATGGCGCAGGGAACGACACCGTCGCAGGCCATCCTCGCCGCCGGCGAGAACCACGTCGGAGAGGTAGGGCAGAAGCTGGCGAACCCCTCAGCCAACTTCACTCGACCGAACGACACGACCCCGTACACCATAGGCGACCTGGTCGCGAACTCGGCCTCGGCAGGCTCGGTGTCGGCCATGTCCTGGACCCTGACCCGCGTCGCCGCTGGGTCGGCGGTAATCCGCAGGGTCCGAGCCCGGAAGACCAGCACGAGCGTCACAACCGCAAGCTTCCGGGTGCACCTGTTCGCGGCTGCTCCGTTGACCGTGACTAACGGCGACAACGGCGCGTTCAGCGTCAGCGGGACCGCCGACTACCTGGGCGCGTTCGACGTGACGTACGACCGGTCGTTCACTGACGGAGCCTTTGGTGCTGGAGTGCCGGTCACAGGCAGTGAGCACGGTATCAAGCTCGCTTCTGGTTCGACAATCTACGGCCTGGTAGAGGCCAGGTCCGCATACACGCCAATCGCACTGGAGGTCTTCACTTTCGAGCTGGAGGTCTACCAGAACTGATGCTGGGCTTTGCCACCGGCGACCGTGTCCCCCGTCTCTCGGACCTGACGGACTGGTACGTCATCGGCAGCGGCACGCCGCTCAACGGAATAGTCAGTCCTTCATCCGTGGTGAGTTCGGCGACCACATCCGTGACGTGCTCCGCGTTCCACCGGCTCCACGGGGTAACGAACTACATCAGGTTGGCCTACGGCCTGTACTGCAAGGACACGGGCACCAGTGTCGGGGAGATAGCACTCCCGAATGCGGTGACCATCCACGCGGCATGGCAGGGCTCAGACGGCGTGGTCCGCGAGGCGACGTTCTCAGGCGCCACGACGGTGTCAGACACGCACGCGCTCTTCGTCTCCGACCCGATACCCTATTCGACGCACTGGGGAAACCACGGCTGGGCGCTGACGGCGTTCAGCGTTGCGAGCAGCGAGTTGCTCATCCCAGGCGCGTGGACAGGCATGAGCGACACAGGGCGGGAAAACCGACCGCTGGGCGAAGGCGTATGCGCCGGCGATGTGGTCCTCTCGGGTCGGGACGCGGTCGGCACGAACTCCGCCAACGGCAAGATGTTTGGCCCTGCGGCTATCCTTGGGTACTTCCCCGGGGGAGTTGGGGCCCCGCAGAGCTTCTACGGCCTCGGCGACTCCCACTGGGCCGGCTCGAACGACTCGAGCGCGGCGGGCAGGGGAATCGGCGGTCCGATAGTCAGGCTTTGCCTGGGCCAGTTCAACGGGGCCGTGGACCTCACAATTGGCAGTCGGGCCCCGTACCTATGCGTTTGGACGGGAGGGGAGTCGACTCGTCAGCACCTCGACAACAACTCTCCCGTTAGGCGCGGACTCCTGGACTTCTGCACCGAGGCGTTTCTGGAGTGCAGCAACCACGACGCGGAGAACGGCGCGGACGCCACCACCTGGAAGGCCGTGATGCAGGAGGCTGCTAGGTGGCTGTCCCAGGGCAGGCATATCAGGCGCATCCACGTTTGCACGCCGTACCCGAAGGCCAACTCGACGGACCACTTCATAACCGCAGGCAACCAGACTGGCACCTCGCCCTCGAGCAGACCCGCGATGATGTCTTACCTGCTCGACACGGGCCCGACGGGGTACGTGGAACAGACCAAGCCAACTCTCAGGGGTGGGCAGGAGCTCATCGTGCACGACGTGGCCTCGGCAATTGAGGTCGACTCGACCAACACTCCCACTCAGAACGGCTCAAGGTTCATTGTCGGGGACTTGTCGGCGGACTACACTGCGACGGTCGCGAACACCAACAACCTAGGTAGCTCGAGCGCACGATTCACCTTCAGCGGGTCCGCGCCCGCCGTCGGCGTCCTCCAGGGCGCCGTGTGCCGGTACACGACCGGGGCGCAGGCGGACAAGTTCTGCAACGTAGAATACGACACGACCATAAGCGACGGGACCCGCAGGGTGGTCTTCTCGCCGCCGATAGGTGCTGCTGCCGTCGGAGACATGATGGAGTTCTACTTGGTGACAAGCGCCAATGCCAAGGGGGCTTCGACAGACGGAGCTAGTGGCGGGGTCCACCTGCTGAAGAACGGCGTCGTCCGGGTGGCGAAGTACCTCGACGGGCGAGGAATCATCCTGAACACGACGGTGACGCCGGACTCGTCTGCGCCTGCCGTGGCGAGCCCGTTCGACCCGTACGCAATCGACAGCGTCTACCTGTTCGACCCAGGGGACATAAGCAAGATGTTCAAGGACACGGGCGGGACTACCGCCGTGACCGCCGACAACGATGTACTCAAGCTGTTCAAAGGTGGCAACGTTAACACTACTCAGCACAACGTCAGCGACAGCGTAGGCGCGACCTACAAGTCCACCGGCGGCTCGATATCTCAGCCTTACGTGCTTTTCAACGGCACCACCCAGAAATTGAGGCTAGCGTCTGGGACGTCGATGTCCGGACCGTGCTTCTTCATCGTGGTCTACCGACAGGTGAGCGTGCTGCCCAGCGGACGCATCTTCTCCTCCAACGACACGAGCAACCGGATGGAACTCAACAACGCGTCCGGCGGCACGGCCATGTTCTTCAACGGGGGCACGAACCAGAGCATCGGGGCTGCCGGCGACACCACACTCAGAACGATGCTCATAAGCGTCAATGGTGCCAGCGGGTACATCTACGTCAACGGCGTCAAGACTACGAAGAACTTCGGCACCGGCACGATGAACGGGCTCACGCTAGGCGCGAGCTTCAACTCGTCGACCACAAACCCCAGCAACATCGAGCTCTACTGGTTCTCGGCCCACACCGGCACTCCGACTGGGGGCCAGGAGGCGTCGATTAACCAGTGGCTCGCCAGCGTCAGGTTCCAGTAGTCAGACTCCGAGCCCGAGCGACTTCAGCACGTCCGCCAGGTGGTCTCGCCGGCGAGCAGCCGCTGAATGACCTTCGACCTCGCGACCGGCACCGATGCCAGCCTCACTAGGACCACAACGCTCTTTGAGATGACCAGGCCCACGGGCTGGTGGCCGACGCGCACCTGCTCCACGACGTGCCAGCCCTCGGCCCCAGCACGCTCCGCGATGGCGCACCGCGAGCCCTTCCGGGTCATGAGGCTCCACCGGCCCCCTTAGACTCTTCAGTACCAGGCGAGCCTCCTTAACGCTTCCATTTCATCCGCAGTCGACGGATACTGGAACTGAGCCGTTATGCCCCAAAGCTCCGCCAACAGCCACCGGCTCGAGATGTCGTCAAGTGGTATTGCGCCGTGCTCGGCATGAGCGAATGCCGCGTTCCGGACACCCGGTGCCTTCGCCACGGTAATGAGCGCCAACTCTGGCTCAGCCAGCGGCTGGCACCTCCAGATGGCGAGTTCATAGAAGTCAGGTTCGGCTAACTTAGAGACGAGTCTGTAACCCGAGTCGGATGCTGTTATTAGGCGAGGTGACGCTTTCTCGACGCACATGGCGAAGACCGAGAGGAGGCAAACAAGCACAATAGTCTCTTCAGCATCGGAGGCGGGTTCCGTTGTCATGCCAGGCTCACCGCCGACGCCGGAGAGTGACTCGGCGTTTCCTTCTTCATCTCGGCCTTGCCCTCGTCGCAGATGAAGCGGAAGTTGCACATGGCGCAGATGGGCTTGCGCGGCTTTGCCGGGAAGTCCTCACGCTTTGCGCACCAGGTCACCTTGGCATAGCCACGGTCTCCTCGTTCGACAACCCGCTCAACGAGTTCGAGCTCCCTGAGGTGGTGGCATTCAATTGCGTCACGAGCTTCTTGCTGCGCCTCTGACGTCACGAACCGGGGCTCCCACTTCTCGCCGGGTCTGAGGAAGACCGGCTGGACAGCCACGGGCTTCGTCTCGTGGGCGTACTGTGAGCCGATGGAGTAGGCGGCAAGCTGCTTGTAGCCGTTGGACACCGACGGAGCTTTCCGTTCCCCGGTCTTCCAGTCGATGATGTAGTGGCCCTTCTTGTGCTCCAGGGCCACGTCGTACGGCATGTAGAGTCGCAGCCCGTTCATTTTCTTGTTGAACCCACGGTTCTCCCGCGCCTCTATGTACGGCAGCTCGTCAGTGGCGCCAGTAATCGACTTCCACATCTTCCGGTCCGTTGTTCGCAGGAACTTGAGCGCCTCGGACTGGTAGAACGCTTCCAACGTCTGTATCAAGGTCTCGCGACCGGCGGTCTCCATGGTCTCGCTCGGTCCGGCCTCGAGGTGGTGCATGAGGACCGAGCCGTGCGTGCCCGGTCGCCTGCCAGCTCGCGCCGCCTCGGCGAGCCGCGCGCTCCACCGCAGTTGCTCGTCGTACCTGCGGACGGCGTGTGGGGTGATATCTCCCACATCGCGGCCGTTTTCCTGATATTGCCTGAGCGAAAGGGCGATGAAGAAGTGCGCCACGTCTCCAACCAGCAACGGGATACTCCTCGCCTGTTTCAGGAAGACGAGGGCGTCCTGCTCCGGCTCGCCCCACGGGTAGTAGGCGAAGAAGAAGGCCCTCGGACACCGCTGCATCAGCGACTGTCGCGACCAGCTCCAACTGATGTTCTTTGCGCTTCCCATGGTCAGCCCCCTATGGCGTTCGCCAGGTCGCGCCACACGCCGGTGCGGCTCGCGGTCGGGATGCGCGGGTCAACGCGCCCGGAGGAGCGCCAGTACGGCACGCACTTGTTGGCGACGGACGCCCGCGCCAACTCGGCGAGCATCCCGAGGTTCCCCGCCCTGCCCCGGCCGTCGAAGCGGAAGCAGTACTCGTCCAGGTAGCCCTGGATGTGGCGGGCGGTGAAGGAGCCCTGGTGGGAACCCATGACCACTCGCTTCACGAGGCTGAACACGCGATGTATACGGGCGAGGTGGACCTGCACCACCTTCTTGCCTCCGCCGCGAGCCTTGAGTTGCCGGCCTCTGGTGTTCGAGGTCGTCGCCGGGTCGCTGAGATAGCCCGGCAACTTGCGGTAGGCGCGCGCACCGTCCGAGCAGACCATCGAACCCGGCTTGACCACTGACGTAACGAATGCCTTGATGGACGGGCCGTCGTTCTTCGGGATAACCCGCATTCGCGCCCGTCCGCACCCTGCGCCGCGGCGCTCGGTGGCGCCGGCGATGATGACTTTGTCCGGGTCCGAGAAGCCGTGCAGTCCGGTGTCCTCGGCGAAGCCGCCTATCAGCATCTCGTCGCACTCGACCTCACCCGAGAGTTGTGGTCTCGTCGCCAAGACGGCTCCCATCGCTCGCCTGAGTTCGCGGAGCCAGCGGAGGGTGGTCTTGTAGCTGCCATACCCGAGCCGCCTCTGAAGTTCCAGGGCGCTGATGCCCTGCTTGGAGGTCACCATGTGGAACATGGCTAGGAACCAGTCCCTCAGCGGCTTCGGGGAGTTGTGGAAGATGGTGCCAGCGCGTAGTGAAGTCTCCTTTCCGCACCCGCGGCCCGCGCAAATCCAGTGGTCGCGGTTCGTGCGCCGCCTTCGGCGG
>WBZR01000697.1_pt1 | contig 12130 bp, 8 predicted proteins | sample 5204231 | NCBI WGS metagenome assembly WBZR01 (sample SAMN12412403, study PRJNA552823) | activated sludge metagenome | isolation source: activated sludge from anammox sidestream of wastewater treatment plant... | place: USA: Virginia | collected 2017-08
GACCATGAAAAACAGCGAGGTGCAACTTGGTGGAACATATACCGCCAAGGTCAGCAACAAGGTGGTGTCGGTGCGCATCGACGCCGTGAACCGGCATGGTGGGTGGAGTGCAACCAACCTGATGACCGGCAAGACCATCCGCATCAAGAGCGCCCAGCGCCTGCGCAAACGTCTGGAGGAGGCGGCCAGTGTCGCGGTCTGGTTATCGGCGATGCGATACGCCTTGGTCTGCGCCTCGGTCAGGTTGGTCGCCACGTGAACCGGCACCCTGGCCAGACCCAGCTTAACGGCCGCCTTGAAGCGGGTATGGCCGACGATGATCACGCCGGCCTCGTCCACCACGATCGGCTGGCGGAAGCCGAACTCCTTCAGGCTCGCCGCCACGGCGTCCACCGCATCGTCGTTGACGCGCGGGTTGCCGGGGTAGGGCGTAATGGCCTCGATGGGGCGTAATTCAACATTAAACGACTTGGGCGTTCTGGTGGTCATGGTTGCACCTCCGCGTGCGTTGGGGTTGGTGAAAAAAAACGGACACACAAAACAAACTCTCTCTTTTATGGCGATCGTTCCCGCGGCCATCAGGAGAAGTCATTTTCGCCAAGTACCTATTAGAGGCCGTATAATCGCTTCAGACGCGATTTGCTCCTTGAAGCGATCAATCGGATACCTTTGCAGTTGAATCGCACCACGGAGCCTGCAAACGGCCCTGTAAGGCAAATCGATCTTTGGTGTGTGGTTTGAATGCGCCACACCAATCGCAGGACAACACCAGCGGCCATTGGCCATAGTCGTAGGGGAGGGATTCATCCTCACCGCGAAAGCGACCGACCGCAGGCGGGTTTCGTCGGCACAGGCCCTGCAGACACTTCTGCCGGTCCGATGGCTCCAGGCAGGCGGCGGGCGTGTCGTCGTCGAGTGTGGTGAAGAACTGGCAATCAAAGCATGATGGCAGCGTCATGGGGGCTCCTTTGCGAAAATGGGATCTGAATGCGGGCTGCGACCCCGCTGGAGAAAACCGCACAAAAAAGCACACCCCCCTCGCGTGCGCACACGCAGGCGTCCAATACGCGGGTGCGCGGGGGGTCGTGAGGTACGTGATGGAATCTCTCTCTTCTCTCTCTTTTTCCATGTATTCCAGCGATTTTGGGCGTCGAGAAAACCTCATAAAGCCATGCGGCTTTCTTGCGGTTCTTGCGGTTATCTCCACAGCCACCTCCGCGCCGCAGGCCGGGTGTGAGGTTTTCTTTGTGGTTTTCTTTGAGGTTTTCTTTGCTCATAGCAGGCGGTATCCCGACTTGGGCTTGGTGGTTGCTTTCCCCCTATCGAAGATGGCGATCTGCCGCGCCTCCAGTTCCAGCACGATGTCCTTGAAGTCACCGGGCCTTTGTTTGAGCCGTCGCCGCAGTTCCCAGGGCGGCATCAAGGAATCCGCGCCGTTCTTGTCGCGCCAATTCCTGAGGATGGTCACGGCGCGCTTGATGAGCGCATCGAACTCGCCGTCGGCCACATGCTGGCTGGCCATGAAGAGCATCCGCCTTGTCTGGTGCATCACGAAGGCCGAGGCCCACTGCGTGGCCGCCAGGCCGATGCGTGGTGACTGGTGGTTCTCGCTGATGGCGTAGAGCAGCGCCAGCTTGCGGGTCTGCTCGCTCACCCGGCCCCAGACGGTCGTGCCCACCGAATCGCTTCGGGCTTCGGCCCTGGTGTATTCGGCCTCAGCGGCCTGGCGTGTCTCAATCAGCAGTTTGGTCGCCTCCGGTGTCTGCTCGACGACGGCAGGCAGCGGGTGAAACTCCTGGAGATTGCCCGTGCCCGGCTGATAGTCCGCCCACCACCTGGTGGCCCGTGGGAGGTGTAATCCCGGCCAATTTTTAGCTATCGTGCCCGGCTGATAGTCCGCCCACCACCTGGTGGTGGCCAATTCGGCATCCCACCTAAGCGCCTTCCTGCATGATTCGCCGGATCAGCGCCACTTTTTCATCATCCTCCAACGGCAGTTGCATAATGCCTTCCACGACTTTGGCAAGATTTGACGGGTCATGTCCTGACCGCGTCGTATTTCGCGTCGCGCTTTTGAGAATGTTTGGTTTTTCTGGGGAATATGCGTTATTTCGATTCCCCGTGGCTCCATACGAAACCCCCGGTTTTTTCCGGGGTTTCGAACAGGTTGTATTAACGCCGGGTACTTGTCCTCTCTAACGTTGCAGCCCTGACCTCAGTCAGGGAGACGATCCAACAACACGATGGCCGAATTCAAATGGCCGTCCAGCGTGAGGGATAATCCTTCGCGAATGATCTGCTCGCCGGACAGAATCCGGCTGTCTTGCGCATCCCAATTGGATACATGGTAGTTAACAGCGCCGTTCAAAGCCTTGGGGAATAGGCGTATCTCGTCATCGGCGTTGTTCAACTTGAAGACAAACAGGGCGTGTTTATCCAGCCCCGGATGGTGCTCCTGCAGAACAAACCATTGGCTATCGGTTAATTTTGCAATATCAATCTCCACATCCCCAAACGCCCCTTCCAATTGTCCGGGCAATAGTCGAGGTGGTTCCGTCAGCCGATAGACATCGCAATCGGCCAGAATCGGCACCAGCTTTTCGCGATAGAATTGATTGTGTTGTTGAATCAGCTCCAACGCTGCAGCGCTGAGCGAATTGTAATCATTTCCCGAACTGAAGACGCCCATCATCGCTGAACGCAAGACGAAGCGGCCGTAGCGCAGTAAATCGTTGCCGGCCCAATTATTCCACTTGGTCGTGTAGGGATAACGTTCGATTGTTTCCATGGGGATCAGGAAGGAACAACCCCAGGCTTGCTGCAAGTGGACAAGCGGGGTAATCCCGTCGCTGATCTGGAAAGCATGGGAATGCGGCAATATCCCCAGATCCACCCTTCGGCCACCGGAGGCACAGGATAAGATGCGGGTCCGCGGGTACTTGGCGCGGAGTCGGCCAAGGATGGAGTAGAGGTTGCGGTAATACGCCACCATGGAAACAGAGTGATCGTGCAGATGGGGTTTGTGGTGCGGGAAATTATGATCGTAGAAAATCCCGTCCAAGTTATAGCGGCCGATAAATTCATCCAACTGTTGATAGACCCATTCGGCGATCTCCACCTTCCCCAAATTGAGCAAACCACAAGCCGAGTCTGGCGCATCGGCATGGAGGATCCCATCAGGAAAACGCTCGAAGAATTCCTGGTTGTAACATTTCGCCACTCGTTCGGGTTCAAACCATGCGGCGATTTCCAAGCCCATTGCTTTGAGTTGCCGGCAGAAGTCGTCAAATGACGGCGAAAATGCGGCTGCCGTCGGTTCCTTCAATCTGACCCAGTCGCCCCAATTGTTCTCGACCATAAACCAATAGACCGAGATGTCGAAGAAAAAATGGCCCAGTTGTTTGGCGATCACAGCCGCTTTGAGCATCTGCTGGCCCGTCTGGGATTGTTCCGGATTGGCGACGGCCAGATAGTGCATATGGTTCATCGTCGGATATTCGCGCATTGTCCGCTCGGGGGGCAATAAGTGCCGGCGGATAAAGCGATTCATGCGGTTGGACGCCTGTTCCCTTCCCGAGGCGCAGGCGTAGACATACATCGAGGGTGTTCGTTCCTCCGAATCGGCATTCACCTGCAACGGCAGATCCGGATCGAACAACCCGCCTTGCAACGACACCCACTCATGATCATTACCGGCCTGCATGAACCAATTGCCGGACCAGGCATGCGCCGACAGGAGCGTAAAGCGCTCGTTGGGCCACAATAGATACATCCAGGGATGTTGATTCAGGCAGGACAAACCGGCGCGTTCCTGCAGGCGCACGCTGGCGCCGGATTCCAACGCCATCTGCCTGGGGTGATATTCGTGATAGTGTTGCGTGTGCGCTAGCGCATAACTTTTGCCGCTGCCCGTCAGATAGAAGGCGTCCGGGATCGCGTGAGGCGAATAAAGACCGAATTGCCAGGTGATCAACCGGTCCACCCATACCGGCTCGGACGTGCGCGATTGCAACGTCCAATAGACCTCCAGCACATCGTCGGGATGGTGTTGCAGGATATGCACCGTTGCGCTAAGCGATTGATCCGCCGTCTGGTAGGTCGCTGCCAGATGGGTGACGGTTTGCTGATGATCCAGGGTTACCTTGGAAAAATGTTCCGCTGGAGCGCGCTGCGATTGATTCGCGTCCCATTGGCTGACCAGCGGCATTTGCCATGTTATGTCCGATGGCCAATCCGGCAGGATAACCCCATCCAGTTGGACGCGCGTCCATTTCAATTGCGGATTCACCTGCAACAACCAGCGATAACCATCGCCGAAAATCTGAAATTCCGTTTCCCCAGTAGCAACAATGGACATGCGATTCGCCTCGTGGTGAATTGTACAATCCTGCTTCCATTATAGTGGAATGGGAATGGGGAAGATATCGCTGGATTACGAACTGGTCTTCCCCAGAGCAAACGCAAGTAGGCGTCCGATAGACAATCTCTTACGAGCCGCGACCGTGAGGGAGCGGTTTTTGAGCCGATCACCGCTCCCTCACGGTCGCGGCTCGTTAATACATCGACCCTCGCGGGCTACTTGCGATTGCCATGCTCTGTCCCCACCTGTCTCAGGTTTGGTTATTGTACGGATCGCGTTATAAGACTTTTCTAATTTTCAGTCCGATATAAGGCATTGGCAGACGCCTCCATCGCGGTGGCCAGAGGGTTTCACCTGTCCAAGATCGGGTCAAAATAAAAAAAATAAATAATACTTGACAGCCAATAAATACTGTGGTAGGGTAATTCCGACATCGATGACATTTCGACGACGATGTTGATTTTTAACTTATGAATACAACGGCCTCCCCAACCACGCTGGAGCTGATCGCCAAAGAGGCGGGTGTTTCGGTGCGTACCGTTTACCGGGTGCTCCAAGGGGAGAACAAGGAGAGCTGGCCCAGCGCCCAGCGGCGCGGGAAGTTGATCCGGCAAATCTCCCAGCGGATGGGTTTTATTCCTGATTCCAGTGCGCGCAGCCTGCGAACGGGTCAAAAAATGCAGATCGCGGTTCTGCTTCGCAATACCGAAGGCGGGGAGATGCGGTCGCACTACCCCGAAGCCTTTGAAATCATCCTGGGCATCAACGAGGTGATGGAGCAGGCGGGTTACGGCGTTCATCTGGCGACGATTGGCGATGTGCTGCACCCGCGCAATGCCCACTCGCGTATTTTCCGTGAGCACATGGTCGATGGGCTGATTGTGATCAGCACCATGCCGGACAATCTCCTGAAAATGCTCCAGGCGTTAACGCCGGTTTGCCTGTGGGTTCACTCCAATATCTGGAGCCAGACCAACTGCCTGCGCCGTGATGAAGCGGATGTCGGCCAGCAGATTGCCGGGCGCATGATCGGTCTGGGATATCGCAAGTTGATCTGGGCTGGCCCGTGGCGCCAGGCTGGTGAGTCGCGTCACTATTCAGAAACGCAGCGTTTTGATCATGTGCAGACGGTGGTGCAGCGCCATGGCATCCAACTGGAACAGGTGCTGGCCAACAGTGCCGGCGAGCTGGCGGATCAGTTCGATCGCATTGGGGCAATGTTGCGGCCAGATGTGGGTGTGATCGCTTATTCAACCGAGTATGCCCGCTGGCTGACCCACTGTGCCGGCAGCCTGCGCCTGCAGCCACCGGTTGATTTCGGTCTGGCCTGCTGCGACGAGTCGCGCGTGCTCAAGAGCCACTGGCCCGGGTTGTGCCGGGTCGGGTTTGATCAGTTCGAGCTGGGCCGCCAGGCCGGCGAAATGATGATCGAGAATCTGGAGACGGATCAGGAAATTAAAAGCAGGTTGGTTCGCGGGTCGTGGATTATTGGTGACACGGCTTGGGGCCCACCGGCCGATTCGGCGCAGCCGCATCGGTCTGAATCATAAAACTTAACGTGACCGGCGGGTGTTCCGCTGGCGCGATTTCAAGTGAACTGCCTACATAAGGAGGCATATCATGTTTCGCAGTGGTTTGACTTTATCGGGACTGTCAGCCCTGGCTTTGGGCGCAGTCGTTTTGGGCATGGGCGGCATCAGCGCGCAAGGCGCTGTGCTCAATCCCAGTTTTGAGGATCCCGCGCTTACTGATGGTAACGCTGCGACTCTGCCCGGAAACTCCTGGTCGAAAGCCGGCGGCGGCACAGGGTACATTTACAATCCCGCTGATGCAGAAATGCCCGCTGGTCAGATCAATGGCAGCAACCTGCTTTTAATGGATGTGCGAGGCGCAGCCGTGACCGTCTATCAAACTCTGACGGATACGGTCGATACCAGCAAGCACTATCAGGTCAGCTTCCTGATCGGGAAAAGTGTGGGCGGGGATTTCAACAACGCCGTAGTCGCCCTGTACGCCGGTGCTAATCCGGTTGCCGCCTACGACACCTCGACTGAGCCAGGATTTGTCGCGCCTGCGGCAGGAACGATGAAAGAGGTCTCGTTTAATTACGATCCCGCGCCGACCGACTCGGGCGCTTTTACCATCTATCTCGACAACAGCGGCACCGGCTCATTCGTTTACCTGGATAATGTGCGTCTGAGCGAAGTTCCCGAACCGGCATCGCTGTCGATGCTGGGCTTGGGAGTTGGCGCGCTGCTGATGCGTCGTCGTCGCCTGGCGTAAGTTTGTTGAATTTTGCCGCTGCCTTCGGTTAATCGCTGGAGGCGGCGCTTGCGAGGGTGTAGAGACTATTGCCTTCCCCGATAGGCCGGGGGAGGGATAAAGGAGACGGGGTTTGCCATGAAAATGATGTACGTCAAACTTCTGGCGGCGGTTGCGACGGTTGCAGTCCTGAGCGGTTTGTCTGACAAGGCGTCAGCCCAGACGAATGTCGATCTCAACGGCCCGGCCATCGGGATCAACAGCGGCATCCTGGGGACGAATTATTCCACCCAGCGCCAAGTGACAACGCCGGTGCCGCGCAACGGGGCGGCCATCACGGGTGTGGCCGGCGGGTTGCTGGCCGAGACGTTCGACTGGCAGACGCAGGAGGGCGTCCCCTGGCCGACGCTGCAGGTTTTGCGGAATATTCGTGACTATGGAAACGAGCCGCTGTTCATCGTCAACATGCGCGGGACGGGGACGCACTCAACCCCCTACAGTGTGGGCGGGTTCACTTTCAACAACACCAGTGTTGACATGCTCTCGGGTTTGGCGGCCAAGTGGGTGCGCTACACCAACTTCATCCTGCCCAGCCTCTACGCCGGCACGCCGGTGAGTGGATTGCCGTCCACGGACCAGGGAATCCTCAACCAGATCAGCAACTTCGGCGATCCGAGCAACGTCCTGCCGGCGGCCGGGGAGACGGCCGTCCCCACGGTCAAATACTGGATCATCGGCAATGAGCCGGAAATCAGTGTGGGGGGGAAGAAGTTCACCAACCGGTGGAATGAACTGCCGCCGTGGAATAACAATAACTGGTCGACAACGGAATACGTCAATCGCTATAAGACGATCACGGCCGCGATGAAGGCGGTGGATCCGACGATCAAGGTGGGGCCGGGGATGCTGGGAAGCGTGGACATGACCGTCGCCCCGCTGTTGCAAAGCACTGCGACGATCGACTTCTGGGCGTATCATTCCTATGGGAGTATCCAGAGCGCCACGACGACCAGCCAGAGGGAAGCGGCGCTGCGCAATGTCCGCGCCAATCAGATCAACACCTATAACGCCCAGCGCAACGCCTTCACGGCCGCCGGGCGCGATCCCAACAGCGTCGAGTACATGGTGACGGAGTGGAACCCGGCCGATCCGAACAACGACCCCGGCGGGAACGTGGCCAAGACGATGTACCAGGGGCTGGCGTTTGCGGATACCGTTTTCACCTTTGCGGGTCTGGGGATCACCAAGGCCAATTACTGGGGATTGATGCAGAACGATGACGGGTATCACGGCTGGGTCTGGCCGATGGCCAGCGCCTGGGAGGCGCTGAACCAGAACATGGGCGACACGCTGGTCAAGAGCATTGTCGATGATGCCAACAACCGCCGGGTGTATGTCACCAAAGACAGCCAGACGGGCAAGGTCGTGGTCTGGGGGCTGAACTTCAGCAATTCCAACGACACGAGCATTGCCCTGTCGCTGAACGGGATGGAAATCGCGCCCGATGCGATCTATTCGGTCCTGAGCGGCGGCGCCAACGGTACGCTGTTGTCGTTTAACGACAAGACAGATCCCAATGGCTGGGACACGGTGATCTGGCGGGATCAGAGTCTGACGAATTTCAATGCGGCTAATTTCAATTTCAGCATCCCCCACGCCAGCATCGTGATGCTGGAGCTTCAGGCGGTTCCGGAGCCGGCGATGCTGGGGTTGATCGGAATTTCTTCAAGTGCGCTGCTGCTGCGGCGTAATCGCAAGGGAGATATGCACTGATGAATAAGGCAAGGATATCCAAAGCGGCGGGCGCGGTACTGGGACTGGCGATGCTGATCGGCGGCCAGATCGCCAGTGGGCAGACCACCATCAACATGAATGTGCCGGGGACGGCGGTTGATCGCGGCATCCTGGGGACCAACTATTTCTCCGAGCGGTGGTGGGCGCCGGTGGCGGATCGGACCGTGGTCACCGGCACGGCCACGGGGCATAACGCGGAACTGTACGACTGGCAGACGCAGTTTCCCTACCCGTGGTGGAATACCATCGGTGTGTTGCAGACCATCCGCGACAGCGGCAGCCAGCCGATGTTTCAGGTGAATATGCGCGGCCGGACAGTGGGGACGGAAGACAACTACGACTACGCCTCGGATTGGTCTACCATTGACGATGTCGCCGGTCTGGCGACGCTGGCGGCGGAGTGGGTGCGCTACACCAATTTCATCCTGCCCAATGGCGGGCCGATCACTCCCAACGACCAGACGATTCTGAACAAGCTCACGTTCGGCCCCTTGCCGCCGCCCGGTCAGCCGGCGCTGCCCACGGTGAAATACTGGGAGATCGGTAATGAACCGGATGCGAACATCTACGGGACGGAGTTTACGGCGGGATCGGAGACGCCAGATAACCATCAACACTACTTGGACAGTGCCGGTTACGTCTACCGTTACAAAACGATCACCAACGCGATGAAGGCGGTGGACCCGTCGATCAAGGTGGGCCCGGCGATGAGCGCGATGACCAACCCGGTGGGGCCAGCCAGCTGGGAACCGCATGTCGCCAAGAAGCTCCTGCAAAGCGATGCAACGATCGATTTCTGGGCTTATCATGCCTATGACGCTCTGGATGTTGCCTTCAAGCCCAATGGCAACGCGAGCGAGATCGCAGCCATGGAAGGGAAACTGCGGCAGGTGAAGGATTATCAAAGGCAGCTGTACAACCTGCAGCGCAGCTTCTTCAGCAAATACGGACGCGATCCCAACCAGGTGGAATTCCGCGCCACGGAATGGAACGCGATGGGGACGGGTGACAACCTTACCAGCGCCCCGACGATGTACCAGGCGCTGGCCTTCACCGAGACTATTTTTTCTTTTGCCCAACTGGGCGTCAAAAGCGCCAATTACTGGGGGGTGCTGGCGTATGAACCGCAGGATCCCAAGGGCTACCAGAATCTCTGGCCGATGGTGCAGGTGTGGCAGAAGCTCAATGGCAACATCGGCACGACGCTGGTGGGAAGCGCCGGCGATGATTCATCCAATCAGCGGGTCTATGTGACGCGGGATGATGACACGGGGAAAGTGACGGTATGGGGATTGAATTTCAGCAACAGTGCTGATGCGAGCATCGCCCTGGTGTTGCAGGGGCTGAGCGGCCAGTACGACGCCGTCCTTTCGATTCTCAACGCTGGCGCGAACACGACGCTCTGGACAGCCTCCGATGCGCAACTGGGGACCTATGTGTCGTGGACCAGCCAGGCGCTCAATGGATTCAATCCCGCGAATTTTAGTCTGAGTATCCCCCATGCCAGCATCTCCATGCTGGAATTGACGCCGGTTCCCGAACCGGCCGGTGTGGGTTTCGTATTAGTCATGGGCGCACTGGCGCTGCGCCGTCGACGCGGTGGGAAAAATTAAGGAGTTTCAGGAATGATCCATGGATGGCTTAAATTAAGTGAATTTGACGTGATTCGCGGCGGTTTGGCGATGATGCTGGCGCTGCTGATGGGCAGCGCAGCGTGCATGGCTGCCCCGAAGAGTACGATCGATCGGGATTTGTCGTTTTACGCTGATTTCGATACGTCGGCCCAGCCTGCGTATGTCCGCGGCGCCGATACCACCACGGGAACGTATCAGGCGGTCGAGGGCGTGGTGGGCCAGGCGACGAAGGTGCAATCCGCGGCGGTGAGCTATCTTCAGCCGGGGAATCTCAACTTCGATGCCGGGACGGTGAGTTTCTGGGTCAAACCGGCGCTGGACCTGGCGGCGCAAGTGGGGCACGGGCCGGGCACGCGCACCATCTTCGGCGCGGTGAATTTCAAGCTGGCTGCGTACACCAATCAGCCCAATACCCAGCCGGTGATCTATTTCATGACCGGCACCAACCTGCCGCAGAATGATTTTCAGTGGGATTACAACGCGGCTGCGCCGATCGATTCCCTGCCGCCCGGCCAGTGGACGAATGTGACGCTGACGTACAGCGCCAAGGCCGGACGCAAGGCCATTTACATCAACGGCAGGCGCGTGGCATCGATCAACACGAAGCTGATTCCGCCAGGCAGCGGCGGGGATTCATTCACGCTGGGCGAAGGATTGCCCGGCGATTATGACGAGCTGGCGGTATGGGGTCGGGAACTGACCGCGGCGGAGATTCAACTGCTGGCGCGCAAACCGGCCCAGGTGGCGTCGGAATTGGCCGCCTATGGCCGAGAACACGTTCAACAGAAAATTGAATGGACGATTTACCCGAACCTGGTCTACCAGAATTATGCTGATTCCATCGTTGAACCGGGTGAAAAGCTGGCGCTGAAGCTGCCCTTGGAGAACCGCACGGACAAGGCGCAATCGGGCGTCGTCACCATCGCGGTGCAGGATATCTGGGATAAGCAGGTCGGACCGACGCAGAGATTCGACGTGAAGCTGGCGGCCAACGAGAAAAAAGACCTGCCGTTCGAGGTGTCTGTGGACTGGTTTGGTGCATTTCGCGTGGCGGTGACGGTGGAGGTGGATGGCGTCCAGCAGAGTCGGGATGTCACCACTTTTGGCGTGCTGCCCAAGGACCCGCCGCCGAAGCATCCGTTTTTCGGCGGGCATATCAGCCAGGTCGGCACGTTGCCGCAGTTGGGCAGAAGACTTGGCTTCAGCGGCAATCGCGTTCACAACATGACGCAGTTCACCTGGTGGTTCCAGATGGAGCCGCAGCGTGGCAACTGGGCCATGAACGGAGCTGGTAATTATGAGCGCTACATGGCCATGGGGTACACGCATTACGGCCAGTGGATCTACACCCCGTCCTGGGCGGTGACACTGCCCGATGGCCAACATCCGCCGGGCGAGGCTGCATACGGTTATGCACCGACGGACATTGAGGCGCTGCGGGAGTATGTGCGCGAATCACTTAAACGCTTCCCGGCGATCAAGCGGTGGGAAATCTGGAACGAGCCGTATGTGTCGATGTTCTGGCGCGGCACGCCCAAAGAGTATGTGGATCTGTGCAAGGTGATCTACACCGAAGCCAAGAAGGCGCGCCCGGACATCACCGTCTATGCCCAGCTTTTGTATGAAGGCCCCTGGACGCGCGATGCGATGAAACTGGGGGTGCTGAATTACTGCGACGGTGTGGCGTATCACTTTTACCATGTCGCCAGCGAAGACGCGCAATCAGCCACGGAACCGATCCGGAGGTTGCGGCAACTGCTGGCCGCCAACGGCAAGCCGAATATGCCGATTCTGGCATCGGAAGGGGGCATGAACAGCACAACCTTCCTGCGCGGGATGGATTTTGCCGATCTGCCACCGCAGGAGGTGCGTCCGCCTTACAATTATCGTTTGGCGGCGCAGTCCATTGTGCAGGCGGATGTGGTCATGATGGCTGCGGGCGTGCCCACCTGGTACTACTATTTTCATCAGCCGGTCGATGCCACCTATCCTACCGGCCTTTGGAAATATGACAATTATTCCACCCTGGAAGTGACGCGGTCGCCCAAGCCGATGGCAATCGCGATTGCCCAATTGGCCC
>WBZR01003070.1_pt2 | contig 12121 bp, 13 predicted proteins | sample 5204231 | NCBI WGS metagenome assembly WBZR01 (sample SAMN12412403, study PRJNA552823) | activated sludge metagenome | isolation source: activated sludge from anammox sidestream of wastewater treatment plant... | place: USA: Virginia | collected 2017-08
GGTCCAGCTCCACGCCGCTGGCGCCGAGGCCCTCGATGCCCTGGACCGCCAGGCGCACCATGGCCAAGCGGTGCTTTTCGGGGCTGAGCCGCCGGTCCTTCTTGAAGGGGTTCTGCGGGGTGACCACCAGCCACACCTCGTCCAGGCCCTGACGTTGCCTGACGTGGCGCGCAAGGGCCACATGGCCCGCATGCGGGGGGTCAAAGCTTCCGAAGAGGCAGCCGATCTTCATGGTGCTTGCAGGAAACCGCGCACGGCCTCGTACGCCTCCCGGCATGCCTGGCCCATGTCGTCGTTGATCAATACGTGATCGTATTTCACGCTGTAGGCCAGCTCCTCGGCCGCCTTGCCCATCCGGGTGCGCAGCGATTCCGGCGTCTCGGTGCCGCGCAGCTGCAACCGCTGTTCCAGGGCCTCGATGGTGGGCGGCGACACGAAGATGGAGAAGGCACGCGCCCCGAAGATGTCCTTCAGGCGCAGCCCGCCCACCACGTCCACGTCGAAGATGGGATGCTGCCCGGCGGCCCAGATGCGCTCCACCTCGCTGCGCAGCGTGCCATAGAAGCGGCCCGGGTACACCTCCTCCCATTCCACGAAGGCACCGGCCGCGATGCGGCGGCGGAATTCCCCGGCCGTGATGAAGAAGTAGTCCTTGCCGTCCTCCTCCTGGCCGCGCCGGGGCCTGCTGGTGGCGCTGACGGAGAAGTCCAGCCCGAGGCCGCACCCCAGCAAGTGGTGTACGATGGTGGTCTTTCCCGCGCCGGACGGGGCCGAAACGATGATGCACTTGCCCTGCTCCATCCTTGCCTACAGCACGTTCAGCACCTGCTCCTTGATCTTCTCCAACTCGTCCTTCATCAGCACCACCCGCTGCTGCATGGCCGCATCGTTGGCCTTGGAGCCGAGCGTGTTGATCTCGCGCCCCATCTCCTGGGCAATGAAGCCGAGCTTGCGGCCCTGCCCCTCCTCTTCCGCCATGGTGGAGAGGAAATAGGTGCAATGGGTGGAAAGGCGCAGCTTCTCCTCAGTGACGTCCAATTTCTCCAGGTAGTACACCAGTTCCTGCTCAAAGCGCTCCTGGTCCACCGTGGCCTGCAGCTCCTCCAGGCGGGCGTGCAGGCGTTCGCGCGTGCGGCGGATGCGGCCGCCGTCCATGGCTGCCACCTCCTCGAGCAGCGCGGTGATATTGGCCGTGCGCTGTTTCAGCTCGGCGTGCAGCTTGGTGCCCTCCGCCACGCGGAACCCCTCGAAGGCCTTCCAGGCCTGTTCAGCCAAGGCGGTCACGGCTTCCCATTCGGCGGGGTCGAACTCCTCCTTCACCGGCGCGGCAACGTCAGGCAGGCGCAGCACCTGGGCCAGCAGGTCGGTTTCCTGGCCGGGTGCCACCGTGCGCGCCACGTCGGATAGCTCCGCGTAGTAGGCGCGGATCAGGTCGGCGTTGAAGGCCGTGCGCTTGGCCTCCTGGGCATTCTCCATGCCGATGTACAGGTCGGCCTTGCCGCGCAGCACGCGCTCCCCGGCCCACTGGCGCAGGGTGATCTCCTTCTCGCGCCACAGGGCAGGCAGCTTCACCTGCAGGTCCAGCTGCTTGCTGTTCAGGGAACGCAGTTCCACGGTGACCTTTTTCCCACCAACAAGGCCTTCGGCCCGGCCAAAGCCGGTCATGGAGCGTAGCATGGGCCACAAATGTAGCCGCGCTGCGGGTGATGGCGTGATGGGGTGGGGGTGGTAAGGAGGTAAGGCCGGTGCCCCGATGGATCAGGTAGCGATGGCCTTCGTCACATTGCCGGACCGGCGAATTGGCGAATTGGCGAATTGGCAACTTCCTCACCCCCGCTCCCGTTTGCCCACCAGCCAAACACCCAGAAAGATGCAGGCGGCACCCAGCGCTTGCGGCCAGCCAAGGCCCAGTTCGTCCGGCAGCCACAGCCAGGTGACCACCAGCGCCAGCACCGGCTGCAGGTAGATGAACGAACCGGCCACGCTGGGCTGCACGGCGCGCAGGGCCCAGGTATTCAGCAGGTAGGCCACGAAGGTGACCATGACCACCACGAAGAGCAGCCCGCCGATGTCGGCCGTGGTCAGGCCATGCCAGTCCACGGCCCCCAGGTTGCCCGCACCGAACGGAATGATCACCAGACTGCCCACCAGGAAGCACCAGCTCATCACCGTGGTGGCCTCGTACTTGGCCATCAGGGGCTTTACCATCACCAGGAACAGCGCGTAGGATGCAGCATTGATGAAGATGAAGAGGTCGCCCGCCACGGAGGCGGTGCCATCGGCCCGCGATCCCATGAAGATGAGCACCAGGGCACCGGCGGCGCCCAGCGCCACGCCCAGCGCCTTGGCCCGCGTGATGCGCTCCCCGATAAGCACCCCGCTGAGCACCAGCACCAGGATGGGCGTGGCCACCATGATGATGCTGGCATGCACGGGCGAAGTGCGCATCAGGCCGTGGAAGAACATCAGCTGGTTGATGGCCACGCCGGTAAGCCCACACAGCACCAGCCGCTTGATGTCGGAGCGGGCCACCCGTTCCCGCCTGATCATCCACATCGGCCAGAACAGCAGGCTGGCCCCCGCCACGCGCAGCACCACGAACCCCGAAGGGTCGATCACCCGGGGCATCAGGTCCTTGGCCACCACGTAGTTGATGCCGAACAGCAGGTTGACGAGGAAGAGTGCGGCGAGGGCCAACGATCGGCGGTCCATGAATGGCGTGGGTGGATGGACAAGGACCCCGGACACGGAATACCTTGGCCCCGTGGCAAAGGTGGCACAGGAAGAGCTGGGCATGGATGCCCGCGAGGAGCAGCAGGTACGCCGGTCGTTCCGCTTTTGGCGCACCTTGCTGCCTGTGGCGCTGGGGTTGCTGGCCGTGGTCTTCCTGCTGTGGAGCGAGTTGCGCGAGCAGGGTTTCGAACGGGTGGCCGACGGCATGGGCGACCACGCCTGGGTGGACCATAATGGCAACGGGGTGCCCGACCTGGGCGACCCTGCGGAGTTCGTTCCCGCCATGCGCGGCGATTACCGGTTGATGAGCGGCCTGGAGCGCCTGCGCAGCGTGCGGCTGGCGCGCTGGGGCTGGTGGTTGCTGGCGGCGGCGCTGGCCGCCAACGTGCTGCGCGACTTGGGCTACATCATCCGGCTGCGCATCCTCACCAACGGCGAGTTTGGCTGGAAGCGTTCCTTCCAGGTGATCGCCTTGTGGGAGTTCGCCACGGCCGCGGCCCCTGCGGTGGTGGGCGGCACCAGCGTGGCCGTGTATGTGATGGCCAAGGACGGCATGCCCCTGGGCCGCAGCGCCGCCATCGCGCTGGTGACGGCCATGCTGGACGAGATCTTCTTCCTGGTGGTGGCCCCGGCCGTGTTCCTCCTGGTGGGCATGGACCGCCTGTTCCCGCCCGAGCTGGACGAGGCCCTGTGGGGCCTGCCCGTGCAAGCCTTGTTCTGGATCGGCTATGCGCTGATCGCGGTGATGAAGATCGCCATCTTCTATTCGGTGTTCTTCCGCCCGCGCGCCATCAAATACTTCCTGGTGAGCCTTTTCAAGCACCGCTGGGTGCGCCGCCTGCGGCCGCACATGGCCAAGGCGGGCGACGACCTGATCGCTGCCAGTGCGGCTTACAAGGGCAGGCCGCTTTCCTTCTGGCTGAAGGCCATTGCGGCCACCTGGTGCTCGTGGGGCTCGCGTTTCCTGGTGCTCAACTTCATCGTCGCCGCCTTCTTCCCGGTGAGCAGCCATATCCTGATGTATGCCCGGCAGATCGTGCTGTGGGTGATCCTGCTGATCAGCCCCACGCCGGGTGCCAGCGGTGCCGCCGAATTCGCGTTCGTGGGCTTCATGCGCGACCTGATGCCCGCCGGCGCCCTGCTGGTGGTGGTGGCCCTGCTGTGGCGTTTGTTCACCTATTACTTCTACCTCTTCGTGGGCGCGGCGGTGGCACCGGGCTGGCTGCGGCGCACGGCCAAGGACCGCCGGTCCAAGGGACATGCACCCGCGGCCACGGACTGATCGGCGGCGATCTCCCATATTTGCCCCAAGCGGCCCCTGCACATGACTGGTGATAAAGACCTCCCCTCCGGGCCTGCCATGCGCGAAAAGCCTGCCGCCCGAAGGGCCGGGCAGCGGTCCATTGGCCAAGTGGAGGCCGTGAAGCTTCGGAGGCGGTCGCGCAAGCATCCCGGGTTGCTGTTGTTCAAGGGGGAGCCGGCCTCGGGGCTCAGCATCGCCAAGAGCGTCCTGGTCACCATCGTGGAACAGGGCGAGCTGCCGCAGGCCTGGATCGACCGTGAGAAGGGGCGCATCCACCTGTTCTTCGCCAGCGCCGACCACCCCGACGTGGTGGCCCTGACTGATGATCCGTCGTCCTGCGTGTGCTACCTGTGGTCCAGCGCCGATGGCCGGCAAAGCCACGCCTGGCTGCTGAAGACCCGGTAAAAGCCGTGTCGCCGACGTTCGGGATCCCGGCCGCCGCGCCTACTTCCAGAATACGTCGTGCCCGTGGAGGGCATGCTCCGGCAGGGCTGCATGGGCCCTCATCACCTCGGCCAGCTGGCCGGGCGTGGCCGCATCCAGGATGCAGGCCAGCAATTCCCGCTCCTCCAGCCGTACCTGGGCCTCCAATTCCTCCTCGATCAGCGAAAGCGCCACTTCGGGGTCGCCGCGGCCGTTGATCAGGCGCTGCAGCCGCCGGTGGCCCGCCATGGCCTTGCGCACCAAGGGATGGTCCATGCCGATGATGGGGAACAGCGCCCGTTCCTCCACCTCGAAATGCGGCCGGAGGTGCCACTTGAGAAAGCGGCGGCAGTATCGCTGGATGCGGTCCGGTGCCACATCCGCCCCCATGCCCGCCCGGATCTTCCGGCTCAGTTCCAGCACATCCTGGTGGTCATGCCTGATGCCTTGCAGCTCCGGGAGCCTATTGGGGGACATACGTCACGTGCTTCTCCATTTCAATGGCCCGGGGGAACATGATGTTGTTCTCCAGGTGGATGTGGCGGTGCAGGTCGTGCTCGAACTCCTTGAGCATGTTGAATGTGGTTGTGTAGAGCGGAGAGCCATCGGCGGGCACGGTGAAGTTGTCGCTCACGGCGCGCATGCGCCGGAAGCGGGCACCTTCGTCGTTGTGGTCTTCCATCATTGCCTTCACCGGGTTTTCCACGCTGCCGAAGCGGGCGGCCTTGATCGGCTCGCCCGTCCGCGCTCCCTTGGCCAACTTGCGCACGAAGGGGAACAGCAGCAATTCCTCCTTCTTCATGTGCATCGCCATGGCACCCAGGCAGGTACTGAATTCGTCCTGGATGGTAAAGAGCTCCGGGTGTGCTTCCCCATGCTCCTCACAGAGTTTGGCGAGGTTGTTCTTGAGGATGGGGCCGCGCTCCTCCACATAGCGGTGGTGCACAGTCTCCACGTGGTCCGCCAGCTGGTCCAGTGGCCATGTGCCTGCATCATCCACGCCTGCAGGCATGGCCGCCAATGCTGCACGGATCTCGTCCATCAATTGCCGCGGGTCGAGTTTCAGGCGTTCGCAGGATTCCTGCAACGACCGCCCACCGTGGCAGCAATATTCAATGCGGTATCGGTCCATGACGGCTGCGGCGCGGTAGTCTTCGGCCACGATGGACCCCACGGTCCGTTCCGGTGTTATTTCCATGGTGCGTTCAGTTGGTTCATGCAGGCCGATGCGTTTGGCGGAGCCGTGGCTCCGTGCGTCGTGTTCAACAGGAAACATCCCATCGGCGGACCTGTTCGCCCCGCCTGCCTGCCGGTGCGACAAGCTCCGCCGGGCCTGCAAGTTATCACGCCCCTCCCGGAAGGCGTGTCCGGTGATCGTCAATTCGTATCCAGCTCTCCCGCAGGGGAATACATGTTGAAGCGGTCGCCGCTGAGGAAGCCGATAAGCGTGAGCCCGGAATCCCGCGCCAGCTGCAGCGCCAAGGAGGATGGCGCCCCTACGGCGGCCATCAGGGGAAGGCCTGCCATGATGCACTTCTGCACCAGCTCGAAGCCGGCCCGGCCGCTGACGAGCAGCTGGCAGTTGTTGGTTGCCGGTTGTCCGGGGTCGCCTGCTGGATCCGATCGCCCTGACAACAGCCATGCTCCGATCACCTTGTCCACGGCGTTGTGGCGGCCCACATCCTCGCGCATGAGCAGGAGCTTGCCCTCCCGGTCGAAAAGCGCCGCCGCATGGATGCCGCCCGTGTGCTTGTAGATCACCTGTGCTTCGCGCATGCGCCCCGGCAACGCGGTGACCACCGCGGGGTCAACCGGGCCCCATGGCCGAATGGTGCGTACGCGCTGCGCATGCACCGCCTCAATGCTGGTCTTGCCGCACACCCCGCAGCTGCTGGTGGTGTAAAAGTTGCGCTGCCAGCGCGCCTGGTCCAACTGCACGTCGGGGTGCAGTTCCACCCGCACCACGTTGCCCCGCTCCTCCTCCTTCACGTTTTCGCAGTATTCCACCCGAAGCACCTCTGAAAACGCGATGATGATGCCCTCGGTAAAAATGAAGCCCAAGGCCAGCTCCTCGTCCTGCCCCGGGGTGCGCATGGTCACGCTCAGGCGCATCTCCTTGCGATCCTCCATGGGGCCATGGCCCAGGCGGATCTCCAAGGGCTCCTCCACCACCACGATATCATCGGGGCCGCTCCATGTGCCGCGTTGGTAACGCCGGATGCGGCTATGGGCAACGGGGATACGCATGGGCTGCACCAACCTCGCGGAAGGCCGGGAAAATTACGCGCCCCGGCGCCAGCACCCCTCCAAGTGGTCGTCCACCAGGCCGCAGGCCTGCATGAAGGCATAGACGATGGTGGTGCCGCAAAACTTGAATCCGTGCTTCTTCAGGTCCTTGCTCAGGGCATCGCTTTCCGGTGAAGAGGCCGGCACTTGCGATGATTCCTTCCATCGGTTCACCTTGGTCCTGCCATCCACGTGCTTCCAGAGGAAGCGGTCGAAGCTGCCGGGGCCGTCCTCCATGATCTTCAGCCACGCCTGCGCATTGGCGATGGAGGCCTTGATCTTCGCCCGGTTGCGGATGATGCCGGGATCGTTCATCAACCGTGCAATGTCCTTCTCACCGTAGCGTGCGATCTTCCCCACGTTCCAGTTCTCATATGCCTTGCGGTAGCCCTCGCTGCGGATCAGTATCGTGTACCAACTGAGCCCGGCCTGCGCCCCATCGAGGATCAACTTGGCGAAGAGCTTGCGGTCGTCGTGCTCGGGCACGCCCCACACCTCGTCGTGGTAGCGCTTGTAGATGTCATCCTTCAAGCACCAGGGGCAGCGGGGTTTTTCAGCACAGGGCATGGGCGAAAGTTGGTGAAAACGGCCGGCATGGCAGGCACCTCGGATTCGCGTTACCCTTGAGCGAAGCTGATCATGATGCGCCAAATACAGCTGACGGCACACGTCGAGCGCGACCCGGAGACCGGCCTTTACATCGGCATGGTACCCAGCATACCGGGAGCCCACACGCAAGCGAAAAGCTTGGATGAATTGCAGGCGAACCTGAAGGAGGTGGTGGAATTGTGCATGGAGGAAATGACTCCGGAAGATATGATGGCCTTCCCCAGTTCGTCGGCCTGCAGTCGTTCTCCATCGCGGTATGAGCAGCCTGCCCATCGTTGGCGCGAAAACCCTTGAGCGTTGTTTGCTAAGCTGGGGTTTTGTGATCGTCCGGCGGAAGGGAAGTCATGTCTTCTATCGGCATCCGGATGGACGGTACACCACGTTGCCGCACCATATAAAGGCCAGGACATCAGCCGTCCGTTGATCCGGAAGATCTTGAACGAGATCCAAGTTGCACCGGAGCAGTTCATTTCGGCCCTCGAGAGTTGAACTTCCGGCATTCCGCCATCATTGGATGGCACGGCGTTCCTTGGTTGCGGATCAGACCTTGGCCAAGGCTTGGTCGAGGTCCCGCATCAACACTTCGGGGTCTTCCAAGCCGACGTAGAGCCGCACCAGGTCCCAGGGCAGCTCGCCGGACGGCGCGGCGGGGTCCACTACGGCGGCGGTGGGGAACTGCAGCGATTCGTACCCGCCCCAGCTCACGGCAAGCAGGAAGCGCTGCAGGGTGTCGCAGAAGCGCTCCACGGCGGCAACGTCAGCGGCGGCTACGCGGATGCTCATCAGGCCGGCGCAGCGCTTCATCTGCCGCTTCGCGAGACCGTGCTGCGGGAAGCTTTCCAGGAAGGGCCAGTTCACCTGCTTCACCTTGGGGTGCGCCTCCAGGAAACGCGCCACCTTCTCGGCACTGTCCGCGCTGCGGTGGGCGCGCAGCTCCAAGGTGCGCAGGCCGCGCATCACCAGCCAGGCATCGTGCGGCGAGGGAATGGCGCCGAGCGTCATGAACTCACCGGCCATCACCTGGCGGATGTGTTCGCGGCTTCCCGCCAGCACGCCGCACACCACGTCGCTGTGGCCGTTGAGGTACTTGGTGCCGGAGTGTGCCACCAGGTCGATGCCCAGGTCGATCGGGTTCTGGAACAGCGGACTGCTGTAGCTGTTGTCGCACAGGGTGAGGATGCCGCGTTCCTTGGCAATGGCCGCCACGGCGCGCAGGTCCTGCAGTTCGAAAGTGACGGAGTTGGGGCTTTCGGTGATGAACATCCGCGTGTTGGGCCGGGCGGCCTTGCGGAAGTTCTCCGGGTTGGTGCCATCAATGAAGTCCGTTTCCACATTGAAGCGCGGTAGCAGGTGGCCCAGCAATTTGGCGGTCCAGCTGTAAGGCTTCTTCACACATACGATGTGGTCGCCCGCCTTCACGAAGCCCAGGATCCCCGCTGCCATGGCCGCGCTGCCACTGCCGAACAACAACGCATCCTCCGCGTGCTCCAAGGCCGCCAATTTGCGGCGCACCATCGTCACCGTGGGGTTGGCGCCACGTGTGTACACGGGCCTGTCGAACTCCTGCCGCATGGCGGCGCGCAACCCGGCCACGTTGGGGTAGGTGAAGTTTCCGCTCTGCACGATGGGCGGCACCACTGCGCGGTAGCCGGCCTCGCGGTCCTCGCCCAGATGGTTCAGGATAAAGGAGAGATCAGCGCGGTCCATGCCGGTGCGTTTCAGGCAGGAAAGGTAGCCGCACATGGCCCTCCCTACCTTTGGTCCCCGCCATGCCCGCGCTTACCGACCGCTTCAACCGCACGCACCGCAGCCTGCGCATCAGCATCGTGGACAAGTGCGACCTGCGCTGTGCCTACTGCATGCCCGAGGAACAGCAGTTCCTGAAGAACGAGGCGCTGATGACGCGCGAGGAGATCCGCACGCTGGCCACGCTCTTCGTGGAGCGGTACGGCATCACCAAGGTGCGCCTTACCGGCGGCGAGCCGCTGATGCGGCGCGACGTGGCGGGGATCGTGGCCGACCTGGCGAAGCTGCCCGTGAAGCTGGGCCTTTCCACCAACGCGATGCGGTTGCACCTTTTCCTGGAGCCGCTGATCGCCGCCGGGCTGAAAAGCGTGAACATCAGCCTGGACACCTTCAATCCCGACCGCTTCCGCGCCATCTCGCGGCGCGAGGGCTTTGACCAGGTGTGGGCCAACATCCAGGCGGCCATCGCCAGCGGCCTGCGCGTGAAGCTGAACACCGTGGTGATGCGCGGCGTGAACGAGGACGAGCTGCCGCGCTTCGTGGGGTTGACCCGCGACCGCAACGTGCATGTGCGCTTCATCGAGTTCATGCCCTTCGCGGGCAACCATTGGGGCCGCGACAAGGTGTACACTTACGCCGAGATGCTCGGCCGCATCGGCAGCGCCTTCCCCATCGAGAAGCTGGATGATGAACCGCACAGCACCGCAAAGGCCTACCGCGTGAAAGGCTGGCAAGGCACCTTCGCCGTGATCAGCACGGTGACCGAACCGTTCTGCGGCAGCTGCGACCGCCTGCGCCTGACGGCCGAGGGCAAGATGCGCAACTGCCTCTTCGCACGGGAAGAGACCGACCTGTTAACCCCGCTGCGCAGCGGCCAGGACCTCTCGGCACTGATCGAGGCCAACGTGCTGGCCAAACACCAAATGCTCGGCGGTTTGCCACGCTTCCAGCCCGACAAGCAGGCGGAGGTGCTTCACGACCTGAGCTCGCGCCCGATGGTGAGCATCGGCGGGTGACCGCCTCCCCCACATTGGCGGCACCTTCAGCCTTTCAACCGACCGGCCATGCTGGCAGGCCGGGCCACGCGTCGCACCCGGTCCGCGTCTAACTTTGCGTGATGCACCGGATACTGACCCCTCTATTCCCCTTGTTGTTGCTCTTATCGCCTGCGCCACAGGCGCGCGCACAAGCCCCCATTGTGCCCGGCGATGTGCTGGTGATGCTGCGGCCCGGCGTGGAAGCCAAGGCCGTGGCCGACGACCTGGCCCGCATCCATGGCCTGGCCACCGGCGTACAGGTGGAACGTGAAGTGTCCGCCCCCATGCGGGCCTGGCTGTACCGGTTCAATCCCCAGGCCATCGGCCAGGCCGAGATGGTCAGGGCCTTCCAGGCACACCCGGGCGTGCAACTGGCCCAGAACAACCACGTGATCGAAGAACGGCAAACCACCCCGGACGACCCCCTGTTCACCCAGCAATGGTGGCACCAGAACATCCAGAGCGAACTGGCTTGGGACATCACCACGGGCGGGGTAACGGCCACAGGCGACACCATTGTGGTGGCCATTATCGAACAAGCGGACCTGGCGCATCCCGACCTGTCGGCCAATGCCTGGACCAACCGGGCCGAGATACCGGGCAACGGCATCGACGATGACGGCAACGGCTACGTGGACGATGTGCGGGGCTGGAACCCGCAGTCCGGGAACGACCAGGTGTACAGCGGCAGCCACGGCACCCAAGTGGCCGGCATGATCGGTGCGACGGGCAACAACGGCAACCAGGTGGCCGGTGCCAACTGGCATGTGAAGATGATGCCCGTGCACTACCGCAACACCCAAGAGGCCAACGTGATCGAATCCTATACCTATCCGTTGGTGATGCGCCGCCTGTACAACAGCAGCGGCGGTGCGCGCGGTGCATTCGTGGTGGCCACCAACGCCAGCTGGGGCGTGAACGGCGGCCAGCCGTCGGAGGCGCCGCTCTGGTGCGCCATGTATGATACCCTGGGCGCGGCCGGCGTGCTGAACTGCGGTTCCACCACCAACAGCAACGTGGACGTGGACCAAGTGGGCGACCTGCCCACGGCCTGCCCCAGCGATTTCATGATCAGCGTGACCGCCACGAACAATCAGGACATGCGCACCTTCTCCGGGTACGGGGCCACCACGGTGGACCTGGGCGCACCGGGGCAGGGCGTGCTCACCACCAGCATGGGCGGGGGTACCGGTACACCCAGCGGCACGTCCTTCGCCAGCCCCCTTACGGCCGGAGTGATCGCCCTGATGTACAGCGTCCCTTGCCCCAGCTTGGCCGCCCTGGCCCATAACGATCCGGTGGAGGCGGCCCTGCGCATCCGCCAGGCCTTGTTCGCCGGGGTGGACCACGTGGGCAACCTGGGCGGGCAGACCGTGACCGGAGGGCGCATCAACGCGTACAACAGCGTGCAGATCCTGATGGACAGTTGCGAGGCTTGCCCCGCACCCTACAACCTGTCCGCCGCCAGCGATGCCATCGGTTCGGCAACCGTCAACTGGAGCGCCATGCCGGGCACCTATACGCTGCGCTACCGCCAGCAAGGCAACGGCGCCTGGACCGTGTTGCCCGGCCTGTCCGGAAACAGCCTGGACCTGTCGGGGCTGGCCACTTGCCAAGCCTATGAATTCCAAATGGCCGCCGACTGCGGCGAAGGCCAAGGAGACTTCGGCCCCTCCTTCTTCTATACCAGCGAAGGGTGCTGCACCGCCCCGCTGTCGATCACCGCACAGGCCGTGGACACCACGGGCGCCACCATCACCTGGGGCACCGTGCTCGCGTCCGACACGTATGACCTGCGCTACCGCGAAGTGGGGGCCGCGGATTGGACCGAACTGTCCGCCCTGACAGGCAACAGCACGGCCATTACCGGGCTGGACCCGTGCTCGGACATCGAGATCCAGATGGGCAGTACCTGCGCGGGGGACGGTTCGGGATGGTCCGCCAGCGTGGTGCTCCACATCCCCGGCTGCGGCCAGTGCCTGGA
>WBZR01004170.1_pt1 | contig 12117 bp, 9 predicted proteins | sample 5204231 | NCBI WGS metagenome assembly WBZR01 (sample SAMN12412403, study PRJNA552823) | activated sludge metagenome | isolation source: activated sludge from anammox sidestream of wastewater treatment plant... | place: USA: Virginia | collected 2017-08
CAGGCGTTCAACGACATCGTGAGGTTCGTGGCCGACGAGAGCACGATCGAGCAGGACACCAGCAGCGACGATCGCACCGTCAGCATCGGACCGCTGGCGCTCGACGCGACCGTGCGCGGCATCCTGCAGTCGCTGCGCGGCATCATCTCGGGCCCGACCACCACGGGGGACGACGGCGCCGATCCCTACACCGTCCTCGCGCAGGTCGGTGTCACGACCGCGCGTGACGGCACGCTCACGTTCGATCAGGCCGCGTTCCGGGCGCAGCTCCAGTCGCGCGGCTCGGACGTCGCGAAGCTCTTCGCGGGCGCGAACGGCGGGAGCGGCGTCGCGGACCGCCTCTCCGAGTACCTGACCGCCGTCACGCAGTCGGGTGGCCTGATCGACGTCCACAACACCGCCGTCGCCGACGAGATCCGCTCCCTGGAGGAACGAATCGCCGCCGGCCAACGCAACCTCGACGCCTTCGAGGAGAACCTCCGCGCTCAGTTCACCAGCCTCGAAGTCCTGGTGCAGAGCCTCAAATCGCAGGGCAGCTTCCTCGCGGGCGCCCTCGGGAGCCAGTCATGATCTCGGCGCAGACCTCCGCCCGGCAGTACCAGCAGGCCCAGTTCCAGACCGTCGACCGGGGCCGGCTCCTCCTCATGATGTTCGACGGCGGCGACCGCTTCCTCGCGGAGGCCGAGCGCCGGCTCGGGAGCGGCGACGTCCCGGGCTTCGCGCAGGCGCTGAGCCGCGCCCAGGCCGTGATCGCCGAGCTCCTCGCCACCCTCGACCACAGGCGCGGCGGCGAGGTTGCCCGCAATCTCGAACGGCTCTACCGCTTCATGCTCGATCATCTGATGGAGGCGAACCTCGCCAAGAGCGCCCGCCACGTGCTCCAGGTCCGCCGCGTGTTCGGGATCATCGGCGGCGCCTACCGGGAGATCCTCCGCGACGGCACGCCCCGGCTCGATGTCGCCTGACCCGGCCGACGCACTCGCCGCCGCCGAGCGCGCCATCGCGCTCTGGAACGAGGTGGCGGCCGCCTACGACGCGATCGAGCGCAAGCTCGGGAGCGGCCGGTGGGACGGCTTCGACGAGGTCGCGTCGCACGTCGCGGACCTCGAGCGCGAGCTCCAACCGCTCCTCGGCGCCATGGCGGCGGTGCGTGCCGCGATGCCGGCGCCGCCGGCCGATCTCGGCGCGCTCTGGCAGGAGCTCGACCGCTTGGTGGAGGCGCTCGCGCGCCGCCAGAAGCAGCTCGAGCGCGCCGCCGTCGGGGCCCGCGACACCACCGCCGCGCGCCTGGTCCGGGCGCGCATCGCCCGCGCGCGCGCGGCCGGCTACACGCCGCTGAATCCGCTCTCGCCGCAGCTGACCTCGAAGCGGGTGTAGGCCGGCACCACGGAGCCAGGCCGGCGAAGCCTCGCCGGTGGCCGCCGCATCCGGCGCGGCGGGCAGCGCGTGAAAACGCTTGGCGGCGCGGCGGTGTCGGCAGTACACTCGGCGACACCGTCGCGCGCGCTGCGCACAGGAGGCTCCATGACCACTCATACCCCGTCCCGACCCGACCCCGCGGATCCCGAGCGCCGCGAGGCGCTCGCCGCCCTCGGCCGCGCGACCGCGGCCGCCATCGTCGCGGCCGCGCTGCCGCGCCTCACGACCGGCACCGCCTTCGCGGCGACCGCGGGCGAGTGGGCGGCGTGGACGAACGCCGCCCGCGGCGCGGTGGCGAGCGGCGTCGATGCCTGGGCCGCCGACAGCACGATCCAGGGCGGAGAGATCAACGGGAGCGCGCTCTTCCTGGCCCCGGGGACACTCGACGGTCCGTCGTTCGCTCCCGCGGTCCAGCAGGCGGTGGTCGCGGCCGGCGCTCCGCCGCAGGTGGCAGACGCGCTCGCGCAAGCGCTCTGGCAGCCGTGGGCCACCTGGAGCCACGACTACACGCTCTTCGTACCGAAGGCGATGAAGGCGTTCGCGGCCGTGGCGGCTTCCGAGGTCGGACCGACGCCGCTCGCGACGCGGCCGCTCAAGAAGGGATCGGCACCCGGCAGGATCGCGCTCACGCCCGACGTGCTGCGCGAGATCGTCCTGCAGCTCGTTCCCGGGATGAACGAGCCGACCGCGGGGGCGGCGCTGGCCGCGCTGGTCGGCTGGTACACGGGCGAGTTCGCCAAATGGTACCGCGGCGCCAAGCTCGCGAACCTCGTCATGAGCCGGGGCCCCGTGCCGACGTTCGCGCCGCCGTACGTGCCCGTCGGGCCGGTGGTCGGCGGCGACGTCATCGGTCTCCGCGTCATCGAGGCGGCGCCATTCGGCGCGTGACGCGCGTCCTGCTCGTCAACCCGCCCTCGCCCGAGGCGCTGGGCGCGCCGCTGCTCGGCCAGCAGTACGTGGCCGCAGCGCTGGTGGCGGCGGGCGTGGAGGTGCGGGTCGTCGATGCGGCGGCGCGCTTCTGCCACGACGGTGCCGCCGCCGTGGCGGAAGCGGTCGACGCCTTCGCGCCGGACGTCGTCGGGGTCGGCTTGTTCACGCGCTGGGTATGGCACGCGTACCGGATGGTCGACGTGCTGCGCACCCGCTTCGGCCGCGCCTCCCCGCTCCTGGTCGCAGGCGGGGCGCACGCGACCGTGCGCCCCGAAGAGACCTTGGCGCGCGGCTTCGACGTCGCCGTGGTCGGTGAAGCCGAGGAGACGATCGTCGAGCTCGTGGAGCACGTGCGCGCCGGCCGTCCGTTCGACGGCGTCGCCGGTATCCGCTACCGCGCACCCGACGGCACGGTCCGCGCGACCGCGCCGCGCGGCTTCGTCGCCGATCTGGACGCGCTCCCGCTTCCGCAGCTCGCGCAGCCGCTCTACGACACGCGGTGGTACTCGACGACCGCGCGGGAGATCATCCCCGGCGGGATGCTCGCGAGCCGCGGCTGTCCGGCGCGCTGCACGTTCTGCGCGAACTACGTCACCGGGCGCGGGTTCCGGTACCGAGCGCCCGCGCGGGTGGTCGCCGAGCTGAACGCGTACCACCGCCGGACGGGTGCGGTCTTCTTCCCGTTCTGGGACGACGCCCTGACCGCGAACCGACCGCACCTGTTGCGCCTCTGCGACGCGCTCGCCCGCGACGTCGAGTTCCCGCTCGCATGGAGCGCCATCACGCGCGCGAGCATGGTGACGCCCGAGGTGCTGCGGGCGATGCGGCGCGCCGGGTGCGTGTCGGTCAACTTCGGCGTCGAGAGCGGCGACGACGCGATCCTGAAGGCGATCCGCAAGGGCATCACCACCGCGAGCGTCGAACGCGCGCTCGCCTGGGCGAAGGCCGAGGGCCTGCACACGGCCTGCAACTTCATGCTCGGCTTTCCGGAAGAGACGCCCGCGCACGTCGAGCGGACGCTCGCTTTCATGCGTCGCATCGCCTCCCGGGTCGATACCTTCAGTACCCTCGGGGTGGTCGTTCCGTTCCCCGCCACGCCGCTCTACGAGGCGCACCACGCGCGTTTCGGCTTCACCGACTGGTGGCTCGACGCGCGCTACGCCCGCTACGATCCGCCGCCCCCCGTGACCGATGCCGCGCGCTGGCGCCGCCATTACGTCGACGATGCCGCCCTCGACCTCGACTTCTTCCGGTACTCGGACGCGATGCGCGCGGCCATCCGCGCCGCGCTGCGCTTCAAGGGCGAGCACAACCTGCGCCGCTCGCGACGAGCGTCGGGCGCGTCGCAGCGCGCGGCGACGTCCTTCCGCCGCGTGCACGAGTGCGCATGACGCCGGCGGCGCCGACCTGGGACGACGCCGAGACGGCGCGCGCCTATCAGGCGTTCACCGCCCGCCACGACCGCTATCGCACGGCGAACGCGGCGCTGGTGCGGGCGGCCCGGATCGCGCCATCCCATCGCGTCCTCGACGTTGGCGCCGGCATCGGCGGCACCGCCGCGGCGGCGCTCGCGCGGCTCGGCGGCTCGGGGCGCGTCGTCTGCGTCGAGCCGAGCGCGGCGATGCGACGGCTCGGCCGCGCCGAGGTCGCCGATCCCCGGGTCGTCTGGCGCGCCCGCGTGCCGCGACCCGCGCCCGCCTTCGACCGCGTGCTCTGCGGTGCCAGCATCTGGCTCATGGGCGCGCTCGACGCGACGATTGCGCGCCTCGCGGCGCGCCTGGCGCCGGGCGGCGCGCTCGCGTTCGACGTCCCCGCCGCGTACGTCGGCGTTCCCGATACGCCGCGCGTCGATCCGCTCGGCGCCATCGCGGCATGGCTCGCCGGCGCGCGCATGCTCGCGCCCGCGCCGCTGCCGCCGGCGGTCGCGCTTCCGGACCCCGCCGGGGTCGAGCGCCTGCTCGCCGCGGCGGGCCTCCGCGCCCGACGGTGGAGCATGCGCGCTCGCCTCACGCAGGCCGCCTACCGGGACTGGCTCGCGATCCCGGTGGTGTCCGCAGGCATGCTCGGCGGGGTCGATGCGGCGGAACGGGCCCGCCGGCTCGACGCCGCGCTCGCGCACGTCGATGCGGCGGCGTGGCGCCGCGAGACCTGGATCGGATGGACGGCCTGGAAATCCTGACGCCGCGTCCGTTCGACGACGCGAGCGCGCTCCTCGACGATCCGCCGGCGCTCCGCCGCGTCGCCGGCGCGCGCGGGTATCTGTTCCTGCCCGGCCTCCTCGATCCCCGCCGCGTGCGATCGCTCCGGCGCGGCGCGCTCGCCGCGTGCGCCGCGCTCGGGCTCGTGGGCGCGCGCGGCCGCGCCTGGCCCGGCGTGCGGCTCGTCCCGAACGACTCTCCGGCGTGGCTCGAGCTCCAGGCGCGCGTCGCGCCGAGACCGGCCTTCCAGGCCCTGGCGCGCGATCGGCGGCTCATGGCCGTGCTCGCGGCGCTCTTCGACGCCGATCCCGCCGGCGGCCGGGGCGACGTGTGCCGGGTCTTCCTTCCGGGCGCGCCCGAGCACACCACGCCGCCGCACCAGGATTACTTCTTTCTACGCGCGAACGGCTTCGCCGCCAGCGATCGAACCTGGGCCGCGTGGATCCCGCTCGGCGACTGCCCGCGCGCCGTCGGCGGCCTCGCCGTGATCCCGGGGTCGCACCGCGACGGGCTGCTGCCGCACGTCGCACGCGACCGGCGCGGTCCCGAGGTTGCAGTGCCGGCGGACGCCTGCTGGGCTTCGTCGCCGATGCGCGCCGGCGACGTGGTGCTGGTCGACTGCTTCACCATCCATTGCGGCCTTCCGAACGCGACCCGCGATCGCGTCCGGTTGTCGGTCGACTTCCGGTACCAGCCGTCCACGGGCGCCGAGGCGCACCGCTCCGGGCCGCGCGCGGCGTCTCCGGGCGACGGCTCCTTTAGGGGAAGCACGGGAAGGTCCTAGCCCGCCGCGGGATCGCGATCGATTCGCTCAGCGTGCGCCGCCAGCCTCGGAGCGTCCGATGCCGAGCGCCGAAGCCGCCTTCCGGCGCCAGCGTCGCAGCCGGTCGCCCCGGACCATGCGGGCGAGGTCCGCCCGGCGCCGCGCCTGCGCGACCGGCCCGCCCGCGGCCGCCGCCTCGGCGATCGCGGAGAAGGGCGAAACCGCATTCGCCGCGGCCGCCCACGCCCGCATCGCGTGCGCGGCGCGTGCGCCAAAGGAGGCGCGGAGCTCCGGCTCGGCCGCAAGGCGCCGCATCCAGCGCACGGCCTCGTCCATGTCCGGCTCCGCCCAGACCTGCTCCGTCCGGGAACGTTCCGCCTGGTAGGCCGGGTGAACCGCGCGCACGCGCTCCAGCGTGTAGCCGACCAGGCAGGCATTCTCCCGCGACATGAAGTCCATGTTGCCCGACCAGCCGGTCGCGATCACCGGCTTGCCGAGCGTCATGGCCTCCATCGGCTGCAGGCCGCATCCCTCGGAGCGATGCAGCGAGACCATCGCGTCCACGCTCGCGTACAGCGAGAGCGCGTCCGTGTACGGCAGATCCTCGTCGATCACGCGTATCCGGCGGTCGCACTCCATGGCCGCGCGCAGGCTCGGGAACCCGTCGTCCAGGCGATCCCACCCGGTGTGGCCGCTGCGATTGAGCTTGACCACCAGCGCAACGCGCTCCCCGGACCGGAAGGCCCGCTGGAAGGCCGTGACCGCGCCCACGGGGTTCTTCCTGGCCATGTCGCTCAGCGGGTCGAACGCGAGCAGGAAGGTCACCGCTCCGTCGGCGATGCCCCAGCGCTCCCGGTCGGCCCGCACCCCCGCGGGAACGAACACGGCCTGCGGGTAGCTGAGCACCGGCACCGTGGGTAAGCCCTGCTCGATCGCGGTCCGGATGTATCGGGACGGCGCCAGCACCGCGTCCATCGCGCGCAGGATCGGCAGCCAGTTCCGGGGAAGGTGCGGCAGCTCCCAGAAGGGCACGCACACGTTGTTCGGCCGCAGGGAAACCCGCCGCGCCCAATGCTGCGAGGAGCGCACGATCTCGACCGGGTTCAGGTGGAAGAGGTTGACCGCCTGCGGGTGCGGCGCGGCTCGTTCGAGCGAAACGTAGGTCAGGTCTCGCCGCGCCCGGCCGAGTCCGGGATCGACGTCCACCACGGAGACGGGATGCCCCCAGCCGAGCAGCCGCGCCACGGTCGAACGCGCTGCGACCCCCAGACCCAGGTTCCCGGATACGTACCCGATCACGGTGATGCCCGGCGGGCTCGGCGCTGGCGCGGCGTGCATGGGGAGCCTTCCGTGGCGAACGGCGATTCGGGGAACGGTCCGACAGCGGCTCGTGGATGTCAACCGGCGCGGAGAACCCGCGGAGTCGTCGCTTCGTCGACATCGTCCTGGCCGGACTTCGATCGGATGGGGACCGCTCCGGAGCACGGGCGCGGTGGCGACGTACGAATCCGGTTCATGTCGGACCTCCTACCCGTCGATCGTGAGCTCCGGGCACAAGCTGCCGCTTGCGAGCGCCCGTTCGGCGACGCTCTTCAGTCGCGCGTCCTGGTTCCGTGACAGGGCGCGCACGGCGCGGCGGCTGCGCCGGGCGGCCGCAGCGACGAACAGCCGCGCGCAGTCGAGGTCGGGCGCGGCCTTCGCCTCGTCGCCGGCGGCCGTCTCGAGGGCGGCGCTCGCGCGCGCGAGGGTGCAGACGGACAGATAGATGTCGATCGCGGCGTTGGCCAGTCGCTCCTGGTGGAACTGCTTCTCGATGATCTCCTTGCCGTGGGCCATCAGGAGGCTTTCCACCGCGAGCGCGAGCGCGTGGATGACCTCGGCCACCTGCTCGGCCTCGTTCCGGAGCGCGGGATGCACCGTGGTGAACTCGGGCTTCACGAGCTGCCGCTTGGCGCGCCCGGCGATGTACGAGCCGATCGCGCCGAGGGACTGCAGGGGGTTCTTGAACGCCTCGCCGAGGGCCTTGAGCCGCTCGCCGGGCTGCTGCAGCGCCGAGAGGGCCACGAGCGCGCGCAGGATCTCGTTGGTTCCCTCGAAGATCATGTTGATGCGCGCGTCGCGCACGAACTGCTCGTACGGGTACTCCTTGGAGTAGCCGATGCCGCCGGCGATCTGCAGGGTGTCCTGCGCGGTCCGGCTGGCGAGCTCCGAGGCGAAGATCTTGCAACACGCCGTTTCGAGCGAGAAGTCGATCCCGCCGCGATCGACCATCGCAGCCGTCACCATCCACGCGGCATCCGACGCGTAGCAGTCGATCGCCGCCGCCGCGACCTTGCGCTGGATCATCTCGAACGATCCGATCGGGCGCCCGAACTGCTTGCGTTGCCTGGCGTGCTCGAGGGCGTGCCGCATCATGATGCGGGTGCCGCGCGTCGAAGCGGCGGCGAGGCCGAGGCGTCCGGAGTTCAGGATCTCGAGCGCGATCTTGAACCCGCTACCCACGTCGCCGAGGCGATCCCCGATCGGAACCCTCACGTTCTCGAACGTCACCGTGCGCGTGTCGGACGCCTTGATGCCCATCTTCCGCTCGATCTGGCCGAGCGAGACCCCCGGAGCGTGCGCATCGACGATGAACGCCGTCACCCGCTGCTTGGTCTTGCCGTCCACCTCCACCGGCGCCTTGGCGAAAACGGTGAACAGTCCGGCATAGCCCGCGTTGGAGATCCAGATCTTCTCGCCGTTCAGCACGTAGTGCGATCCGTCGGCGGCGGGAACCGCGGTGGAGCGCATGGCCTGCGCGTCGGACCCCGAGCCAGGTTCGGTGAGGCAGAAGGCGGCGATCGTCTCGCCGCTCGCGCACTTGGGGAGGTGCGTCCGCTTCTGCGCCTCGGTGCCGAAGAGCGTGATGCCCTTGCAGCCGATCGACTGATGCGCGCCGAAGTAGACGGCGAGGGCGGGATCGGTGGCGCCGACCTCGGCAAAGACGCGGTTGAACACCCGCGCGCTCGCGCCGAAGCCGCCGTACGCCTCGGGGATGTTGAGCCCCATCAGCCCGAGCGCCGCCATCCCCGCTCGTGTCTCGTCGGTGAACTTGCCGTCGTGGTCGTGCTTGCGCGCATCGACGGTGTCCTTCGCCCAGCTGCGGAAGGAGTCGAGGATGGCCCTCGCCGCCTCCTTGTCGGCCGCAGGCGGCTCGGGGAAAGGGAAGATCAGGTCTTCGCGGATGTCTCCGGAGAAGATCGCCTTGGTGAACGACGGATTGTGATCGGGATCCGCGAGGTGAGGAGCATCGGACATGGTGCCTCCCTTTTTTTGGCGGGCGATGAGCCGGGTCTGGGACGTGCACCCACCGATCCCCGAACACGTTTCGATCTATCGCGACCCGTACGAGCGCGTCTACCTGCGCGCCTCCGAGCGGTGGCTGCCTCTGTACAAGGAGATTCAGGCAATCACGGGGATCCCGCACGGTAGCCGGCCGCCGCGGGAGGAGGCTCCGGGGGCTGCCCGATGTCATGCGGAAGACGGCGTGTTCTCCTGTCCTCGGGCGAGCCATGGGTCCAAGGGGCTGGTCTGGGCAGCGGCTTCGCGTGATGGCGACGGGCGGCCGAGGCGGCCGTCCGGTGGCGTGCGCGCCACGGAAAGGAGGAGGAGCATGCGGATCTCGGCGATTGCGGCGGCGTTCGGCGCCGCGCTCATGATGGTGCCGGGCGGGGTGGAGGCTCAGGGGGTCGCGGCCGGCAAGCTGGATCACCTCGTCTGTTACGAGATGAAGGACAGTCTCACGGTGGAGGCGCTGGTCGATCTCAAGGCCGAGCTGCAGCCCGAGTTCGACCAGGCCAGGTGCCGCGTGGTCAAGCCCACGAAGTTCTGCGTCCCGACCACGAAGATCCTGCTGCAGCCGGGCCCCGGACCGGACATCGTCGGTCAGCCCCTGCGAGACGACTACGTCTGCTACCTGGTGAAGTGTCCGCGCGGCGCCCTGCCGCCGATTCCCGCCAAGCTCGTGGGCGACCAGTTCGGACGGCACCGGCAGACGAAGTACAAGCCCGTCGAGTTGTGCGTGCCGGCGCGCAAGGCCGCGGTGCCGTGTGCGCGCATCGGCACCGGCAAGCAGTGCGGCGGGGCATGCCCGGTGGATGCCCTCGGCAACTCGACCGCGTGCCGCCTCGACGAGGCGTCGCGCGAGTGCCGGTGCCAACCCGAGACCTGCGGCGGCCGCCCCGACCAGAACGGCCAATGCGGCGGCATCTGCGCCCAGCAGGGCGACGTCTGCCGGCCCGGTGTCGACCCGGCGGGACGGGCGAGTTGCCTCTGTCAGCCGCCCCCGACGCCGGAGTGCGGGCCGAACGTCGCGAGCGGGACGTGCGGCGGCGCCTGCCCGAACCCGGCCGACCAATGCGTCGGGATCACGACGGCGGCCGGCATCGAATGCAAGTGCCAGCCTCCCGAGCCCGGGTGCCAGCTCGTCCCGGGCGAAGGGCAGTGCGCAGGGCAGTGTCCGACCGGCCTGGAATGCGTCCTGAGCTCGGTCATCAACGACTGCCGGTGCGAGCCGACGCCGCGCGAATGCGGGTCGAATCCGCTCACCGGACAGTGCGGAGGGCTCTGCCAGCCCGGCAGCGTCTGCCGGTTCGTGAACGATCCGGCGGCGCCGGTCTGCGCCTGCATGACGGACTGAGTCCTCGGCATGCCGCCGCGCCCGGCGTCACGCGCCGGCCGGCGGCATGCCCGGGAGCGTCGCACGGAGGCGGTGTGGCTCCCGACGACCTCAGGCGTGCGCGGCCGTCGCCGCGTCGGCGAGGCCGAGGAGCTTCCGCAACCGCTCCACCCAGCGCGCGACCGCGGTGTCCGCCGGCCAGTCGCAGCGGGCGGTCAGCATCTCGTGGAGGGTCGCGGCGTCGTCGGCGCGGAGCGCCCGCTGCAGGCGCGCCACCGCCTCCCAGCGCCGCTGCTCCTCGGCGTCGCGGATGGTTGCGAGGAGCTTCTTCTGGTCGTCGCGGCCGGCGTCGCGGACGCACCAGCCCGCCGGGACGAGCACCGCGTCCTCGTCGCCGAGGTGGTGCCACTGCGCGATCCAGCGCTCGAGGAAGCGCTTGACGTTCGCGTCGTCGTGGGCCTTGCGGCCCGGGGTCTGGCTCTCGAGATGGTAGAGCGTGCTCGCGGGCTGATAGATCACCCGCCCGCCGCGCGTCCGCACGCGCAGGCAGAAGTCGACGTCCTCGAAGCCGTTCCGGTAGCCCTCGTCGAAGCCGCCGAGCGCGAGAAACGCGTCGCGCCTGACGGCCATGCAGGCGCCGGTCACGCTCTGCATCTCGCGCCGCTCGTTCACGGCGGGGAGCGTGCCGGGGGTGTGGGCGAACGCGTGATAGGGGAGCGGGACCTCGCGGCCGAAGATGACCCCCGCGTGCTGCACGGTGCCGTCGGCGAAGAGCAGCTTGCTGCCGACCACCTGTACCGTCGGGTCGGCGTCGAGCTCGCGGGCGAGCGGCGCGAGCCAGCCGTCGAGCGGGATCGTATCGTTGTTGAGGAAGACGACGTAGCGGCCGCGGGCGGCGCGCGCGCCCTGATTGCAGGCGGCGGCGAAGCCGAGGTTCTCGGCGTTCACGAGGATCTGCACGTCGCCGCCGAGCGCGGCGCAGAGCTCGGGCGTCCGGTCGGTCGACGCGTTGTCGACGACGATGACCTCGAAGGTGACGCCGGCGGTCACGGCCGCGAGGGCGACGAGGCACTGCTCGGTCAGCTCGGCGCGATTGAAGACCGGGATGACGATCGAGCAGTCGAACGCCGCGGCGCCGTCGGCGGCGGTCGCGGCGCCGAACCCGGCCGAGCGCGCCTCGCCGGCCGCGCCGATCTGGGCGCGGAGCTCGGCGAGGAAGCGCGCTCGCGCTTCTTGCAGGTCGGCTCGACCGGCGACGTCGGCGGCCGTGCGTGCGTAGATGATCTCGGCGGTGCGCAGGAAGTCGGGGCGTATGCCGCTGGTCATCGAGGAGCCGTCGAGGCGGTGCGTGAAGTCGGCGGTGATGCTGGCGACGTGCTGGAACGGGAAGCGCGCCGAGAGGCGGAGCCAGAAGTCCCAGTCCTCGTGCGAGGTGAGCGACTCGTCGAAGCCGCCGACCGCCGCCCAGCCGTCGCGGGCGTGCATCACGCACAGGACGGGGAACTGGTTGCGCACGAGCAGGCGGAAGCGATCGAAGTCGTTCGAGTAGGGCCGATCGCGCGCCACGGTGCGGTGGCCGGTCGCGTCCCGCACCTGCACGACGCGGAGCGCGTCGGTGTAGAAGACGGCGTCGGGCCGCTGCTCCAGCAGCGGGACCAGGGTCTCGAGGTGCTCGGGGTAGAAGACGTCGTCGTCGTCGAGGTAGGCGACGAAGCGGCCGCGCGCGACGCCGAGCCCGGTATTGCGCGCGGCGGCGAGGCCGCGGTTCACGGCGTGACGCACGGCACTGATGCGGCCCTGGTGGTCGAGCCCATCGATCACGTGCTGGACGTCGACGCCGCAGTCGTTCACGACGACGATCTCGAAGTCGCGATAGGTCTGGGCGAGGATGCTCCCGAGCGCGCCGCGCAGCATGTCCGGACGATCGTGGGTCGGCACGATCACGGACACGGTCGGGCGGCGGACGCCGCCCGCGTGGTCACGGTGGGACGCGCGCGGCCGGACCGCGGCGGGTGCCGGCGCCGGGGGCGCGGCGTCCGGCGCGCTCGCCGCCGGCGCGGCGGCGGTGCGGTCGCCCGCTGCGTGCGCGGCCGCGCCCGACGGCGCCGGACGCGGAGGCGCGGACGGCGCGACGGTGGCGGCGCGTTCCG
>WBZR01004172.1_pt1 | contig 12115 bp, 11 predicted proteins | sample 5204231 | NCBI WGS metagenome assembly WBZR01 (sample SAMN12412403, study PRJNA552823) | activated sludge metagenome | isolation source: activated sludge from anammox sidestream of wastewater treatment plant... | place: USA: Virginia | collected 2017-08
TAAAGAGGTACGTGAGCTGGGTTTAAAACGTCGTGAGACAGTTTGGTCCCTATCTTCCGTGGGCGCTGCAAGATTGAGGAAGCCTGCTCCTAGTACGAGAGGACCGGAGTGGACGCACCTCTGGTGCATCGGTTGTCACGCCAGTGGCATGGCCGAGTAGCTAAGTGCGGAAGAGATAACCGCTGAAAGCATCTAAGCGGGAAACTCGTTCCAAGATGAGTCTTGCCGGGGCCTCGAGCCCCCTGAAGAGTCGTCCGAGACCAGGACGTTGATAGGCCGGGTGTGGAAGCGCAGTAATGCGTTGAGCTGACCGGTACTAATTGCTCGTGCGGCTTGACCCTATAACTGTGACGTTCGCGGCCGCAAGGCCGGTGAAGGTCTGGATGGGTTCAGGCGTTGTGCCTGGTGGTGAGCAATCGAGCTGATTCGATTCTATGGATTGGTCGTGCCGACCGGAAAAGTCGGTGCGTCGACAAGTCAAGCCTGACGACCATGGCGAGGTGGTCCCACTCCTTCCCATCCCGAACAGGACAGTGAAACGCCTCTGCGCCGATGATAGTGCGGATTCCCGTGTGAAAGTAGGACATCGTCAGGCCAATTATTCTAGAAGGGCCGCGCTCGCGAGAGCGCGGCCCTTTTTCTTACCTTTTCTCAGGACGCGCGGCGGGAAATAGAAGGTGCGACGCTCAGCGTGCGACGACGCTGAGGATATCGCCGGAACGCGCCAGTTGTCCGTCGGCCTGGAGCCGATCGAGGCAGGCATCGACAAGGCGCAGGGTGTTCTCGGAATCGAGAGCGAGCGCCCGGCGCCCGGCTTCCAGGACCGGTGCGGCCCTCATCCACGCGCGCAGTTCGGCACGGCGCTGGTGCCCGTATTCGAGCATACGAAACATCGCAAGCGCCCGCAGCGCGTAGCTGAAGTGCTTCGCCGGTTCGCGCTCGAAGGCGGCGAGGCGCTCGCGGCTGCTGCGCAAGGCGGCCGACACGTCGGTGAACGCGGGGCCATGGCCCGGGATGACGACGCGCGGCGCGAGCGACTCGATCGCGCGAAGCGTCTCGCGCACGCCTGAGAATCCATCGGCCCCGGCAAGTGCCGGGAATATGATGGCGAGCCTGTCGCGCCAGAGCGCATCTCCGGCGATCAGCACCTTGCTGCGCGGCTCGAAGTACACGAGTGCGTCCGGGTCGTGTCCCGGCGTCGACCAGGCCTGCCAAGGTCTGCCGCCGAGCCGCACTTCGCTGCCCGAGCGTACGCCGCCGGCGACCGCAAAGCGCTCGCAGCGCTGATCGGTGGCATGATAGGTGAGTCGCTTCTCGTCCCACTGCCGCACGACTTCCAGAGACACGTCGGGTACCCAGATGCTGCTGCCGAAGCGACGGATGATCTCGGCATTGCCGCCGCAGTGGTCTGAGTGCAAGTGCGTGTTGACGACGCGCCCGAGCGCGCGGCCGCGGAGACGCTGCCGCAGCAACTCCACGGTCCGCGGCGCGTCGCGGGAGTAGCCGGTATCGACGACGGTCGCGGTTTCCAGCGGGTCGGCGGACGTGAACAGCACGCTGTTCGACGACAGCCAGTCCCGCTCGAGAACCTCGATGCCGAGCGACGCCAGCGTCGCCGTGATCTGTGCCGGCGGGTCGCTCATGCGGTGCCGCGCAGTTCGCGGCGCAGAACCTTGCCGACATTGCTCTTGGGCAACTCATCGCGGAACTCGATGTACTTCGGGCGCTTGTAGGCCGTGAAGTTGTCGCGACAGTAGGCAGCGATGTCGTCCTCGGCGAGCGTCGGGTCGTTCCTCACGACGAAGAGCTTGACCGCCTCGCCCGCCTTCTCGTCGGGAACGCCGATGGCAGCGCATTCCAGCACACCGGGGTGCAGGCTGACCACCTGCTCGATCTCGTTCGGATAGACGTTGAAGCCGCTCACCAGAATCATGTCCTTCTTGCGATCGACGATGCGCACGTAGCCGCGCTCGTCCATCGTGCCGATGTCGCCGGACTTGAAGAAGCCGTCGGCCGTCATGACCTTGGCGGTCTCGTCGCTGCGGTTCCAGTAGCCGGCCATGACCTGCGGGCCGCGAATGCAGATCTCCCCGGCCACGCCGTACCCGACGTCCGCGCCGCTGTCGTCGCGGATCGCGATCTCGGTCGACGGCACGGGCAGTCCGATGGTGCCCGTGAATTCGGGCCGGTCGAGCCGGTTGCTCGTGGCCACCGGCGAAGTCTCGGACAGCCCGTAGCCCTCGACCACCGGGCAGCCGGTGATCTCGAGCCACTTCTCTGCGGTGGCCTGCTGCACCGCCATGCCGCCGCCGTTCGAGACCACGAGACCCGAGAAGTCGAGCCGTGCGAAGGCCGGCTCGTTGGCCAGCGCGTTGAACAGCGTGTTCACCGCGGGGAACATGTTGATGCGGTACTTCTGCAGCGTGCGCACGAAGCCGGCGAAATCGCGCGGGTTCGGGATCAGCAGATTCATCGCGCCGAAGCGCGCGCCCATGAGCGCGCAGATCGTGAGCGCGAAGATGTGATAGAGCGGCAGCGCGCAGACGATCGTCAACTGCTGCGCGCCGACGCGGTCGAGCATGGGCTTGAACCAGGCCTCGCACTGCATGATGTTGGCGACGACGTTGCGGTGCAGCAGCGTCGCGCCCTTGGATACGCCCGTGGTACCGCCGGTGTACTGCAGGAAGGCCACATCGTCGGGGCCTACCGCCACGCGCTGCAGTGTCAGGCGGCTGCCTGCGCGCAGTGCGGCGCCAAAGCGGGTGACGCTGCGCCCGCGATCGAGCGGCAGCCGAAACTCGGGCACCATCTTGCCCAGATGGCGTGCGGCGAAGGTGTAGAAGCCCCCGCGCCAGAGACCTAGCAGATCGCCGATCGACGTCAGCAGCACATGCTGGACGGCCGTGGCATCGATGCATTCCTCGAGCGTGCCGGCGAAATTCTCGAGCACCACGATCGCCGCTGCGCCCGAGTCCTTCAGCTGGTGCTCGAGCTCGCGCGCCGTGTACAGCGGATTCACGTTCACGACGGCGCAGCCGGCGCGCAGGATCGCGGCGATGACCACCAGGTACTGCGGCAGGTTGGGCATCATCACCGCGACGCGGCTGCCGCGCTCCAGGCCCCTGGACTGCAGCCAGGCGGCGAGTGCGGCCGCAAGGCGGTCGATGTCGCCGAACGTGAGCCGGGCGTCCATGCAGGCCAGCGCGTCGCGCCGCGCATGGCGCCCGAAGGACTCGTCGAGCAGTTCACACAGGCTGCCGTAGGCGCCGACGTCTGCCTCGGGCGGGACGCCCGGCGGGTACTCGGCGAGCCACGGGCGCTTGGAGACCGGTTCGGCTTTCAATGGGCGATGCAATCGGTTTGCGTTGCGCGGCGCCGACCGTGGCCCCGCGCGGCACCGCAGGGCCGGCGCGCGCGTGGAGGTCAGCGCCGGCGATAGCTTACCCGGTAGACGGCGCCGGCCAGGTCGTCACTGATCAGCACGCTGCCGTCCGGCAGCGGCTGCACGTCGACCGGCCGACCCCAGGCTTTGTCGTCCAGCAGGAAGCCGCTCACCAGCGGCTCGTACGCAATCGCCTTGTCGCCGTCCAGCCGCACCGTCATGACCCGATAACCGACCTTGCTGCTGCGGTTCCACGAGCCGTGCTCGGCGATCAGGATCGCGCCGCGGTACGCGGGCGGGAACATGCTCCCGGTGTAGAAGCGCATACCGAGCGCGGCCACGTGCGCGCCCAGCTTCAGCACCGGCGGCGCGTAGTCGCGGCAACTGCGGCCGCGGCCGAACTCAGGGTCGAGGACCTCGCCGGCGTGGCAGTAGGGAAAGCCGAAATGCTCGCCGACGCGCGCGAGCCGGTTCAGTTCGTCGTCGGGGACGTCGTCGCCCATCAGGTCGCGGCCGTTGTCGGTGAACCAGAGCTGCTGCGAGCCGGGCTGCCAGTCGAAGCCCACGGTGTTGCGGATGCCGTAGGCCACGTCCTCCACGGCGCTGCCGTCGGCGTTCATGCGCGTGAGCTTGGCAAAGGCCTTGCCGCGGTCACAGACGTTGCACGGGGCGCCGATCGGCACGTAGAGCTTGCCGTCGGGCCCGAAGGCGATGAAGCGCCAGCCGTGGTGGCGCTCGCTCGGCAGCTTGTCGGTCAGCAGCGCCGGGGGCGGCGGATCGTCGAGGCGGTTCTCGATGTCGCGCAACACGTGGATGCGGCTCACGGCCGAGACGTAGAGATCGCCGCCGCGGAACGCCACGCCCACCGGCATCTCCAGGCCGCTGGCGATGACGCGCACGCGATCCGCACGGCCGGCGTTGCGGCTGTCGGTGAGCGCGTAGACCTTGCCCTCGCCCATCGAGCCGACGAAGACCGTGCCTCTTGCGCCAAGCGCGAGCGCGCGGGCACGGGGGACCTGGTCCGAATAGACGGCGATCTCGAAGCCCGACGCAAGCGCCAGCCGGTCGAGATGGATCTCGGCGCGCACGGGCAGCGCCGCCACGAGCAGCGACAACGCGAACGGCAGCAAGGAAAGCAGACGCATGGCACGGGCTCCGCAACGGCCGGGCCCGCAAGCGTATACCGCATCTCCTGCGTGGGCGCGCTGCCGGCCTGCGGGCGCGCTGCGCCGTGCAGCCCGGCCGCGCTGATCGGCCGGCCCGGACGCGCCGGGGCACAAGGCGGGCGCCCGGGCGCCGCCTTGGCGTGCGCGGGTCGGCGCGATGGCGCAACATCGCGCCCGAAGGCGGACCGCGCCGCTCGAACCCATCACGCCGCCATGAAGAGCACGAGCCCGACCGGATCCGACACCTATCTGCTGTGGCTGGTCGGCGTGGGCTTCTTCATGCAGACGCTCGACACCACCATCGTCAACACCGCGCTGCCGGCCATGGCCAGGAGCCTGGGTGAGAGCCCGCTGCGCATGCAGTCGGTGGTGGTGGCGTATGCGCTGACGATGGCGATGCTGATCCCTGCATCGGGCTGGCTCGCCGACCGGCTGGGCACACGGCGCGTGTACCTGAGCGCGATCGCGCTGTTCGCGCTCGGCTCGCTGCTGTGTGCGCTGTCGCAGACCCTGCCGCAGCTGGTGGCGTCGCGCGTGGTGCAAGGACTGGGCGGTGCGCTGCTGCTGCCGGTCGGGCGGCTGGCGGTGATGCGCCAGGTGCCGCGCGAGCAGTTCCTCGCGGCGATGAGCTTCGTCGCCATTCCCGGCATGGTCGGTCCGCTCGTCGGCCCCACCCTCGGCGGCTGGCTGGTGCAGGTCGCCTCCTGGCACTGGATCTTCCTGATCAACGTGCCGGTTGCGCTGGCCGGCTGGTTCGCGACCGTGCGCCATATGCCCGAGGGGCGCGGCCAGCCGGCGGGGCGCTTCGACCTCGGCGGCTATCTGATGCTGGCCTTCGGCATGGTGGCGATCTCGCTTGCGCTCGACGGGCTGTCGGATCTCGGATTGCGCCAGGCGACCGTGCTCGTGCTGATGATCTTCGGCCTGGCCAGTCTGGCCGCGTACTGGCTGCACGCGATGCGCCAGCCCGAGCCGCTCTTCGCGCCGACGTTGTTTCACGTGCCGACGCTGTCGATCGGGCTCATCGGCAACCTGTTCGCGCGCCTGGGCAGCAGTTGCATGCCCTTCCTGATTCCGCTGCTGCTGCAGGTGAGCCTGGGCTACGCGCCGTTCGACGCCGGGCTGATGATGGTGCCTGTGGCCGCGGCCGGCATGATGTCCAAGCAGCTCGCGACGACGCTGGTGCGCTGGGCCGGCTACCGCAAGGTGCTGGTGGCGAACACGGCGCTGGTCGGACTCGCGATGGCCAGCTTCGCGGTGACGGCGCCCGCGCTGCCGGTCTGGCTGCGCGTGCTGCAACTGGCCCTGTTCGGTGCCGTCAACTCGCTGCAGTTCACCGTGATGAACACGGTCACGCTGAAGGACCTGAGCGCGGCACAGGCCTCGAGCGGCAACAGCCTGCTGTCGATGGTGCAGATGCTGGCGATGAGCATGGGCGTGGCCGCGGCCAGTGCGGTGCTCGCGGCCTTCTACGGCTACTTCGACGCGAGCGGTGCGCAGCGCACGCTCGATGCCTTCCATGCCACCTTCGCGACGATGGGCCTGATCACGGTGGCTTCGGCGGGAATCTTCTGGCAGCTTGCACCCGACATCGAGCGCGACGCCGGTCCGCACCGGCCGGTGGAAGCCGGTGGGGCGCAGCCCTGACGGGCGACGGACGCCGGCACCGCCCTTGCGCCGATGCGGCCCGGCCGGCATAGTGCAACCGCCATGTCCGCCCCGCTGCTGCAACGCTGGCTGAACATCCGCCGCGGCGAGGGCGGGCCGGTGCTGGTGGCCGCGCTCTTCTTCTTCTGCGTTCTGCCGGCCCTGATGATGCTCCGGCCCGCGCGTGAAGCACTGGGCATGCAGCGCGGCATGGACGCGATCCGCTGGCTCTTCGTCGGCACCGTCGTCGTCACGCTCGCGGTCAATCCGCTGTTCGGACTGCTGGTGAGCCGGCTGCGCCGCTTCGCCTTCACCGTCGCCACGTATCTGTTTTTCGCCGCCGGGCTGCTGGGCTTCTGCGTGCTGCTGGTGTTCGCTCCGGCGCAGGTCGGCCAGCACAGCGGCCAGGTGTTCTACGTCTGGTTCAGCGTCTTCAACCTGTTCGCGACGATGCTGTTCTGGGCGCTGATGGCCGACCGCTTCACGCTCGAGCAGAGCCGGCGCCTGTTCGGCGCCATCGCGGTCGGCGGCACCCTGGGTGCGATCTTCGGGCCTTGGCTGGCCAGCCTGCTGGCGCGTCCGCTCGGCACGGCGGCGCTGCTGCCGGTGGCCGCCGCTTTCCTGCTGCTGGCCCTCGCGGCAGCACGCCGGCTGGCGCGGCTGCCGGCGGCGGTGAACGTCGGCAGCCGCGACGATGCATCGCGCGGGGCAGGGCGTGCAGTCATCGGCGGCAGTGCCTGGGAGGGCCTGGGCGCGGTGACGCGCTCGCCCTATCTGCTCGCGATCTGCGCCTACGTGCTGGTCGTCGCGATCATGTCCACGCTCGTGTACTTCACGCGGCTGCAGATGGTGGCCGCGCTCGGCACCGATCTGGACCAGCGCACCACCGTCTTCGCGCGGATCGACATGATCACGCAGGCGGCGACGCTGCTGCTGCAGGCGCTGGTCGCCGGCCACCTGATGAAGAGACTCGGCTCCTCGGTCGTGCTGGCCCTGCTGCCGGCGGTCGCGGCGCTCGGCTTCCTCGGGCTGGCGATCGCCGGCTCGCTGGCTGCGCTGGTGGCGTTCGAGGCGCTGTTCCGCGCTGTGCAGCGCGGCATCATGCGCCCGGCGCGCGAGACGCTGTTCACCACCGTCTCACGCTCCGACCGCTACAAGGCCAAGGCCTTCATCGACACCTTCGTCTACCGCACCGGCGACGTCGTCGGCGCGCAGACCGAAGGGCTGCTCGGGCGGCTGGGCATGGGCCTGGCGGCGCTCGCGGCCTTCGCCGTGCCGCTGGCCCTTGCGTGGATGGCGCTCGGCCTGTGGCTGGGCTGGACGCAGCGCGCCCGGGCGGCCGGCAGCGCGGAACTGCCGCAGCAGCAGGCAACGGGAGTCGCGGCATGAGCTCCGCACGGCCGTTCCGAAGGTGCTCATTCCCCCTCGGGGGGACAGCCCGCAGGGCCAAGGGGGCTGGATGAGCGCCGCACGGCCGTTCCGAAGGTGCTCATTCCCCCTCGGGGGGACAGCCCGCAGGGCCAAGGGGGCTGCATGACCACGCGCAGGCATTGGCTGCAGCGCGTCGGGGCTGCGGCGGGTTCGCTGGGATTGGTGCCGATCGGCGCGCGCGCCGCGGCCCAGGATCAACCATCGACCGGCGCCTTGATCGAGCGCGCGATCCCGAAGACCGGCGAGCAGCTGCCGATCATCGGCCTGGGCAGCTCGGCCACCTTCTCGCAGCTGGCCGGTCGCGAGGACGCCGGCGCGCTGCGCGAGGTGCTGGCGCGCATGGTCGAACTCGGCGGCAGGGTGTTCGACACCGCGCCGGGCTACGGTGCATCCGAAGAGACCGCAGGACGCATCGCGCAGGAACTGGGCATCGCACCCAGGCTCTTCTGGGCGACCAAGCTCAACGCGGCGCCTTGGGGCGGCGGTACCGCCGACCTGGCGGCCGCGCGCCGGCAGATCGACGCCTCGTTCGCGCGCATCGGCAGGAGCGTGATCGACCTGATCCAGATCCACAACATGGGCGACCCGCGCACGCAGCTGCCGTTGCTGCGCGCGCTCGAGGACGAGGGTCGCGTGCGCTACATCGGCGCCACCACCACCTTCGCCCACCAGTACGAGGCGCTGCTGCACGCGATGCGCAGCGAACCGCTGGACTTCATCGGCACCAACTACGCGATCGACGACCGCGACGCCGAACGCACGATCTTGCCGCTGGCGCAGGAGCGCGGCATCGCGGTGCTGGTCTACGCGCCGTTCGGGCGCACCCGGCTGTGGCGGCGCGTCGCCGGGCGCGGCGTGCCCGCATGGGCGGGCGAATGCGACGCCCATAGCTGGGCCCAGTTCTTCCTCAAGTTCGCTGCCAGCCACCCGGCGGTAACGGCCGTCACTGCCGCCACCAGCCGGGCCGAGAACATGGCTGACAACATGGCCGCCGCGCGCGGCCGACTGCCCGACGAGGCGATGCGCCGACGCATGATCGCGCTGGTGGACAGCCTGCCCGCAGCGTGAGCAGGCGCCGGCTCGAATCGCCGAGGCGGTTCATGTCTTCGCGCGCAGCGCATCGAAGGCCGCGCGCGCAAGCCTGGCGACGGCCCTCGGTCGGGTTGCGCGCAGGGCTGCCTCGCGCATGAGCCGGCCGTTCTTCACGATCGGCCACTCGACGCGCCGCATCGACGAGTTCATCGCGCTGCTCGTGCAGTCGCGAGTCGAGCTGCTGGCCGACATCCGCACGCTGGCCGGCTCGCGCAGGAACCCGCAATTCAACCGGGCGGCGCTCGGCGCTGCGCTGGCGCAGCATGCCATCGGCTACGAACATGTCGCGGCGCTGGGTGGCCTGCGGGGCCGCTCGAGGACGGTGGCGCACGAAACCAACGCCTTCTGGACGAACGACAGCTTCCACAACTATGCCGACTATGCGCTGTCCGACGACTTCCGAGTCGCGCTGGACCGCCTGCTCGACGAGGGCCGCAGGCGGCGCTGCGCGCTCATGTGCGCCGAGGCGCTCTGGTGGCGCTGCCACCGGCGCATCGTCACCGATCATCTGATCGCGCGCGGGGAATCGGTCTTCCATATTATGGGACCGGATCATGTCGAAGCGGCGCACTTGACCGCGGGTGCGATCATCGAGCCCGACGGCACGGTGCGCTACCCGCCGCGCTGAGGCGCAGCCGGGAAGACGGCTCGGACGGAGTGCCGCACGGCGCTCGCTGGCGGGCGGCGCAGCGGGCAGGAGCGGCCGGACCTGGTCGCACGCCGGAGGCGACGATGCTGATGCTGCACAGCTATTCCACCCCGCTCGGCACGATGTCGGCTCTGCTGTCCGAGCACGGCCTGTGCCTGCTCGAATTCGACGAGGGCACGAAGGGCCTGGCGCTCGAGCGCGCCCAGGTCGAGCGGGTGCGCGGGGGCGCACCCGGGCCGGGCGCCAGCGCGCTCGGCGCGCAACTCGGTGACGAACTCGCGGCCTATTTCGCCGGGCGGCGCCGCGGCTTCGGAGTGCCGCTCGACATGGTGGGTACGCCGTTCCAGCGCGAGGTCTGGCGCGCGTTGCTCGAGATCCCCTACGGCCAGACGCGCAGCTACGCCGAGCAGGCGCGTCGCATCGGCCACCCGACGTCGGTGCGCGCGGTGGCGGCGGCCAACGGGCGCAACAAGATCAGCATCGTCGTGCCCTGTCACCGCGTCATCGGCAGCGACGGCAGCCTCACCGGCTACGGCGGCGGGCTTGCGCGCAAACGCTGGCTGCTCGCGCTCGAAAGCTCCGGCGCTGCGCCCGGGCGACCCGAGCCGCAAGCTCAGCGTGCCGGCTGAGCGCGTTCAGGCAGCGCTCGGCGGCCCGGCTTCGCCGCCGGCGAAGAAGCGCGCCGCGAGGGCGCGCTCGCGCTCGGCGATGGTGTCGAGGAAAGCGCCCGCGCCCTTCATCCTGCCGAAGGTGTCGAAGCCGCGCTCGAGGAACTCCTGCAACGTGCCCAGCCCCATGGCATGCGCCGGCGCGCGCATCAGCCGCAGGCTGTGGCGCAGCAGCGGGTTGCGCGTGTAGCGCTCGAGGGCGCGCGCCACTTCCAGCATCAGAGCGATCTGCCGTTCGCGCCCGGCCGGGTCGCCGACCCGGCGCCAGGCGCGCCCATAGGCCGCCTCGTCGATCGTGTCGGGCGTCACCGCCTCGGCCATGGCGCTGTCGAACTGCTCGGACAGCGCGTGCAACTCCGACAGCGCGACCACCGTCTTGACGATCTCACGTGGGAACAGACGCACCAGGCCCGGCACGATGCGCGCGAACTGGCGGTCACGCTGCGCGAAGTCGGTGGGTCCGTACAGATCGTCGAGGAAGAAGCGCGAGGCGTCGCCGTAGCGCGCGGAGGCGAGCAGGTCGGCATAGGTGCGCCCGAAGCGCGCGTGCTGCCAGCGCTTGACCGCCAGCGTGCGCTCGGCCAGCTGCGCGTCGGCCGCGCGGCGCGCGCGCTCGGCGTCGACGCGCTCGATGTTGTCGATGATGCGTTGGCCTTCGGGGGTCATGACTGACGCCTCGCCTCGATGGTGCAGGGCGCGGCGCATCGCCGGGTAGTGGTGCCGCTCTAGGGCGCGGCCGGTCGATGATGCAACATCGCCTTGCATGGTCCGGCGCGATTGGTCGAAGTTCGCAGTTGCCGGCGCGGCGCGGCTGGCGTTGGCCGAGCGGCGCCGGTGCAGCCGGGCGGGGCCGAAGGTCGGAGCCGGTCGGGCGCGTGCACTTCGGCGCCGTGGCGCTCGGCGTGCGCCGTACCCCATGACCGGGATCGGTTTCGCCGCCCTGGGCGTCAATCCGCAGCGTTCGGTCCACGGCATCGTGGCGCGCGAGCTGGCGGGCCGCGACGTGCAACCGGCCTGAGCGGCGATGCTCGCGCGCCTGCAACAGATCATCACGCTCGGCTTGCTGGGCGTGGCGGCGGTGTGGTTGACGCTCGCCTGGCGCGCCGGGCATCCGGGCTGGGCGGTGGCGGGCGCCGTGGTCGTGCTGCTCGGCCACGCGTTCGTCCTGGCGTTGGAGTTCCTGCTGCTGTCACGGCTGTGCGGAGACGATCCGGCGCCCCGGGCGCGCGTTGCTCAGTTGCTGGCTGCCTGGTGGGGCGAGACGCGCGCGGCGTTGCGCGTGTTCAGCTGGCGCCAGCCCTTTCGCAGCCGCCGCTGGCCCGACCGTCTGCCTGCCGACGCCCGCGGCCGCACCGGTGTACTGCTCGTGCACGGGTTCTTCTGCAACCGCGGCCTGTGGAACCGCTGGCTGGCGCGGCTGCACGCGGCCGACGTACCGGTGGTGGCGTTGGATCTCGAACCGGCGTTCGGCCCGATCGACGCCTACGCCGCGCTCATCGACGAGGCCGTGGCGCGGCTCGAGCGCTGCACCGGCAGCGCGCCGATCGTCGTCGCGCACAGCATGGGCGGCCTGGCGCTGCGCCACTGGTACGCCGGCCAGGCCGACGCCGGCCGCGTGCGGCACGTGCTCACCATCGGCACGCCGCACCGGGGCACCTGGCTCGCGCGCTGGGCGCGTGCGCGCAACGCGCGCCAGATGCGCCTGCACTCGCGCTGGCTCGCCGAACTGGCGCAGCGCGAAGATCCGGCGCGCCAGGCGCGCTTCAGCTGCTACTACGGCCACTGCGACAACATCGTCTTCCCGCCTTCGACGGCGACGCTGCCGGGAGCCGCCAACCACCACCTGCCCGCGGTGGCGCATGTCGCGATGGTCGACCACCCCGCGCCGTGGAGCGAACTCGAGCGCAGGCTCACCCCGCGCTGAACGTGCGCACGTTGTGTGTCGGTGTCGGCGCCGGCCAGCCGGCTTCGCGCGCCACGCGCAGGATCGCGGCGTTGGTGTCGAAGTAGACCTGCCAGTAGTGGTCGTTGTGCGTGTAGGGCCGCACCGCGATCACCGGCCCGACGAGGTTCAGGTCGA
>WBZR01004173.1_pt1 | contig 12114 bp, 5 predicted proteins | sample 5204231 | NCBI WGS metagenome assembly WBZR01 (sample SAMN12412403, study PRJNA552823) | activated sludge metagenome | isolation source: activated sludge from anammox sidestream of wastewater treatment plant... | place: USA: Virginia | collected 2017-08
CTTATTCCTAGTGAGGGATATAGTTCACTTCTGCTTTCCCTTTGTTAAAGTTAAGAATTTAATCTCAAATGCAAAGTAAAGGTGAGGGATAGAAGCCGGCACGAAGTAAGGCGGATCGCCCGACCCGACAGGGGCACGCCCACATAAAAGATAAAGTGTAGAAATGAACTAAAAAGCTGTAACCAATGGCAGAATGTCTTAAAATGGAGAAAAACAAATGCCAAAAAAATCAAATATGTTAAAATATTCATAATTTCGCGACTTGTACAATATTCGACTGTCGGGATACAGTTTTTTAACCATGAAATGTCAAACGTATGAAAATATACATCCTGCTCGCCAACCTGATATGCTTCGGTGTATTATCGATGCATGCACAGCGTACCTCTGTATTTACTGAAGCCAATGCCGACTATAAGCGCGGAATTGATTTTTACGAACAAGGTGTGTTCGCACAGGCACAGAAGGAGTTCAAAACGGCTGTTGAACGACTGGTGCCTATGGAAGAGGAGGCATCGAGACTGCTGCGCCTCAAGGCTCACCTGATGTTTGCACAGTCGGCTATCATGAATAATGACCCTGAAGGTGAGAAGCTGATACTGGCTTTTGTAAAGAATTACAGGCCTGACCCGATAGCTACGCAGGCGGTGATAGAGATAGCGGATTATTACTACAATGCTCGTGACTACGACAAGGCATTGCAGTTTTTCCAGATGATCGACCAGTCGGGTCTGACGCGTGAGGAAAGAGGTGAGTTGCGTTTCAAGCAGGGTTATTGTTATTTTGTAAAGAAGGACTTTAAGAAGGCCAGGACGGCATTCTACCCGATGAAGGACGAAAAGACGGATTACTTCTTCCCGATCAATTATTACTATGGTCTGACGGCATTCTATGAAGGTGACTACAATGAGGCAGTGACGAGCTTCAAGAAGCTGGAGACGTCGAAGAAGTACAAAAAGTTTATACCATACTATCTGTGCCAGATATATTTTGCCCAAAAGAAGTATGACGAGCTGATCAGCTACGGAGCGGCGAAGTTTAACGATACTGAGGTCAATGACAGGAAGGAGCTGGGTCTGCTGGTGGGTCAGGCTTACTACGAAAAGAAGCTGTATGCTGAGGCACTGCCCTATCTGGAGTTTTATGCACAGAATTCGCCAAAGATGCGCGAGAATGACTTTTACCAGCTGGCGTATGCACAGTACCAGGCCGGACATTATGACAAGGCAGCTGAGAACTTCGAGCAGCTGTCGCAGACCAATACGGCATTTGGCCAGAATGCGATGTTTTGCCTTGGAGACTGCTACCTGAAGCAGAACAACAAACAGTCGGCACGAAGTGCATACCGCAAGGCTGCAGATATGGATTATGACAAAAATCTTAAGGAGGAAGCCTTATATAATTATGCCAAGCTGAGTTATGAACTAAAGAGTGACCGCGAGGCTATCAATACATTAGAGGCATTCGGTACCGGCTCGAAGTTCTATAACGATGCGCAGAACCTGATGGGTGTAATATTTCAGGAAACGAAGGATTATGACAATGCCATCAAGATCATGGACGGCATGAAGACAAAAACGCCGAAGATACAAGAGGCATACCAGAAAGTGGCCCTCAACCGGGCATTGCAACTTATTGGTTTGGGAGATGTGCTGAATGCAGATGAGTATCTGAGCAAATCGCTCAACTACCCTGTCGATGCCGGATACAAGTCGCAGGCACTCTACTGGAAAGCGGAGTTGGCACACCGCAAGAAACAGTATGCTACGAGTAATGACTTTCTGAACAAATATGCGACGAGTGCCAGGACAGCTGCCAACCTACCTGAGGAGGCATCACCTGCTATGGCTTCGTACTTGTCGGGCTACAATTATTTCAAGCAAAAACAATACGGCAATGCACAGACCAGTTTTGAAGATGCTGTCAATAAGATAAAGCGAGCGGGGTATAAAAACGAACAGATATCGAAGATAATACTGGCCGATGCTGTACTAAGGGCCGGCGACTGTTACCTGTCGAAGAACAACTATAACGGAGCGCTTAAGTACTACAATGAAGCCATAGACAACAAGTACAACGGGCATGTGTATGCGCTGTTTCAGTCGGCCATCATCAAGGGGCTGAAAGGCAAGAAGTACGACAAGGCAGTAGATCTACAAACCTTGATAGAGGACTATCCGAAGAACGAATATGCCGATGAGGCTTTGTTCGAACTCGGTGGCACCTACCAGGAGCTCAACGAAAACGAGAAGGCCAAAAAAGCATTCAAAACGCTGGTGGCAGAATATAAAGGGAAGTCGGACCAGATAAACAATGCCTTGTTACGTCTTGGGCTTGTTTATTACAACCAGGGCGACAGCAAGACTGCCATAGAATACTACAAGCAGGTACTCGACAACAACCCGACCAAGAAAGAGTCGGCAGATGCGCTTGCTGCCCTTGAGGAAATATATGTAAAAGACCTTGGGCAGCCGGATGAGTATTTTGCCATAAAATCGAAATCGGGCTACAATGTAACGGATGCCGCAAGAGACAGCGTCAACTTCCAGGTAGCAGAGAGTCAGTACGAAAACGGCAATTATGACAAGGCGGTATTATCTTACACCAATTATATAAGCAAGTATCCGAAAGGGTTCAACACAACGACGGCATATTATCATCGGGGCGAGAGTTATTTTCAGCTAAAAGATTATGAAAATGCCAAGCCCGATCTTGAGTACGCACTCAAAGCCAACAACAGCCCATACAAGGAAAAGAGTCTGGGCAAGCTTGGGTATATAGCCTACAATATCGACAAGAATTATCCGGCAGCTTACAATTATTTTGTACAGCTTGAAGAGTTGGCTACCGCTGATGATGTAAAATTTGAAGCACAACTCGGAGCTATGCAGAGCGCGTATAAAAATAATGATCTGCAGGCTGTTAAGACATACGCATCAAAGGTGAGTAAAAACTCAAAAGCCTCAAAGGCGCAGGCGGCTAATGCCTCTTTTTATCTTGGCAAAATAGAATATGATGCAGAAAATTATACAGCTGCCATACCGCATTTTGACAAGGTGAGTACAGCACTCAACAACGAAGTGGGCGCTGAAGCAAGATACCTGACAGCAGAGTCGTACTTCAATACGAGCAACCTGGATAAAGCCGAGCAAATATGTATGAATGCAAATAAGGAAAGTTCAGGATTTGACTATTGGATAGCTCGTTCGGTCATTCTCTTATCGGACATCAATGTAGAAAGAGGAGATTTGCTCAATGCCCGTGCAGCACTGGAAGCCGTATTGGAAAACTATAGTAATGATGCCGAACTGGTAAAGATGGCTCAGCAGAAGCTTAGTGACCTGGAAAAGAAAGAACAGGGAAAGAACCGTATAAAGAATGATACGGGTAAGAATTTCGAATTGCAAAACGACAAATAACATATCAAGACATGAAACAATTATCATATAGTGCGTTCTTCATTTTTCTTTTTGTATGTTGTGCAAATGAGCTGACAGCACAGAAAGAGTTGTCAACAGAAAAAGTAGAAGTATTTACCAACTTTCAGGCTACCATCCGTGACCAGGACAAGCAGAATATCAGTCCGGTGATAAAGGACGAAGCAGCCAAAATGCAGACGATGGAATACAATATCGGTCTGCTCAATCCGGCTGCTGTAGCCTATGATGCTCCTGCCATAAGGCCATTGGCGATGAAGACAGACAAAGGACCGAAAGCTTACAATGGCTTTGCAAAAGTAGGCTACGGCATACCTTCCTCGCCTTATGCCAATGTAGGGTACCACTATGCGCAGGATGATAAGTTCAAGATATTCGCCAATGTGCTCCATCACTCTGCCAAAAACAAGAGCGTGCAGAACCAGAAATTCAGTCTTACGAAAATCGAACTCGGTGGCGGTTTTAATACTTCGCTCAATTTTGCAGCGGATGCCTGCATCAAGGTTGAAGATGAGCGTTACAATTTTTATTCGGTAGATAGTTTGCCTGCCGGCGTAGAGCCCTTGCGGAAATTTAACACTACGGCTTTTGGAGTGAAAGTGTATAACTCTGACGAAAACAGTCTTGGCGTGGATTATGAAGCCGGGTTCGACTTTTCGAACCTCAAGTCAAATTTTGACCTGAAGGAAAACGATTTTGACATCAGACTAAAAGCTACTAAATGGTTTTCGGACAATTTTTCGTTTGCACTTACTACCGGCAACCACCTGACCACCCTAACCGACTCTATCAAATCGTCTCTTAGCAATTTTTATTTAAGGCCTGCTGTCACTTTTTCGGGTGACATGTTCAGGATACTTGCCGGAGTAAACCTTGTGGCCACCAACGACGAGTTTAAGGTATTGCCTGACCTCGAAGCGATGGTCAGTGTTGCGGGCAATGCCTTTGGTGTGTATGCAGGATGGTATGGAGATGTACAGAAAAATACCTACCGAAGCCTGATGCAGCAAAATCCTTTCATCGTACAGGATGTGACACTTACCAATTCGGCTTATAACCGCATATATGGTGGCATAAGAGGCCGAATCGGTGCCATCCAGTACCAGGGAGAGGCAGGCTACAAATCGATAAGTGGCATGCCATTATTTGTAAATGATTCGCTGCGTCCGTACGGATTCGGGTTGGTATATGACGACCTGAAGATATTTGACATCAACGGTACCGTGATACTCGATCTAGCCCGCGGGTTACAGTTTACAGGATTGGTGAAATACAATATTTATACAACCGACAAAGAAAAAGAGCCTTGGCACCTTCCTAACCTGGAATCGAACCTTGGGTTGTCACTTCTTACACTCAATGACAAACTCAAGTTAAAAGCTGAGGTATATCTTGCAGATGCTACGTACAGTAAGAATTACGAAACACTTAAGCCACAGAAAAATAATGCACTGCTCGACCTAAGTTTTGAAGCTGCTTACAGGTTTAGCGAGTATTTGGGTATTTTTTTCCAGCTTAACAACCTGCCAAACAGCAAGTACAAGCGATACTACAACACACCAAGCTACGGTCTGAACATACTCGGTGGGGTAACCGCCAGGTTTTAGGTATCATGAAAATTCATTATCTGAACTGCCTCTCTTTGGCAAGACGGATAAAGAATAGGACCGAATCGGGATTTCGCATAGAATCGAGCTTAACAGCTTTTTCAAGTGCAATGCCCATGAGTATTTTTTTGACAGGAGCTTCCATTTTCTTTCCGCTGATGGTGTAAGGAATGTCATCCGTAAGGATGATTTCGTCCGGTACGTGACGAGCAGAATACAATGAACGGAGGGCAGTCTTAATGTTTGAGATGACAGCTTCGGTGAAAGTTGCACCTTCATTCATGGTAATGAATAATGGCATAAAATGCTCTCCACCGCTGAGTTCAAGATTTACAACGAGAGAGTCTTTCACTTCCGGTACTGTGTTGACGGCGCTGTATATTTCACTTGTGCCGATGCGTATGCCATGGCGGTTAAGGGTAGCATCGCTGCGGCCATAGATGATGAGTTCGCCAGATTTTGTGATTCTTACCCAGTCGCCATGCCGCCAGATACCCGGAAACATTTCGAAATAAGATTCTTGATACCTCATGTAGTCGGGGTCGTTCCAGAAATAAACCGGCATACATGGCATTGGTTGTACGATGACCATTTCTCCTACTTCATCCTGTAGCTCCCTACCCGATTCGTCATAAACCTGCAAGTCGCAACCAAGGGCGATGCACTGAATCTCACCTTGATATACTGGCTTTATAGGGCATCCGCCAACGAAGGCTGTACACACATCGGTGCCGCCCGACATACTACACAGCCACAGGTCTTCTTTGATGTTATGATAGACCCAGTCGAATGCTTCAGGTGGCAATGGCGATCCGGTAGAACTAAGGGAACGCAGCTGCTCAAGATTAAAATGGGCAGAAGGGCTAAAACCTTTGCGCATCAGGTTAACGATATATGGTGCGCTGGTACCGAAGTGGTTCAAGCCGGTGTCCTGTGCCATCCTCCACAATACTTCCACATCCGGATAAGCAGGATTTCCTTCAAAAAGCACAATAGAAGCACCTGCCAGCAATGCTGCATTGGTGTAGTTCCACATCATCCAGCCTGTGGTCGAATACCAGAAGAATTTTTCCCCGGGCTTTACGTCATTGTGGAAAGTAAGGTACTTGAGGTGTTCGAGCAGCATACCTCCGGTAGAATGTGTGATGGCCTTCGGAATGCCTGTGGTACCACTGCTATACAGTACCCAGATCGGGTGGTTGAAAGGCACCGGAGTAAAACTGAGTAACTGAGCATCGTTGTTAAGTGCTTCATCCCAGCTGACCACATCTGTGCTCATGTCGGCCGGATATTTTTCACCAATAAAAGAAACACTTACAATGGTATGCAATGAAGGTATTTTTTCAGCTACACTTTTGATGACATCCCATTTGGGGAATGTTTTGCCGTTGTAATAATATCCGTCGGCACAAATCATGACTACGGGAGTGATTTGCGAGAAGCGGTCAACGACACTTTCGGCTCCGAAATCGGGAGAGCAACTCGACCACACTGCACCTATGCTATTAGCTGCAAGAAAGGCAATGGTTGCTTCGGGGATGTTTGGAATAAAGGCAACAACTCTGTCGCCCTGCCTTACTCCCTTGTGGCGAAGGAACGCGGCAAAGCGTGCTACCCTACTGCGCAGATCATTCCAGCAGATATGAGAACAGGCAAGTCTTTCTGATTGGTAGTAGATGGCAGGCTCGTCGGCAAAGTTATTTCGGAAAATGTGTTCTGCATAGTTAAGTGTTGCACCTTGAAACCAATCGGTGTGCGGCATATTTTTCTCGTTCAGTATTTGGTCATAGGGTGTGTGAAACATCACATCAAAATACTGGGTTATGCTCTCCCAAAACGAACCGATGTTTTCAACCGACCAACGGTGCATATCGTCATAATCCTGGAGGCTGAGGCCGTACTGTTCATTCAGCCAGATGCGGTACAAGTTCAGATTGCTTGATGCAGCAAATTTTTCAGAAGGTTTCCAGAGCAGTTTTCCGAAGTCGAAATTTGGTTCCATAATTTTTCGGTAAATAGAATTATGTTACAAACTTATGAATTCATCCTTAGTGATTATTAAAATTCAGGATTTTATTTCATTTTTGCAAGATACTACTCAGAATATGAAGAAAATACTTGTAGCCAACAGGGGCGAGATAGCATTGCGAGTGATGAAGACAATCAAAAAAATGGGTATCAGCACGGTTGCCGTTTATTCTGATATTGACCGGTATGCTCCGCATGTAAGGTTTGCGGATGAAGCTGTCTGTATAGGTGTGGCACATTCGTCGCAGTCATATCTGAGGGGCGATCATATTATTGAAGTAGCGTTGTCACTTGGTGTTGACGGCATTCATCCGGGATATGGTTTTTTGAGTGAAAATGCCGGGTTTGCAAGAAAAGTTACCGAAGCCGGTATTACATTCATCGGGCCATCACCTGAATCAATAGAGATAATGGGCAGTAAAATCGGAGCCAAGGAAGCTGTAAAATCATACGGCATACCAATGGTACCCGGAATGGACCGCGCCATCATAGACAAGGATGAAGCCATAAAGGTAGCCACACAGGTAGGTTATCCGGTATTGATAAAGGCATCGGCAGGTGGTGGCGGAAAAGGTATGCGTGTAGTACAAAATGCCGAAGAACTCCCCGAACAAATGGAACGTGCCATGAGCGAAGCTCTTTCAGCCTTTGGAGACAATTCTGTTTTTATAGAAAAATACATCGCTTCGCCAAGACACATAGAAATACAGGTACTGGCTGATCAACACGGCAATGTAGTTCATCTTTTTGAACGCGAGTGCAGCATCCAGCGAAGGCATCAGAAACTGGTAGAAGAAGCACCTTCGGCAATACTGACACCTGAAGTACGAGCTGCTATGGGAAAATCGGCCTGTGATGTAGCAAGAGCTGCTCAATATCAAGGTGCAGGTACGGTAGAATTCCTCGTTGATGAACACCTCAATTACTACTTCCTCGAAATGAACACTAGGCTGCAGGTAGAACACCCGGTAACGGAATGGATCTGCGGGCTTGACCTCGTTGAGCAACAGATACGTGTGGCACGAGGCGAAAAACTCAGCTTTACTCAGAACGATCTAAAGATAAACGGCCATGCAATAGAACTCAGGATATGTGCAGAAAACCCGGCTGAGAATTTCCTTCCTTCAACCGGTACGCTCAATAGGTTTTTTCTCCCTGACATGGAAAATGTAAGGCTCGACACAGGCTACACCGAAGGCATGGAAATACCCGTACAATACGACCCATTAATAGCCAAACTCATTACGTGGGGCAATACAAGAGAAGCTGCTATGAACAAGATGGTTGAAGCTATCGACCATTTTACCATTGACGGCATTCAATCTACGCTTGAGTTTGGGAAATTTGTCATGCGTCATGATGATTTTATCTCGGGCCACTTCGACACCAATTTTATACAAAAAAATTTCGACCCTAAAACATGGGAGGCAGATTTGGATGAAGAAAAAAGAGCTGTTGCTTCCCTTGCTGTTTATCTTTACTGTCAGGATGCTGAGAGACTTCAGGAAATCGACCATAATGGCAGTGTCTGGCATACCAACAGGATTGCCTAACAATCTTTAAAAAAAGTGCAGAATTTCCTGAACTACCGGAATACATTTCGGCACAACAAATTCAGGAAATTCTGCATACTCAGTAGTTCTGAGCCAAATATTGCTTAATCATGCAGCAGGATGAGTTTTTTTATGCTTTTCGCTGCTTGTCCGGATGTTACTTCAACGAAATAGATACCTGACTGTAGATGGTGGGTATCGAGCCGGAGTATGCTTGTTCCTTGGTCAAAATCCCGGAGTGCTACTATCCTACCGCAAAAGTCAACAACACGGACACTCACCGGAGACCGGGCAACATCATTCAGCTGAACAAATACAGTACCATTGGACGGATTCGGGTAAATGCTTTTCACCATTTCATTGCTTGTATGGCTCTCTGTATTCAAGCGGTAATCTATAGTATTAAGTGTATTATTGGTCTGTACAGCAGCGTTGTAATCAAAATAAATATCGGCATAATTCTTAATTTCGTCACCTTTGGTCAAGTCAGGCTTTTGTCGGACCGAGAATATAAAGAATCCTTTGCTAAGGGCTTTGTTCCAAGATTCAGGATACAGGTGAATATTGTCGAAAGTGTAGGTCAGAACACCGGATTCGCTCAGGAGTATTTCTGCCGGGAATGAGCTATGTCCGGGTGCGAGGCTTGGCCAATCGAGGTTTGGGTCCAGGATAACATCCACCTTTACTTTATTGGCGAAATAATTTCCTGTGTTTTGGAAGTGCACCATGTATTCGAGTACGGTATCTTGAAGCGAGATGTAGCCTTTGTCGGTCAGGCCTTGTGGTGACACTTCAATAAAGTTAGGGTCAAATGAGCCTACCACGGTTGTACGCAGCTGGTGGACGTTGTTCCAAGGAGTAAAGTCATTAAGCCAATTGCTCATAGGCGCCTCGTAGCTTGTGCTATCGGTGAAGTACAGCTCGGTTTGGAGTGGTATGTTTGTTGGTACGGAGTAATCTAAGCTAAAATTCTGCGATTCGCCCGGCTTCAAACTAATAGAAGTATTGTTTGTAAAATAACCTGCTGCCGGATTGTCAAAAATGCCCGGGGTAATAATTGGTACTCCGACCTGGTTGTCATTCTTATACGCAGCGACTACCACCGATTCGTCTAAGGTGCCGTCGTTACTTAGTACCAGATTCTGAGCATATTTGAACCCCGGTACAGGGATATTGGCATTCCAGAGTTTGATGCGCACATCGTGGATGACGTTCTTAACATTTGCAAAGTCGAAGGTGATTCTACAGGCATCGGCGGCTACAGCGGTTGCCGTATATTGTTTGGGCTGGCAAGGAGCAAGTGGGTAATAATCATTTCCATTTTCTGTAATGGTATAAGTACCAGAAGGAACTTTGAAACTGTATTTGCCGGTTGAATCGGTATAGGTATAACCAATGCCACTACAGTACACCTGTATATTTTTAATTCCTTTCTCAGTTTTATCACGAGCACAATCGGTATTGGCGTCTTCAAATACTGTACCTTCGATGATGCAGTAGCAATCATCATTTGCACTATTGTAGCTTACTGTAAGTTCTTTATAGAGTTGACAGCCATTGGCATCTTCTATGAATACGTAGTATTTTCCTTCTTTCAGGTTGGTGATAACATTCGTGCTTGCGCCATTGTTCCAATTGTAGGTATAAGGAGCCGTGCCGTTGAATACATTGACAGACGCTGAACCATCTGCTTCAAAAATACAGGAAGCAGGCACTGTACTTAAGCCCGCACTCAGAGGAGTTTGTTTATTAACATGTGCTGCTTTCACCAGTTTGCAGGCTTTGGCATCCGTTACAGTTACGATGTAGGTACCGGCTGGCACAGCTGTGACATCTGAGGTAGTGGTACCGGTATTCCATAAATATGTATAAGGGGCTGTACCTCCGGTAACAGATAATGATATGCTCCCGTTTGATGCATTGCAGTCGGCACCGGAAACAGAAAGTCCGGCAGAAAGTACAGATTCTGGTGCGATCATGACATTGCCTGTCCTGATACATCCGGCATCATCGTGTACGGTAAAGTTATAAACTCCCGATGGAACATTCTGGAGTAATGCACCTGACTGTTGTGGGAAAGTATTCCAGCTTATAGTGTAAGGGGGTGTTCCACCACTGACCGATATTTTGGCTGACCCGGTAGGCTGGGAGCAGGAACTAGCTTTATTATACTCTATGCTAACAATGACGGGTGAAATGGGAGCCAGAAAGGCATAACCGCTACCAAAGCAACCGTCAGCATCCGTTACATTCAGAAGGTACGAACCACTCACCAGTTGGTCGATTTGCTGTGTAGAAGCGCCATTGCTCCAGTTGTAAGTATAAGGTGCTTTTCCTCCTGATACAAATGCAATAGCAGAGCCATCATTATTGCTGCATGTAGGAGGTGTACTTGTAATATTCACAGGTATATCATAGGCTTGTGGCACATAGGCTTCATATTCTACATCATAGCAGCCATCAGCATCAGTAATGGTCATCTGAAAATTGCCGGACATCAGATTAGTGAGACTTTGGGAGGTGGCTCCGTTTGACCACTGGAAGGAAAACGGCTGTTTGCCACCGGCAATATTCTCAATGACAATGCTACCGTTCGTACAGTTGGCCGGCGTGGTAATCAGATCGTAGGTAAAACTAACCGGACTCTTTACATAAACAAGATTAGGCTGGGTGCCCGCTAAGTTCGAGCCCACCATACATCCATTGGCATCAGTGACTACAACGCTGTAAGTACCGTTACCTACACCAACAGGGTTTGTATTGCCAACCAATGTTTTGATACCATTGTCTTCTCTATACCATTGGTAGGTGAAAGGGGCAGTGCCGCCCAGTGTTGTTACTTCAAGCAAACTCGGTTTGGGGCAGGTGTCTAAGGTCTGAAGAATATTATATGTAAAAGGCAGATCGGATTTGTAACCACCATAAGTTGAAAAACCTTGATTGGTCTTCATAAAAACAGAAACGGGACCTCCGGCATAATCTGAAATGGTGTCTTTATTCACAATTCCGGATTTTTCGATTGTTTTGGCATTATAATACCAGGTAAGTTTAGCTGTGTCAGATACGGGCAGATTGACAACAAGGATGCCGTCTTGCTTACAAGGTGGTTTGAGCAAGGTGAATGTAAGACTTTGACTATTTGACTCAAAAAACAACGAACACAGAAGCAGAAAAATCAAAGAAATTTTCTTCATGATGGCAGATATTTGTTTGGATAAAGGTGATGAATAAAAATAAATCACTAACAATGTTTAACTGTATATAAAACGCACTGTCAGTATAAAAATAGCTTCATTAGTCAGATGCAAGCAAATCGTAAATCGTTGCTTTTAGTGTTTAAGTTTTGTAAATTTTGGTAAATATGAATAACGTACTCATGCTGCGTATTCTATGGTAAAAACCAAGCACTCACATTATTTTTTTCAAGAAAGATAACCCACTGTGTTTACGTAAGGTTTATCCCTTTTGATTACTGCAAAGGCTCTTGCG
>WBZR01003297.1_pt2 | contig 12107 bp, 12 predicted proteins | sample 5204231 | NCBI WGS metagenome assembly WBZR01 (sample SAMN12412403, study PRJNA552823) | activated sludge metagenome | isolation source: activated sludge from anammox sidestream of wastewater treatment plant... | place: USA: Virginia | collected 2017-08
GGGTCGTGCTGGCCGTGGCTCCGGATGAGGACACGGTCATCTCGGCCGAGCTCGACCGCGCCCGCCTGCGCCGGGTCCGCGAGGCCGTTCCCTCCCTGGCCAGCCGCCGGCCGGCCGCCTACAGGTGGCCCGCGGCGGCCCAGTCCCCGGCGTGAGCCGGCTGCGAGCCGTCCTCTTCGACGTCGACTTCACGCTCGCCAAGCCAGGCCCGCTGCTCGGGCCCGACGGCTACCGGCGGGCGGGAGCCCGGCGCCGGCTCGAGCTCGACCCCGCCCTGTACGAGCGGGCGCGGGTGGCCGCGATCGACGACCTCGCCCACCACCCGGAGCTCGATCACGACGAGGCGATCTGGATCCGCTTCACGGAGGACATCATCCGCGGCATGGGCGGGGCGGGCCCGGCCGTGAGCGCGCTCGCGATCGAGATCGTGCGCGCCTGGGAGCACTCGACGAACTTCGAGCTCTACGAGGACGCCCCGCCGGTGTTGCGCGAGCTGCGCCGGCACGGGCTCGCGATCGGCCTCGTCTCGAACACGAGCCGCGACCTCGACCGCTTCGTCGACACGTTCTCGCTCGACGTCGACGCGGTCGTCAGCTCCGGCTCCCACGGCAAGGTCAAGCCGGACCCGAGCATCTTCCGGGCGGCGCTCGCCCTGCTCGGCGTCGAGCCGCAGGAGGCCGTGATGGTCGGCGACTCCCCGTACGACGACGTCGCCGGCGCCCGTGCGGTCGGCATCCGGGCCCTCCTGCTCGACCGTGAGGGCCGCCACCCGGCCGGGCCGGAAACGCTCGCCGACCTCTACGCTCTCCCCGGCGCGCTCGGTCTCGGCTGAGCCTGCCCGGCCGGGCCTGGGACTACACTCGCCCGGTGCCGGTGAAGGGGACGCTGAGGCGAGCGGTCGCCCCCGCGGGCGCCATCCGATCGGCCGAAGCGCCCGGGTTGGCGCGCCTGATCTGGGTGCTCGCGATCGGGGCGCTCGGGCTCGCCTGGTCGATCACGACTGTCGCCGCCTACCTGCCGCCGGTGCTCGGGCAGTTCACGTCCTCGGCGACGCTGATCGGGACCGTGCTCGCCGCCGAGGGGGTGTTCGCGATCGTGCTGCCGCTGGTCGTCGGCCCCCTCTCGGACGCGACCAGGACGCCGTTCGGGCGCCGCCGCCCCTACCTCGCGTTCGCGATCGCTCCGATGACGCTCGCGCTCGCGATGGTCGCGTTCATGCCGAACCTCGCGTCGACCGCGTTCGCGCTGTTCGCGTTCTTCTTCGCCTACTACATCTACGAGCCGCCCTACCGCGGCCTCTACCCCGACCTCCTGCCCGCGGACGTCTTCGGGCGGGCGCAGGGGGCCCAGCACGTCATGCGCGGAGTCGCGCTCGGGGCTGCGCTCGTCGGCGGCGGCGTCCTGCTCGGGGTCTGGGAGCCGTTCCCGTTCATCCTCGCCGCGGGCCTGACCGCCGTCGCCTGCTCGCTCGTGATCGCGCTCACCCGCGAGGAGGTCCCGCGCGATCGTGACCACCGGCGCTTCCGCTCGTACCTCGCCTCACCGTGGCGAATCGTGCGCACGGAGCGCGAGGTGCGCCTGTTCCTCATCTGCAACACGGCCTGGGAGGCGACATTCGCGGGCATGCGCACGTTCGTCGTCCTCTACATCGTCGACGGCCTCGGCCAGCCGCTCTACGTGTCGTCCGCGGTGCTGTCGGTCGTCGCGATCGGGTACGTGCTCGCGGCCTTCGTCTGCGGCGGTCTCGGCGACAAGTTCGGGATCAGCAGGGTGATCCTCGGCGCCTCGGTCGTCTACGGGCTCGGGCTCACGCTCTCCGTGCTCGCCCGGCAGTGGCACTGGTGGTACTACCCGCTGATCGCTCCCGTCGCGGTCGCCGGCGGAACGGTCATGACGCTCTCCTGGGGGCTTCTGTTCAAGCTGATGCCGGCGCGGGAGCGGGGCGCGATCGCGGGCCTCGCGATCATGACGAAGGGGATCGGGCTGCTGCTCGGCCCGCTCGCCGTCGGAGCGGTGATCGACATCTTCCACCCGCTCCTGCGCTCCACCGACGGCTACGCGGCCATGTGGCCCGCGGTGGGAATCCCGGTGCTGCTCGTCGTCCCGATCGTCGCGCTGCTCGTGGACGCGGAAGCGAGGGTTGCTACACGCACGGGGAGGCCCCCGGCCGCGTGAGCCCGAAACCCCAGAGCTCCCCGCCGTCGAGGTAGTAGACGCTGTCCGCCCGCTGCCCGCGCAGGAGCAGCGCCGTGTAGCCCGTGCACTCGCGGCGGGGCAGCGAGCCGCGCAGCCGCGTGACGTCGCGCTCCGTCGCGCCCAGCGTCAGCCCGGCGGCGTCCTTCCAGCCCTCGGGCTGCCAGAGCGTGAAGACGTGGGCGACGACGCGGCCGCCGAAGACGACCCCGGCGCCCTTCGGCTCGAACGGGCGGTACGTGAAGTACCACGTCTCGCGCGGGCAGCTCCGGCAGCGTCCGAAGCGCTTCCCCCACGCCTGGCGGACCTCGCCCTTCGTCATCCCGATCCGGACGCCGCCGAGACTCTGCCCGGGAACGAGCGTGCCCGGGTCGGGTAGTGCCGCCGACGCTCCGGCGGGGAGGGCCAGGGCGAACGTGAGCAGCGCCACGAGCGCGGGCCGGCCGCGACGGAGCCGGCACCGGGAGCGTCCGGCGGGCAAGGAGAGCACGGCGCCCGAAGTCTACGCGCCGGCCCCCCGATCGGGCCGCGGGGCCGTTGCTAGACTCAGATCGCGATGCGGGCAGACGCCGGGGCCACGCCGGCCCGCCGTGACCGGGCCTTCTACGAAGAACGCCGGCAGCTCCGGGCCCGTCGCGCGCGCCTGCGCCGCCGGGCGCTCGTCGGCTGCGCCGCGGCGATCGTGGTCGCCGCGATCGGGACGGGCGTTGGCTTTGCCGGCTCGTCCGACCGGATCGCGGCCGGGGTCACGATCGCGGGCGTCGACGTCGGCGGGATGACCGCCGGGGAGGCGACCAGCACGCTCGAGCGGCGGGCGGCCGCGATCGCGTCGCAGCCGGTCGTATTCACCGGCGGCGGCGAGCGCTTCCCGCTCACGGCCGCGGAGGTCGGCGTGACGGCCGACTGGGAGGCCGCCGTCGAGCGAGCGCTCGAGCGGGGGAGCGGCTTCATCCTCGTCCGCGGCTTCAAGCGGCTCGGGCTGCGCTTCGGCGGCGCCGACGTCGAGCCCGCCGGGATTGCCGATCCGCAGACGGTCGAGCGGCGCGTGCGGCGGCTCGCGAAGACGATCGACCAGCCGCCGGCCGAGGCCGCGATCACCCTCGACGGGCGCGAGCCGGTCGTCAGCCCGGCCCGGACGGGGCGCCGGCTCGACCGCGATCGCGCTGCCGCCGTGCTCGTGTCCGCGCTCGCCGGCCTCGAACGCGCGGGCGCGGTGGCGCTGCCGGTCGCGGTGGCCCAGCCCGAGGTGACAGCCGCCGAGCTCGAGCCGGTGGCAGCGAAGGTGCGGGTCGTCCTATCCGCGCCCGTCGCGCTCGTCCACGGCAAGACGCGGCTGTCCATCGGTCCGGCCAAGCTCGCGAAGCTCCTGGCGCTTCCGGCCGGGGGCTCGAAGGAGCTGGCAATCGGCGGCGAGGCGGCGGAGAGCTATCTCGCCGGGCTCGCCGAGGCCGTCGACCGCCCGCCGCGGGACGCCGGTTTCACGCTCAGCGCGGGCGGCCAGGTCCGGATCGTGCCCGCGCGCGACGGCCGCACGCTCGACGTCGAGGCGACCGGTACGGCGCTCCTGACGGCGGCACTGGTCGCCCCGCCCTCGGAGCGCAGCGCGGAGCTCCCCGTCGAGACCGCCGCGCCGAAGCGCACGACCGAGGAGGCGAAGGCGATGGGGATCGTCGGCGTGGTCGGCTCGTACACGACGACCTACGGCGGCGACCCGAACCGGATCCACAACGTCCAGCTCGTCTCCAGGCTGATCGACGATCACCTGATCGCGCCGGGTGCGCTGTTCTCGTTCAACGAGACGACGGGCGAGCGCAACGCCGACAAGGGCTTCCTCGACGCGCCCGTGATCATCAACGGCGAGCTCCAGACCGGGCTCGGCGGTGGCGTCTGTCAGGTCTCGACCACGGTCTTCAACGCGGCGTTCGAGGCGGGCCTCTCGATCGAGGCACGCACGAACCACGCGCTCTACATCAGCCACTACCCGCTCGGCCGCGACGCGACCGTCAACTACCCGGACACAGACCTCGTGTTCAAGAACGACACGGGCCACTGGCTCTGGGTACGTGCCTTCGTCGACTCCTCCTCGCTCACGATCAACCTGTACGGGACGCCGGTCGACCGCCGCGTCGTCGTCGAGACCTCCCCGCTCGAGGAGACCGGCAAGCCGCCCGTGAAGAAGGTCGAGGAGCCCGAGCGCTACGTCGGCGACCGCTGGGTCGAGGATCCGGGCGAGCCCGCGCGGTCGGTCTCGGTGCGCCGGATCGTCTACGACGCCGACGGCAACGTCCTCTACGACACGGTCTGGTACTCGGGCTACCGTGCCGAGCCGAAGATCGTGCACGTCGGGACGAAGCCGAAGGAGCCGGAGGAGTCGACGCCGCCGGAGGGCTCGGGCTCGCAGGGCGGTGGCTCGACGCAGCCGACCGAGACGGAGCCGCCGCCGGACGAGGAGCCGCCGCCCGCGACCACGGACGAGGAGCCTCCCACGCCGCCGTCCTAGGCCTCGAGCGCGCCGAGCGTCTCGGCGAGCCAGGGGGGCATGCGGACCGGCCGCAGCGTGCTCGCGTCGACGCAGGCGTGCTGCGTCCACCCGTCCGCGACCGGCCCCGCCGGGTCATTCAGCCGCTCGAGCGCGTACTCGAAGCGGAAACGGGCGCCGCGCAGGTCGGTCGTGCGCGTCCAGATCCGTAGGCGGTCGTCGAAGCGGCACCCCGCCAGGTAGCGGACATGCGCCTCGGCGGTCGTGACATCGACGCCGTGCTCGGCGACCAGGTCCCGGTACCCGCCCGGAACGCGGTCGAGGTAGTCGATGCGGGCGATCTCGAGCCAGACGAGGTAGGCGGAGTTGTGCACCACCCCCTGCGCGTCGGTCTCGTTGAAGCGCACGCGCAGGTCGGTCGAGAAGCGGTAGCCGTCCACCGGCAGCATCGTACGATTCCGGCGATGGAGGGCGCCGAGCGACTCGCCGGGATGCTCCGCGACGCGGGTGGCGCCGTCGCGCTGACGGGTGCCGGCATCTCGACCGAGAGCGGGATCCCCGACTTCCGCTCGCCGACCGGGATCTGGGCGACCGTAGACCCGCTCGAGTACGCTTCCCTGTCCGCGTTTCGCCGCGACCCCGAGCGGGTCTGGAGCTTCTACCGGCTGCGGGTCGAGCTGCTTGCCGCCGCCGAGCCGAACCGCGCCCACCTGGCGCTCGCGGAGCTCGAGCGGCGCGGCGCCGTGCGCGCCGTGGTCACCCAGAACATCGACACGCTGCACGAGCGGGCCGGCAGCCGCGACATCGTCGAGGTTCACGGCTCGATCCGCACGTCGAGCTGCCGCCGCTGCGCGCGCGCCTACCCGCTGGCGGACGTGCTCGGGCTGCTCGACGCCTCGCCGGCGGCGCCGCGCTGCGCCGCCTGCGACGCCGTGCTGAAGCCGGACGTGGTCTTCTTCGAGGAGCGGCTCCCGGCAACCGCGATCGACCGGGCTTTCGAGCTGGCCCGGCAGGCCCCGCTCCTGCTCGTCATCGGCTCCTCGCTCGAGGTCTACCCGGTAGCCGGCCTGCCGGACGAGACGCTGGCGGCCGGCGGCCAGCTCGCGATCGTCAACCTCGGCCGCACCCGCTACGACCGCGCGGCCGCGCTCGTCGTGGCCGAGCCGGCCGGCGAGGTGCTCGAACGGGTGCTGGCGACGTTGTAGGTCGGCGGGCGCAACGGGTGCGCTGGTCTCCGCGGGAGGTCGCGGCGGGGCGCAGGGGGCGTTCGGGGCGTCCGCGTCGGTGCGCTGGTCTCCGCGGGAGGTCGCGGCGGGGCGCAGGGGGTGTGTGGGGGCGGGACTTGTCCCGCCCGTTCTCTCCGCCCGCAACCGGCCGTCGAGGCGCTCCGCGCGCTCAGCGGCCGCGCCAGAGCGCGAGCCAGCGCTCGAACATCCTGCGGGCGTGCGAGCGCATCCCGGCTGAGACGGCGTCGAGCTCGTCGACGAGCCGCGGCAGCGAGCCCGGCCCGCGAACCCGGTCGAGCGCCTCGCCGTAGGCCGGAACGGCGGCCCACTCGTTCGCGAGCTCGCTCGTCAGCTCGAGGTGGAACTGCACCCCGTAGGCCCGCTCGCCGAAGCGAAACGCCTGCGCGGGGTACGCCGGCGAGGAGGCGAGGAGCACGCCGCCCGCGGGGAGCTCGAACGTGTCGCCGTGCCATTGGAACGTCACGAGCTCCCGCGGCAGGCCGGAGAACACCGGGTCCACGAGTGCCGCATCGGTCAGCGTCACGGTCATCACGCCCACCTCGGGCTCGGGCCCGGCGAAGACGCGCGCGCCGAGGCTGGCGGCGAGGAGCTGGACGCCCAGGCACACGCCCCAGTAGGGCAGGCCGGCCCGGACCGCCTCGCCGATCGCGCGCTTCTCCTCGACCAGCCACGGGTGGTCGGCCTCGTCGCCCACGCTCATCGGCCCGCCCATCGCCACGATCGCGTCGAAGCCGTGCCAGTCGGGAAACGGCTCGCCCTCGTCGAGCTCGACCCGCCGGATCGAGGCGCCCCGCTCGCGCAGCACGTCCTCGTACTCGCCGGGCGGCTCGCAGGCGATGTGCTGGAGAACGAGGACGTTCACGGGCGCAGTCTACGGCGCTAAGCTGACCGTGTCCCGGGGCGGCGTCGGCGTCGCCCGAACCGCGCGCTGAGGAGGCGGGAATGGCCGAGGCGAAGAAGGAGGCGGCGGACCAGGGGGTGCTCGAGCGGCTCGCCGTCAGGGGTGACGAGGCGATCCGCAGGCTGCGCGACGAGGCGCATGCCGCGGATGCGCTCCAGCGCCTGTCGGAGGCGCGCGACCGGGCCGGTAAGGTCCAGCGGGGCGTGCTCCACCAGCTCAACGTGGCGCCGCTCGACGAGGTCGAGTCGCTCCGTGCCGATCTCGACCGGGTCGAGAAACGGCTCGCCAAGCTGGAGAAGCTCGCCGCTCGGCCGCCCGCGAGAGCGCGGGCGCACGAGGAAGAGCCGGCCGGCTGACGCGCTGCTACCCGGGCGGTACCCGCAGGCGCAGGGCGCCGGGCACGAGCTCGAAGCGGGCGGGCGTCGTACCGGGCTGCTCCCCGTCGAGCTCGACGGGCAGCGGCGTCGCCGCGTCCACGGAGACGGCGACGCCGCGCAGGAGCTCCGCCTTCGGGTGGGGCAGGTGCGTGCCGCGGTACACCTTCGGCAGGGCCAGCGCGAGGTCGGTGCGGGTGATGTTGCCGAGCACGAGCACGTCGAAGAGCCCGTCGTCGGGCTCCGCCTCCGGGGTCATCCGCATGCCGCCGCCGAGGAAGCGGCAGTTCGCGACCAGCACGTCGTAGCAGAGCCCCGAGCGGCGCTCGCCGTCGACGACCACCTCGACCTCGCTCGGCTGCCAGCGCGCGAACACGGCCAGCGTGGCCGCGAGGAACGAGGCCTTGCCGCCGAGCGCCTTCGTCGTCGAGTTCGCCCGCTGCGCGACCGCGCCGCTCATGCCGGCACTCGCCACGTTCACGAACCAGCCGCTCTCGTTCTCCCCCGCCCAGGAACGGTAGGCGACGCGACCCGCGTCGATCGTGCGCGTGCGGCCGTCGCGGATCGCCGCGAGCGCCCGGTCGAGCGCGGTCGGGATGCCGAAGGTGCGGACGAAGTCGGTGCCCGTCCCGCGCGGTAGCACGGCCAGCTCGGGCGGCTCGCCGCCCCGTTCCCGCAACGCCAGGAGGCCGCTCGCGACCTCGTTGACCGTGCCGTCGCCGCCGACCGCGATAACGAGCCCGGCCCCGTCCGCGGCGGCGCGCTCGACGAGGCCCGGCAGCTCTCGCGGCCGGGTCGAGATCAGGGCCTCCCCCGCGAGGCCGGCGGCCGCGGCGCGGTGGGCGAGCTCGGGCCACGCGCGGCCCGTGCGGCCGTTGTCGGAGCCAGGGTTGACGAGGAACGCGACCTCCGTCACGACGGTCTCAGTGTCTCGCCGTCGTGGCGGCCCGCAGGGCTAACTCCGCCATCGCGAAGACGGCGGCCTCGAGCGCCTCGTCGGAGATCCGCTCGCCTTCGGTGCCGCCGACGAGGTCGGAGACGGCGAGCAGGCAGCCGGCGCGGAGCCCGCGCAGCGCCGCGACTGTGAAGATCGTCGCCGCCTCCATCTCGACCGCGAGGACGCCGCGCGCGGCCCAGCGGCGGTGGCGGTCCGGATCGGGATCGTAGAACGTGTCCGACGAGGCGATCGGGCCGACCCGCAGCTCCAGCCCGAGCCCCTTCGCGGCGTGAACCGCCCCGTGCAGCAGCTCCCAGTCGGCGGTGGGCGCGTGCGGCTCGCCGGCCGTGTAGTGGCGGGAGGTGCCGTCCGCCGGCACGGCGGCGAGGGCGAGCACGAGGTCGCCGAGCGCGAGCTCCGGCGCGAGCGCGCCGCAGGTGCCGATCCGCAGCAGCCGCTCAGCGCCGAGCGCTGCCAGCTCCTCGACGACGATGGCCGCCGACGGGCAGCCCATCCCGGTCGCCTGCACCGAGACCGGGTTGCCCTCGAACGTGCCCGTGTAGCCGAGCAGCCCCCGCTCGCCGTTCACCTGGCGGACGTCGTCGAGGAACCGCTCGGCCACCCAGCGGGCCCGGAGCGGGTCGCCGGGGAGCAGGCACGCGGGCGCGTAGTCGCCCGGGCCGGCACGCAGGTGGATCGCCACGGGGGGACGATAACGAACCGGCTGCACCCCTACGATGGCGGGATGGCAAAGGTGGTCGCGTCGCCGCCGCTCGAGGCGATCCTCGCCTTCTGCGCCGCCGAGCCGATCGAGCGCGTCTTCCTCGAGGACATCGCCCGACGGGGCCTCGGGCAGTTCGTGGCGGTCGAGGAGCGGGGCAGGCTGACCGCGCTCTGCCATGCGGGCGCGAACCTCGTCCCCTCCGGCCAGGGCGTGGCCGCGCTCGCGAAGGCCGTCTCCCGCTCCCGGCCGCGGATGATCGTCGGCGAGGAGACGGCCGTGGGCGAGCTCTGGGAGGCGATCCGCCGCCGGCTCCCGCGCCCGCTCGAGGACCGGCCCGGGCAGCCCGTGTTCGTGCTCGAGCAGCCGCCGCCGCCGGCCGGCACCGAGCTGCGGGCGGCGACGCTCGACGATCTCGACCTGCTCGTGCCGGCCTGCGCCGCCGCCTACCTGGAGGAGGTCGGCGTCGATGCTTGCGCCCGCGACCCCGACCTGTTTCGCTGGCGGACGCGCAGCCAGATCGAGCTCGGGCGTAGCTGGCTGTGGCTCGAGGAGGGGCGGATCCGCTTCAAGGCCGAGGCCTCGGCCTGGACGCCGCTCGCGGTCCAGCTCCAGCAGGTCTGGGTCGACCCCGAGGTTCGCGGCCTGGGCTACGCGAAGCGGGCGCTGGCCGACCTCTGCCGGCTGCTGCTCGCCCGCACCCCCGCCGTGTGCCTGTTTGCCCGCGCCGAGAACGTGCCCGCGCTCGCCCTCTACGCGTCGGTCGCGATGCGCCGCACGATCGCCTACCGCTCGCTGATCTTCGCCTGACCCCCGCCCGGGGAGGGCCTGATCCCGAGCGCCGTCAGGGCCCCGGCGGCCAGGCCGAGGCCGAGCGCGATCAGGCCAAGCGCTTCCCCGTCCGGTACGGCGAGGCGGAACAGCTCGCGCAGGGGCCCGAGCGCGAACACGAGCGCGTAGAGGGCGACCAGCGTCCCGCAGAGACCGCCGACCCAGCGTGCCCGCCGGGGTGTCGTCGCCTCGAGGGAGAAGATCATCCAGAGCGAGGCGACGATGTAGACCGAGACCGAGATCGTCCTCGAAGCCTCGGTTCCCAGCGCCAGCGCCTCGTGGGCGAGGGCGTAGCTCGCGATCACGCCGAGGCCGATCGCGGCCGCGGCGCGGGCGGCGAACTGCCCGACGTCGCGCAGGTACGAGGTCAGCCGCCACTCCCCGGAGCTGGGGGCGAGCGCGAGGAAGAACGGCGGCACCCCGGTGACGAAGAACGACGCGAGCGAGAGCTGGCGGGGCAGGAAGGGGTACGGGATCGGCGCGAGGCCGAGGGCGAGCACGACGAGCGCGCCGAACAGAGCCTTCGTCGCGTAGATCTTCGAGACCCGCTGGAGGTTGCGGAGGATCTGTCGTCCCTCCGCGACCATCCGCGGCACCGCGGCGAAGTCGCCCTCCACGAGCACGAGGTCGGAGACGGTCTTCGCCATCTGCGCGCCCGAGCCCTGGGCGATCGCGACGCGGGACGCCTTCAGCGCCGGGACGTCGTTGACGCCGTCGCCGATCATCGCGACGTGGCGCCCGTCGGCGGCGAGCGCCTCGACGATCCGCCGCTTGCCCTCCGGCGAGATCCGGCCGACGACGGCCGTCCGCCGGAGCAGCGCTCGCAGCTCGTCGGGATCCTCGGGCAGGCGGGCGCCGTCCGCGGGCGGACCGCCGGAGGGAACGCCGGCATCCGCCGCGATCGCGGCGACTGTCGCGGGCGCGTCACCCGAGACGACCTTCAGCTCGACGCGCTCCCGGCCGAGGAACGCGATCGTGTCGCGCGTTCCGGGCCGCAGCTCCTCGGCCAGCGTCGCGAGCCCGAGCGGTCGCGTGTCCGGCCGGAGCGAGTCACCGGGGAGCCCGTCGGTCTCGCCGACCGCGATGACGCGCCGGCCCCGCTCGGTCTCGCGGGCGGCCGCCGCCGCGAGCCCACCGAGTGCGAACAGCTCCGGGGCGCCGAGCACGACCGTCGCGTCCGCGAGCTGCACGGCACCCCACTTGCGCGCCGACGAGAACGGGACCGTCGCGAGCTGCTGCTCGGCCGGCTCCGGCAGCGCCCGCACGAGCGCGTCGCGGGTCGCGTTCTCGATCGGCGAGGAGGCGGCGTAGCGGCCGAGCGCGCGGGCGAGCCGCTCCTCGGCGACGCCCGCGGCGGGGAGCAGCCCGACGAGTCGCAGGCGCGGCTCCGTCAGCGTCCCGGTCTTGTCGGTCAGGACGACGTCGGCGGCGGCGAGGGACTCGATCGCGCTCACCTGCTGAACGAGTGCCCCGTGGCGCGAGAGGCGGACCGCCCCGGCCACGTAGGCGATGCTCGAGAGCAGGATCAGGCCCTCCGGCACGAGGTTGATCGCCGCGGCGACGACGGTGGGGAGCGCGTCGTCGAACGGGGTCGAGCGCAGCCAGAGCGTCAGCGAGAGCGCGAGGCCGAGCGGGACGCCGAGCGCGACGAGCGCAACGACGAGCCGCCCCAGCCCGACCTGGAACGGCGAGGGCGGGTGGCGGAACGCGCGGGCCTCCCCCGCGAGGCGCTCCGCGTAGCTCTCGGCGCCGACGGCGGTCACCTCGTAGCGCCCCGCGCCCTCGACCACGAATGCGCCGGAGAGCACCGCCTCGCCCGGGGTGCGCTCGGCCGGTCGCGACTCGCCGGTCAGGATCGACTCGTCGAGCGACAGCCCGTCGCTCTCGAGCACGGTGCCGTCCGCGACGATCTGGTCCCCGGGTTGGAGCGCGACCAGATCGCCCACGACCACCTCGTCCGCGTGCAGCGGGCGCGGGCGCCCGTCGCGAATCACGAGCGCGTGCGGTCGCACGAGGGCGGCGAGCCGGTCGAGGGCGCGCTTCGCGCGGATCTCCTGGACCGATCCGATCACCGTGTTCGCGACCACGACACCGAGGAAGAGGGCGTCCGCCAGCTCGCCGAGGGCGACGGTCGCGATCCCGAAGAAGCCGAGCACGCCGTTCGGGAGGTTGAAGAGGTTGGCGCGGACGATGCTCGCGTAGGAGCGGCTGGTCTGCGGTGCTCGCCGCGGCCCGCGCTCGGCGAGCCGGCGCCGTGCGTCCGCCTCGGTCAACCCCGTCATCGTGGCGGGGTATACCCGGCGGGCCTCCCGGAGGCAACTTGCTTCAGGCGCTACGATCGCCTGATGAGCCCCGCAGCGCTGCGCGCCCGGGTCGAGGAGCACATCCGCGAGCACGACCTGAACTCGCCGGGCGGCGAGGTCG
>WBZR01002256.1_pt2 | contig 12104 bp, 15 predicted proteins | sample 5204231 | NCBI WGS metagenome assembly WBZR01 (sample SAMN12412403, study PRJNA552823) | activated sludge metagenome | isolation source: activated sludge from anammox sidestream of wastewater treatment plant... | place: USA: Virginia | collected 2017-08
CCGCACCCGTCGCCGCGCCCTCGGCGACCCATTGGGCGATCTTCGCCTCCCATTCGGCCAGCGAGCCGGGCTGCCCGATCGGATATTGCGCGGCGGCGACCTTGAGGAGGGGGGGAGCAGCCATCAGAGCGCCTTCATCCAGAACTGCATCGTGTGCGTGGTCTCCTCCGCCTGATCGATGTCCTTCCAGTCGTAGGTGGCGACGAGCCCCGGCACCGGAGCATAGCCGCGCTTCCCCCAGAAGCGGTCGAGCGGGATGTAGTCGGCGGGCTTCAGCGGATGATCGTCGGGCCGCACGACGCGGCAGAACGTCGAATGCGTGAAGCCGCCGAGCTTGTAGGCCTGCGCCTCCCTGAGCTCGAAGAACTGATGCCCGAGCCCGTGCCCGCGATGGCTTTTGAGGAGCACGCTCTCGCCGCAATAGAAGATCTGCGAAAGGTCGTAGCCCGCCTTGCGGAACGGCTCGCCGAATTCGTCGGCATGCTCGACCATGGGCGCCCCCGTCGAGGCGCCGACGACGAGATCGCCGTCACGCGCCACGACGCACACGGCGCCCTTCGCCTTGGCGAACTTGGCGAGATATTCTTCCTCGTAGGCGAGCGTGCCGTCGTAGAGATACGGCCAGTCGCGGAAGACGGCGATGCGGAGCCGCGCGAGATCGGGCAGCACGGATTGGATGTCGTCGCCCGTCAGCGCGCGAACCTCGATGCTCATCTCGTGATCCTTTCCTGTCGGCCTGACGTCTCTCGCGACCCGAAGGGACAAGGCCGCAAGGCCGCCCGGCACGCGTGCCGCCCTGCGTCGTTGCAAAGCCTATCCCGGCTCGTGGCACCGGGCGCCGGATCGCCGCGGCGATCCGGGCGGCGCCCGGGCGCGATCTAGGCCACCTGCGCGATCCAGTCGGTCAGGTTGTAATAGGTGGTGACGCGGGCGATCTTGCCGTCGCGAATGGCGAAGAACGTGCCGGCGGGCAGCACATACGTCTGGCCCTTGGCCGCAGGCAGGTCGCTGTCCGTGTTGATGTAGGTGCCGTTGACGTTGAATTCGGCCGCCGCCCGCGTGCCGTCCTTCGAGACGAGCACGACGATCTCGGTCAGCGTCTCCTTGTAGTGATGCGTCATGCGGGCGTTGAAGGCGCGGAACTTGTCCTTGCCCACGCGCCGCTCGCCCTGGTTCACGTCGTGGATCACGTCGTCGGTGAGGTGGGCCAGCATGCCGTCGCTGTCGCCGGCGTTGAAGGCATCGTAGTAGCTGCGGATCAGTTTGGCCGTTGCGATGCGGGTCTGGCTTTCGGCGTCGCTCATGAGAAAGGCTCCCGAGGGTTGAACTCGGAAGCCTCCTTAGCAGGTTGTGGAGCCCTGCTCAAACGGGCGGCGGGTCATCGCCGCGCGACAAAGCGCATCGTACTGCGATGGCCCGCCCTGGGTGCGGCCGCAAGGGAATCGTTAACGGCCCGACGCCCTCAGCGGCGCGCGCCCGCCCGCTTCTTTGCGGCCGGCGCCTTCTTCACCACGCGCTTCGTGGCCTTCTTGGCGGTTTTCTTCGTCGCGGGCTTCCGCGCCGCCGGCTTCCGCGCGGCGGTTGTCTTGGTCGCTTTCTTCTTCACGGCAACTTTCTTGGCCATTGTCTTCTGTCCTTCCTTGCGCACGCCTTTGAACGGCTTGCTGTCTTCCATCACGTTGATGAGCGTTCCGGTCGTGTCGTCGCGCTTGGTTCAGGTGCCAGCGAGCTTGTTGGGAATTTGCGAGCGCGTCCTCACCGCGCCAACGCGGCGATTGTCACCCGCTTCCTTGTTCTTCGCCATCTGGAACTCCTGTCGCAGAGCGAGACCGCAATGAGCCCGGTGCGGGATCAATCACCCACCGCATGCAACACGACCTTGCGATCATGCGGATGACGCCGATGCTCGAAGAGATAAAGACCTTGCCACGTCCCGAGTGCAAGCGAAGATCGCACGATCGGTATCGTGATCGATGTCTGTGTGAGCGCGCTTTTGATGTGCGCGGGCATGTCGTCGGGACCTTCGAGCGTGTGCACGAACAGCGGATCGCCATCGGGAACGAGCCGCTTGAAGAAGGCGAGGAGATCACGCTGCACGTCGGGATCGGCGTTCTCCTGAATGACGAGCGACGCCGACGTGTGTCGGCAATAGGCCGTGAGCAATCCCGTCGACAGCCCGGCATCCGCCGTGAGCGCACGCGCCGCCTCGCTGATCTCGTAGAGCCCCTCGCCGGTAGTCGGGACGATGATTTCCGTCTGTCGCTGGCGCATGTTCGCACTCCTCGTTATTTTTTAGGTTGATGCTTATATTGGCATCCGGCAGCGGAGTGCATGAACCGTCATGAGCAGAGCATTCGTCAAAGAGCCGGACGGCCTCGCAGCGTTCGATGAGCTGCCCGAGCGCCTGATCTCCGGCAATCCGAACCTCGTCACCGACGAAGGGTTGCGCCAGATCGAGGAGGAGGTGGCGCGCCTCTCGCGCGCCTATGCGGACGCCCAGGCGTCGGGCGATCGCGCGGCGCTCAACGTCGCCGCGCGCGACCTGCGCTATTGGACGCAGCGGCGCGCGACCGCCGAGCTCGTCCCCGCCCCCTCCGATGCGGAGGAGGTGCGCTTCGGTGCCCGCGTGACCCTCGTGCGCGCCGACGGACGCCGCCAGTCGTTCCGCATCGTGGGCGAGGATGAGGCCGACCCCGCGCGCGGCACTCTCTCTTATGTGTCCCCGCTCGCCCGCGCGCTCATGGGCAAGGGGGTGGGTGATACCGCCCGCGCCGGCGGAAGCGAGGTAGAGATCGTTGCCATCGAATAGCCTTCAACCCCTGCGAGCGGGGCGCTTGCCGAAACGCCCGGCCCCGAATTAGACTCGTCCCAGGCGAAGCGGAAAGGCGCAGGGAGCATGCCAAGCTTGAACAGCCGTGGGGCGCGATGGGTGGCCGGTGCGTGGCTGGCTGCCGCGACCGCCGTCGCCGCGGTCGGGCTAGCCCGTGCCGCCGAGACCCGGATGGCGTATCTCGAGGTCAAGATGGGCCTCGAGAGCATCACTAAGGAGCAGCGCGCGGACCTCTGGCGCCGGGTCGACGAGTACGCCACCGTCGATGCGCTTCTGGAGTTCTGCGGCCGCAAGCTGAACCTGCAACGGCGCACGTGGGCGGCCGTCAGCCCGTGCGTCGAGGTCACCTCGCTGCGCAAGGTCGCCTCCGTGTTCCGCGCCAAGAAGGCGGAATACGTCAAGGCGTGGGAAACGGCGTTTGCCGATCCCGACAAGAAGAAGACCCTGTGCGAGAGCCAGAAGCCCAAGATGGCCGAGTATACCCGCATTCTCGATGCGCACATCGCCGAGGCGGCGTCCATGTGCAGCGCCTGCATCTTCTGCTGAGGGCCGCGGCCGCCCGCTCGGGCCGCCGCTTGGACCTCGGGCCTGGCCCGGCCCGGGCTGCGGCCGTCACGCCACATTGAGTCCATTGTTTTCGATAGATGATGCCCGGGCTTCGACTCGTTTGGGAGCGAGTCCGGCCACATTTGCGCTCTGGGGGATACGAGATGTCGTCAAAAACGCTTCTATTGAACGCGCTCCTTGCGTTTGCCCTCTTGCTGGGAGCGCAGGGCACCGCGAGCGCCGGCTCGGCCTATGAGATCGATGCCGACGTGGACGCGGCGCTGCACCGCTTCTACCGCACCGTGCCGGGCGCGCGCGGCCTGGTCCGCGATGCCGCGGCCGTGCTAGTGTTCCCCTCCGTCGTCAAGGCCGGCATGGGGTTCGGCGGCGAGTATGGCGAGGGCGCCCTGCGCCGCAGAGGCTATACGGAAGGCTATTACAACACGGTGTCTGCCTCGGTCGGCTTCCAGCTCGGCGTGCAGGCGCGCACGGTGATCATTCTTTTCATGACGGAGAACGCGCTGGCGAGCTTCCAGCGCAAGCACGGCTGGAAAATAGGCGTCGACGGCTCGGTGGCACTCGTGACGGTCGGCGTCGGCGGCTCGATCGATACCAACCAGATCAAGAAGCCCGTGATCGGCTTCATCCTCGACCAGAAGGGCCTGATGTACAACCTCACCCTCGAGGGCTCCAAGATCTCGCGCATCGACCGCTAGAGCATTTTCCGACGAAGTGGACACCACTTCCACGCGTAAAACCAGAAACATGGAGCCTCGCCTCTGAGCCTATCAGAGGCGAGGCTCTAGGCTGTGCCGACACCCGGGCCTTTGCGCAGGCGATCGCGCGAAAGCGGGCGTCGTATCGACAGCCGCCCGCCAAGAATGCGATGATCGGATTCGGAACGCCGCCCGTGAGGATTCCATGCGCCGATGGATGAAGACCGCAGCCGCCGCGGTTGCCGCAACGATGGTCGTGTCCGCGATGGCAGCCGCCGGCCCGACGAGGCCATCCACGCCCGGAGACGCGCGGGGTCCGGTCAAGGACTGCACGCGTTTCAACGGCCATTTCGGCTTCTATGGCAATCCGTGGTGCACGCCCGAGGAGCAGGACCGCTGGGACCGGTGGCAGGCGGATCGTCTCCGCGGCAGGACCGCGGGGAGCCTCACGCGCCCTTGATGTAGGTGCCCATCAGCGTCGCCTGCGCCAGCACATGGCCCTGCATGGCCGCCTCGACCTCGGATTTTCGCGGCGATGTCAGTCCCTCCAGACGAGCGTCGAGCGCGGAGAGCTTGAAGAAATAGCGATGCCGCCCGATCGGCGGGCAGGGGCCGCCGTAGCCGGTCCGCCCCCAGTCGTTGAGGCCGCCCTCCGTTCCCTTGGGCAAAGCCTCGTCCGCGACGGCCTCGGCAAGCCCGCGCGCGTCGGCAGGCAGATTGCAGAGCACCCAATGCACCCAGACGCGCTGCGGTTTGGCCGGGTCCGGCGCGTCCGGGTCATCGACGATCAGCACCAGGCTTTGTGTCCCGGCGGGCACGCCGCTCCATGCGAGCGGCGGCGAGATGTCGTCGCCTTCGCAGGTGTAGACGGGAGGAATGGCCCCGCCATCCGTGAAGGCCGTCGACGAGAGCTTGAGCGTCATCGCATGTCTCCCAAGTGAGAATGGACAAGTTAGAATGGAGCCGGCGGCCGAGCGCGCCGCGCCCCTCGGATCTCGATGGAGGCCCCGGACAGGGACTATAGTCGCCAATCCGGCGGTTCCGGCAAGGTCTGCAAGGAAGCAGAGAGGCCCGAGACCATGAAAGCCATGCTCCTCGATGAGCCGCGCACGCCGCTCCGGTTGCGCGATGTGCCGGTCCCCGAGCCCGGCGCGACCCAGGTTCGCGTCAAGGTCGCGGCGTGCGGCGTCTGCCGGACCGACCTTCACGTCACGGACGGCGATCTCACGCAGCCCAAGCTCCCCATCGTTCCCGGCCACGAGATCGTCGGTCGCGTCGATAAGCTCGGCGCCGGCGTGACGCGCTTTGCGCTCGGGGATCGCGTCGGCATTCCCTGGCTCGGCCACACCTGCGGCGTCTGCCCCTACTGCCGCGCCGGGCACGAGAACCTGTGCGACGATCCGGGCTTCACCGGCTACCAGATCGACGGCGGCTATGCCGAATACGCGGTCGCCGACGCCGATTACTGCTTTGCCCTTCCCGAAGGGCTCGGCGATGTCGAGGCCGCGCCGCTCCTCTGCGCCGGCCTCATCGGCTACCGCACGCTCCGCATGGCGGGCCCCTGCCGGACCCTCGGCATCTACGGCTTCGGCGCCGCGGCCCACATTGTCGCCCAGGTCGCGCGCCACCAGGGGATCGAGACCTACGCCTTCACGCGCACGGGGGATGGCGAGGCGCAGGCGTTCGCCCGCGCGCTCGGCTGCGTCTGGGCCGGCGGCTCGGACGAGCCACCGCCGGTGCCGCTCGACGCCGCGCTCGTGTTCGCCCCCGTCGGCGCGCTGGTGCCGCGCGCGCTCGAGGCGGTGCGGAAAGGAGGGGTCGTCGTGCTGGGCGGCATCTACATGAGCGACATCCCGGCGATGCCGTATCGCCTGCTGTGGGAGGAGCGCGTCGTGCGCTCGGTTGCAAACCTCACCCGCCGGGACGCGGAGGAGTTCCTCGCCCTGGCCCCGCGCGTGCCCGTGCGGATTCACGCCACGGCGATGCCGCTGAGCGAGGCCAACGAGGCCCTCGACCGCCTCCGCCGCGGCGACCTCGTCGGCGCGCTGGTGCTCGTTCCGTAGAACGCCCGCGGCTCACTGCTCTTTGCCGCTCTCGACATGGAAGCGGTGCAGCACGCGGTGCGCGATCGGCGCCAGCACGAAACCCGCGCCGATGACGATGATGAGTCCCGAGAGGATGGCGTAGAAGCCCGCGAACACCTTGCCGGCGCTCGTATGCAATTCGGAGACCGGCCCCATGCCGGAGAGGATCATCGCCGCGTTGACGAACGCATCCACGATCCCCATGCCCTCCGTCGCGGCATAGCCGGCCATGCCGATCACGAGCCCGCCGAACGTCAGCAGCATCCAGAGACCGATCGCCCGCGCCATGCGCCGTGCGAACGCGGCGCGCGAGATGACCTTCTGATGACGCTGCTCGAAGCGGAGGAGAGGTTGCATGATGGGGCGACGGGACGCGCTCTTTGCCGAGATGATCCTAGCAAGCGGTGGTTCGGGCAGCAAAGCGTAAGGCGCCTGCCGGATGCAATCGCCTTCCGAGCCCCGCCCCGGCCGGCGACGACCCCGAACGCTACCCCTCGATCTCGCTCCTCAGCAGCTCCAGCTCGAGCCACTGCTCCTCGGCCGCCGCAAGCCTCATCTGCACGTCCGCGAGCGCATTCGAGAGCTCGGTGAACCGCGCGCGGTCGCGCGCGTAGAGGTCGGGCGCGTCGAGCTCCTTCGCAAGAGACGCCTGCCGCGTCTCGAGCGCCGCGATCTCGCCGGGGAGCGTCTCGAGCGCATGCTTGTCCTTGTAGGAGAGCCGCCGCCTGCCCGCCGCCGGCGCCGTGGCTTCGGCCGGCCCCATGGCCTCCGCGACCGTCTCCGCCGTCTCCCGTGCCGCAGCCTTCACGCGCGCGCTCCGCGCCTTGAGGTCCTCCCCGCGCTGGGCGAGCATGTCCTGGTAGCCGCCCGCATACTCCGTCCAGCGGCCGTCGCCTTCGGGCACGATCACGCTCGTCACCACCCGGTCCAGGAAATCGCGGTCATGGCTGATCAGCAGCACCGTGCCCTTGTAGGCCGCGAGCACGTCCTCGAGCACATCGAGCGTTTCGAGGTCGAGATCGTTGGTCGGCTCGTCGAGCACCAGCAGGTTCGACGGCTTGGCCAGCGCGCGGGCCAGCATCAGCCGCCCGCGCTCGCCGCCGGAGAGCGCGCCGATCGGCGTCAGCCTCTGCTCGGGCGCGAACAGGAAGTCCTTCATGTAGGCGACGACGTGCTTCTTCTCGCCGCCGACCGTCACCGTGTCGCCGTGCCCCCGCGTGAGGGCCTCCGACAGCGTCCACGTCGGATCGAGGCTTTCGCGTCCCTGATCGAGGGCTGCCAACGCGACGCTCGCGCCGCGCCGCACCTCTCCCGCGTCCGCCGCCAGCGTGCCGGTGAGGAGCGAGACGAGCGTCGTCTTTCCCGAGCCGTTCGGCCCCACGATGCCGAGCCGGTCGCCGCGCATAAGCCGCAGGGAGAGATCGCGCACGATCGCCCGGTCGCCGAACGCCTTCGAGACGCCCTTCGCCTCGAGGACGAGGCTGCTCGAGGTCTCCGCCTCCGCCACCGTGAGCGTTGCCTTGCCCTGCACGGCGCGATAGTCGCGCCGCTCCTGTCTGAGCTTTCTGAGCTCGGCCATGCGCCGCACGTTGCGCTTGCGCCGCGCCGTGACGCCGCCGTGCACCCAATGCTCCTCGGCGACGATCTTGCGGTCGATCTTGTGCTGCTGCACCTCCTCTTCCGCGAGCTGCTGGTCGCGCCAGTCCTCGAAGGCGCCGAAGGCCATCTCGACCCGCCGCGCGCGCCCGCGGTCGAGCCAGACGGTGGTGCGTGAGAGCTTCTCGAGGAAGCGCCGGTCGTGGCTGATGATCACGAGCGCGGCGCGTGATTGGGCGAGCCGGCCCTCGAGCCATTCGATCGTCGGCAGGTCGAGGTGGTTGGTCGGCTCATCGAGCAGCAGGATCTGCGGCTCGGGCGCAAGCACGTGCGCGAGCGCCGCGCGCCGGGCTTCGCCCCCGGAAAGCGTCGCCGTATCCTCCTCGCCGGTGAGCCCCAGCTCCTCGAGCAGATGGCGGGCCCGGTGCGGATCGTCGCTCGCCGCGAGGCCGGCCTCCGCATAGGCGAGCGTCGTCGCATGGCGCGAGAGATCCGGCTCCTGCGCCAGATACCGCACGAGCGCGCCGGGTTGCACGAAGCGACGCCCCCGGTCCGGCTCGATGAGCCCGGCCGCGATGCGCAGCAGCGTCGATTTCCCCGAGCCGTTGCGCCCGACGAGGCAGATGCGCTCGCCCGCGCCGACGGCAAGGTCCACGCCATCGAGCAGCGATGTGCCGCCGAACGTCAGTGCGATGTCCGTGAGTTGGATGAGGGGAGGGGCCATGATCGTCCGTGGATGCGTCGCTGCGCGTCTATACAAGGTTCCCCACGCGGAAGGCCAGCGTGCCGGCGCGACGATGCGTTGAGCAGGAATTCGGGCGCATCCGGGTCCCGGCCGTCCTTGCGGAGCCTGGTTCGCCGTCCATGCGGCGCATGGCTCGGCCATGCTGCCGGATGACGTTTGGGCTCTGGCCGCCGCCCGCACGAAACACCGGCGGAGGCGGGTGCCCAGACACGCTGAAAGCGGGCATCGACACGCCCGATCGCCGGCGGGGCCTAGCGCGCCTCGACCACCGCGGTGATGGCGTCGTAGGTGGAGCGCCCGAACGTCCCGTCCACCGTGCCGCCGTAGAAACCGCCGGCGGCGAGCCGCTCCTGCAGGGCTTTGCGGAACTCGCGGCTCCAGGCGCGATTGTTCTGCAGCATCTGCTGGTAGGTGAACATATAGCGCCGCTCGAGCGCCTGATAGACGTAGGACGCCGCCGTCTCGGGGTCGCGCGCGGTGCCGATGCCGCGGTCGTAGTGGTAGGCGAGGTTGTGCATCGCGAGGAGTTGTCCGCGCTGGGCGGCCGCCGCGTACCACGCCGTGGCCTTGAGCGGATCCTTCTCGACGCCGCGCCCCGTGGAATACATCGTGCCGAGCGCGGCCATGCCTTCGGGATCGCCCGCGTCGGCCGCCAGCTTGTACCACTGCACGGCCTGCAGATGGTCCGCCTCGAGGCCGCCGCCGCCCTCGAACATGAGGCCCACCGCCACCATCGCCGGCGTGTAGCGGGAGGCGGCGGCCTTCTTGAACAGGCTGATGGCCTCGAGCGGGTCGCGCATCATGCCTTCCCCGTCGCGGTACATGCGCCCCAGCCGAAACAGCGCCGCGACATTGCCCGCACCCGCCGATTTTCGGATCCACCGCTCCGCGCCCGCGAGATCCTTGGCGACGCCTTGCCCCGTGGCGAGCGCGTCGCCGTAGAGCAGCATGCCGTTGGTGCTGCCGGCGAGCGCCGCCGTCTTGTACCACGCCGCGGCCTCCTCGGGGCTCTTCGCCACACCCGAGCCGTTCGCGTAGAGCCGGGCGAGGAACATCATGGCCGGCGTGCTGCCGCGGCCGGCAAGCCGGCGCAACGCCTCGAGGTAGCCGGCGCCGTCGTCCGCGACGCGCCAGACCGTGAGCAGGCCCTGCGATCCGGGCGCCCGCGCCTTGACCGTGTCGAGAAAGTCGCTCGTCTTCGAGATCGGCGCGCCGTCGATCTCCGTCACGAAGTCGCCGAAGTGGAGCCCGGCCAGCGCGGCGGGAGCGTCGGGCGTCGTGTCGACGACGAACACGCCGGCCGGCCCGTCGAGCCCGAGCGCGGCGGCAAGCGCCGGATCGGTGATCGCGTCGAGACGGACACCGGCATAGGCGAGCGTCTCGCGGCCCGGCCACGGCTGGAAGGTGAGCGGAAGCTGGAGGGATTGCCCGCTGAGGCGCAGGCTCGGCTCGGGCAGGGAAGCGTCGTTGCCCGGCGAGGCCGGGAGGTCGGGCGCAGCCGGCGGCTCCGTGGAGGCTTTGCCGGACGGGAGCAGCCGGATGATGTCGCGCGGGTCGGTCTCCTCGGCGCCGGCGACGATCAGGAGGCGCGGCCCCGCCCAGGGCCGCGACCCGCCGGCATCCGCCGTGGGCAACGGAGCGGCAAGGGCGGCCGGGACGAGGAGCGAGAAGACCACCGCCGTCAGCGTGCGGACAGAACCACCTCTCATCCGTCGTCCCGAAATAATTGCGCTTCTTGCGAGAGTACATCCGGCACGCCCCGCCGGCAACGCACGGGCACCGGCGCATCCATCGTTCCGCGGTCGCATCCCGCGCGGGCTCAGGTCGACGCCGGCTTCCATTGGCCGGGCGCCGTCTGGCAGAAGATCGCCGTGTTCACGGTCGTCTTGTCGGCATCGGCCTGCCCCTTCATCCGGCGCAGCGCGAGCTCGGTCGTCACCTTGCGGCACTGCGTATCGGGCGGGATCTCGTGGATGCGCACAATCTCTCCGTCGGCAGCCGGCTTGGCCGCGGGCGTCGGCACCTTGGCATCGGCCGGGGGAGCAGCCTGGGCACGCGCGTCCGTCGCCGAGGGGAGGCCCGAGGCATCGGCCGCGAACGCGCTCGGCGGCGCGGGGGTCTTGGTGTCGCCCGGGACGACGACCGTATCGGCGACGACGAGGATCGCCGGATCGTCTTTGAGGTCGGACGCTGTCTGCGTCGGCTCGGCGACGATCGTCACCTGCTTCTTGCCGTCCTTCGACGTGTAGGTATCGCTGACGCGCTGGTCGGGATCCTTGGCCACGACGGTGCGCGCACGGCGTGCGACCTCGCGGCGCTCGTGCCGGGAGAGATGCTCGAAGATCACGACGCCGACCGCCACCGCGGCGACGATGCCGAAGGCCCTGCGGAACGACCCGCCGAGCAGAATGGCCCCGCCGATCACGGGCGCCGCGACCTTGGGCAGGATGCGGCCCGGCGCCTGCACGACGGACTTCAAGGTGCGCCGCAGTCCGAACTGGGCGCCGGCCGGCGGCGGCAGGCTCATGGCCGCAACGGCGGCGGCAAGGAGGACGTAGAGGACGCGTGTCGGCATGGCTCTCTCCTGGAGGGCTTCCAGTGTGCTCCGCCCTGGCGCCGGCCGCATATCGGCCGAGGTGTTGCTTGGATCCGGCCGGAGGATATCCGAACCGAAAGAGGCACGGGAATAGGAAACTGCCGGCGCGCTCGCATGGGCCGGCTGGATGCCGGCCGCCCCTTGGGCTAGACCAGGATCACGTCCGGCCGTATCAGCCTGACGGTGTGGAAAATCGGTCTCATCGAAAAGTAGAGAGCCTGATCCCGAGTGAACCAAATAGGATCACGCTCCAGGACTTGCCCGTGAGGGGGGATTGCCGCCGGGGCCGTATGACGTTTCGCAACCGTAAGACATTCTGCGGTCTTTGGGAGCGCGCCACGGCCGCCAAGGCCGCGATCCTCCTCGTCGCCGTCCTGGCCGCCGCCGGCAGCCTCGCCGCGCACGCGCTCGACACGCGCCGGCTCGAGCCCTCGATCTATAAGATCTACAGCCTCGTTCCCCAGGAGAACGACCACTACATCATGACCTCGGGCACGGGCTTCCTGGTCTCCGGTCAGCGTCACGTGGTGACGAACTACCACGTCGTCGAGGGCGGGGAGCGCTTCTACATCGCCTTCCGCAGCGGGCGCGAGGCCAAGCGCGTCGAGGCGCACCTCGCCGCGAGCCGGCCCGATGTCGATCTCGCGCTGCTGGAAGCGCACGAGGATCTGCCCGGCACCGCGCTGGTGCTCGGCGAGTATGAGCCGGAAAAGCTGTCCGAGGTGGTGGCGATCGGATATCCCGGTGCAGCCAATCTCAATAAGGAGCTGGTTCCGGGGGCGGAGGCGCAAGGCGTGGCGCTCACGGATCTCGACTCGACCGCGACCACCGGCGTCGTGTCGCGCATGACCTTCACCCGCCTCAAGGTCAGCGACAGCCAGACGTTGAGCGTGCGCACGGTGCAGCACAGCTCCGCGATCAATCCCGGCAACAGCGGCGGACCGCTGTTCGATGCCTGCGGCCAGGTTCTCGGCGTCAACACGCTGCAGGG
>WBZR01001370.1_pt2 | contig 12103 bp, 15 predicted proteins | sample 5204231 | NCBI WGS metagenome assembly WBZR01 (sample SAMN12412403, study PRJNA552823) | activated sludge metagenome | isolation source: activated sludge from anammox sidestream of wastewater treatment plant... | place: USA: Virginia | collected 2017-08
GCGCCGTTGGCGGGGTTGATCGCGACGATCGCCGAGGCCGGGTCACCGGGCTCGTCGAGCGTCTCGCGAATCGCCTTCGTCGCGAGCCGCTGGAAGCGCGGGTCGATCGTCGTGTACACGCGCAGGCCGCCCGCGCGGACGCGCGCGGCCCCGTACGCCTCGATCAGCTGCTCGCGCACGTAGCCGAAGAAGAACGGCTCCTTGATCTCGGTGTACAGGCTGCCGGGCGTCAGCACGATCGTCTCGGCGCGGGCGTCGTCGTGCTGGCGCTGCGTGATCCAGCCGGCGGCGCGCATCGCCGCGAGCACGTCGTTACGGCGACTCCACGCCTCGCGCTGGCGCGTGAACGGATCGTAGTACGACGGCGCCTGGGGCAGGCCCGCGATCAGCGCCGCCTCGGCCAGCGTCAGGTCTCCAGCCGACTTCGAGAAGTACGTCTGCGCCGCCGCCTCGACTCCGTAGGCGCGGTTGCCGTAGTAGACCTGGTTCATGTACGTCTCGAGGATCTTGTCCTTCGACCAGCTCCCGTCCAGCTTCCGCGCGAGGCAGGCCTCCTTGATCTTCCGCTGCAGCGTCCGCTCCGTGCCCACCGGCTGGTAGAGGTTCCTGACGAGCTGCTGGGTGATCGTCGAGCCACCCTGCACGACCTTCCGCTCCGTGAAGTTCGCCCACGCGGCCCGCGCGATCCCCTCCCAGTCGATCCCCCCGTGCTCGTAGAAGCGCCGATCCTCGATCGCCACCGTCGCGCTGGCCAGCCACGGCGACATCTCGCCGAGGTGGAGCGGCTGGCGGTTGTTCTCCGCGGGAATCGCCCCGAGGAAGCTCCCGTCGGCCGCGTAGACGAACGTGTTCTGCCCGATCGCGACTTCCTGCAGGGAGGCCAGCTCAGCATCGTCGCAGAGCGCGGCGGCGGTCGCGAACGTGCCGGCTGCGACCGCCGCGGCCCCGCCGAGCACGACCGCGGCGACAGCCAGCGCAGCGATCCGCCCGCCGCGGCCGCGACGCTGCCTGCGCGCGCGACGCCGCCTGCGCCGGGCAAGCCCGGCCCCATCCGGGCCGTCGTTCCGCGGGCGGTCATCTCCGTTGCCGGCGGGCCCTGGTCTCACGGCTCCAATCGTGCCTCATGCATGATCGCACTCGCCGCGGCTCCGCGGCAGCGTCGCTCGTGAGCAGTCGTTCTGAGCGCGGTCCCGGCTTCCTGCCGGGCGCAACCGCTACCGGCGAGCGTCGATTGGTGGTTGGATAGTGCCGACGTGCTCGCCCGAGCCGCACTCGCGCTCCTCGCTCTCGCCACGCTTGCCGCCGGCTGCAGCGAGCGCCGCGAGCCCACCGGCGCGCTGCCGCCGCCCTACCCCGTCACCGCCCAGGGCGCCGGCGACGCGCCGATCGAGCTCGCCGCTTCGCCCCAGCGCATCGTCGCGCTCGATCCGGGTGGCGCGGAGCTCGTGGCCGCGCTCGGTGCGGGCGCGCGCCTGGTCGGAATCCCCGCCGGCGTCACCCCCGGCGCCGGCGTCTCCGCGCAGGAGGTCGTCCGGACCACCGGCCAGATCGATGTCGAAGCGGCCGTCGCGCTCGAGCCCGACCTGATCGTCGCCACCTCGCACACGGATCGCGTCGACCTCACCCAGATCGAGCGGCAGACCGACGCTCCCGTCTACCTCCAGCCGGCCAGCTCGATCGACGACGTCGAGCGCGCGATCGTCGAGCTCGGCTGGCTGCTCGGACAGCCGGTCGAGGCGCGGCAGCTGCTTGCCTCGGTCAAGGAGGCGGTCGCTGCCGTCGAGAGCCACCTCGATGGCGCCGAGCCCGTCTCCGCGTTCGTCGACACGGGCTTCTTCATCACGATCTCCGATCGCTCCCTGCTCGCGGACCTGATCACCCGCTCGCATGGGACCAGTGTGGCGGCCGGGCGGGCGGGACTCGGCCCGTTCCCGCTCGAGGAGCTCTCGGCCGCAGACCCCGACGTGTACCTCGCGACCTCGGACAGCGATGTCACGCTCGACTCCCTGCGCAAAGACCCGCAGACCGCGTCGCTGCGCGCGGTTCGCGACGATCGTTTCGTCATCCTCGACGCCGAGCTCGTCACCCGGGCCGGCCCCCGCATCGCTCAGGCGTTCGAGGCCGTCGCGCTCGCGCTCCACCCCGATGCCTTCCGCTGACGCCCTCGACGCCGTCACCATCGACGCCTTCGGGACGCTCGTCGTCCTCGAGGATCCCACCGAGCGTCTGCGGCTCGAGCTCGCGGCGTGCGGCATCGAGCGCGACGCGGCCACCGTCGGCCGCGCCTTCCGCGCCGAGGCCGCCTACTACAGGCCCCGCTCCCTGAGCGGGCGCGACGCCGAGAGCCTCGCCCGCCTGCGACGCGAATGTGTCGGCGTTTTCCTCGCGGCGGCCGGTGCCGATCTCGACGCCGGGGAATTCGTCCCCTCCTTCCTCGGCTCGATTGTCTTCTCGCTCGCCGAGGGCGCTCGCGAGGCCCTCGACGCCCTGCGGGCGGCGGGCCTCTCCCTCGCCTGCGTCGCCAACTGGGACATCAGCCTCCACGACCACCTCGAGCGGCTCGGCGTCGCCGGGCGCTTCGATGCTGTGCTGGCGTCCGCGGAGGTCGGGGCGGAGAAGCCCGACCCCCGCATCTTCGCGCGGGCGCTCGCGCAGCTCAGCGTCGCGCCCGGGCGGGCGCTGCACATCGGCGACGAGGAAGTCGACCGGGCCGGGGCCGCGGCCGCCGGTCTCGCCTTCGAGCCGGTGCCGCTCGCTACGCTCCCGGGACGGCTCGGCCTGTGAGGAGAGGCGGATGAGCGACGAGAAACGGGGACAGGCGACGCGCGCGATCCACGGGCGGCCGGCGACCGCGAGCCGGGGCCGGCCGCTGGTGGCGCCGATCGTGAGCGCGACGACGTTCGCCTTCGAGAGCGCGGACGAGCTCGGTCGCACCATGGCCGGCGAGCTGGCGGGCTACACCTACTCCCGTCTCGCCAACCCGACCGTCGAGGACGTCGGGCGTGTCTGCGCCGACCTCGAGGGCGCCGAGGACGGCCAGGCGTTCGCCTCGGGCATGGCCGCGATTGCGACCGCGCTGCTCGCTCTCCTGCGCCCGGGCGAGCGGCTGCTCGCCGCCACCCAGCTCTACGGCAACACGTACACGCTGATCGAGCGCCATCTGCGGGCACACGGGGTCGAGATCGCGTATGCGGACGCCGCCGACCCCCGCGCGTGGGAGCAGCCGGCACACGTCCGCTACGTCGAGACGATCGCGAACCCGGGCTTCCCCGTCGCCGACCTGGCCGCGATCGCGCGCACCAAGGGCGACGGGTTGCTCGTCGTCGACAACACGTTCGCGTCGCCGGTTCTTTGCCGCCCGCTCGAGCACGGCGCCGACCTCGTCTGCCACTCGGCGACGAAGTACCTGAACGGCCACCACGACGTCACCGCGGGGGTCGTGTGCGGCTCGCTCGGCCTGCTCGCGCGGGTGCGGGAGAAGCTCGAGGATCTCGGCGGCATCCTCGACCCGTTCCCCGCCTACCTGCTGCGGCGCGGGCTGAAGACGCTCCCGCTGCGCGTGGCCCGCCAGTCCGAGAGCGCGCTCGCGCTCGCGACCTTTCTCGAGGCGCACCCGGCGGTCGAGCGGGTGCACTACGCGGGACTCCCCGGCTTCCCGCAGCACGAGCTGGCCAAGCGCCAGCTCGACGGGTTCGGCGCCATGATGGCGGTCGAGATCGCGGGCGGGCGGGAAGGAGGGGAGCGGTTCATGAACGGCCTGCGGCTGGTCGCCCGGGCAACGAGCCTGGGCGGCGTCGAGACGGTCGTGCACCATCCGGCATCCACGAGCCACCGCGCCTACCCGCCCGAGCGGCTCGCGGAGATCGGCGTCTCCCCGGGACTCGTGCGCGTCTCCGTAGGCTGTGAGGATGCCGACGACATCGTCGCCGACTTCGCCCGCGCCCTCGCGAGCGTCTAGCAGCGCCGCGCTCGCGCTCTGGCTCGCCCTCGCGGGCCTGCAGATCGCCGCCGCGTTCGCGCTCGGCGCCGGCGGGGACACGGGCGGGGACGGTGAGCCCCTCTACGGCTACTCGCTCGCGGTCGGCTCCCTCTTTATCTACGGGATCCTGGCCGGCCTCTCGCTCTGGGTCGCCTCGCTCTCGCCCGGGCGGCTCCGGTCGCTGGGACTCCGCCGGTTCCCGCCGCGGGCGCTCCCCCTCGTCGCCGGGATCGTGCTGCTGGCCCTGATCGTCTCCGCGGCGCTCGAGCCGGTTCTCCACGCGGGCCGCGAGCAGGGCCTCGAGCCCGCGGCGTGGCGGCCCGACCGGATCGTCCCGTTCGTCCTCAACGCGACGGTGATCGTCACGGTCGTCCCGTTCACGGAGGAGCTCTTCTACCGGGGGCTGGGCGTCAGCGTGCTGCGCGTCGCCGGCGTGCCGCTCGCGATCGTCGGGACCGCGGTCGCCTTCGGCCTCGCGCACGGGATCCTCGCGGCGCTGCCGGCACTCGGCTTCTTCGGCCTCCTGCTCGCATGGCTGCGCGTGCGCACCGACTCCGTGTGGCCCTGCGTGCTCGCGCATGCCGCCTACAACGGCCTCGGCGTGGCGGCGTTCTTCGTCGCGTGACGCCCTGGGAGACCTTCGAGCACCAGGCCGATGTCGGGCTCGTCGTACATGCCCCCGACGGAGCCAGCCTGTTCGTGGAAGCGGGTCTCGCGCTGCTCTCGCTCCTCTGCGACCCAGACGCGGTTCGCGAGCGCGCGAGCTACGACATCGCCGTCTCGGCCCCCGACGAGGAAGAGCTCCTGGTCGCGTGGCTGAACGAGCTCCTGTTTCTGTTCGAAGGCCGAGGGGTCGTGTGGCGGCGGATCGAGCTTCGCACGTGGTCCCCGACCGCGCTGCGGGCGACCCTCCACGGCGAGCCGGTAGATCCGGGTCGGCACGCCATCGCTGGGGGCGTGAAGGCGGCCACCTACCACGGCCTCGCGGTCGTGAGTGACCCGTCCGGCTGGCAGGCCCGGGTTATCCTTGACGTCTGATGAGCGGCGAGTGGTCGAGCGATCCGGTCGTGAGCGAGCTCCGCGAGCGCATCTCGGCAGCGGACCGCGAGCTCCTCGCGGCGGTCAATCGCCGGCTCGAGCTGGTTCGGGAGCTCCACGCCTACAAGCGGGAGCGGGGCTACCCGCTCGTCGATCCCGCCCGCGAGGACGCGCTCGTCGCCGAACTCGAGCTCGGGAACGGAGGCCCGCTCTCGAGCGACGGGCTGCGGCGACTCTACGCCGGCCTGCTCGACGTGATCAAGCGCGAGGTCGGGGCGGGCGCGCCTACTCGCCCTGCGTAAAGTCCTCGGGCGAGACGTCCTCGAGAAACCGCCGGAACTCCTCGACGATCGCGTCCTCGTCGACGTCCTCGTGCTCGAACTCGATCGCGCTCTCCTCGATCACCGCGTCGGCAGCAAAGATCGGCGCGTCCGCCCGGACGGCGAGGGCGATCGCGTCGCTCGGGCGCGAGTCGATCTCGATCTCGCCCCCGTCGACCTGGAGCGTGATCAGCGCGTAGAACGTGTTGTCCTTCAGCTCCGTGACCGCGATCCGGGTCACCCGCGCCTCGAGCCGCGCGAGCATGTCGGTGACGAGATCGTGCGTCATCGGCCGCGGCGTCGAGGCTCCCTGAAGCTTCATCAGGATCGCCGCGGCCTCCGGGTGACCGATCCAGATCGGCAGGAACCTGTTGCCCTCGGAGGTCTTCAGGAGCACGATCGGCTGCTTGCCGACCATGTCAAAGCTCACCCCGTAGATGACCATCTCGTGCATCGGCATACGCCCCGCAACGGCCTCGCGCGGCCCGTGCTCGGATCTTAGCAGCGTCCTCGCGCGGCCCAGCCCGCGCGGAAATGGGCGATCCTGGATTCGAACCAGGGACCTCCGCCTTATCAGAGCGGCGCTCTAACCGACTGAGCTAATCGCCCGAGCGAGCGCGATTGTAGCCGTCACCGAGCCGCGTCGGCGGCAAGGAGCGCGCTCGCCCGCTCGAGCGCCTCCACGATCTCCGCGAGTCCGGTCTCGTCCTCGAACGCGACCACCAGGCGGCCCGCGGCGACCCTGGCGCCCGCGCCGGTCACCGCCTCGAGGGCGGCGCGGGCGCGGTCCGCGAGAACGGGGTCGACGGGCGCGGTCGCAGGCCGGCGAGGCCGCCTGCGGGCCCCCGCCCAGCGGGCGGCCCGCTCGGCCGCCCGCACGGAGAGGCCGCGGCGGACGATCTGCCTCGCGAGCTCGCGACGCTGGTCGTGATCGGGGACGGCGAGGATCGCGCGGGCGTGGCCCTCGGTGAGCTGGCCCCGCTCGAGGAGCGCGAGCACGTCCTCGGGCAGCTCGAGCAGGCGCAGCCGGTTCGAGACCGAGGACTTCGACCGGCCGACACGCTCCGCCACCTCGCCGAGCGAGAGGTCGAACTCGTCCATCAGCGCGGCGTACGCGCGTGACTCCTCGACGGGCGACAGATCCTCGCGAGCGACGTTCTCGACGAGCGCGAGCAGCAGCGCGTCACGCTCGCCCACGTCCCGTACGAGCGCCGGAACGGTTGCGAGGCCGGCGAGGCGGGCCGCCCGCCAGCGGCGCTCGCCCGCGATCAGCTCGTACGACCCGTCGGCCCCGGCTCGGACCAGCACGGGCTGGATCACGCCCTGGACCCGGATCGACTCCGCGAGCTCGGACGCCGCCTCGCCGTCGAAGCGACGGCGAGGCTGCCGGGTGTTCGGCCGGATCGACCCGACCGGGATCTGGACGAGCTCGTCCGCGGTCGGGCCGGGCCCGATCAGGAGCTCGAGGCCCCTGCCGAGCCCGCGCCTGCGGCTGGCGGCCGGCTCGATCACCTGCGTTCCACCAGCTCGCCCGCGACCCGGTAGTAGGCCGCGGCGCCGGGGGAGGACGAGTCGTAGGCCGTGATCGGCAGCCCGTGGCTCGGGGCCTCGGCGAGGCGGACGCTCCGCGGCACCACCGCCTCGAAGACGAGGTCGCCGAAGGCGCGGCGCACCTGCGCGGCGACGTCGGCCGCGAGGCGCGTGCGGCCATCCGCCATCGTCAGCAGCATCCCGGCGATCGCGAGACGCGGGTTCAGGCGGGCACGGACGAGCTCGATCGAGCGGAGGAGCTGGGCCAGTCCCTCGAGCGCGTAGTACTCGCACTGCACCGGGACGATCACCCGGTCTGCCGCCGCGAGGGCGTTGACGGTCAGCGGCCCGAGCGACGGCGGGCAGTCGAGGAACACGAACGAGTAGCGCTCGTGCGCGTCGCGCAGCGAGCGCTCGAGGTAGGTCTCCCCGTCCCCGCGCCCGGCAAGCTCGACCGAAGCGCCCGCGAGCTCCGGCCGGGAGGGGACGAGATCGAGGTTCGCGAACGGCGTCTCGTGGACGACCGCGTCGAGTGGCGCGCCATCGAGCAGGTCGTACGTCGACGTGCCGTTCGCCCGCTGCCCGAGCCCGGAGGTCGCGTTCGCCTGCGGATCGAGGTCGACAACGAGGATCCGCTCGCCCGCCTCGGCGAGGCAGGCCGCGAGATTCACCGCCGTCGTCGTCTTGCCGACGCCGCCTTTCTGGTTCACGACCGCATAGACGCCGCTCGTCATCCGGCCCACTCTAGTCAGCCGAGTGGACGTCTCCTCGCGACCCCGGGGCGGCGCGGAAACCGCGGCGGCGTGGGCCCGAGCTTCGCCAGTACGAGCAGGCGCTTCCCCCGGCTGCCAGCGACCGGGCGCGACTCCACCATCGCGGCGGCCAGCGCCTGGGCGGCCGCGGCGAGCCCCTCCGCCTCGGCGCCAGCGAAGAGGATGCAGAGGCCGCCCGGCCGGACGAGCGGGAGGCACCATTCAGCCGCCACCGCGGGTGGCGCGAGTGCTCGCGCCAACGCCACCGCGTACGCGTCGCGGCCGTCCGCGCGCCCGTGCTCCTCGGCGCGCGCCCATACGACCCGCACGTTGGGGAAGGGCGCGGCGGCGCGCTCGAGAAACGCGCATCGCCGCGACGAAGCCTCGAGCAGCGTGAAGGCGAGCTCCGGCAGCGCGGCCGCCAGCGGCAACCCGGGCGAGCCGCCGCCCGAGCCGACATCCACGACGGGGCCCTCCCGCACGAGCTCGAGCGCCGCCAGCGCGTCGTCGATGTGGACCCTGCGCGCCTCGGCCGGATCGGCGACGGCGGTCAGGCCGGGCGTCGCGACCAGCTCCTCGAGCCAGCGCTCGAGCCGCGGGTCCCGGCTCACTCCGCCAGGCGGACGACGACGAATCGCGAGGGCTCCGCGCCCTCGCTCGACGTCACGACGTCCGGCACGTCCCTCAGACGCAGATGTACGACCTTGCGCTCCGCCGAGCTCATCGGCTCGAGCTCGACCGGAAGCCCGGTCGACCTCGCCCGGGCGGCGGCCCGCTCGGCGATCCCCTCGAGCGTCGACCGGCGGCGCTCGCGATACCCCGCAGCGTCAACGACCACGTCGAGGCGCTCGCCGGCGCTCCGCGAGAGCGCCGCGCTCGCGAGCTGCTGGATCGCGTCGATCGTCTGCCCGTGCTTGCCGATCACGAGCCCGAGATCACGGCCGCGAAACGTGCCGGTCAGCGTGCCCCCGGCCTCGCGCACCTCGATCGCCGCCTCGACCGACAGCGCGTCCCGGATCCGCTCGAGCAGCTCGGCGAGCTCGCCCGCCGCCGGCGACCCGGGCGGCCGGGGCGTCTGCTCGGCCGCGGGCGGGGCGGCCGCGGCCGTCGTCCTCGCGAGCACGCGGGCGGGGGCGAAGCCGACACCCAGGAGCCCCCGTTCCCCCTCCGAGAGCACCACGAACTCGACGGTGGTCTTGTCGAGACCGGGAACGCGCCGCTCGAGCTCCCGCAAGGCGGTCCACTTCGCCTCCCCCACGGTCTCGCCGGCCCCCTCGGCCTCGAGCCCGGACCGCGGGCCCTCGCCGGCGGCGGCGGGATCGCTCATCGCCGGGCCCGGGGGTTGCGTTTCTTGCGCCGCCGCACCGGCCGCGGGCCCGGGCCCGCGGCGCCGTCGGGGGCGGCCGCGGCGGCCGGCTTCGCTTTCGGCGCCGCCTTCTTGGCGGGGGCCTTCGCGGGCGGCTTGGCACCCGGCTCGGTCCGACTCGTGCGCTTCGGCAGCGCCACCGGCGTGCGCGGGTAGGCGCGGCGCGTCACGATCCCCTGCCCAGCCGTCCAGAGGTTGGTCGTGACCCAGTAGACCATGAGCCCGACGGGGAAGCGGATGATGAAGATCACGAACGCGAACGGCATCAGCAGGAAGAGCAGCCGCTGCGTCTTGTCCATGGTGCTCGACATGAGCAGCGTCGAGGCGAGCTGGCTGCCGACGTAGACGACGAGCAACATCCAGCCGGACCAGTGCTCGTTGACGGGAGCGGTGATCGACGGGACGACGCCGTTCAGGAAGTCGAGGCTCGAGCCCGGGTACTGCGGGAAGACCTCCTTCTCGAAGTCGCGCAGGACGTAGAAGAGGGAGATGAAGATCGGGATCTGGAAGACGACCGGGAGACACGAGGCGGCCGGGTTGACCTTGTTCTCCCGGTAGAACTTCATCACCTCCTCGTTCAGCCGCTGCTTGTCGCCCTTGTACTTCTGCTGGAGCGCCTTGAGCTCGGGCGCGTACTGCTGGAGGCGCTGCATCGAGCGGATCTGCTTGACCGTCAGCGGCACGAGCACGATCCGGACGATCACGGTCAGGACGACGATCGCCCAGGCCCAGGAGATCCCGATCGACGCGTGCAGCCACTCGAGGACCGCGCTCAGCGGCGCCTCGATCGGCTCCAACACGCCGGCGAGCGGCGTCACGCGGTGCTCCCGCGGGCACGCCGGGGCGACGGGCGAAACAGCCGCTGGTCCTCGGCGCGGTCGACGCCGCCGTGGCTCCAGGGGTTGCAGCGCGCGAGCCGCCACGCGGCCAGGACGATCCCGCGAGCGACGCCGTGGAGCGCGATCGCGTCGATCGCGTACTGCGAGCACGACGGGTGGTACTTGCAGCGCCCGCCCGTGAACTGCCCGACCGTCACGCGGTAGGCGCGAACGGCCGCGATGGCGACGCTCCTCACGGGTGGCCGGCCCTCGCGCCCGCGGACCGCTCGAAGACCTCGCGCAGCCGCTCCTCGACCCAGGCGGCGCCTCTTGCCTCGGCCGCCTCGCCGAAGCCGGGGCGGACGACGACAACATGGTCGCAGCCGCCCGGTACCCCAGCCGAGACGGCGTCGAATGCGGCGCGCAAGCTCCGCTTGACCCGGTTTCGCGTCACCGCGTCCCCCACCTTGCGCGAGACCGCGAGACCGAGCCGCGTCTCCCCGTCCGCCCCTTCGCGCGGGAACGAGTACAGGACGAGGTAGCGGCTCGAGACCGACCGGCCGTGGCGATAGACGGCGTCGAAGTCCCGCGACCGGGAGAGCCGGTTTCTCCGCTTCACTGGGCGCCGCCTGTCCCGCCCCGCGCGACTCAGGCGGAGAGGCGCTTGCGGCCCTTGCTGCGCCGGCGCTTCAGCACGGCTCTGCCCGCCCTCGTAGCCATCCGGGCTCTGAATCCGTGGCGCCGCTTCCGGCGCCGGACGTTCGGCTGGTAGGTGCGCTTCATGATCTCGGCGCCCGCTGGGGGCGAGCGCCCAGTATAGAGGAGGCTCTTCTCGGGCAGCGACGCATCCAGTTACCGCGGGACAATCCACAGCCGAAACGCCGCACTGCCGCGCGACTCCGGCGTGTTTTCCACAGCTGTGGAGAGCGCTGTGGACGGGGCGAAATGGCTGCAAACACGCCTTTTTTTCGACCGCTGAGCCCGCCGGGTCGAGGCGTTGAGCCACGGCCGGGCCGCTGCTATGATCCCGCTTCCTCGAACCCGGGAGGATCGTGTCGGCGGAGGTGGAGCAGCCCGTGCAAGGGAGCGTGAATGACGTCTGGACCGACGTCTCGGAGCGTCTTCGTGGCGCTCTCGGCGAGCGAACATTCGAGACCTGGCTGGGCCAGGTCAGCCCGGGGCCTGCCTCCGAGACGGAGCTCTTGCTCGAGACCCCGAACGACTTCACGCGTGAGTGGATCGAAAGCCATTTCCTCTCGCTGATCCGGTCGATCGTGCGCGATGTCGTCGGTGCCGAGCGGGCGGTGCGCTTGACTGTCCCCGTTCACCCCGTGGCCGGCGAGGCGGACGCGCCGGCGGCGCTCAGGGCGGAGGGTCTCAACCCGAGGTACACGTTCGATACGTTCGTGATCGGCTCCTCGAACAGGTTCGCGCATGCGGCCGCGCTCGCGGTCGCCGAGGCGCCCGCGAAGGCCTACAACCCCCTCTTCATCTACGGTGGTACCGGCCTCGGCAAGACGCACCTTCTGCAGGCGATCGTGGGGTACGTCGGACGCCATTCCCCGCGGCTCTCGGCCCGCTACGTCACGAGCGAGACGCTCACGAACGACTTCATCAACTCGATCCGCGAGAAGCGCGTCGAGCACTTCAAGCACCGCTATCGCCACTACGACGTCCTCCTTGTTGACGACATCCAGTTCCTGGAGCACAAGGAGCGCATCCAGGAGGAGTTCTTCCACACCTTCAATGCGCTCTACGAGGCCGGGCGCCAGGTGATCCTGTCCTCGGACCGCCCGCCCCGGGACATCGCGACACTTGAGGAGCGCCTGCGCTCGCGGTTCGAGTGGGGGCTGATCGTCGACGTCCAGCCCCCCGATCTCGAGACGCGGATCGCGATTCTCCGGAAGAAGGTTGCGACCGACCGGATTCATGTACCGGACACGCAGGTCTTGACGTTGATCGCCGGCCGGGTCTCGACGAACATCCGCGAGCTCGAGGGCGCGCTCACCCGCGTGGTTGCCTTCTCATCGCTAACCGGACGGCCGATGACGGTCGAGCTCGCCCAGGACGTCCTCAAAGACGTCTTCCCCCAGGGCGAGCCGCTTCAGATCACGATCGAGCGCATCCAGGAGGTTGTCTCGAGCCGCTTCTCGATCTCGTTGCAGGAGCTCGTCGGCCAGCGCCGGTCACGCTCGGTCGTCTATCCGCGCCACATCGCCATGTACCTCTGCCGAGAGCTAACGGACAGCTCCTTACCCAAGATCGGCGGGCACTTCGGCGGGCGAGATCACACGACCGTG
>WBZR01004175.1_pt1 | contig 12103 bp, 9 predicted proteins | sample 5204231 | NCBI WGS metagenome assembly WBZR01 (sample SAMN12412403, study PRJNA552823) | activated sludge metagenome | isolation source: activated sludge from anammox sidestream of wastewater treatment plant... | place: USA: Virginia | collected 2017-08
GTTTTTATCGATTATTTGACAAGCCATATTTGTTGGGAAGTATTCTAAATATTGTGGGATATTCCACAGCCTGGATTAAGAATGAAAAATGTCCTGCTGGCGATGAATTTATTAGTTTTGTAAGAAGCGAACAAAAAGAGAGGTTGAAATCCTTTTTACCATTTCAGGAAAAAAGACATGTTGTTAAAACTTCCCGAATGATCAAAATATAGAAATAATAGTAATATTGAAAATGTGATATGTGCGGAATTTGCGGACAATATTTTTTTAAAGAGAATCGTCCAGTTTCGATCCAAACCATAAAAAAAATGACTGATTCTATTACTCATCGTGGTCCTGACGATGAGGGATATCATATTTCAGATTCTCTTGGACTTGGATTTAGAAGGCTCTCTATTATAGATTTAGCTGGTGGACATCAACCGATGTCGGATAAAGAAAAGTCTGTTTGGGTCATATTCAATGGGGAAATTTATAATTTCAAGGAATTGAAAAAAGAACTCGAGAGTTATGGACATTTCTTTCATACAAAATCTGATACAGAAGTTATAGTTCATGGATATAAGGAGTGGGGAACAGACGTTCTGAATCATTTAAATGGAATGTTCGGTTTAGCAATCTGGGATGAAAAAAAGAGAAGACTTGTATTAGCCAGAGATCGAATGGGTATCAAGATGATTTATTACAAGATAGAAGATGGTCAAATACTTTTCGGTTCGGAGATCAGAGCAATCCTTGCTGGTTTGAATAAAAAGCCAGACATTAATCCTTCTGCAATCAATTTGTTTTTAAGATATCGCTATACACCAGCACCGCATACTATCTTTAATGGGATTAAGAAATTAGCAGCGGGTACATGCCTGATCGTAGAAAATGGTAATGCTGAAGTAAAACGTTGGTGGAAATATAAGCCAGAACCCTTTGATCCGATTCCTAAGGAAAAACAAGTCAGGGATGAATTACTTGAGTTATATAGACATGCCGTCAAAAGTCATTTAATAAGCGATGTCCCCCTTGGTATACTCTTAAGTGGAGGCATAGATTCCGGCCTTTTATTGGCATTAATGAATGAGTTTGGTGAAAACTGGAAATCTTTTACAGTTGGGTATGGTAAATCATTTACTGGTGATGAATTAGAGAAAGCAAAAGAAACAGCAGATATTCTTAAGTCATCTCATTATTCGATAAAAATTAGTCGTGAATGTTTTGAAGCAACACTTTCAAAAATCGTTGCTTGTGTGGAAGAGCCAATTGCATCATCGTCCATTGTTCCCATGTATCATGTGTGTCAAAAAGCTAGTGAAGAAGTGAAAGTAGTATTAATGGGACAAGGACCGGATGAATTGTTTGGTGGATATCCACGACATATTGGTGTTCAATATGGTAAATACTGGCGTTCAATTCCTCATTCTATTCGGCAGCCACTCGGTAAACTCATTTCATCATTATCGAAACATGATTCGATTAGAAGAGGACTTTATTCAATCGGAGTACCTCAAAAGATGGTGCGCTATCAGCAGATATTTTCCTTAATGTCTCAATCAATAATTAATAATCTTTTCCAGGATAATATCTTAACAGATAATTTTGGGAATCATATACCTGAATCATGGAGAGGTTTAGAAAAATTGTTTGAAAGTACAGATGAGCTAGGAGGTTTTCAGTATCTGGAAATCCATTCGTCTTTGCCCGATGAATTGTTGATGTACGGAGATAAATTATCAATGGCACATGGTCTTGAAGTTCGCGTACCTTATCTTGATCAAAAAATTGTAGAATATGTTCAACGCTTACCAGCAAAATATAAAGTGAGATTTGGAAACCGCAAATGGATCCACAAAAAAGTTAGTTCTGATTGCCTTCCTCAGAAGATCACTAATAGGCGAAAGCGCGGATTTGCTGTAAGAGTGGTTGATAGTTGGTTAAAAGAATCATATTCAAAAAAGTTTGATGATATCCTGATGGAAAATAGTTCTTACATGTATGATTTTCTAAAACCAGAACGAGTTCAATCTTTATACAAAGAGCATAAAAATGGGGAAGCCGATAATCATAAAATATTATTTAGTCTAATTATTCTGGAAATGTGGATGCGGAATAATACCTCGTAGAATATTGTTCTATACTATTCAATAGATAAAATTAAAAATCTTAGAAAAGATTCGAATAAAATTTATGAAAAACTAATTAATTGAATTTTAAAACCAAGTATGAACGAAGAAAAATATATTTTGATAACTGCCGCTCATAATGAGCAGGACTTCATAGAGAAAACTATTCTTTCTGTCATTAACCAATCACACAAACCTTCAGAATGGATAATTGTAAGTGACGGATCAACAGATAACACCGAATCGATAGTCTGTAAATATTCCAAAGAGAATTCATATATCAAACTTTTAACAAATAATCGGAAAGAAGGCCGTGATTTTGCTTCAAAAGTTTACGCTATAAATATTGGCTTAAAAAATATTCAAACATCTGAATATAATTATATCGGAATCCTTGATGCCGATGTTTCTTTTGATAAAGATTATTATTCATTACTAATTGAAAAATTTAAGCAAAACCCAAAACTTGGGATCAGTGGTGGAAACTACTTTGATACTATTAATGGTAAAAAAGTCATCGTTCACCAAAGTCCTACTAGTGTAAGGGGCGCAACACAATTTTTCCGAAGAAAATGTTTTGAGCAAATCGGCAGCTTCTTACCTCTGAAATACGGCGGTGAAGATGCGGCTGCTTGCTTTTCTGCCAGAATGTATGGTTGGGAAACAAAAAGCTTTCCAGATTTGATAGTATTGCATCATAGAATAACCGGTGATAAACACCCTTTGAAAGCAAGGTTGAGAGATGGCTATGTAGAATATAATCTTGGTTACCATCCATTATTCCAATTTGTTAAATGTATTAAAAAAGTTACTCAATATCCTTATTTAATTGGAAGTGTTGTTCGTTTTATTGGATTTTGGACGGCAAGATTTAAATTTAGTAATCAGAATATACCCATAGAGCTCAAAAAGTATATTAAAAAAGAGCAGTCTGTTAGATTGTTTCATATTGAATAATGGAATCATTGAATGGATTATATATTAGAGATTAATAAAATTTCCAAGGAAACTTACGATGAAACATTGAATCTATTTGAAGATTCAAACCTTTATCAAACCTACGAATTTAATTCGCAGGGTAGAGGTGGGAGAAATCTGTGTACGGTTGTTTTGAAAAGGGGTAATACAATATTAGGTGTTTCTATCGTGAGAATTGTAAAGGTGCCTTTTTTTAACTTTGGTATGGCTTATACTTACCGAGGTCCAGTGTGGCAGAGGAAAAATGAAGTAAACTCTATCGAAATTCTCTCTAATTTTTTAAAACTTTTAAAGGAAGAGTTTGTTTACAAGAGAAAATTATTACTGAGAATCACTCCAAATTTAATAAAAGAAAATGATCAGGATTTTGAAAAATTATTTATTGAACTTGGATTTATATCCAAAGGTGAGTCTGCCGGCTATAATACTTTTTATATTGATCTCGACCAGACAATCGAAGAATTAAGAAAAAATCTGAGTAAAAATTGGAGAAAAAAACTTAAAAAATCGGAAACTGAAGACCTGAAGATTGTAAGTAGTACTGAAGATACTTCATTTCAGGAAGTTGTAAAGCTCTTTTTGGAGATGATCAAAAGAAAAAGATTTGATCCAGGGATTGATGTTAATAAATTAAAAGCCACACAATTTAATTTGCCGACATCAATGAAAATGGTTACAACGATTTGTTATTCAAATAATATTCCGATAAGTGGTTTGATTTTCTCAGCGATTGGATGTGTTGGAATCCCAATAATAGCAGCTACTTCCGACTTAGGAGCTGATTTCAACGGATCATATTTATTACATTGGCAGATGTTAACCTATTTAAAAGAGAATGGATTCAAGTACTTTGATTTGGGAGGTATTGATAAAGAAAATAATCCTAATGTTTACAATTTTAAACACGGTATGGGTGGAGTGGAGGTACATTTCCTTGACCTGATGGACTTTGGGTCGAATAAATTTTTTAATTCTATATTAAAAAGAGCTAAATTAATTAAAAAATTTATTAAATAATGTTTCTTTAAAGATAGAACCTACGTACGGCCTTAATGAGAAAATATAAAAACTAATTCAGATGAATTTTATATTAATATCAACTTCAATATCTAATTCATATTGTGGGCTTAATGATTTTATCAAGTTTTTAATCTTCTGAAAACAGATCAAAATAATTCTAATATATTTCTTAAAGCCATATGAAATGAATAATTTAATAAATCTTTCAAATGGAAGAATCAATTGTGAACCTAGCAATTCTGTTTGTTATTTTTTACTCAAACTGATGATACCGAACATCATTCTGATAACTATATAAGCATAATTATTCGATTGTGTTTTTTGCTGGTATTATTCTTTGATAAAATTTTTATTATTGCAAAACTATTTCTGAAATTATGCTGTAAAGATTTCGAAATTATTTCTAAGGTAAAACCGTGATTATTTTAATAATCTTGTTCATTGTATAAATACTTATTTCTTGTAATTGTATTAACAGTAGACTAATAACTATCTTAATCGCACAAATATTATCTGTAATTAACCCTATAATATTTTTATCAAAATAATGGTAACAAAAACAAGTTTGCTAATACAGGACAATAAATAATAATTATTAATCCATAAAAATCAGTCAAAAATTCCTGAGCGCCTTACTATTCAAAAATTATAATTCAATTTAATGTCGTATTTATTAAATAAGTTTCAAACACCAATTAATGGTATTGATTTGCTAATCAAAATAAACTCATTTGTACTTATCTATGTCACTTTTTTTACCACTAACATTCCTTTTGACCCTAGTAATTATACTGATTCTTTTGGTGGAGAAACTACCAACATAAGAAATCAGGTTGTTTATTTATTCTTGTTTTTTTCATCTTTAATAATCTTATCAAAACGGTATGAGAGAATAGCGTCACTTATAAGATCTGAAAAATATCTAAGCATATTCATCCTATTGTGTTTAATTAGTGCTCTATGGTCTGATCATTCTTTATTATCATTCAAAAGGTCATTTCAATTATTTGTTATGTTTATTGTAATCGTAGAAGCATTGGTGAATATTGAACCTAAGATATTACTCAATCAGCTTAAAATAGTAGTTTCAATTTATTTATTTTTTAATTTGATTGCATGCCGATTAATTCCAGCGGCAATTGACCCAGTATTTGGAACTTGGAGAGGAATGGAAGGTCAAAAAAACTGGCTTGCTCAAAACAGTTTTTATTGTCTTTTATCATCAATAATTTTTTTTAATTTTGATAGAACGAGATTAACAAAATTCTATGATTCAGTTTTAATTTTGGTTTCACTATTAATAATTTATAAGGCTCACAGCTCAACAAATATTATTGCAGTAGCTATACTTGTGCTTATTGGCTTAGTTTTTCAGATAGAATCAATTTTTTCTAAAATAGGAATTGGAAGGTCGGTTTTAGGGTTGACGTTCCTGTTTGTACTTAGTTGTAGCGGGATATTTCTTATTTTTTCCTCTGAAATATTTGGCTTGATTCCCGGATATTTTGGGAAAGATATGACTCTATCTGGTAGAGTTGATATCTGGGAATTTGTTTGGAATGACATAGAAAAAAAAATCTTTCTTGGATACGGTTTCGCAACTTATTGGATAATGGGTTCTTCAAGACTGGAAATATTTGCAAGTTATTTTCAGGGATTTATGGTAAATGAAGCACATAATGGTTATTTGGAAATTTTACTTCAATTGGGAGTTGTTGGTTTTGTATTTTTTTTATTTCCAATAATTGCTTTCATGCAGCGAATGTTTAAGTTAAGCAGCAATCTTGCAATACTAATTTTTGTATCAATAATGACATTAAACTACACAGAATCTGTATTATTCAAAGTAGGTTTGGGAATTACAACATTTTATTTCATGGCCTCGTACCTTACACTTTCTGTATTTTATTTTAACTTAATACAAGTAAATCATAATGAGAATCTACCTTCCGAAAACATTTTAAAATTCTGAATTTTGATGTTTGAGGATAATCATTATGCCTATAAACAAAGAATTTTTTAACGGTTGGATCTTTTGCTCTCGTCTAATAAATTAATAATATGGTTCGATATTTGTAATATAATATCTTTTTAGAAATTAAATTTATATAGAAAAATTTGTAAACAATATTACACATAACTGTCATTCTATTTAGTAAGTTTAAATCCATTGATCGATTTAAATTAATGTAAACAAAAGATTGGATAATTGATTATTTTGGGGAGAAATATTCTAACACTTCAATAATTTATATTTCGCGGCTTGACAGGACTTTTCTATTTATCAATTGCAATGAAAAAATTAAATACATCATATATCTTGAGTAAAAAATAATCTTACAGAGCTAAATTATTTCAAGGAAATTAACATTGGGAAATAAATTACATTATATAGAAGCGAATAAAATATGTTTAACAAACTTAAGGTTGCTGTTTTATTTCATTTAGAATTACCGCACAAGTGAAAATAATATTAGTATGGATAAAAATTTCAAAAGCGATTTTATAAAAGGATCAGCTGCTACATCATTAGGTACAATTGTGGCAATGGTTTTCCAGTTTTTGAGTATTGTGATAATTACTCGGTATGTCACAAAAGAAGAGTTTGGAATTTATGTGCTGATAGTAGTGATAGCTAATTTCTTAGATACATTCAGCGGCTTAGCACTTGAACAGAGTCTGGTGAAATTTATTTCTAGTGCGAATGATATGGAGAGAAGATCAACATTATTTCCTGCACTTATAATAAGGATAATATTAATCGTCATGACAATAATCGTGGTAGTTTTATTTCATGATGCACTAATGTCTTTATTTAGCTTTACTGCGACAGAATTTTTATATGTGATTATCATACTATTTATATTATCAAGTTTTAGAGGATTATTTTATAATTTAATGCAAGGATTGAACCTTTTCAAAAAGTATGCATCAGTACAAACAATAACATCTGTATTACGGATAGGAATTTTACTTTTAATACTATACATACACGAATTAAACCTGAAAAATGTTTTATTAGTAGAAATGGCAGTCGTTATTTTTACTGTGTTGTTACAGTTAGCATTAATTCCATTTAAAGAGATTTCTGACTGGAATATGAATTTTAATAATATTAAAAAAATTATCAGGTTCAGTATTCCGCTTTATCTATCAGGCATATCATATTTTATTCAAACTCAAGTCAATATTTTTATAATTAGTGCATATTTAACCCCGGTTAGTATTGCTAATTTCGATGTTGCAGGTAAAATTCCGCAGGCAAGCGCTAAAGGATTCCAATCTTTTATTATTGTCTTCTACCCAAACCTTTCAAGACTATTGTCTAACGGACAACATAGTTCTGCCTTGACACTAATAAACAAATCACTTGTAACTTTCTCAATTTTAATAAACCTACTTTTATTGGTTTGTTTTCTTTTCAATAGAGAAATAATTCTTTTACTTTTTTCTGATAAATATTTGGATTCTTCATTGGCTTTTTCATTTTTAATGGTTGCTTTCTATCTGACTGCAATGTCAAATATTATGGGGTATTCTTTGGTTTCAGCTGGACTCCCATCTACAACTTTAAAAGTCAATATAATAGCTGGTGCGATTAATTTGATAGGAGCTTTCTTGATGATTCCATTGTTGGGATTTATGGGGGCTGTGTATTCCTTACTATTAACTGGTTTAACTTCGCTACTCTTTCATTACTTATATCTGATCAAGTACAAGATGAAGTTGGAGCTGATTAGTTTTATTAAACCCTCGTTGATAACTATTGCGATACTGGTTCTCTACTATCAGTTTAGTTTAGAAAACTTGATAATTAAAAGCATTTTGTTGATTATATATATTTGTGCAGTTTACTTTTTATTGCCTGAAGTAAAAGATATCTTCAGCCAGATTGCAAAACATTTATTCAAATATAGGTATGGGAATAACAGTGAGAAAATTTAGTAATCTGTCGCTTAAATCTTTCTAACAAATGTAATTTAATTTATTAAAGGTTAAATTTTAATATGGGTTAATATTTAGTAAATCAATTGATGATTTAAGCCAGAAAAAATATATCAATCAATAAATTGATTATCTCTTTTTTATTTTTCATTAGAAGTGAGTGAATATCTTGAGTTTAAATAAAATAAAAGTATTAATGATAGATTCCTGGGTAGGAGAAGGAAACGAATATGCTCTTTATATTTGTAAAGAGTTGAAAAAAGCTGGTATTGATATAAGTTTAATTGTACCAGAAGATAATCAAGGTAAAGAGAATTTTGATTTTCCTTTTCTTCCTCTTTGCCCGACAAAAGCAAAAAATATAAGTAAGTCAAAAAAATTTTTCAAATATTACAAATATCTTTTAGATATTTTTAAGCTTATACGACAAGAGAAATATGATGTAATTCACTTTCAATTTTTCCGCAGAAGAAGAATTGAGAGTATATATTTTGTATTGCTCAAATTGATGGGAAAAAAACTTGCTCACACCGTGCATGATATTTCACCATTGAATGAGAGTAAACTCGATCATCTTTTTAATCATTTGGTTTATAAGATATCCGACATTTTATTCGTCCATTCCAATTCAAATAAAATAAGTCTGGCTCAGCTAATGAAATTAAAAGAAGAAAAAATTTACGTAATGCCTCATGGTGACTTTGATAATTATATCCCAGAAAATATTCTATCCAAATCTGAAGCAAGAAAAATTTTTGGCTTATCACAGACTCAAAATGTTGTTCTATTTTTTGGTGCCATCAAAGAATATAAAGGATTGGATATTCTTTCGAAGTCGCTTCTTTTAGCATCCATGAAAATCGATAATTTGGCAGTTATTATTGCTGGTGAAGCTGGTGATGCAGAAACAAGGGAAATTATTTCGAAATGCAAAGACATTTTATCAAAACTACCTGAGGAGGTTAAAGTTGTTTTTCACATTGAATTTATACCTGTAAGTGAAGTTTCAAAATATTTTATCGCATCTGATGTCGTTGTACTACCCTATAAAAGAGTTACACATAGTGGGATTCCACATTTGGCTTACACATTTGGCAGACCTATAATAGCGACAAATGTTGGTGATTTTAAAGAAATTATTGAGGAAGGTAAGAGTGGATTTGTTCTGTCTTCTAATAATCATGAAAATTTATCAGAGAAGATTATTCTTGCCTTCTCTGATAAACCAAAACTTGAAGAAATGGGTAAATATGCGCGAAATTGTTTTGCATCAAAGTATTCCTGGAAGGATAGTGCTGAATCATTGATACCGGTTTACAAAAAAATGATAAACAATAACTGAAATGTTGCTGATAATATAAATAGACTTCGTTTATCAAATTATTCCTAGTTTTGTATTTCTTCTCTGAGACAATGCAACAATTAATATCTGCTTCATTTATTGATTAATTTATAAAATGTTCATAAGATCATTAAAAACTTTTATCAGTATAGTGTATTTTCTTTTTAAGAAAATTCAATTTTTTTTATTTAAAATTCCAGGCAATCAACAGTGTGTTGTGCTATACTATCATTCCGTGCTGGAAAAGGAAAAAGATAAATTTATTCACCAGTTAAATTATCTCTCAAATAAATATTCTTTTGTTTCGTTAACTTCTCCAAGTACAACAAGCACAAATAAAAATCTCATATCGATTACATTTGATGACGGATTATCTAGTATTTTAAAAAACGCATTACCCGAACTAAATAAAAGAAAGATACCAACAACAATATTTATTCCTGTAGCAAAGATTGGTAGTTACCCAAATTGGGAACAAAAAGGCCAAGAAATATACTACAAAGACAGAATTTTAAACCGGGATGAATTAAATGAATTATCTGATCAAGGTATAGAAATTGGATCTCATACTTTATACCATACAGATCTAAGAAATGTATCCTCAGAGAAAGCAAGGGAGGAGTTTGATTTATCGAAATCTTCACTTGAAGAAATTATAGGGAAGAAAGTTGTATCGTTTAGTTTTCCTTATGGAAGTTATAATGATAATTTAATAAATATAGCTTTTGATTGCGGGTATAGTTTTGTCTATACAACCCAACCAGAAATAATTTCTTTACCACCAAAAAGTTATGTTTTTGGTAGAGTAGGCATTGATCCAGAAGATTCTTTATTAGAATTTAAACTTAAAGCTGCAGGTGCATACTCGTGGTTACCCAGAGCAATGACATTGAAAAGAGAAATAAAGAAACTTCTATCAATTAACAGATGTATTTAAAATAGTTGAGATAAGACAAAAGTAGAATCAAATATTTTTATTAAATGGTTATATTCAAAGAAATCACAGATAGAACATTTTGGCATAAATGTTTGCAGGAATTCGAAGATGCAAATATTTATCAAACCTGGAATTTTGCAGCACTAGCTCAGAATGAAAAGATTGTAAAACACCTTGCTATTTATGCAAACCAAAATCTGATTGGTTTAGTCCAGGTACGCATTAGAACAGTGCCAATCATAAATCGTGGGATAGCTTATATATTAAATGGACCTATATGGCAGAAAAAGAATCAAAAAAACGATATTTTGATATTATCCAATATTTTGGATGCTTTGAGTAATGAGTTTGTAAAAAATCAGAAACTTTTATTGAGAATAAGACCATACATTTTTTCGGATAAGTTTTCAAATTTCGATTTTATCGAAAGTATGGGGTTTAAACGTGTGGAGAAAATTAGACCATACCAGACACTAATTTTATATCTTGATAAAGATCTTGTTGAAATAAGAAAAAATTTTAGGCAAAAGTGGAGAAGCTGTTTGAATCAGTCAGAGAAAAATGGGTTGGAAATCAGCACTGGTAATGACGAAGAATTGTACAAGGATTTTCTAAAGGTTTACGACCAAATGATATCACGTAAAAAATTCAAAGAAAATGTGGACCCTTATAAAATGGGAAAAATGAACGAGGAATTGGATGATGAATACAAGCTTAAAATATTTGTCGCATATGAGGATAAAGTACCTATTGCCAGCTTAATAGGTAGTGCAATCGGTAATACAGGAATTTATTTACTTGGAGCATCAAATGAAATTGGTATGAAAAAAAAGGCTTCATATTATCTTCAATGGGAAATGATTAAATGGCTAAAACAGAAAGGTTGTCAACGATATGACTTGGGTGGAATCAATTTAGACGATAATCCGGGTGGATATCATTTTAAAACAGGTATTACGGACCATGAAGTACTTGGAGCTGGTACATATGAAACCTATAATAGCATATTATCAAAGGGGATTGTTAGTTTTGGAGAGATTATTAAATGATAAGACATTTTTTTACTTTGATATATAATAAGCATTTAATAATTAAGTATCACAAATATTTTCTTGCCCTACAAAAAAATTGCCTACCTTTCGGTAGGCATGATTTGAAATCTATAAAATTATCTTCCTTCAATTAAACTTTACACATTTCTTCAAACAGGTTCAGATCTGTAAAATGCTATTTTAACAAAATCATTTTTTTGGTTTCTGTAAAAGAACCCGCTTGTAATCTGTAAAAGTATATTCCGCTTGTTATATTATATCCGCCTTCATTAATTAAAGTTCCACCTGTAATGTTAAAAGTAACCTGGTAACTTCCTCCGGTTTTATTTTCATTTACAAGTGTTGTAACTTCGTTTCCCAAAACATCGTAAATTTTTAATGTTACAAATGAAGGGGCAGGAATTGAATAGTTAATTGTTGTAGATGGATTAAATGGATTGGGATAATTTTGATATAATATAAATTCATTTGGTAAATCATCGTTTGTTTGACCAACACCAGTGGCATTAGTTCCCCAAATTTCACATTCCCAAAGCCCAGCCCAGGTGCTCTGGTTGTTATTAATAAATTCAACACGAAGGTATCTTGCCTGTACTGGTGAGAGTTCATCAATAGTCCATTCCTGATTGGAAGCAGACGTTGACTGCGGAAGAATGTTAACCCAATTGTTATTATCATTTGATACCGAAACCGAGTAATCATAAACTCTTCCTGCATT